>Ga0302277_1001134_pt1 | contig 20091 bp, 21 predicted proteins | sample III_Bog_N3_1_FD_198759 | JGI IMG/M metagenome (GOLD analysis project Ga0302277, IMG submission 198759) | Peat permafrost microbial communities from Stordalen Mire near Abisko, Sweden - III_Bog_N3_1 | ecosystem: Environmental > Terrestrial > Soil > Wetlands > Peat | place: Sweden: Abisko... | reverse complement strand
AACCCCAGTAATTCCGGAGGCTAACGCCGGTCTGCGGGTGAACGGCGGTAACTTGATTTTCGTTGAACTCTTGGACTGGCATCAGTTCGATGGCCGTCACGCCTAGATCCTGAAGGTATGGTATTTTATCGATCAGCCCCCGGTAAGTCCCGGGATGATGCGCGCCGGAACTGGCATGCATGGTGAAACCACGGACGTGCGTTTCATAAATGACGGTCTTAGACCATGCGTGTTTAAGAGGTTGGTCGTTTTGCCAATCGAAGGTGTTATCGGTAAATACGCTTTTCGGCATGCTTCCGGCATCATCCACCTGTGAGCAAACCGCGTCTTGTTTGGGGGCCAATGGATCGAAACCGTGGGCTCGCTCAAAATTCCAGTCAGGCATTCGCGAGATAGCGTTGGCAAAAGGATCAAGAAGTAGTTTTTGAAAATTGAAGCGATGACCCTCCGTTGGTTGGTAAGGTCCGTCGACGCGGTAGCCATAGAGCTGGCCGGGCTCGACGCCCTGAACCCAGATGTGCCACATGTCACCGGTGTGGTTGCAAGCGGGGTCAAGACCTACGATCCGGCTAGCCTTGGCATCCTGGGGAAGATCGAAGAACTCCAATTGGACGCGGGTCGCATTTCGGCTGAAGAAGGAGAAATTGACTCCTCCCTCAGATTCAAAGGTTCCCATGGGTAACGGAAGCCCCGGTCGAACAGACGTGGCCTCAGTCAATTTACTCACGGGCGCGAAGTAGCTCCTCCTTGCTGGTTACGCCGGCAGCTTGAGTCCGCCATCGTGATGTCCGTCCGTATCGGCGGGAATCGAATTTGTACGCGGCGGCAAGTCGGACGGCAGAACGCCATTGGCCTTTTCCTGGCCCAGTCCCATGGTCAGCGCTGTCATTCCGGCAAGACCACCGAGCTGCATGCTTTCCACGGCAGTACTGGGAACAATAACGATGGTGGAATTCTGCTTCAAACCCTCGTAGAGCATGTTCATGGCGCGCAAATGGAACGCGATCGGATTATTTTCGTAGTGTTTTCCGGCTTCCTCGAATTTCTCCGCGATTTGACGTTCGGCATCTCCAAGGATGACACGCGCCTGGCGTTCTCTTTCTGCCTGAGCCTGCATCGACATCGCGTCCTCCAGACCTGGCGGAATCAAAACATCCTTCACTTCGACAGAAATGACGTTGATGCCCCATGGTTCCGTGCGCTCATCGATAATCTTTTGCAAAAGGCTGCTGATCTTGTCTCTTCCCTCGAGCATATCGGAAAGCATCGTTTTGCCGATTACGTCGCGCAGTGCGGTTTGAGAGGCCCAACTGATTGCGCTTTGATAGTCCGCTACGTCCAGCGCGGCTTTCTTGGGATCGACCACTTTCCAAAAGAGAACGGCATCCACGTCCACGGGCACGGTGTCTTTCGTCAGAGTCTTTTCCGCTTTGAAACCCGTCGTGATCACGCGGATGTCGATCCAATAGGGAATCGAATCCACCACTGGAATCATAAAGAATAATCCCGGGCCTTTGAGCGCATGGAATTTGCCCAGCCGAAGGATCACAGCCCTGTCCCATTGATCGGCGACACGGATGGCCGACGACGAAATCATTGCAACGACCAAGGCAGCTACGCCAAACCCGGTTGCAACCACATTACCGGCAATGCCATTGACGATAAAAGCCAGGACGCCCCCAAGGCCGGCAATAATGACGAATATTAGAATTCCGAAAGATCCGTTCTGTCTCATATTTATTCCTGATGATTGCGCTCCTTAATGGGAGCTTGTTTGTGATCCGAAAGTAAGCCGGGAAATTGCCGATAGTTGGCGGTTAAGCCGTGCTCGCTTCTCACAGACACTATAATTCGGCCAAGCGTGAGGTGCTATGGGGTGATACCCTACCGTTGCCTCATCTTTGCCAAACAATTCGTGAGTCTTCCAGCGGCACGGATACCCCGTTGGAGTACGGGATGATGCGAGCGGTATAATCTGCTGCCGACCTATCTCCCGGAACATGTCCGCCGTAAAGGTAGAGTCCAGTGGCTCCAGCGAGTTCGCGGATGCGCTTCATCTCTTGTCGTGCTGGATGGCCATCCCCACCAGGGTTAGCAAAAAGCTCAACCCGCACAGCCCCAGGGTCGAGATCATTGAGATAAACTTGCGCCTCGAATAAATGCTGCCCATTCCGGGTCTCGACCTTAACATCGCCGAAATGGATGGAAGGCCATTGCTGTTCCAGATTTCGTCGCCAATCGACGATCTGTTTACCGGCTTTGCCTTTGTCCACTTTTCGTAAGTTGAAGGCATTGGCAGCGGGCAGATAGTGTTGCTCGGTGTATTCGCGCACCGCTCGCTCCGCCGAAAAACGGGGCGTTAAGCGCGCCATACTTTCCCGCATCCGGGCTACCCAGGCAACCGGGATGCCCTGGTCATTGCGGTCGTAAAACTCAGGAACGACGTCGTTTTCGAGCACATCATAAAGTCTCTCAGCTTCGGCGCGATCCCATCCAGGATCGTTGCCATGTTCCTTCCCATCACCTAATGCCCAGCCAAGGTCCGGGACAAAAGCTTCCGCCCACCAGCCGTCTAATTCTGAAAGATTAATGCCGCCGTTGACCAACACCTTCATGCCGCTCGTACCGCAGGCCTCCCAAGGCCGACGGGGGGTATTAATCCAGACGTCTACGCCCTGGACCAAGCGCTCGGTCAAATTCATGTCGTAATCGCTCAGGAAAATCGCATGTGGTCGAACCGCTGGCTGGCGGATGAATTGGATCCATTTCTGGATTAAGGCTTGTCCCCCCATGTCTGCCGGATGCGCCTTGCCCGCAAGGATTAATTGCACAGGGCGCTGCGGATTGGAGAGCAGTCGAAGGAGTCGATCCGGATCGTTTAGGAGGAGATTTGGTCGTTTGTAAGTTGCAAAACGCCGCGCAAATCCAAGCGTAAGCACATTGGGGTTGAAGAGATGCCTCGCCTGCTCAACCGTTTCGGCTGGCGCCCCTGCTGCCGCATAATGTCGCGCCAGACGCTCGCGGGCATATTCCACAAGAGACTTATTCGCCTCAAGACGGAATTGCCAGAGGCTGGCATCGGAGACTGCATGAATGTCGTGTTCCAAGTTCTCCTTTGTCCCCAACCAGCGGTCCTTCCCGCAAGCCTTGGTCCAAAGATCGTCCGCTGCCGCCGAGTCCCAAGTCGGCATATGGACTCCGTTAGTCACATGGCTGATGGGCACCTCGTCCTCGGACCAGCGTGGAAAAAGCGGCTCAAACAGGTTGCGACTAACCTTCCCGTGCAGGCGACTCACGCCATTTACCGCACCGCTCCCATGAACAGCTAGGTAGGCCATGTTGAAGCTTTCCGACGCATTGTCCGGATTTTGCCGACCAAGAGCAATGAGGTCGCGCAGAGATATCCCTAGTTGCTTCTTCGCGTAATGACCAAGGTACTGCTCAATGAGCGCCGGCTCGAATCGGTCAAAGCCAGCAGCTACGGCGGTGTGCGTCGTAAAGAGATTCCCGGCCCGAGTGGCGGTCAGCGCGACTTCAAATGGCTGGTCGAAGTCTTCCATGAAATTGCGAGCCCGTTCCAGAATCGCAAAAGCTGCATGTCCCTCATTCAGGTGGCACACTTCCGGTTGGATGCCTAGAGCACGAAGCAAGCGCCACCCACCAATGCCAAGCAACAGTTCCTGCTTTAGGCGCAGCTCCGGGCCGCCGCCGTACAGCTCGCTGGTAATCCCACGATGAGCAGGATAGTTCGCGGCATCATTGCTATCCAAAAGGTAAAGCTTCCTGCGTCCGACCTGAACCTCCCACGCACGCAACCAGACTGAGTAGCCGGGCAAGGCGATCTCCAGCCGCATCCACTCGCCGTTCGGGTGTCGCAAAGGCTTGATCGGTAATTGACCGGGATCATTGTAAGGATAGAGGGCTTGTTGCGCACCGTCCTTATCAATGACCTGGCGGAAGTAACCCTGCTGGTAAAGCAACCCCACGCCAACAACGGGGACGCCCAGATCGCTGGCAGCTTTGAGTTGATCGCCCGCCACGTTGCCGAGGCCACCTGAGTAAATCGGCAGTGCTTCGCTCAACATGAACTCCATGCTGAAATAGGCGATGCACTTCAGAGGAGAATCGGGATGCGTTTGCTGGAACCATGCCGGTGTAGTCTCAGCGTCGTGCTTGGCTTTCAGGAGGGCATCGACCTCTTTACGAAACGCTGAATCTGCCAGCTTCCGCTCAAGATGTTCCCTAGAGACCGTCTGCAAGACAACCCAGGGATTTTGCGTGAGGCCCCAAAGGGTGGCGTCAAGCTGCCGCCACAAATTGTCGCTTCCGTGATTCCACGATGAACGCAAATCGAGCGCCAATTCCGCCAATTGGTCGAATCCTTCGATTTTGGCCGGAAGACGGACATGCATTGGGTGAAAATCAGGAATTGTTTCAATCATAATTGTGGTGTTGCGGCGTTTTCCAAATCAGCAATTTTGGCCAGACGACGTTGGTGACGCTCGGCGCCGCTGAATCGCGCCCCGAGAAAGGTTTGTACTAATTCCCAAGCAAGAGCATGCCCGACGACCAGTCCACCGAGGCAGATGATATTCAGATCGTCGTCTTCGACGCCTTGGTGGGCGGAAAAACTTTCGTGAATCAGGCTGGCTCGAATCCCAGCGATTTTGTTCGCGGCAACCGAGGCCCCAACTCCACTGCCACAAATGGCCACGCCCCGTTCCACTTCCCCACTGGAAACCGCACGGGCAAGGGGCACAACGTAATCTGGATAATCATCCTCAGGCTTAGGCTTCCCGTCACCGAAATCGATCAACTCGTAACCGGCTTCGCGCAATTTCTCGACCAGATATTGCTTTAGTTCAAAGCCACCATGATCGGCCGCAATACCGATCACTTTCGGTGTTAGTGGAAAAATAGAGGGGAGATCAGGCATAGCGTTTTTTCGGAATTCAGGCGCACTGCGGTGTGGCAGGCATTGAAGCCCGCAACCCGCATGACGCCTTAAGGTAGCCGGAGAGATTTATTTGCCTGCGGGTGAGAGCACATGATCCCAATGCGATTCTGGATTGCTGCCGCTGATAATGTCTCTTGCGCGCGCCGCTTCTTCAGAGGTGCCGTGCGCTATTAGCACGTACTTTCCGTTCTTAATCTCGGTTTCGTATTTCAAAATGCTGTTTTTGGGAATTCCCACGCTGAAGAAACCAGCCCCGAGAGCGCTCAGCCCACCCACCACCACTGCACCTTCCAGCGCGCCAACGATCCAGCCCACGATAGGGCCCGCCGCGACCAGCGGGCCAACGCCCGGGATGATAAATAAGGCAGACCCAAACAATAGGCCCCAGATCCATCCCCAAAATGCGCCCAGTCCGCCCCAGTACTTCATCCGATCCCCGGTGTTATAATATCCGACGACATGCTCATCCGTTTGGTAGTCCCGACCGACAATCGAGAGCTGCTTAAGGTCGAACCCCGATGATTGGAGTTCCTTGATGGCAGCTTCGGCTTCACCATGTGATTTGTAGATCGCGACCACCGCGTTGTTTTCTGTCATGAGTTTGGGTCTTTCTTTGATTGTGTTCAGTTACAACTCGAAACTTAGACGGTGTTTTGAGCATCCTCCATGGGGTGTACACCCCATGGAGGCGAAACGGTCTCGGACTTACATTTGTCTTCGAGGCCTAGGCTGCAAGGACCTCGTTGGACCTCATTTGATTGGTCCAAAAAACATGGGAAACAGCAATTATGCCCAAGACAATAACCGAAACATACGAAGGTCAGATCATTGCCGGTATATTCTCTAGTCGCAAAGATGCTGATCGGGCCATTCTCGCATTTCGGGAGTTGAATATCTCAGAGGTGAATATTCAAGAGGTTGTCCAGTCCGACGAAAAGCAGGCCCAGGAGATTGAAAATAGCTTGGTGAACGGACATGGATTTTCCAAGGCTCAAGCGGTTTACTACTCCCGTGCTCTTGGGGTAGGCAAGATTCTGGTTGCTGTCTACGAGGCAGACGAATCGGCCCCAATCATCGATGTCTTCGACAGATACAAGGCTGAATATAACCCGAACGGCTCGCGGAATGTGCGAGACGATGTTCTAGGCATGACCGCCGGTGCGCTTCTCGGCGCCGCCGTAGGTGCCATCGTTGGTGGGCCAGCAGGTGGGCTTGCAGGCGCGGGTGTCGGCGCGGTCGTGGGCGGCAGCTTGGGGGCACGTGCTGGTGAAGAGGTCGAGCACAGAAAGTGACTACACGGGCAATGATGACCAAGGAAGCTTCTACAGTCGTTTCGCCCGGTATGTCTCCAACTCGCCCACAGCCAATCGCCTCGGCTGGGCTGACCAGTGATGTCGCACGCAGCCGTTTGCAACAAGACGGACCTAATGCGATGCCGGATACCTCCATCCATCCCTTAATAAATGCTCTCACCAAATTTTGGGCTCCAGTCCCTTGGCTCCTTGAAGCTTCCATCGTACTAGAGCTGGCGCTTCACAAGTATTTAGAGGCTTCCGTCATCGCCGGCCTCCTCGTTTTTAATGCGGGCCTTGCCTATTTTCAGGAGGGCCATGCCCAGGCCACCCTGAAGGCCTTGAAATCTCGGCTCGCCCTGAATGCGTCGGTTCGGCGCGACGGAAAGTGGAAGACGGTGCCAGCGGCTGACTTGGTGCGCGGCGACGTTGTTGAATTGTCCCTCGGTGGCGTCGTCGCAGCCGATGTGCACTTGGTCGAGGGATCTGTTTTGCTCGATCAATCAATGCTTACCGGGGAATCACTCCCTTTAGAAGCAGGTCCGGGTTTCGACACATATGCTGGCGCGCTGGTCCGTCGTGGTGAAGCAACCGCAGAGGTTACGACTACCGGTCTCCGCACCAAGTTTGGTAAGACTGCGGAACTCGTTCGCATTGCGCACACGGCAAGCTCGCAGGAGAAGGCCGTGCTCCGGATTGTGCGGAATTTGGCAATTTTCAATGGCGTCATTATTCTTCTAATCGGAGCGTATGCTTATGCTCATTCGATGCCGTGGAGTGAGATTACTCCCCTGCTTCTCACATCGGTTCTTGCGGCCATACCGGTCGCGTTGCCTGCGACCTTCACGCTTGCCGCTGCGCTTGGGGCTCGCGCCCTGGCGAAGCAGGGCGTTCTTCCTACCCGACTTTCTGCGGTAGATGAGGCGGCAACGATAGATGTCTTGTGCTCAGATAAGACGGGCACACTTACCTGTAATCAGCTTTCTGTCGCCTGTGTTCGGCCAATGCCCGGCTTTGATGAAGCGCACGTCCTAGGGATGGCCGCACTCGCAAGCTCCCAAGGGGGCCAGGATTCGGTCGATGCGGCGATTCGCTCAGCCTCTACGCAAAAACTAACGTCAGACCTGCCCAAGTTGACGGCTTTTGTGCCATTCGACCCCGCCAAGAAGACTTCGGAGGCTACAGCGACTGATGCGAAGGGTAACATTTTGCGGGTCATCAAAGGAGCGTTTACAGCAATCACTGGTCTAACCGCTCCGTCGCCGAATGCCGGCGGGATTGCAGGCGAACTCGAAAAGCAGGGCTTCAGGGTTTTGGCGGTAGCCGCAGGTCCCCCGCATTCCATCCAGCTTATGGGCCTTATCGCGCTCAGCGACCCGCCGCGCACCGATTCGGCCTCACTCATTTCCGAACTGCACGGCTTGGGAGTACGCACGGTGATGATTACCGGCGATGCACCGGCTACAGCGGAGATCGTTGCGCGTGCCGTGGGTTTGGATGGACCCGTATGCCCACCCGGCCCTATTCCCCACGGCGTCAAACCGGAGGATTTTGCTGTATTCGCAAGCATTCTTCCCGAGGGAAAATATGACCTCGTTAAGGCCTTCCAGAAAGGCGGGAATACTGTAGGGATGTGCGGTGATGGTGCGAACGATGCACCCGCTCTCCGCCAGGCCCAAATTGGCATAGCCGTGTCCACTGCTACCGATGTGGCCAAGTCGGCCGCTGGCGTCGTCCTTACCGAGGCTGGACTTGGTGGTATTGTCGCCGCTGTAAAACAAGGACGAATCATTTTTCAGCGAATACTGACTTATACTCTCAATTCCGTGATTAAGAAAATTGCACAGGTGCTTTTATTAGCCGCAGGCCTTGTCATGACGGGACACGCAGTCCTGACACCGTTACTGATGGTCATCGTGATGATCACAGGAGACTTTCTCGCCATGTCACTTACCACTGACAGAGTGCGTCCATCGGAGACGCCCAACGCCTGGGAGATCGGCAAAATTACGAGCGCAGGGGTCATCATGGGTGGATTTTTTCTGGCTTATTGTCTGGCCGTACTGGCCGTCGGTAAATTTGGGCTGGGACTTGGAATCGAAGCGCTAAGAACCCTTTCGGTCGTCGCCATCGTCTTTGGTAGCCAAGCCACCATCTACGCCCTGCGTGGACGGCGGGCGCTTTGGGGATTGCGTCCGACTAATTGGCTGATCCTCTCCTCGGTGGCTGACCTCTTGATTATCACCTTTCTGGCTCTTGTAGGCATTGCTATGGCGCCATTACCCATCTACGTGGTGGGTGGTGAATTTGTGGGCGCTCTCGCATTTGGAATCATCTTGGACGGAGCGAAAATACCCATCTTTGCCCGCCTTGGAATTTCTTAACAAGGCTGGTGCTTCTAACCGACATTTTTCCTATTGGACGTCTGTCATCTCTAAAACGGGCTCTTCTCTTCCAGATTCTTCCCGTGCCAGCCAGCCGACGTTAAAGAACTCCATCTGGCCATTGACGCTTTGGACTTCAACAACGGACGATTCGCAGAGGAAGAAATGGTGAGCTTTCTCATCCGTATATCCTCGGGCCTTCGCGGCTTCCTTTAGAATTGTGGATGCTTCCTGCATTGTGGCGAATGGCCCTCTGCGCTGCTGTTCGTCATCAATGACGGCGAAGTACTTGGTCGTAATCAGTGATTCCATAAGTGAAGTTTAAACTTCCTAATTAAGCGAGCAATGGGGTGTAGACCCCACAAGCGCACCATTCCCTAAGCCGGCGCCAATCGGGGTTACGTTCGAGGCGGCATCGTTTCGGTTTATCTCGCGGGCTATTAGTCTTCGGGAACGGTAGATCAACCAGAAGGAATACGTCTTGGAGTCTTCATCACTGCTCTTCGTTGGAAAGAGCCCAAGTGCTCGAAAGGGGAATCCAGACATCTGTTCCTTGGGGTGAACACCCCATGTGAAAGAGGATTCGGGTCTAGGAGAATAAAGTCCCGAGACTGGACCAAATACTTCGGTGGCAGGGGAACAGGAGTCAGAGCGTTATGAAAATCGGATTCTTCGGAAAGCAGAATGCGTTTGCATTGGAGATGTTGAGGCGACTTCAGCGTGAACATCCCGATGACCAGTTTTCCGCGTGGCAGCCCGGCGACAAGGCTCCATCGACGGAACTGGAAGTGATCTTCGCTTACGGTAAGGTCGATCGCAAAGAGATCGAAGCCCAGACGAAGCTTGGTTTACTCCAGATGTCCTCCGCAGGTTACGACGGAGTGGACGTTGATGCGGCAACAAAAGCTGGTGTCTGGGTGGCCTCCGCACCGACCACTAAGACAGGTAACGGCGAGTCGGTGGCGGAACATGCGGTGCTCCTGATGCTAGCCGTGTCTCGTCGGCTCAACGAGGAACTGGTCGTGGCACACGGCCAAGCGCATGCTCCGCCTAAGCTGGAAGTGAATAGGGCCCTCTTCGGTAAAACCGTCTGCATCGTGGGATTGGGCGGCATCGGAGATTTGCTCGTCGAAAGGCTTCGGGGATTCGGGATGATCTTAACCGGTGTGGATAATCATCCGGAACACGCGCCAAACGGCGTCAAAGGGTATGGACACGATGAGTTGAAGCTTGCAGCCGCAGACGCGGACTATTTGGTTCTGGCGATTCCTGGAACGAAGGACAACGAAAACATGATCGACGAGACTGTCCTCTCCACGATGAAAAAGAACGCAGTGTTGGTCAACGTAGGTCGGGGAAACCTGGTCGACGAATCCGCTTTGCTGGCGGCCGTGAAGGGTGGTCATCTCTATGGGGCAGGGTTGGATGTTGTAAAAAATGAGCCCGTAATCGAAGGGAATCCGCTGCTCAGGGAGCCACGGATCTTGATTACTCCACACATCGCGGGAGCAACGGATCTCATGCTCGATGGCACTGTCAGCTATCTGGGCGATGTCTTGACAGAGTTTCGGCGAGGAATTCGTTCTGGAGGCATCGTGAATGAACCTTCGAATCCAAGAGTGTCTTTGCGCAATTCCATGGAGAAGTGACGGTGCCCAAGCAGGCGCGTTGCGCTTCGTTTCACGAAAAAGGCTCCAGTGAAAAATCTGCGAGACTCAGGGCGGGACGAAACTTCCAATTGAAATTATGGGGTCTTCACCCCATGGCGGACGCCAGAGCCGGAGGGCTAAAGTCAGCAAGTATGAACACAAGCCTTCCTGTTGATTTCTCCACGATGGGAAGATTGGTATGAGCCAAGCAACCGGCTTCCTCTCTAATGTGAAGTTTGTCGTCGTAATCGCGCTTTTGGCGGTTTTGACGAGCTTCGTAACCGGTTGCGCGGGGTACGTGGATGGTGGCTACGGTGATTATGGTGGCTATGATGGTTACTACGACGGGGGGCCTGACATCTATCTTTTCGGCGACGGCTACGGACGGGGAAGGGACGCCCAGTATTATAGCCACCGAGGAGCTGAGAGTCGCGGGTTTGGGCACTCAGGTGGTGGCGGTTTCGGCGGACACGGTGGCGGTGGCCATGGCGGTGGCGGCCACGGCGGTGGCGGTCACGGCGGTGGCGGGGGAAGGCATTAAACTCCGCAACTCATGAGAACTCAGACCTATTCATTTATGAACTTCGCAAATCGATTGAGCCATCTTCCCAGCCTTTACGCAGTTTCCATGCTAGCCCTGGCCTGGTCCATATTCCCGGCACATATCCAGGCTGCAGCGTCAAGCAGTCCGCAAGAGTCGTTCCCCTCGTCGGACGCCGCCATTGCCGCCTTACAGAGCGCCGTTGCAGCCAACGACCAAGCTGCCTTGTCCAAACTTTTCGGTCCAGAATTTCACGAACTCATGACCGGGGATAAAGTACAGGACGCGAATAACCTGAAGAAACTTGCTGCCGACTTAGCTCAGCGCTGTCATCAGGTTAAAGAAGGTGACGACAAAATCACGCTTGAGATTGGATCGAACAATTGGCCCATGCCTATTCCTCTTGTTCAAACCAACGGTCAATGGCACTTCGACACGGCGGCGGGTAAGGAAGAGATCATCAACCGGCATGTTGGGAAAGATGAACTTACGGCCATCGGTGTTTGTCGGGCCTACGTCACCGCACAACGTCAGTACGCCAGCGAAAATCCGACTGGAGGTGCAGCAACGGCGTATGCGCAGCACTTCAAAAGCTCTCCAGGAAAGAAGGATGGTCTTTACTGGGCGGCAGCGAACAACGAACCTGCTAGTCCCTTCGGCCCTCTAGTTGCCGAGGCACAAGCTGAAGGATACGTAGTTCACAAGAAGGGCACAGGACCACACCCCTTTCACGGTTATTACTTCAGAATCTTGACCGGACAAGGCAACGCCGCGCCCGGTGGAAAAATGACTTATCTAAGCGATGGAGCTATGACGAAGGGATTCGCCCTAGTCGCTTATCCGGAGAACTGGGATAAATCAGGAGTCATGACCTTCATCGTCAATCAGGACGGAAAGGTATTTCAACGAAACTTCGCGGAAGATACTTCCCTAGTGGCGGCGGCGCTTAAGGAGTACGACCCGGATAGTAAGTGGACACTCGTAAAGGATGAGGGCATCTTGCGGGCCGCTTCTGAAAGATGATAACGGCGGTGATTACGGCTTGGTGACAATGAGCCCGACTCGCGAGCACGCATTTCGGATTGCAATTCAAACCCGTAGGCCCCCTGTCGCTCTATATTTTGAGCAACACTGGGAAAGGAGGCCTCCCGCAGCCGACGGGCATCATGGGGTGTTGACCCTATAGCGGCGAATTGAACGCAGGCTTAGTTTGTGAGTGTCACTCGGACCATTTTAAATCTGTTCTGCGCACTCCTCATGAAAAAATTATTTTTGTTATTGGCGGCTTTGATTGCCCTGGGCCTCAGTGGAACCATGCCCGCGAATGCGGGCGTTCACGTTGGGATCGGGATTGGGGGGCCTGGCTATTACGGGTATAACCGTGGTTATTACGGTCGTTACTATGGGGGTTATCCTTATGGCTACGCCTACTATCCTTACGGGTACGGGTATCCGTATTACGGAAACTACGGCGGATACGGGTACGCGGGCTATTACGGTGGATACGGCGGCAGGGGCTACCGCGGTTATTATGGCGGTCGGGGTGGTAACGCAGGGTTCGGACGCGGCGGTGGTGGTGGTGGACGTGGCGGCGGCCGTCGCTAGCGGACGATCCCAGCTCCTGCAAAGGCAGAACCAGAACAATCTTCTCGCGCTGGATAGATCTATTCTTGGTCTATCCCCGAAACGGGCAAAAATGGGGCGTAGGCTTCGAGGGTGACCGGCCGACCTGGATGATTTCGCTCGTCAGCATAAAAAAGTTGGAGCATGAACACCAAAAGGCACGCTTCGATAGTCTCGAAATCTGAAATGGCGTCGGCGAGGCGCGGATCAGTGATATGTTTGGCCAGTTTGGTGGCAAGTTCATCTAAAGGAAGCGAGGCAAACGGATCCAATGAAACGTTCCGGAAGTCCGCAATGAGCTGCTCGATATCGTCCGGATCAAGGGCATAAATTTTATATTTTACGGCCTCCGCGAGGCTACCGATTAGACCAACAAGAAATGCCGGGTCACGGTTAGCTATGGCTTGGATGCGACGGATGGCTTCAGGGTTTGAATTTTCGAGATGCGGATACATAGGACGTTCCTTTCATTATTTGTTCTGGGGTTTTTCGGATGCTATTTGGATATGGGTTAAAGCAGTGTCAGCGTCAAGGTGTTGCATTTCAGCTCGACCGAATAAGGCTCCATTTCGGGAACGTGTTGTTACAGAAAGACGCGCCGTCCGAAGCCGCGAATCGGGTAGTGGTCGATCGTGGGCATCTTATATTCTTCACCGAGGAAGAACCAACCGTGTTACCGGCCGCCGCACCAAGAGGTAATACGAATATCACCGTGAAACCACGATGCATTAGCGCCGGGTTTGTTGACGGCTCAGAGATCGTTCAGGGCGGGTTCAGGTACGGTTTTGCGAGCCTCCGACGGTACAATTTGGTGCCGCTTTTTCTGATCCGCCCCCTTCAATTCCAAGGCCTGTAAGGCCATTCTGAGGTTGTTGTTGGACTCCCGAATCAGATTTGCAGCGCCGGTCTTGGATAACGAGATGCCTTCCTTCTGGGCTATAGAGAGCAACCATTCGGTAGCAGGCTCCATGATCCCCTGCTTGGAAAAAAGTAAAGGCTTTACCCGCGAAACAAAACGAGGCTCAAACTCCTCCATTGACTCGTTCGAGGTAAAAATCCAAACAGTGTGCCCAAGGTTTTCCAGTAAGCTGAGGAGCCGTATTTGGCCGCCGCGAGGAGTTTGATCGGCTTCATCGACAACGTAGGCGTAGTATTTTCCGAAGAGCGGAGGATGATAAGAGGCGGCCGCGATATCCCGAACGGTATTGCTGTCAAGATCGGGCCCTGACAAGTAGCGTACCGAAAATGGATCTCCGGCCGCAGCGTGAGCCATAATCCTAGCCAACGAAGTCTTGCCCAAGCCTGCACATCCGTAGAAAAGGAAGGCTTCTGGGTAGGGGTTACTCAGAAAGTCCAAAGCCTTGGTGAGGCCGTGCTGCCACGGCAGAACCATTTCCGTCAGATTGGTGGGTCGATATTTGGATATTAGCGTCTCGCTGTTGGTATGTGTGGGATTGTGCATGTTTAAGAGATAGGTGCCTACCTAAGCCGAACAGGATAGAACGGCTCGGATTCATCAACCCAGGCACGGCTCAGGTTTGCTTTTCGCCCCGCGCGGTTGAGAGAAGTGAGGTGCAAAGGCCGTGTCGGATAGAACGACTTGGCCAACAATCTTAGGCTGCCATCAATTCATCTTCCCCGGTTTCGGGTAAATGCTTCACGCGGTCGAACTCCACCTTTCCCGCCGCATTCATGAATGCTTCCTCGACTCGAGGCTCCCAAACAGGCCGCTGGAGGTGCCTTTTGACTTTGCGCCACGACCAAATTTGGCACCGAGCACCACTTTTAAGGCACACAATCAAGTCAGGATTATCGAGTAGGGCCTGTCGATGACTCGCAAGGTGGGCCTTAGTCGTGCATTGAATGCAGATCACACCCTCCACCGGTTTCATTGCCAGTACGTCGAACATTCGGTAAAGATCTCGGCGGTGTTTGATGCCGCCGAGTATCCGCTCTACAGATTCGACCAAGAAGCCGTGGCTGCTGAGGAGTGTTACCGTTTTCGCGTTGCTGAAGGGCTTGTTGTTCTTCATAAGCCTCCCTTCTGCTGGCCGTAAGCATGTACGCGCTCCCACTCCGAGGGCACCGGGTTAGGCACTCCCGGAAAGATGGAAAATAGAGCCATCCCCATTTCCGAAGTCCACTTCGCATCATAATGATTCTCAATGGTTATGATGTTGGTATGGCCGGCCTCAACGATGATGAACTCCTCCTTGGGAATTCCCACCGCAACGCAGGCGGAGATCCAGCTCTTGCGAAGCGACTCCTTGGGCATCTTTCCCTGCCACCCCATGCGCACAATTTGGGCGTTCAGAGCGGATTGGAGGCCGTTGGCACTCATAGGCTGGCCATCCGGGCCCTTGGGGCGATGGTCAAATTCGGAATCAGACCAGTTGGGCACACGCTTGAGCCATTCCAAAAAGCCCGGGCGCAAACGAACGATCCGACGCCGCTTATCCACGGAGCTACGAGTCTTCTTCTGATATTCAACGACCAGATGTGATGTGCCGACGATCTGCTTCCGCGCGGTTTTCAGTACCATGTAGGCTTCCTCCGGGCGGAGGCCGCACAGGGCCTGTAGCAGCGTGTATAGGAGCATGTCGGGACGGTGATGCGCTTGCCAATTGAGGAGCCGGTCAATGAGCCCTGGATCCGGGGCGACGATAGGGAGGCGTTCACCACGCGGGCTCTTGCCAAAAACCGACGGCAAGGGATTGGGCACGTCATAATGAGCGCACATGTCGCTGAAGAATCGGCGGACCGAAGAGTGCACCTTCTGGCGGTAGGTCAGGGCCAGGCCCCCCTTCTCGGTGTGGATCCAGTGATTCATGAAGGAAGTCAAAGCCGCTAGGTCGCGACAAACCTCGACGAACGGGCGACCTGCCCCAAGGGTGTCGACAAAGAGCTTCAGGTGAGCCCGAATGCTTTGCGCTTGGGTATCGCCCTTGACCAACGGATCACGTTTCGGCGGGGGCACCAAAACCATGAACTCCTCGAAGGCCTCCCCGAGCTTTTTGGCCCGTGCCTTGACCCGCTCGATACCGAGGGTAATCAGGTCCCCCTCGTATTTCAGTTCATGCGTGGCACAGGTCACCCTCAGGCCCGCTACCAATATCTCTTCGAGAGTGACGTCAGCCATGTCTTGCTTAGCCAGCTCCTCAAGTGTGGTCTGAACATCCCGGAGATCCTTGTCCGAAAGCTTTACCTTGGTTTCCTCGCTCAGAGTGAGCTGATGCATCCGTTGGCGCATCCGATGGCGAACCGTGTCAGGGTCCGGCCCCTGAATTTTGATCAGGGGCCTTCCTTCGCGGGCCGGGATGATACCGAGAAACTCAACCCCGCCCTTTTTGATGGTCCGCACGTGGGGTTTGAGCCGCCCGGCAGACCCCTTCTTTGGGTCTAAAGGTATGTTTACGTCCTCAATCCAGGAATTAGTCATTGGAGGTACCGGTTGAGATTTCGGGGTTGGACGATTGATTTTGAACGGCTGATGATTTGGATTCATGATGCCCATGGAGATAGGGGGGCCCATTTTCCGCAGCGGAGCCGATGGCGGAATCGTGGCGGAATTCTCGGCTTAGCAACCGGCTCAAGCCCATTTTACCTCTGAAAGACGCAAATGTGTTCAATAGACGTAAAGATAGGTGACTTTGAGGAGCTTTTCCGCCGTTTGCTTCGCATATCCCTTTGTCTTCAGCACTTATAGGTGAAGCAGAGGCGCTGGCTTGCCACGTAGGCTTTTTGCCGGAATCCGGCAAAACTGCCCTATTTCCTTCATCGGCTGTGGCGGACGTTTGGTGGGATTCCGGCTTCTCTGACGGGGTGCCAAAGGGGTAGATCGCAGCCTCCTCAAACGGAAACAGGGTTTGGATCGCCTGGAATTGATTTGGGTCGCCGCGATGTTCCAACGGTTGGTTTTCCGCCGGGTTGCCTGCGGCTGATTTGGTGCCGCGGGTCCGCTTGGGTTGATGTTGTGTGGTGGATACGGTGTTATTATAATCAGTGATTATCATATGCCTCGGAGATAGGGCGGGCGGAATCTCCGAGGCGTCCGGGCGCCTCCTCGTTGAACTACGTCATTGTACAACTCCAAAAACATCGACCATAGGGGAAGGGTAGGCAGCGGTTTTGCTCCTAACCCATTGATTGTGAACGCCTCACTAAGTGATTCTAATCAGATTGCGGTTCATCTGCCCTAAGGCTGCGGCGGAGCTACGAGTGGCCTGCGAGCGGGCTGCGAGCGGGTCCGCGATAGTTCAATAGTGGTTACTAAGTAGGCAATTAGTGCCGGAATTTCAATGGCTCCATCGTGGGAGGTGAATTGGCGAAGATCCATACGACAGTTTCAAGTCATTGCGACTGCTATAACGTGCGCAGTTAGCGGGAGTGCTGCGCTTTGTATTGGCATGTAGAGTGCAGAACGCGGCTTAGACTAATATGAGTGCTACCCGTGAAACTTTTCTGGCGAAGTATTGCCCAAGTTCGTTCCAAGATCTCGTAAAGCCTAAGGATCGCGACTTTAGCGCAATCGAGGATTTTCTAGAAACTCCCTACCTGTCGCATTGGCTGCTCCATGGAAATCTCGGTCTCGGAAAAAGCACGACTGCCTTTCTGATGGCGCAAAGAGTCGCGGGGAACACCGATCATGGCTCAGCTCGAAGTTTGTCGGGAAACGAAATTAACGCGGGAGTTCTGAAGGAAATTCAAATCACAGCTCAATATCTGCCGCGAGGGCTTTTTCATGTCGTCGTCGTCGATGAGGCGGATACGATTCCTGGGTTCTTTCGTACGAGCCTCCTAAAAATGACAGACCCAAAAGATTTGAATGCTCCCAGAAACACTATTTGGATCTTTACCTCAAATGAAGAGCCAGAGAAAGCCCTAGGCGAAAAGTTATCCTCTCGGGTGAATCGTGTTCGATTTTCTTCTCAAGGGATTGCAGAGCCAGCCGCCCGGTGGCTGATGAAGATCGCATCACTTGAGGGATTTAATCTTCCAGAAGCAGCGGCGAAAAATCTTGTCAAAGAAACTCAGAATAACCTTCGAGAAGCCCTGATTTTGTTACAGCGCAAGTGCGTTAAGGGAAAATTGGCGCGGATTGACGCGGAATCATTTGCAATGCAAGAAGCCGCCTAGTTCAGGTGGTTCTTTCCAGCCCTTTTCCTTTAGGAGACTTTTGGCCGCATTCCTTTAGGTCGACTTTTCAAAGCTATTCCGCATAAATTGCAGGTCGGAATCGAAGCAGTGGAAGGGGGAGTTCTATCTCAGGGTGATGCCTGATCCCACGTACAACCCTCTACTTGATGGAAATGAGTTAGGCACCCGCTTAGGTGTTTCCCAGTCAACGATTGAACGTTGGGTGGCTGCACGAATTATTCCTGTCTATCGATTTGGCTACAAATGCTTACGGTTTGATTACTCCGCGGTGCGCGAGGCTTTGGCGAAATTCGAGACGCCTGCTTACCGCCGTCTTCCCCGAGGTCCATTTGCTCATCGCCGCAAGCAAGCGATACCCACTCAGAAATGGGTGCAGCCGGAATTGCCGCTCCGTTGGGATGATCCGGCTCAACTGCTTCTGTTCAGCCGGGAAGACGACGGCCAGGAAACTTCGGGCAAAGTTCTAATTCAAGAGGCGGCTTAGGCGATCACTGCAATATACGGCGATCTTTCATGTAGTCGGCAAGGTCGCTTCCCTGGACTTTGCCTTTGCCATCTGCAATCAGCTTCCTCTCGCGGATTTTCTCGCGGACGAAGGACTCTGAAAGGCTGAGCCTTGCTGCCACTTCGGCTATGCTTAACGGCTGCTTCAGAGAGCGGTAACGCGCCTCAAGTTTAGTGTCGGGCCTCATACATCCTAAATACGAGGCAGCTATGGAAAAGTTAAGTTTTTATTCTGAGGCATTTAAATCGCCGCGTTTTCGCGCCTGAGCCTTACCGGAAGCGCGCCTCAGCCGAGGCAGGACTGTAAGCCCAGCCCCATACCGCCTCAGGAACTTATTTCTCGATCAACGTCTCAGCGCCCCGAACTACGGACGCCAATCGTGTGCGTCTATCTCTCCAGTCCAATGAAAAACCACGAATCAGAACCCTCCTTGGTCGAAACAGAAAACAAAACCGAAGCCGTTGGTCCGCGCCACCTAACCGAGAGCCAATCCCGGGCCTTTCACGAACTTGCGGCTCTTTGCCAGCTTGCTGGGCACGGAGAGGCTTATGGTGGATTTGTTCCGCGAACCAAGCCTCTGTTACTGGGACCGAGCGGTTGCGGAAAATCCGCCCTGGTGGGTCGGCTTGCCGATACCACCGGGCTGCCCCTGTTGAGGATCAACAGCGGCTCCTGGGTCGTCTACTCCGCGCGGGGGACGCCTTATACCTTGGACGTCATCCGGCGCTTTGTCTGCACCCACCCGCGCGGCATCATCCTCTTGGACGAGATTGATAAATGCGTGCCATCAGGGCAAAAGGAAGCCCACTCGGACTGGGATTTATCAGTTTTCACCGAGTTGCTCTCGCTGTACGACGCTTGCCCCCGTCTCCTGACGTCCGGTTGGCAAAAGCCGCATGTCGATCGCCTGAAGAGCCATTTTTTGATCGGGGCCGGGGCTTGGCAAAAGCAGGTCGCGAAAGCGGAAGCCAACCAATCGTCCCATGCCGAGGAGGTGAGCAAAGACTTCGGGATACCTGCCGAACTGGCATACCGTTTTAACGCACGCCCGGTCGTCCTCGAATTGCCGAACCGGACAGATTTCACTAAGGCTATCCAGCGGGTACACACCGACCTAGGGCTCGATAAGATTCCCCAATCCAAGATTGATGACCTGGTGACCCGGGCCGTCGATGCAAAGTGTGGGCTCCGCTGGCTGGAACAGTACGTCAGCGATCTCCTCTCGGCCCATCCGCACCTGCGGCGGCAGTCACCGCCATCCCCGGCAGAAACCCACAAGGGAAGCAAAACTCCAACTTCTCTGGCCGAATACAAAGCCCATCAGGAGCACATCTTTGAGCTGCTCCGGGAGGCCGAGCATGTGGTCGCTCACTTGCAGGTCCATTTCGCGCGGCTCGCTAACACCATCTGGCCGGCCAACGATCAACTCGACCTCTTGGATGAACGGATGACGGCCGATAAGTTTGCCGGCTACTGCCAGGAACTCTCGGCTGGCCTGCACTATCGGTACTCCAGAAGCGAGAAGGAACGCGATGTCTGCATAAAAGAGGTTTGGTCTGCGGGCCACAGGGTCCTCCACTTCATTTGCGAAATAATTAACCAGCAACCGTGCAAGATTTCAGGGGACACCCTGAATCTTGCGATAAACGCCAAGGTCAGACTTGGCCGGATACTCTCTGCCTTGAGCCATCTTGGCAGCTTGGAGCTTTCGAGCGAGTAACCGCGGTTCAGGACCTCATGACCAGAATCGAAGTCAAGGAGTGGAACGGCCAGTTCTCCAATAAGGGCGTGCTCACCACGATCCGACGCAAAATCGAAGGCGGACAAATGTCCGGTACGATTCTCGTGGACCTGGAAGGAGCCGTTCTCACTTCTGAACAACTAGCGGCGCTGAAAAAGGGGTGGCTGGACTACAAGGTGAAGTTCTGCGGAAGCGTGGCTTCTTTACCCCATCCGCTCCCGAAAAATGTTTCGGTAAAGGGC
>Ga0302277_1001129_pt1 | contig 20138 bp, 15 predicted proteins | sample III_Bog_N3_1_FD_198759 | JGI IMG/M metagenome (GOLD analysis project Ga0302277, IMG submission 198759) | Peat permafrost microbial communities from Stordalen Mire near Abisko, Sweden - III_Bog_N3_1 | ecosystem: Environmental > Terrestrial > Soil > Wetlands > Peat | place: Sweden: Abisko... | reverse complement strand
AGGAGAAGCCCAGGACGAAAGAAGAGGCGACCCGCCCGGAGTTCAAGACGTGCAAGTACACCACCGAAGCCATTGTCTCCGAAGGCAGCGAGAAGGGCGAACTCCGCAAGGTTTGCACCCAAGCAGATTGCCCGGTGCATCATACCAAGAAGCAAACCGCTGTGCGCGATACCAAAAGCAACGCCGAGGAGCAGAAGCGCCGCCGCGAGGAAGCACTCGCACAGGCGACAGGACTCCGCACCCTTGCCGCCGTAGTCGCAGCGGTTCCGGTGCGGTTGATGAAGCGCGACCTGCTTTTCGTGGTCGAGCGGTTGGCGGCAATGCTGGACGAACGCCGCTTGGAAATTGTCGCCCGTCAACGCGGCATCAAGAAGGCCAAGGACAGCGACTCAATCGCGAAGTTGTTTACGGCCTACTTGCGGAGTGCCGAGGAGGGAGCGTTGAGCGGCTTGCTGGTAGAGATCACCATTCTCCACGCGGCCACCCGGCAGAACGCCGCACAGGTTCTCCGCGACGCCACCACCGTCTACAAGGTTGACGTGGACGCAATCAGCCTCAAGGTCAAGCAGGAGTTCGCCGCGAAGGAGAAAGCGAAGCTGGCACCAAAGCCAGCAGGGAAGACCACACAGCCAAAAACCAAGAAAGCGGCTTGAGGTCAAGAATTACTTCAGGGGTCTGCTTTGGCAGGCCCCATTTTTTCGTGCGCCCGTCTTCCCACCCTGAAGGACGCTCCTGGAGCAGGAGCGCCATGATTTGCCCACCCGACGGGCTTGAAAAATCGGGGTTCGTCCGCGATACCCTCATAATCCGCTCAATCACGAGGCGACAACTGGGAACCAAAACTAGCGAAGAAAGAGCAGTGCTATGCACATCAAATCGACGCCAAACGAAGTTGGATAGGATTCTCTGGCATCCTACGAGCGTCAATTTAATACAACATCTGAGGCCCTTTTAGAGAAAACTGCCAGATTGGTCACCGCCACAGATCCATTGTGAAGTATTGTAGTTTCTTATATTTAAGTGAAATTACGCTTCTATAGCAAATCGCCCATACTCATCATAATTGGCTATTTTTATAAATTGGCTTGATTTTTTTGAGCCAATTAAATTAATATTGCCTCATGATCGCGGATTGAACAGTGAATTCGGGAGGCCTTTGATGGACGTACTGCTATTGCCGGGTATTGAAGAGAGCGTAGCTCCCCCGGACCCTGAGAGTTTGACTGACCTGAAGGAGACAACCAAGATGCCACGCGGAAGACGACCGAAAGCAACACCAGCCCCCAAGAAGTTTGAACGCCAGGAGGCCCTAAAAGACCGCATTGTCGCATTGTCGGAGGAACTGGGAGGGGCGGGGTTCGCCGACCTCCTGACGCCGCTTGTGCCCATCCAACCTGTTGCGGCAGAGGTTGTGGATGAGAAGACGAGCGCCCGGATAGGTCATGTGGAGGAAACACTCGCCGTTTACTTACAGCGAACTTCCATCAAAGACAACCTGTCGCAGCGGCCGCCCTTCGATCACATAGCTGATCCCATCTACCGGCGGCTGATGCGTGACTTCATCCAAGGCGCGCAGATGCCGGAAGTGAAGATAGCTGCCCTGCGCGATTTAAGCGGACGAATCAAGTCGCTCGACGAAACCGGCATCAACTACAGCATAATCGACGGTCTCCAGCGTTCCTGGTGCTACTCCACTACAGTGCTGCTTGCCCTGTACCGCGACAAGCTTGTCAGCGACCGCTGCATCACGGTCGAGGCGTGGGACTACTTCCGACCCTTCATTGAAAAGCTCGGCGACCCGGACACTGCGGCGCGGACTCTTCTCGGTCGGACTATCCGGTACGAAATTTACTACAACATCGATCTTGAGGGACTGCTGCACTACATGGTGACCTTTAATACCGCGCAACGACGCATGAGCCTTCAGGTCCAGCTCGAAATCATGCGCAAGCCTTTGATCGATGAAATCGAAGCCGCCGCGAACATAAAGGTATTCCGGGATACTCACGATATTGAAGCCACGGGCAAGATACAGAAGCCCCGCGACCAGTTTGCCGCCTCGGACATCGCCGTCGCCGCCGAAGCCTTCATTACCAACAATGCGCAGGCGTCGCAGAAGGAAGTCGCGGAGGATCTGCTCGAAAAGGACAGCGGTTACACCGCCACTGGCGTTGACGTGGGCGACATCGCCGACGTTGTGTACATGCTGAAGCGCGTTGCGCAGGACATCCACCCGCTGATGCTTCTGGTTTACGCGGACGAGCCAGGCAAGAAGTTTTACTTCTCCGGCGGCGGCACGTTTCTGACCGGATTCACGGCTGCCTGCGGATATGTCCGCAACCGCAACAACATGAAGATGCTCGAAGGAGCCCTTGAAAAGCTCATCCTGCTACTCAAACAGCCCAGCGAAGACCCGCTCGGCCTTGAAGAGTACCAGGAGCTGATCAAGAACATCACTTCATCACGCGGCAAGATGATGCGCCGCTTGGTGTACGACACCTATTTGCGCTTTTTCCTAGGCACAACAACCCGGCTGGAGTGGACCGATGCCTACCGCTCTCTGAGCCTGACTTAAAGACAGGGAGGATGTTTTCGCATGGCTAACTTCACCGTCCGCGTAGAACTGCACCAGGCAACGGGAGCCGATTATGACGTGCTCCACGCCGCAATGGAGCAAAAGGGATTCTCGCGCTTCATCACCGGCGACAACGGTCAGACATATCACATGCCGTGGGCCGAATATAACGGCTCGGGAAATCTGACCAGCGTGCAGGTTCGCGATATTGCGCGCACTGCCGCAGACAACACTGGAAAGAGCAACGCTGTTCTTGTGACTGAATCAACGACCCGCGCATGGATCGGCCTTGCGGGCAGGTAGCGCAAATCACTCAACCAACTTTTACAACTTCAAGGAGAGGTTACACGACGATGGCGAAACATGACGAATTGATTATCGAAAAACGTGACGATGGACGCTGGGGCATCAAGAAGCCTCATGCGGAGCGGTCCAGCGCAATCGAAGATACCCAGAAGGAAGCCATCGACCGGGCTAAGGAACTGGCCCCAGAAGGCGACATCAAGCTCAAGGGTTTAGACGGCAAGTTCCGGCAAATTCGGAAGGGCTGAAATCCTCACACATGGGCTACTTCTCGATCAATTACGGTCAACTCCGCTTCCCTATCAGCGACGGGAACCCTCCAGGGTTTCGGAGTGCGCAGTTGGCCGCGATCCACGCGGTATCAGCCCATTTCTTCAACTCGAAACAGCCTGCCATCGTGACCATGCCCACAGGCGCGGGCAAAACAACAGTTCTGATGGCGACCGCCTTCCTTCTGAGAGCGGAACGCGTACTTGTGCTCACGCCCAGCCGACTGGTACGCGAGCAGATCGCTGAAAACTTCAGTGCCCTAGTCGATCTGAAGAAGATAGAGGCTCTGCCGCTAGACCTTGTCAGTCCGAAAGTTTTTGCCACGGAAGGCACAATCGGCACCGACGAAGCATGGGAAGACTTGCGACAGTACGATGTTGTGGTCGCAACCGTTCCCAGCGTTAGCCCGCGAGACGGAGTGATACCCGCGCCCCCCGCCGACCTCTTTGACCTGGTGCTTGTAGATGAGGCGCACCACGCGCCGGCCCGCACATGGAGTCGGCTTCTGGATTTGCTCGGCACCGCTCGACAGGTATTGTTTACCGCTACTCCTTTTCGCCGCGATGAGAAGGAGATCAAGGGAAAGTTCTTATTCACATACGACCTCCGGCGCGCGTTTCAGGATCGTGTGTTCGGAGACATTACATTTCAGCCGGTCGTGCGCGGGACGGCCGCTTCCATCGACATTGCAATTGCCACGGCCACGGAGGCGAAGTTCCGCAGTGACCGTGCCGCTGGCCTTGCCCACCTGGTCATGGTGCGTGCCGATGGCCTCACTCGCGCAAAGGAACTGAAGGACCTTTACGAGCAAAACACAGGCCTGCACTTGGCGTTCGTCAATGGCAACCACAGTCTGGCTCATGTGAAGCGGATCGTCGAGAAACTCAGGAGCAACGATCTGGACGGTATTGTGTGCGTCAACATGTTCGGCGAGGGATTCAACTTGCCGAATCTCAAAATTGCGGCCGTACACAGCCCGCACAAATCCTTAGCGATCACGCTTCAGTTCATTGGCCGATTTGCCCGGACAGGACAGCACAATATCGGCGGTGCAACCTTCCTCGCCGAACCGATCAGCAGTGGCGCGGAAATCGACGAACTGTACGAAGCAGGTGCTATCTGGCGCGACATCGTGCAAAACCTGGGGGCGGGTCGTGTTGAAGCTGAAATGCAGACACGCGAGGTGCTGGATAGTTTCGAAATTGATGCCAGTCCGGATATGGATGACTTTTCGCTTTATACGGTGCGGCCGTACTTTCATGCGAAAGTGTTTGCAGCGCCCGACGGCGTTGACCTGACGGCAGAGCCGGACTTACCGGAGAACTTGCAAATCATCTTCAAAGGCGTGAGCGATCCGCACGGCGCGGCCGTTTACTTAACCCGGCAAGCGGTGCGCTCTCCGTGGTCTACCGATGAGCGCTTCACGAATGTCGCCTACGACCTATTCATTTTTCATTACAACGCGGCTGCGAACCTTCTCTTCATTTGTTCGTCCCGCAGGAATGCTCAGCTTTATACCCGGCTTGCGGCTCGCCTGGTCCCTGGACGGCCTCGTATCCTGTCCAACAGCAGCATCAACCGCGTCCTCAATGATCTTGAAGCCGCCGAGTTCTTCAGCGTGGGGATGCGAAAGCGTAACAAGCTGGGAAGAATCGAATCGTACCGGATGATCTCAGGCCCGAGCGCAGACAAAGCCATTCAGGATACGGATGGCCGACTGTTCGATCGAGGCCATTGCTTTGGCAAGGCAATCGAAAGGGGTAATCAAATCACCATCGGGGTTAGCACGTCTTCGAAGGTCTGGAGCAATACCTATGAACGGATACCGGAACTTCTGGAGTGGTGCAACGCTCTTGCCCTGAAAATAGCCAGCGGACGCAATGCCAGGACTGGTTCGCGGCTTGATTTGCTTTCCGCAGGGCAGGACTTGGAAAGAGTTCCCGCAGGTGTGATTGCCATGACCTGGGCGACGGATGTTTACGTCGATCCGCCGCCGGTCCTCTTTCATCACCCCGACGGCTCCGTAGGAGAGCGCAACCTGCTCGACTTCGATCTAGAGATAGTTGAGAGCCAGGAAGGCAGTGTTGTCTTCGCACTCAGAAGTGCTGAAATTAGCTGGTGCGGTCGATTTTGCGTGGGGGACGGAGATTTGTTTGAACCAGCCTCGGACGATGAGCCCGAGATAGTTGTCCATCGCGGCAATGAGGACATTACCATCACTGAATACCTCAACGAGGAAGCGCCCAGCTTCTACTGCTCCGACCTTTCATCCATCGAAGGATTGAGCCTTTACCCCGCACCTGGAAACCTTGAACCGTTTAGCAACGACGCTTTTGAAACCGTCGATTGGCAAGCGGCTGGCGTGGATATTACGAGAGAAAAGGAACCCAGTCAACGGGGTAGATCGCTGTTCAATTGGCTGCAAGACCGCCTTCTGGCATCAGGCGCAAGCGTTGTCTTTTGCGACGACGGAGCCGGAGAAATGGCAGACTTCATCGCCATCCATGAGACGGACGCTGGGCCGCGCGTCAAGCTTTTCCATTGCAAGGCAAGCGGGGAGGAGAGGGCAGGAAATCGTGTCGATGATCTTTACGTGGTTTGCGGCCAAGCCATAAAATCATGCGTCTGGATCAGGCCAGAGCAATTTCTAGCTCGGCTTAGGCATCGCGCGACTCTGATAGGCGTGCCGGGCTACGTTTTGGGTGACGAAGCGGCCGCCAACCGGATTCTTTCGCAGCAAGCCCGCCAGCGGATTCAATTCGATATGTATATCGTCCAGCCCGGTGTATTGAAAGAAGACCGCGCAACGGAGCTTTCCAATCTCCTAGCTGCGACGCGCTACTATATGTCGCAAGGCGGGATAGATGCTTTTGGTGTAATTGGAAGCTAGGCTCATCATGGCTGATCAACAAACTATGAAACTCGATGCGGCGCTGGAACCCGCACTCGGCAACCCCTGTCTTCAAGATTCCGCACGGAAATCACTTCAACAGCATTGATGCTCCCCAGTTCTCCATTCCAATTTGCTGATCGTCTTGAAATGGAGATTACTCGTTCGGAAAGTGAGCCAGAGAGCTTTGCTGGCCCTTCGAAAATGTCGAGCAGTGTTTTCGCGCATTAGACTCGGTCGTGTTTTGCTACTGTCGTCAGCTTCACAATTTCCATGCGCTCCATATGCTGGATTGCAGCGTGGGCCACTGCAGATTTGGAACGACTGCGGGGCTGTAAACTTGATCCTGATGGATAGCCCACAGGAACAAAGCGCAGACGCGCTCCAGTCCGCACTCCGTGCTGCTCGCGAGAACGAGAACAGGTGGGTAGCAATGTCCCCTGAGTTCACCTCTGACAGCGAACGGATGGAGCAGTGGGCAAGTACCGCCAAACTCCGGCGGCTCGAAGTCGAGCGGATCGAGTTGCTCCTGGCCAAGATGACCGAACCTTGGAGCTTCTCACGGCCAGTGAACAACGAAGCGGTAGAAACGATAGACAGATTGGGAGAGACAGGATGAGCGAAGCGGAAATGAAAGCCGAGTTGGAGCGTCTGCGGGCAGAGAATGCTCAGCTCAAGAACAAGAACACGGGCGGTCTGAGCCTCAAGGTCAGCGAGAAGGGTGCGGTGTCCCTGTATGGAATGGGCCGTTTTCCCGTCACGCTCTACAAGGAACAGTGGCTCCGCATTCTTGCCGCCGCTCCTGAGATCGAGACGTTTATCCGCGAGAACGACGCCAAACTCAAGACGAAGGAATAGCGAGGCCAGTCAATACCTGGACCACCAGCATTGCAAGCTGGCCGGATGCCGACTTTTCGCCGTCTTCCCGCCGATTGACGAGTTGCCGCTTCGCGCCACTCTCGATCTTGCCCGCTCGACGGCGTGGAACACCTTGTGCCCGAGCATCTTGAATGGATTTATGGGTGCTTATGGGTGTATATATGGGGGTGAGGCTCAATGTTTGAGACTGCCGACATCCCGATTACACCCGAAGTGCTCTCGCTCATCGCGGAGATCGATGAGTTCAAAGGGGCATGGCGCGCCCTGGGAACGCTTGCGCCAGAACGCCTTAGTGCATTGCGCCGCGTGGCGACCATTGAGAGCATCGGCTCCTCCACGCGCATCGAGGGCAGCAAGCTATCCGACCGCGACGTAGAGCGCCTGCTCGCCAATCTGGAGATCAAATCCTTTGCCACCCGCGACGAGCAGGAGGTCGCTGGATACGCCGAGGTCATGGAAACCATCTTTCATGCGTGGCCGGAGATTCCGGTCACGGAAAACCACATCAAGCAGCTCCACCGCGATCTTCTGCGCTACAGCGAAAAGGACGACCGGCATCGCGGCGGGTACAAGACGCTGCCGAACAGTGTCGCAGCCTTCGACGATGCCGGCCAGCAGATTGCCGTCGTCTTCGAGACCGCCTCCCCCTTTGAAACTCCCCGGCTGATGGCCGACCTTATCGCTTGGCTAGGGGAGGCGCAGGAAATTAAGCGGCTTCATCCGCTGCTCATCATCGCCATCTTTACGGTGGTGCTTCTTGAGATCCACCCATTCCAGGACGGCAACGGACGCTTAAGCCGTGTGCTCACCACGCTCCTTTTGCTGAAGGCCGGGTACGCCTATGTGCCCTACAGTTCTCTCGAAAGCGTGGTCGAGAACAGCAAAGAGGGCTACTACCTTGCACTGCGCCAGACGCAAGGCACAATTCGCAGTGCAGTGCCGAACTGGCAGCCGTGGCTGATCTTTTTTTTGCGGGCTTTGCAGCAGCAGAAACGGCGGCTGGCGACAAAGGTGGAAAGCGAGCGACTCGTGATTGCCGCCCTTTCCGAACTGGCCATTCAGATCATCGACTACGTTCGCCAGCACGGGCGCGTCACCATGGCCGACATGATCCGTGCCACCGGCGCCAGCCGCAACACATTGAAGGACCATTTCCGTAACCTGGTAGAGAAGCGCTACCTCGCCCGACATGGAACCGGCAAAGGTTCTTGGTATTCGTTGCCCTGAGATTCCTTGCAGAAATCCCAGGCCTCAGAGTCGAGACGGGAGGCACCCGACAAGAGCACTGAGTTGGTCCAAGCTTCAGTCGGGTTGCTTTGATAATTCCGCCATGTTGGACGCTGCGGTGCTTTCCATTACCTGCCGAACTATTACGTCAGGAGACGATAATCGAGTGCATGGCAAGCGGAATAGGCGGGCTAGCAGACACCAGGACCATGATCGAGCGCGCGTACTCCGCATTGAGCAAGCGGGACAAAGTAGGACCAAGCCTCTGAAAACATGGCGGCCCGCATCCACGTAGGTCGTTCGACGCCGTACTGGGCTTTGGCCGATCTGGATGATACTGCACCAGGAGGGTCTAAAGAACATGGGCGACGAGATTAAGAGAGCTGTTGTAAAAGACGACGCCTTGCACCTCGTTAGAGGCTCGAACGTGTGGAGCGTGAAGGCAGAAGAAGGCAAAGAGCCGAACGAATGGAAGATGGTTCACTTTGCAAACGTCGGAACGTCAGAAGAATTTATCGAGGCTTTTTCCGGCGAGATTTTGGAACTCGTGGACGGAAGCCTGATTTTCGGAGATGAACGGGAAGCGGCTAAAAACGCAATCATGACCGTAGTTGTCGAAGGGCTGATGCCAGCCTTTGAGCATTTGAAAAAGATTCGGACCTCGGGAACGACCGCTCTTCCTGAACTCAATCGGCGGCAGCTCTATGAGGATTTTGCACGTGGTCTATGGCATGCCTACAAAGACCTGTTTCCGAAAGCGACCATGCTCCTAGGATTCGAAATTGGCTTTCTGTTCAAGCAGGACGCACAGTTTGAGAACGGTCTAACGGCCTTTGTCAGCAAATTCCCGTCCCTCATCTTGAACGTGCCGGAGCTCTTGCGGCGCCAACGGGCCAAGTGGCAGCAAGGACTTTCTAGTTTCCGAAATGACTATCTCGAACACCGCAAAAAGGATATTGCGGAGTTTGCCGCGTACTACGAGCCAAAGACGGCAGAGGTGCTCTTCGATCATGTTTGGCGAACAATGGCAGAGCTGTTCCCTGCATTCATCGAGGCCCGCTATCCGCCGACCTGGTCGATTATGGAAATACCCATGAATGAGCGCGACCCGAAGCGCTTACGACGCTGGCGCTTCTTTCAGTGTGAGCCGGCAGAGCGAGGAAATTTCATAAAGTAATTCCACCGCCCAATGGCTTCGCCCTGGGCGAATGCAGAAAGAGGGTAGATTGTGATCTTGGATTATGCGGGCGATGACCCGAACAAAACCCGGATGGTTTCATGGTTCCAGATGCAGCTCCGCGCTATCGGCACATGCCTTAAAGCGGATTTGCCGGAAGCCGCTTTAGCGCTGATCTATTCGGGCATCGACACGTTTGGTCTTTTGGCCGCGCCTCCTGCTATTCAGGATGCCAGCGGCGACACGTTCAAACAATGGTGTGAGAAGTATATTTTGCCCCGCGTGCAGCCCGTTGAAGGCGGCCCAGTCAATGCAATTGATCTTTGGGCGGCCCGATGTGGAGTCCTTCACACGTCTACACCGCTTTCAGCTTTGGAACGAGCAGGAAGAGCCCATCAGATCTGGTATCACCTTGACGGCAGGGCGGGCGCAAATCTCATCATGGCTTCCGCGATGCCTCCGCTGGGGATCGACATTCAAAACCTTGCCATGGCCTTCAAAGAAGGCGGCATGGCCTGCATAGCCGACTTCAATCGGGACGCGACGGCATTTCAAGCAGCGGATGCGAGGTCGCAGCATTTCTTGCGCTGGGGGAAGCTTGTTCTCTAAGGAGTGAGCGCGCAATCTTCCAAATGGCCTTGGCCTGCGTCTATTGACCACCGGACTTGCAATCAGCATTCACAGAGTTATCGACGGGCTATTTTCAGCCGCGGCCAACTCTCGCAGAAATCAAGGACAGAGTCGGTTCGCAGCCTCGGGCGCCCCTTTCTATCAATTTCAGTTCTCCAGGCGTTGCTTGGCCGTAATTGGAGTGAGAACAAGCAAGCTGTGAAGCACGCGGTTCGAAGTGTATTCATTGAAGCCTTGGATTGGGATGAGCCCATGCGCAAGATCATTGCGCAAGTTTGCTCCTCTCCGATCGATATAAAGCAGTGTGAGATACCGCCAGACGTCCTCGGGCAAAACTTCTCGTATCCTAGGCTCCTCAAGAATGTTGTTCATGCTTTTCACGTCCGTGATGCCGGGGTGTCTGGGCACGCTCTTCACTGGCGGAACACCGATCAGCGGGAGCAGATTGCGAAGCACCCCCTCTATTTGTGGCACCAACAGATGGATTGCCTTCATATGGTCTCGTCCCAGATAAGCCGTGATTCCTTCATGCACAATCTGCCTGCGAGCCGCATCGAACACTGGGCACTCGAACAGGAACGAAGTGAGATCTTCGGAACTAGGCCCAAACCGCTCCCTAATCTTCTCCATCGCCAAGTAGAGGAGGGGATCTGAAAAATTCATGAGCTGATTTAACTGATAGTAGAGGTGCCCTTCGGGGTCATTCTCAACGCTCCCCAAATGTGCCTGGGGGCGTCCTTCAGCGCTTACGATCTCAATGGGGAGCATGCTTGCCAACGGCGCGATGCCCTTCTTGCTCTCAATCAGACTCTGCGCCTCGCTCACCTTGGGAGTGAAATATGCAGCAACCCTTCGGAGGGTCACCGCGAGGGTTTCATCCGCTATTAAGAATGTGAGTAGAGCATCGACATCGTCCTTCTTAAATTCAATTGGGAGGGAATAGGTCTTCATCTCACCCGGAATCTTGGCATAGAGACCTTCCAGCTTGTTCCTGATTATCTCCGCGTCTGCCTTCAATCCTTCTTGTTCATATCGCTGTGCTACGGGTTCAAGCCAAGCGGTTGCGAGCACCGCCCCGGCGCCTTCCGCTATCGTTTGGAATGCGGCTCCGATGGATTTAAGCACTCGCTCGGCCTGTCCCGCATCGCCCGACTTCTTGTAGTGTTGAACTAGCCTTTCGCCAACGGCCTGGGCATTGAATGGGTCGAATTCGTTGCTCTCATCTCTCGTCAATAGCCTCTTTAGCATGTCTTCGAGGCCAGAGATCAGAGTCCCCATCTGTTCGTTAGTTACGAGATCTGGGTGCTCATACAGCAAGTCAAACAGTGTGATCCAGACACCAACGAACTTTGGTGACAGATTTGCATCGTAGAACCTGAGAATCGAGTCGACCGCCAACTTTGTCCGATTCTCATCACGAACGCTCATGGCTAGATCGAGTGCCCTGGCAAGCCAATGCGTTGCAAAAACTGGAATGGTGAATAATTTGTGATCGACAGCCGAGAGGTACGCATCAGAAGCAGCCCTTGCCATTTGGTGATTTGGCTTCGCGCCACAGATCACTTTCGCTAGGTCCCATGCAGCGTCCGCGTAGCGTGCTTTCATTGAAGGATTACTAGTTTCTTCCGCCCGCCGCTCCCAGTGTTCGATAGTCTCCGCGCCAAGCGCTGAGATGTCCGGGATTACGATGTTGGGTTTTCCCTCTCCGCCGGAGAAGATTGCCATCGGACCAAAATGGGTTCCCCAAAAGCCTTCTTTCGATTTGTGGGCTTCGATTAAGAAGAAGACCGAGTGCTCCGCGCGGTAGGCTTTCCATTCTTCTTCTCCAAGATCGCCTCGCTGCGATTGTTCTTTTTGAAGGTTTTCCGCGATCTCGGTCACACTGTGAGGGTCCGTCTTCAAGTCAAATGCTGCAAGAACGGCGCTAATCCATTCTGGAATCGTCATTTCTTAAGGTCCTACCTTTCTAGATCAGAGTTTCGCCGGCATTATACTTGCGTGGCGATTCGCTGACACGCGCTCGATTACGGCGGATAGGTCCCGGCAAGTCGGCATGTGGCAGGCTTTTCTTGAGGGCATTGCATTGTGCCGGGCAGTGACAGCTATGCTGAAATTACTCGCGTCTTTGGAGGCTGTTCTCTCGCGGTGGCCTTTGCCTTCATGATCGCCTGCACGTCATCGAAGTGCCACGGACAAAAACCGTGCGAATCAACTCCGATGTCCATCGATAGCGACAGTGGATCGTCGGGCAAGTTGCCGTGTGAGTGGCCATAGAGCTGCCAAGCGCCGCGTCCATGATGCGGCCAGACACGCATCGCGTAATGGCAAAGAACGATTCCTTGCTTACCCACATGGATTTCGGATAAGGAACTCCAGGAAGCAAAAAGGCTTTGTGATTTGCGCGTCACTTTGTCATGGTTTCCCTCAACAAAATGGATCGTCTTGCAGTTCAAACGCCTGCGATAGGCCGCCACCTTTTCAACGTTCCCCATGCAGAAATCCCCAAGGAAATAGAGGGTATCGTCAGGCTTGACGTGCGCGTTCATCCGATCCGCGATGTGCGCATCCATCTCTTCCGTGCTCGCAAACGGACGATTGCAATAGCGGATGATGTTGAAGTGCCCGAAGTGAAAATCGGATGTGAACCATGTATCGGCCATACCCCTATTATGAAAGACCACTAGCTGGAGCGGTGACGCTGTCCCACCGGAATTCAATCTCGTACAAGGGAAGACACTGCGCCGACAAGCGGCCCAGCCGACATTGGCAGGGCCTCGCGCAGCCAGTATGCCCCCAGAATCGGTCTGCGACCAGAAGGTTCTTTGTCGTCAATATCGTTCAACCTTGGAACGATTTCGACATGGGCTATCGCCAAATTACATCTTGTGGCCAGGTTGGGGAATTGCCCAGACTGCGTCTGGGCAATTGGGGAAGCAGGGAATTCTCCAGACGCTGTCTGGAGAATCTTCGGGACTCGTCCCGTGCACGCCAAAGGCTAGCTGGGGATCGGCTACGCTGCCGCGGTATCGATGCTTTGTGTCTTTGAGCGTTCAGCCTTTTCTTGCTCTCGGCGGTACTCGGCCAGTTTGTCTACCGCGGCGAGTTTGTGGGCTGGTGCGAGGTGAGCGTAGCGCACGGTCATCTTGATATCTTTATGTCCGGCGAGCTCCTGCACTGTCCTCAGATCCACCCCGGCCATAACGAGTCGAGAGATGTACGTGTGCCGAAAAATGTGCCACGTAACGTCCCTAAGCGAGGAGTTCTTTTTTATCGCTTTCTCCATTACCAACTCAAACCAGGCTCGGGGCGAGACCATGGGCTCGCCATAGCGGGTAAGGCAGACTTTGGGCGAATCCGGATTCCGGCGCTTCAGCAGTTCCTCAAGGGCGCTGACGGCGGCGGCTGTGAGAATCACCACGCGCGCTGTGCCGTTCTTGGTTTTCAGCAAGTGCAACTGCCTGCGCGCCAGATCGACGCGGTCCCAATCGAGCGAGTACAGCTCTCCCCGCCGCATTCCCGTTTCGAGGGCCAGGGTCAACTCGGGTTCGTGAATAGGGCACCGCTCGCGAATTACGGTGCGGATGACCGCCTCTTCTGGATAAGTGATGAATCGAACCCGGCTGTTGTCCTCCCGGTGCAGGCGCACCAGCCGTGCAGGGTTGGCCTTCGCTTTGCCGTTGCGGATGGCCTCCTGAAAGATCATCGATATTGTCCCGCGATAGCGGTTGATCGTCGTCTTCGTCAGATCATCCCGCGTGTCCAGGTAGGCTTTGATCGTTTGCGGCGTAATGTCGTCGAGGGGAACTTTGCCGAAGACGGGCAGGAGCTTGCCGACCGTCGAACGGTCTCCGGGGTACGAGGCTTTGTGCTCTTTCGAGTAGACGAGAGCATCCGCCGCGATCTCCTCGAAGAGCACCGCACGGCGAGCGCGGACCTCGGGCATTTTGACGCCCATCCGGGCATCAGTCTTGCGACGCTGATAGAGAGTGATCGCGTCTGACCGCCGACCGACCTTTTCGCGGAATCGCCGGCCCTCTATGTAATAGTTGATCCACCAGATGCCACTCTCGGCCGGCATCTCGTAGACGCCTTTGATCGATTTCGGCTTCTTGATCGTCGCGTTTGCCATCATCTCCCACCTCATGTTCCGCTGTATTTAACTATGACACCGAAGGGGGGTAGTGGTGGCTGTTTTGGTGGCTGTTCGGATTGAGAAATCATGCTTTTGGGTGCATCCCGGTGCAACGAGCGTCCATGTAAGTCATTTATAATCAACGAAAGTGCAATCCGGTGCAACGCTGTGCAAACCGCAAAATTCCCCTGTTAACCGAAGGGTTGTAGGTTCGAGTCCTACCTGAGGAGCCAATAAATCAATAACTTAGCTTCCATTGCGCTCTGCCTGCGCTCCGTTTCCCTGAAAAGCAAGCCGCGCAACTTTGATTCCCGCAGTAGTCATCTCATCTGTCACAACGTCCCCGTAAATGTTCATCGTGGTTCTGATGTCCGATTTTTTACTGTACGGCAACGGACGTGCCCACAGCGTCAAGCCATGAGCGGTGAGTGCGCCTAAAGGAGTGCGCCCCGAGATGCCTGATTTTCGCGGCTTCCGTTGCCCGCCCAAGTTCTCGCCACACGCCCGTGTCGGAGTACTGGAGCCTGCCGAGTTCGATGGGTCTTGCGAAAATCCAGTCTTCAGCGCCCGAAAAATCGGCCCGCCGTTTCCGGGTCTTTAGGCGCTCTAACATTTCGCCCGTGAGGTTGAATCTCCGGGCAGAGCCTTTCGTCTTCACATCGGCTACAACCTGCTCCACAATGCCGCGCTGGACGCACAGCTTTGAGCCTAGCCAATCCACGTCAGCCCATCGGAGCGCAAAGCCTCACTGGTGCGAAGGCCCAAGCAGACGCACAGTAGAGTCATTGTTGCGAATGGTTCGAGTAGCTCCTTTAGCAGGGCTTGGAACTGCTCCGCCGTGAGGCTACGCGCCTTGCGTACCCTTCGCGTTGCTCCCGTGTTCTGGACTAGAGAGATTGGATTGCGGCTGATGTCCAGAAGACCGGCCCACATTGCAAACTCCACAAGCCCGTGCATGAGTGACCGTACGTGCGTCTTGGACTTTGGCGACAAGGGCAGCGCAGGGAGCCATAGCTCAACCGGGCGGGGTTGCACGGCTCGAATCTCCGTGTCTCCCCATTTCGGCAGGATGTGGTCGTTGAGGAAAGAGCGATACACCCGCGCCGTGGAATGACGTGAGGGCATCCGCTCCACCTCATACCGTGTATGAGGAACAGGAGGTCCCGTTGACTGCGTGATTGATTCGCAGATTTGTCTTCCCACGACGTCTGGTGCGCACGGCGCGTGCATCACCGAGACATTGGCTCGCCATTTCTGTCGGGGAATGGGAGGTGCCCCCTCGTCTGGTCCGCACACTTCCTGCACACTGGCCGACGCACGACATTGCATAATTCGCGATCAGATTGCCAGGATGGGCTGATGCCGGATCAGTAGACCTTCGGCGGCACTGCGCCAGCCTTCCGGCGGATGAGGTTGGATGGCACATCTCTGGAGCCTGCGGCGTTTCTGGGAGTAATCATCGGGATTGCGCCAGCCGAGGTCCACCAGTTGAAAACGGCAGAAACATCCTTGTTCTGCAAGGAGTGGTGGCCAGGGCAGGCAGAGGCCGGCCTTTTTAGAGCGTTAATAGCCGGTACTTGCAACTACTTACAAGACTCCGTGGGCTGCCTAAATACGGCGAAATACGTGCACAACGGGCCAATCATGGGTGAGCGAACACGGGTGGAGGTTTTCTGGTTCGCGCGGTGCCTTTGGGACTGAAAACCGAAATCGAGACACCCAAAGTGCGAGTCATGCCCTCCGGGGCGCTCGCTCGTAATTCCTAGATGTAAACACCAGACCCTGGATTCGTGCATCGGCGATTAGCGTGAAGCCAGAATTCCTCTCGGCTATATCGGCGTTTTCCAGAACCTATCTTCAGTATCGACGCCATGCGAACTCGCGATGACTATGACGTCCAATCTCGCTTTCATCGCCTGGACGAAACTGTTTTTCGATCTGACTCCGCGACCGATAGAAAGGTGCTTGGCAGTTCCAACTTCATCCCAATTGTTTCCAGGCATACACATCGTAGTTGCCGTCGCCCTCGACACTTCCTTTTTCGTTACTCCAGGTCAGACGCATTGTGTCTCTGCCGTTCCTGAAGGCAAAGGGCAAACTGCCATCGCCATAGACGCGCGCAGTGAGGCGGCGCGTTTCCGGCGCTCCTGCAAAAAGTCCGACGTCTGCCCACGGTACAATGCTCCCGCTCTTCACATAAACTGGGATCTTTTCGGTCGCAGCAGACACGGTAAATTCCGAGCCGCCCTTGAGTGATTCGCCCGTCCAGAAATGGTGCCAATCGCCTTCAGGCAGTACAACTTTCCGCGCCGGCTCCGCAGCAAACAGCGGTGCAACCATCATGCGGTCGCCAATCATATATTGATCGTCTACTGCGTGAAGGCGTTTTTCCTTCGGCGCGTCCATCACCAGCGCACGGAAGGGTGGAGTGCCATCTTCGGCGTAGCGTTGGAATGCGGCGGTGAGATAGGGCGCGAGTTGCATCCGCCAGCCGATGATCTCGCGGCATCGGGATTCGAGTTTTTCCCAGCCGTCGCGCAGTTGATCCGCGTTGTTGAGGCTGCGATTGAGCTGCTTCCATGGCGGATTCTTGATGTACCACCCATTGATCATCGCGAGCGGCGAGAACACCACGCTCTGGAGGCGGCGAATCAGATCTTCTTCGCTCTCGGCGTCGCGCACCTCCGGGCACCAGAGCAATCCGCTGAAGCCGGAGTTGACGAGCGCGCGGATAAAGTCGCGATGCGCATAGAGGTCGCTATACAGCACAAAGGGATAGGGGCTGGCCAGTGCACCGCTTGAACGGACAAGTCCGTATGTGCTTTGACCCCGCTTGCGGAACTCATCCCAGAGCGTCATCTGATAGCGCAAGCCGAACACATTGTGCATCTGTTCGCCGTCCACACCAGAGGGAAACATACTGCACTCCGGGAACGACCACACGCCCGTGTAGTCGGAGTTATCGCACTCGTCCAATTTGAATCCGCTTACGCCCGCGTTAAGGAATGTCTTCGCATGGTAAGCCCCAAAGACCGCGCGCGCCGCCTCGCCCGCAAAGTCGGGAACCAATCCGCCCCACACCCCATAATCGCCGGAGTGCGGCTCGAGCTCCGCAAAAATCGGCGACGCCGGATGGGTAAAGGCGTGCTCCCACAGGTTGATCTTGTAGTTCATCTTTTGCGCAGAGCGAACAAAGTCCGTGGGGTCAGGGAAGCGATCGCGGTTCCAGGCAAAAGTGCAAGAGTACGCGTGCGTCTGCCAGCCGGGTTCGAGTCCAATCACATCGCAAGGCATCTTGCGTTCGCGGAACTCCTGCGCCAGCGCCAGCGCGGATTGTTGTGTTCCGCGTGCATCCATCCGATACCAGAAACCAAGACCCCACTCGGGCGGCGCGATGCCACCACCTGAAAAAACGTTGTAGCGCCGAACCGCATCCAGCATCTCCGGGCCGCCAAAAAGATACACATCCGCGCCGCTGGCGCGCGGCACTTCTACGATGATCTGCCCGGCGTCGCCATTCTGAATGCTCTGCGTGTAAGCCGGATCCAGATCGGCGTTCTCCGCCGAGCCGACCGCATGCGTTGGCTTTGGCCGCGCGTCGCCAAAATAAAACGTCGCGTAGCGCGCCGTGTCGATCAGGATGCCGATGCCTTCCGTCGTCACATAAAACGGCACGGGCGCGTGAGAATCCCCGGTATCGAACTTGGGATCGGCATTGACGCGCACAACCTTCTTCTTGCCTCGCTGTGCGAACGAAAGCAACTGCAGCCCCATTCCATAGATCTGCTCGTTCGGCCGCAGCGGCAATTGCACCTTGCAACCGCGTTGGGTTTGTTGGCCGCGAAGGTTCGGCAAGGGCGCCGTGTCCACCTTAGGCAGTTTTGCGAATGCCTCAACCTGCGCCGGAACCAGCCGGCTCGAAACCGGAGTGAAGCCTTCCGGCGTGCCGATGGTGGCTCTCCACACGCCCGGATAGATCCTCTTCCATGCCGCTGAGCTTTCGGGCGATGCGGCTGCTAACGGCGCTGTTCGCAGCAAACCGGAAAAGCCGGCTGCCGTGCCTGCTGCTGCCAAGCCCTTGGCAAGACTTCGTCGAGAAATCTTCATTTTGTCGCCGCTCTCCCTTGATGCACGAGCCGTGAATGAATCGCGTGCAATTCGTAATCATCCGCTGGCTCTTGCCCGGCAGGAAACGCCGGTACCGCAGCTTCCCTTCATGTCTTAGCGCTTCATCAAACGCGCAATTTGAATAGGTTTGGCATTTTGGCGGGGGACACTTTCAAGTTCCGGGCATTCGTTCTCGCTCCGGCAGCGCGGCACGAAGGAACTCAAGGCGTTCAAGAAGGTGCTGCTGAAGCGCGGCAAATCCCGGCATGCCGTACAGGTTTCGCGTCTCCTTCGGGTCCCTGTCGAGGTCATATAGCTCAAATTCCTGTGGCTCCAGAACATACTGGATCAGTTTGTAACGCTCGGTGCGAATGCCGCGGCAAGGGGGAACCTTTTCAGGATTCGGCCACTCATAGTATTCGTAGTACCACTCTTTGCGGAAGGCTGGCTGGCGCGCCTTCGCAAGAGGCAGCAGGCTCTTGCCCTGCATGTGCTCGGGAATCGGCAGGCCGGCCAGATCGAGAAATGTTGGGGCCAGGTCGATATCCAGGACCGTTTCTTTTCGCACTGTTCCCGCGGGAATACGCCTGGGATAGCGCACCATCAACGGCACACGGATTGACGGCTCGTGCATCAGCCGCTTGTCGAACATGCGCCACTCACCCAGAAGATATCCATGATCGGATGTATGCACAATCGCCGTCTCGTCGAGGATTTTCTTCTTTTCGAGATAATTGAGGATACGGCCAATGTTCTCATCCACCGCGACTAAGCCGGAGTAATAATCCTTGGTCATTCCTTCAAGCGACCCGCAGGCTGGATGCGAGGCCGTTGTGCCAATCTTGTTCTCGGCATCCACAAAGCCCTTTGGTTTGCCGGGATATCCCTTCAAATCGTCGTCAAAGGTGTCCGGCTTCGGAGTCGCGGTTCCGCGATATAAATCCAGGTGCCGCCGCGGCCGGAAGAACGGTTCGTGTGGAGCGACAAACCAGACCAGCAGGCAAAATGGCTTGTCGCCGCGATCTTCTTCCAGCCACGCCAGTGCGCGGTCAACAGTCAGATCGTCTGGATACACGTTGCGATATTGCTTTTCCGGGCCGATCTCACCCTTCCGGCCTTCCTTGAAGAATGGGCTTTCGTAGTTATTGGAAGCATCATTATGTCCGAAGTAGTAATCCCAGTAACGTTCTTCGACACCGTTCGCAACATGCACCTTGCCGAGGATGGCAACCTCGTAGCCGGCTTCGTGGAGAATGTCGGTAAAGAGCGGAATATCAGGCGGCAGCGGGACCTTCAGATGCTCGTTCGAGAGCGCTCCGGTGGAGCGCGAGTACATGCCAGTCAACGCCACTGCGCGCGCCGGTGCGCAGAGAGCATTGGTGCAGAATGCATTCTCAAAGCGCACGCCCTCGCGGCCGATGCGGTCGTGATTGGGCGTCTTGAGAATTGCATTGCCCGCGATGGAGAGCGCGTCGGCACGCTGGCCTTCCCCGAGGAAAAAGACCAGATTTGGACGCTTTGTTCCCGATTCGGCCAGCAGGTCAGGCGGAGCGACGGACGAGGCGAGCAAGCTGCCTGCGACGATAAGTGACCCTTGTAGGAAGTCTCTGCGGGTTGCTTTGCCTTGCAAGGGAACTGCGGGCATTTCGCACTCTTTTTCACTCGTATTCAACGCGGAACTCCTCCCTGGTTGCCGTATTTCTCACGTCTCTGCTGCACCCCCGGGTCGAAACCTTCTTAGCGCATTCCAGCGGTCTGGAAAGGCAGACCGCTGGCCGGCCAGCGATCTGGCTCTGCTTCCAGGTTGGGCGCCACAGAAACACCCGCGAACGACTTTGGAGCCACGGTGACATTCCAGCCGTCGAACGTCACCAGTGCGTCATCGCCGTTGAAGTTTTTCAAGTCCGATTCAATGGTAATTGTCCTGGTTTCATTCGGCGCCAGCGAA
>Ga0302277_1001122_pt1 | contig 20177 bp, 12 predicted proteins | sample III_Bog_N3_1_FD_198759 | JGI IMG/M metagenome (GOLD analysis project Ga0302277, IMG submission 198759) | Peat permafrost microbial communities from Stordalen Mire near Abisko, Sweden - III_Bog_N3_1 | ecosystem: Environmental > Terrestrial > Soil > Wetlands > Peat | place: Sweden: Abisko... | reverse complement strand
TGATCGATGCAATCACACAATTTGTGGGTGGTACGCAGACCGTTTGGAATACTATTACCATTCCAATTCCAGCCGGTCTGGTCGTATATGCAACAGATACAACTGCTCTTAAAATCGGAGATGGTAGTACTCTGTATGTTAATCTTCCAGTTGTTATATATCTGAATGCTATTGTTAGTATGACATCACAAGTTGCTGCACTTACGACACAGGTTGCAATACTTACTGCAAATCTTGCCAATTATGAAACAATCGATGCACTTAATGCTACGCTTACTCATTATGCACTAACACCCACTCCGACACCAACTCCCACCACAACTTCCACCTCAACGCCAACTCCGACACCTACTTCTACCTCAACTACTACTCCGACTCCCACAGCTACTTCTACCTCAACTCCTACTCCAACTCCCACAGCTACGCCAACTCCTACTCCAACTTCCACAGATACGCCAACTCCTACTCCAACTCCCACAGATACGCCATTTTACTTTGAGCCTGGAGGTTCATGTTTTCTTGCAGGATCTCCTGTTAAAATGGGCGATGGTTCATTCAAACCCATTGAGACAGTTCTTCCCGGGGATACTGTTGTGGGAGCATTTGGAGAACTCAATACGATCCGTGGGTTGGACTTTGTTGTCCTGGGTGATCGCAACATGTACAATATTAACAACGAACACGATACCTCAGACGATCATCCACACATCTCGCCAGACCGCAAGTTTTATAGTCCAGAAGTTGATGCCATTTATAAAGAGTGGGGACACGATTTCCCAGTTATCCTCCAGGATGGCTCTATAGAGATGTGGACTAACACAGGTCTTTCTAAAGGTATGATAAATACCCTTACACAAGGTATCGTGTTACAGACTCTGAATGGACCTAAGATGGTAGAAACGTTTACACAATATCGTATGCCGCCAGAGACCAAGCTTTATAACTTGGTTGTAGCTGGAAGTCATACGTATACTGTAAACGGATATGCAGTCACCGGATGGCCAACTGAAGTTGATTTTGATTACTCGACGTGGACTAAAAAAGAAGTTTAAGTTTCTGTTCGATGTCATCACGCAATATTGCGTGATGACATCGGCCATCTTATAGAAAGACTTACTGTAAAGGATATTTGACATGGGCAGGGATGTATTTGGAAGTCCTGATTCATTAACACCTGAAGAAGGAGTAGATGCCACAGGCATCATTGAACCAACTGGTGGTGTTGGTGTTCGTGGCTGGCTTTCTGGTATCTATGCTAAACTCAATGGGACGTTATCGGTAAGTGTCACTACATTGCCACTTCCGACGGGAGCCGCTGTTGAATCCGGAGGCAATCTTGCAACAACTACTGCACAGACAATACTAATTGCAACTGCAACTGGTACACCAGAAGATACCAGTTACTCTGGAACTGGTGCAGGAACAATTGTGTCCCTGTTAAAATCTGTTATTGGTTTGTTAAATAGCAAATTGGCTACCAAAGCAACACCTCTCACATACACAATCTCTGAAAGTATTGCAGTAGGTACCACTTCAACTCAAATTGTAGCAGCTGGATTCATAACAGAATCTTTAATTCTTTCTCTTCCATCCGGTGGAACTGCAAACATATATCTTAATGTTACAGGAGGACCTGCTGTTATTGGTACTGGAATTCCTATCTGGGCAGGAGAAGGCGAATTTGTATTTGGTGGTGCAATCGCTATACCAACAGCAGCAATTAGTGCAATTTCAGATTCCGGGTCTGTCCAACTTATGATTGCAGGAGGTTAACTATCATGAAGTATTTTTTACAGTGTCTTATGGTGCTGTTACTTTCAACAACTCTTGTTTATGGACAAGGAACTCCAGGTAATGCTACACAGGTAAGTGGTATTACTGCTATTGGTACTATATCAGATACAGCATATACAGGATCTGGTACCACCTCTGTCATTTCAGTATTAAAGGGACTCTATCAAAAACTAGGAACGACGTTATCGTTTTCAACAACATCATTACCACTACCATCCGGTGCTGCACAAGAAGCAGGTGGAAATCTTGCTTCTATTGCCACAGCAAACGGAAGTGATATAACGAGTGCAACTCAACTCCCAGGAGGGAGTGGGATTCGAGGGTGGCTTTCTGGCATCTACACTAAACTATCAGGCACCCTCTCTGTCTCTGGTACTTTTTGGCAACCCACACAACCTGTTAGTGTTGCAACATTACCGCTTCCAACGGGAGCGGCATTAGAAACGGGTGGTAATCTTTCTACTATCACAACACAAAATACTACTCTTGTTTCAGGAGTTGGAACACCTGCAGATTCAACATATACTGGAACTGGTAGTTCTTCTATCATTTCTGCAATCAAAGGTGTCTATTCAAATATAACAGGGGTACAAACACAATTACAGAGTATGACAGGCGGATCGTCTTCATCTACTCCTCTTTATACTGCTCTTGTCTGTAATGGTGTCGTAGTCAGTGCCTCTGCCCCCTGTTCTTTTGCCATTACATCACCCAGCACCAGTCCATTTTCTTTATCATCCGGAACCACTGCTGTTGGATATGTCAACGCAAGTAACTATGGATATCGTGAAGCAAACATTGATATTACAGTTACAAGTGGAAGTGTTACGCTTACTCCGGTCGTATCAGAAAGTGGTCAGCCTGGTACTTGGCATTCAGTATCTCCTGGATGTTTTCGTGGTATTTCTGGTATTCAGATAAGTACAGTTGGTAACTATTCTGGTGCATTTCAGTGTGCTGTATCCGAAACCTATTTTGAATGGCAACTGAGTGGTTTGTCTACAGGAGCTGTAATTACTGGATATACTAGTTTTCGGACGAATTGCGTAGCAACGTGTGTTGTTTTATCCGTTGACACGTTTTCTTCAAGTGGAGGATGTCCCCATTGGTGGCACTTGTCTGGAAATACAACAGCTGGCGTTAATGCTCTCTCAGTGGCATCGGGTGGCAATCAACAATTCTGTGGACTTGATATTGAAAATTATACTACATCTGATTTTTATTGGAGAACCTATGACTTTAATGGCACTCCCAATTGCGCCCATGGAACCTGGCCAACTAGTTCAGGTGGAAATGGTCAAGTCCTCGATTCTTCATATCGCATTCCTGCAGGAACTCGTTTTTCTTGGGCACTTGCACGAGGAGCTTATGTAAATTCTGGGCTTGCAGCCTGCGGAACCGGTGCGGATGGTGACACTGACACCACGGCTGCCCCTGCTGGGGTAAAAATAAATGTCAATTATTAGGATACTTCTGTTTTATTTATGTATTTCGATCTCAGCAGTGGCGCAACCTCTTGTTGCGCTATCTCTCTCAAGTCTCGCACAACGCGCATTTGATGACACAGTATCTTGGTTTTGGTTTCAGGGTACAAATACTGGTACATTTGACATACTCGCTACTACATTTCAACCATCAACTTCTATTATTACAAATATAACACAGGCAAATCCTGCAGTTGTAACAACCAGCTTTGACAATGGATATCAAACAGGTCAGACCGTTTGGATTACAAATGAAACAGGAATGTCTCAAATTAATGGTGGTCCCTACACCATAACAGTTCTGACCAATACAACATTTGCACTAACAGGTATTAATTCAACTAACTATACACCTTCCCTTGGAGGAAGCACAGCTAGTGTTATTTATGCAAGTCCTCCTGCAGCTGAATGGACAATTCTGAATCCTGGTGGTGGATATCTTGCAGATCGCATGTGGACAACATCACAAAGTATCAATGTGGCATATAGTTGGTGGAAAACGTCAGGATCCCCTGTCGCTTATCAAAAACTACAACAACAATGGGCATGGGTCAATGCCACATATACAGTAACCCAAATGCAACAGTGTCAGGCCTCTGCTACAGCTGCTGCTCAGGACGATGCAGCGTGGACTACCGGTGGTTTGTTGATGTTGTATGAAGCTACATTAGATCCAACAGCATTGACCTATGCCAAAGGTATATTGGATTGTGCATGGACACGATGGGCAGATAATGCTCTTGGTGGTGGTCTTTGGTATGATGATACCAAAACTGGAAAGACGGCATACCAAGTTCAATATGCAGTGGATCTTATTCAGTATTATAATGATACAGTTTCTGCTGGTGCATCGGATACATCATATCTCATTAAAGCAGAACAAGAAGAGGTGTGGTTAACTGCAGCTCTTTTTCGAAATGGACAGGCTGTCTCAGCACAAGCAATCTCTCTTGTAACTGTCAACTTACCATATGGTGCAAGTATTACAACAGGCAATACAGCATCCGTGACACTTACATGTACCTGTATTAGTGGATCTCCAGTAACCTTAACTTATACAGAAACAGGTTCAGATACAATAGCTACAATTGCAGCAAGTTTGGTGACTCTGATTAATACCACACCAGCTATTGTCACTTCTGGAATTTCAGCAGTGGCACCCGGACCCACAATTTCTATATTTACACCTGTTGGAAACCATCTTACTGTTACTGCTGTCGGGACACCCACCACGGGTAGCATTGTGCTAACTTCTTCAACAGTTGGACTCCCTGCTGGGTCTTATATATATCCAACTGATGGGTTGTTGTGGATGGATACCCAACCAAATGGAACTGCACCATATGGTATTTCACAATCTACAAATCAACCCTATGGTATCTATGAAGCAGGATCCGTCACTATGCTTGAAGCCAATATGGCATATGCCGTATTGGAATCTCGGCTTTATGCCATCACTGGAAATACCGCATATTTAACACGTCTCAATCAGGTTGCAACTGGGATGCGCAGTCACGAAATGGTGAGTTCTACCAATATCGTTCTCAATGATCGAGATGCGAGTGATAATGCATTCGCAGTCTATTATTATGCACATGAAGTTATCCCTCGGTTGACGGGTACAGCAGGAACGCAACTGGATAAAACCTCTTTAGTAACAACAGCATGGGCAGCCGCTCTGAATGCTAGGTGTGCAAATGGAACCTATGGTGGATCCTGGGAAGGACCCTGTCAAGGACTATGGTTCAAAGCACATCAGGGTGGATCTAACTTTGAAATGGCTGTAAGTGCACAAGCAGCTGCTATGATTGTTGCTGGATATTATGCATCATTACATTAAATGTAACCGCTTAAGAAGGTGCTTCGATGACAGATTATCTTTGGAATGGGCCGCTACCTATCATAACAGATGCTTTCTATAACAACATCACGGATCCAGTGACACTTATTAACACCAATGTACTTGTCGCAGGCTACTCCATATTGGGTCCTGTTGTTGTTAACGGAATTGCATATGTCAATGTACGAACAGATTATACACTGACGATTCGGCCTGGATTGTCTGTCACAAGTGCAATACTTTCTTCTGCTATTGTAGGAGATTGGCCTGTTGTTCCAACGACCCCCACTCTTGCACAACTGGCACAGACTGCCTACAATGCGGCTGTTGTAGCTGGTGTGATCATTGTAAGTACAGGAACTCCTGCTCTTAATGGAACATATCCCTTGGATCAAACCAGTATCGGTCGCATCACGAGTGAACAAGTCTACATCACTACAGCTGGAAAGTTTACCAATGGTCAATCCACTCGTAATTGGTTAGATATTACGGGAACCCCTCACCTATTCCCATCTACCACTGAATTTACAGCATTTGCAGAAGCAGTGGCTTTGTATGATGATGCCTTGCTAACTGCACTTGGTGTTGGTCTTGTAGGAAGTGCCTGGGTGGCACCAGAACCACCAGCTCCTATCCCATAAAAATTAGGTATAATACTGAAGACATAGGGAGATCCCTATGTCTTCAGTAAGGATTAAAGGACTCTAAAATATGATATTTTAGAGTTAAACTATTTAGTAAAATACCTACCCCCGACCATGTTATGGTTCCAGAAATTTAGACGAAAACTGTGTATTTTGTAGGAATTCCACAGTATTTACAATGATTTCGTCTAATAACTATTCAACTATGAGGGCTTGAGTCTGATGAACTTTTCAGTGAAACTTTCTGACTCTGATGCAACAACTTGCCTCACAACACCAACTCATCATTTTGGTCATGAACCAGTTACCTCCCGGGCACTTGATCTTGGTATGGGTATTGCTGTAGCTCGTCGTACTATTTTTCGAGAGGGTGATGAAGAATCTTTTGGACGAGTTGCAGATCGTGTTGCTGCCGGTAATATGTCACTCCTCAAACATCCTCTGAATGAATTTGAACAACAAGAGCAGATGCGACTTCGGAATGCTATTGCTACAGGATCTCTGTTGACATCAGGACGTCATCTTCAACATGGTGATGCCTCGCAATCCCTCAAAAATATGGAATTATATACAAATTGCGCGACGGCCAGTGCTTGTTTTGCTAAGTTCTATCTTCTCCTCAATGGATCAGGAGTTGGTCGTTCTTATGATGATACCTTGATGATCGTTGATTGGCATCGTGCTCCAACCCTCCAATTGTATTTGGCACCAACACATCCTGATTATCCGCATAGTGCAGCAGCCCGGTGTCAACTTGGTGTCGATCTCGGTGTGTTACCTTATGGCACAACATCTGATGAAAATGGTATCATGAAGAAATTCATGGCTACTAATTTTGTTCAAGATCTTACAAACCTTGCTTCAAATACTGTATATCATAAGGTTGCAGACAGTCGTGAGGGATGGGGCAAATCGGCTGAGATTCTCGAGTCAATGACCTTCCGGCGCGAGAGTAATAAGACTCTATTGTTGGATTTCTCAGATGTTCGACCACTAGGTTCTCCCATCGGTGGAATGCAAAATCGACCAGCCTCTGGTCCAGTTTCAATCATGCGTGCCTTTATCAATATCCGCAATCATGTGATCAAATCAGATCTGTCAATGTCTCTTTGGGAGATGGCTCTGCGAATCGATCATTACTTTTCAGTTGAAGTACAAGTAGGCGGTGCTCGAAGAGCAGCTCGAATGGCAACAAAGAGCTGGTATGATCCAGATATTCTTAAGTTTGTTCGAATCAAGATTGAAGGTGGGCTATGGACAGCTAACCATTCAGTGATGGTTGATAAGAAGTTTTGGAATTATGTCCAAGCTGAGATGACAGCAGATCCGCTGTCAATCAAAGCACATGCTGTGTTTGATGAAGTAACCCATTGTGCATATATCAACGGAGAACCTGGGTTCATCAACGGAGATGCCCTTGAAGATCATCGTAATGGTACTGCCTGGACACGTCCTGTTTATGAAAATGGTGAAGATTTTCAAAGTGATCGATACCACGTTGATGATGCCTGTGATCTGTTAGCTGAACTCTCTCGTCGAAGTGCAAAATCACAATTCCCAGTAACTACTAACCCGTGCGGGGAAATCCCCTTGCATGTAATGGGTGGCGTATGCGTCATCGCCGATTATGCACCACTTCTTGCCTGCCCTATTGATCTTGACTCCTTTTTTCCTGGTGCAATTTCTGAAGATCTTGCGTGGGATTGGGATAATCGGATTGAAGAATCTGTTCGACTGGGTGTTAGATTTCTGATTCGTGTCAATACCATGAATGCTCTTTATGGTAAAGAAATTGCTCGTACGAATCGTATTGGCATTGGCCCAACTGGTTTGCATGAATATGCCTGGATGCGATTTGGTCTTGATTTTAATGATCTTCTTGATCCTGTTAAATCAGAACCATTTTGGACTACAATTGAGCGGTTCTCTACTGCTGCCAAAGATGAAGGTAACTCATATTCCGACTTCCTTGGTCAAGAGCGACCAATGACAGTCACCACCATAAAACCAGCTGGGACAACATCCAAGTTGTTTGGGTTGACTGAAGGTGCGCATCTTCCTGCCCGTCGTCAATATCTCCGCTGGGTTCAATTCAGAGGGACTCGTAGTGAAGAAACTGGTGAGTGGGATGCTAGTGCAGATGCTCGGTTAGCTACATATGCTGCTCAGGGATATCCTATGAAAACTCTTCAAACATTCCAAGGAATGACCGTTGTTGGTTTTCCAACTATCCCGTATCTGTTCCGCCTCAATATCGGAGACCGTGGTGTTACCGCCAGTGAAGCATCACCGACAAAACAATATCAGTGGCTTCGTCTCTTGGAACGATACTGGATTGGTGCGAACCAGGGTAATCAGGTAAGCTATACACTGAAAGTTTCTACTGGAAACTTCTCTTTGACTGAGTTCCGCACGATTGTACGAGAACAACAATCTACCATCAGATGTTGTGCTATTCTTCCAAGCAAATCCGATGCAGAACTCGGATATGAATATCTTCCAGAAGAAGAAATTTCATTGGATCGATATGCTGCCATTGTCAAGGGTATCAAAGCTGAAATTGACAATGAAGAAATTGATTTGGTACATCTGCAATGCGAGAGTGGGGTTTGCCCCATCTAATTGTTTTGATGGATCGATATAATAAACTAAATCTAAAGATAGAATGTTTCTAAAGAAGAATCGATTGGATGACTCCAATTTGATATGGTGGATAACAGAGAGTCCGTAATGGGACTCTCTGTTATGATAACTTCTGGACCATGGTATGGCCAATGGCCATGAAGGATTTTAAGATATGATGTTCACTCCGAGACCCGGCGGATTATATGCATCCTTTCGTGAAACGATTGCTATTCTTGGTTTTTTAGGAGCTATCTATTCTGGATATCACTTCATATCTCTCGATTATGGTTCACACCCAGTTACGGTATCTAGTGATTCGAATCTAACATCGGTGTTGGTTCGACAGGATTCTAACACTCAAAAATTATCTGAGGAAACTCAAAAACTTCATACTACAATTGAGCATCTTAATCAAATAGAACTTGTAGTTACCCAATTACATACAGCAGAAGTTGCCTGGGTTCAAGGCGATCGTAAATGTGCTATTCCTACTATGAAATAAAACAGGGATTCATTTAACAGATTTACAGAGGGATAGGCATATGCCTATCCCTCTATCGATGACTTGATCTCGCAATTCCTATAATTTTTTATAATTTAAGAGAGGTTTCCGTAGGGGTAGTAACTCAATTTTAGAAGTATTTTTGCAATACTCTAGGAATTAAAGGAATATATATTTTAAGTGTCCCTTTCATAGGGGTAGTAACTCATAAATTTCCTGTATTAAGCTTTGTAGCAAGGGGATATGCCAAATGGCATATCCCCTTGGAGAACATTTGATCAAGCTGCTTTTTTAGAACTCACTGGTTTTGTCACTCCAAATCCTGAGAGTGCAATACCTTTTGCTTTATAGACACCTTGGGCAATAGCCAACACATCATAAAGAGACAAATATGGCTGGGTATTCGTCTTATCGTATGTCCATGTGGAACGACTCTCCAAAACATCAGTCATACTTGGGGAGTCACTCCCTAGTAGCTTTTCAGCTAGATCTTCTGGCTTCATAAGAAAATCAACTTCAGATGTTGATGGAACCACCCAGTTGTTTTGGATGTAACATAACTGAGCAAGTAGTTCGATGGCATGAGCAACTTTTGGATCCGTTACTTTCTGTCGAACCGTATTTCGACTAATACTGACATCCGTCATTGCCGGTTTGTGCGTAGTCTTGTTGCCAATTAAACCAAAATAACCATTCTCACGTAGATAATGGTAATTACTAAGTTCGCTCTGAATTCCACCCATCTGACTGACAACCAGGGGGAGAGTCGTTCCACTCATGTTGTTTTTACCACGTAACATGACGGAGGTCACTTCACAGAGTTCTGCATCACTTCCACCCAAGCTCGGGTATAAACAATGTTTATCTGGATCTAACAATCCGTGCACTTTACGCATTTCGATGTTGTTTGACATCAAGAAATTGAAATCCGATCCAACTTCTTTGAGTTTGTCAGAAGCCTTCATGTTAGGAAGACCTTTAGGAGTTTGTGCATATGGATTGAGTTCATATTTGTTACCAACATGCGCTGATAACATGAAGTAGATACCTGCAGTTGTTGCCAAGCGAGGTAATTGTGAAAGCATCATCTTCTTGATCATGCCATCTTTCATGAAGATCATGTTGGTATCAGAAGATCCAAGAACTTTTGAATCCAGGGTTGATTGAACATGACCAGAGGTCATTTTTGACCAGCTATCATAGACAACAAAAGTAGGTATCCACATCCGTAATGGTTTACCTGTCCGAAGATCCACGATGGGAGAATCTACCATAAACTCATCGGCATGGGCAATTTTGTAGGTAGCCATTTTCTTAAGTTGGTCAAAGAAATCTTCTGCTGTAACTTCTGCCGGTGTTGTAATAATCATACGTTTATCGAATTCATCCATATCGGTGAATCCAGAAAAATGCATCAATCGATCTTTTTTCTGGGCATATTCTGTATCAAAAACAAGACATGATGATTTTGGATACCACTGCATTGCCCGAACGGTATAGGAAAATAGTTCTGTAGACTTGAACATTTGTTCACGACCGATGACGGCATTGGTGGTGCTCAATCCGCCATTCAATACCATACCGCCATGAACACCAGGAACAAACGCCCCAGTTTGAATATCAAGTAATGTGCCTGTATTTAAATAAGGTTGAAATCCAGCATCACGAAATCCGGTGGTTTGTAGAAGACTCACAGAAAAGATTCCTTTATACAGAGAGGAGTATGATGGGATTGACATACTACAGTATTGAACTTTTTAAGAAATGACAGATCCTTAATTCTGGTATAAACGATCATATCATACCAAGGTCAAATCTATTTTAAATTTACCTCCAAAAATAATGCTTCTCTATTCTATGAATGCAAGATATCATTTTTGTTAAGACTGGAGTCATTGTTAATGAACTACGATCTCCCCGTATCGTATATTGCACTTGAACATCTGGAAGAGTCCATTGAATTAAGTGATGCAACTGAAGTGTATCAGTTCGTTCTTCGAACCTTTGATACATTTACAAGAATCATTAATAATTTCAAAACTAGTTTAAAAGGATTTAATCGTAATTTCAAACGATCTGAATTATTAGCGTATCATGAATCTCATCCCTTCATGATTAATCAGTTCTTCAAAACACAACAATTTAATTTGGATCTATCTGTACCCATTCCATCAGGAATGAAGGTCACATATCTACATGCAACAACTATCCTTGAAACTCTATATTCAACTCTTGATATTAATTCTACAATAACAGCTCTTCAATTTTATTTCAGTGAAGTCCAAGCCGGTCGTTTTCCAGTAACAGAAGATACTACAAAACTTATTTCTAAAGTATCAAAGAATGATGTTGAAAAGACCCTTAGAGATATTTTCAATGCCAACAAAACAATGGAAGTACCACTTCGAAGTGTGATTCCTTCTTTTGATGAGTTAATTGCAGTTGATCTGCATATTCTTGGATACGATACAATTTTTAAGAATGTAGAAACTGTTTGTTCTGCATTAGATGCAATTGAAAAAATAATTGATACACATGTTACTTCAATTGAAACTCAGACCACACCTATTGATAAGGTTGCAGTTCGAGCTCTGTATCAATTGGTACATACAGCCAGTGTACAGTTGGATATGTTTGGGGTTATTCTGACAGAACTCCAGAGGGTAGAACATAATTTTGTTATTTGTCTGAGACGGCTTGTAACAACTCATGGCCAACGATAATAAACAGTCATCCTAACAAGGATCCTCGATAAGAGGATCCTTGTTAGTGCAACCACTAAGCTTAGCGGATACTGGTCAGATGCACCGAGATAATCGGATCACGGCGAGATTCCAGTTCAGTACGGAAACGTTCAAACGACGAACATTTCAACACAAGACCACGTTCCAATGCAATGCGGCTATCGAGATCAAAGAAGTTGTCTGCAGTTACTTCCGTCCTATAGTGCACGGGAGACAACCCATCCGTCCGCGGAATGACCATTTCGATCCGAATGAGATTAAGCTCACGATCGAGCTCGATGGTCTCAACGGCATGCAACGGCCCAACCTTGCGTTTGGTATCGCCACTCGTCGGCAAGTCTGCATATTGACTGTTACGAACCGACACGATTTCCGCATAGATCTTCCGACGGAAGGTTTCTGGCGTGCAGGATTCGATTGGCCCATATGCACCCTGCTTCATGTTGGAAGCAATGGCACGACTGGCATCCGTGCTACTGATCATCCGAATCATGTCCATGTACACAGGGACACTGTAGTCAGATGTCATTCGCTCTTCGGTAGCTCCGTGTAGTGCTGCAAGTGCCGCCGGAACATCGCCGCTCTCACCACGCCAGGTGCGGGTTGAATGTCCTGCTAACGAACATGTCAATTTTGCAATCGGACGAGCCGCCCGCTTGTTGCGATCGAGTGGCTGGTTCTCACTGGAGAGATATTCTTCACATTCGATCACGCGATAGATCAGAGTCAAACTATCAGCCCGACGCTTCCAGCCGATGGCGAAATAAGTACCGATACCGACACCAATTGTACCATGATTGATACCAGTATTGGCTGGATCGTTGTTGACAAAAAGGACATTATCAATGTTGACTGGACGAGCGTCGGTGCCTGCGATGACCTGACAGAATTCGAATCCGGTACCATACGAAACGGTGGCAACGCCGACTTCTGAAAGAGTGGGGGTGTCGCAACGGTCATCACCGCGATGCTGTTCACGAACAACGGAAGGAATAGCAATAAGACGAACTGCGTCGATACCTTGCTCATAGATCGTCTTGGCGATCTCAGCAATGTTGATATTGAAACCACGTTCACTCTTGAACATAGGAATTTTATTTTCGACAGGAGACTCTACCTCATCAAACTGAATGAACAGTGATGGTTCCTGAACTTCAGAATTATCCATTGAAATCATACGCCTTTGTTTTCGCAGTTGGCAGGAATGGCTTCATACAAATATGAATACCACAGAAGATGCACGAGTATAATCACATTAAGTCTGTGACTATATTTTTTTGTGTATGCTCCCATCAAGAGGTGTGTGGGTGCATACAATATACAACACTGTATTATTTATTACCACTCTGGTGCACACTTTATCAAACACCAGAGTTTAGAATACAATGTCATTTTTAGAAGAGCGAAATCTGCTCATCATCTGCTTCATGGGGCTGATTGGGAACCCCACGATCACCTTGGGTGCTAAGTGGGTCTGAATAAATATCTGTTATATATTCAGGAGATAATTCTACATCATCTCGAATACCAAACACCGGATGAAACCGATATGCACAATATTGATGAGCTACCGGCGTATCATCGACATACCGATGTTTTCCACGTTGCATTGTCAGATAAGAGGTTCCCTCGAGATTACGTTCGATGTGAACAAAGACTTCAACATCAATTTCACGTGTCACATCAAAGGAATCTGCCAATTGATTGGTATCAAGTCGTTTAACAACATTGGTGATACCACTTGACGCTAACTTCTTGGCCTCTCGGTTTAATGGGTGTGCCCCAACAAAGGTAATGCCTTTGGTTTTAGTATAGTTACACAAGGCACTGAACAAGGCTCGTACTGCAAGATCATGTCGACCTGCAGGTTCGGAACTAATTCCATCTTTTGCCATTAGGTTGGGATAATCTACACTGGCAAGAACTACGGCAAATCCTGAGTTTTCAAACATCTCAATCGTTTCGACAAACTGTGGATAATTAAACTTAGAAGGCAGATGTCGTTCAATGATCAATGTGTATCCTTTAGCAGAAAATGCTTCATATGTCCAGGTAGTCACTTGATCATCCGTCAGGTGATCTGATGTCATTTGATTGATTGTCTGATAGAAGTGACGGAACATCCAAACAAAATTCTGATACGCTTCATTTTCTAGAGAAATTAGAAGAACAAGAGCTTTTTTTCCAATATCTTCTGGTGCTAAAGCTGGAGCATTATACAAAGCAATCCATCCAGTGATACTCATCAGCATACCAGATTTATAATGATGAGGAAGAGCATAAAAGGCCATTGACTCGCCCCGTGCAAGACCACCTCGTTTACCTAACATACGATTAAGGCCTTGTAAACCAAGTTTCATTACCCCGGTTACCGCCATCTCTTTATGCTTCTGTAGACCTGCCTGCATCGAAGTTTTATCAGACAAATCAATTCGTTCAATTAAAGAACGACCACCTGAGGATGTGGTGGATGCTGTATTTTCAAATGCAGTTTCAACTTCTTTAGCAATTCCAGTGAGTTTTCTTAATTCAGCAATTTGATCTAACGGATTGATCATGTCACCAGCTTTAGCCAATGTGCCATAAAACGACCGTGCCATTTTATTACAACGGTTCATGATGAGCACATTTTGAATACGATCAACATAGGATTGACGTTTTTCTGGTGTCATCAATTCTGTTGACATAAACGTGGCATTCAATAACTGATAAATTTCTCCTCGTTTAGACAAAACAGCATCTGATTGGAACTTGAGAAGAATAATACGCAGTTCATCCGGGTTCTTTTTTGAGACCCCAGTATCCATAATAGCTTTGAGAATACGGATATAAAAACGAGCAATATCGTGATCGATTGTTGAATTGTTACGGGCATCAATTTCAAAGAGCATAATGAGCTCTCGAACAAGGATACGAGATTGGTCTGTGTTATCATTGATGATGAACAGAATACAATCGAGAAATAAGTCCGGTGACATGAGCATTGTGAATTCCCGATATACTGGGTGAAACGGGTCCCCTGGATCAACGTAGAGAGGACATGCAATAAATCATATTATGGAGGTTCATTGATATTTTTTAATTAGAAAGAGTTTATAACAAATATCATATCACATTATAGACAGAGTTATTTCCTTTTTAAAGGAAGCTGTTTCAAGGAGTCGTTTTGCATGTCGATAGCCAAATGCCCACCTCTATTGTTGCGTCGTCATGCCACTATGACTGGTATGGAGATGCTTTTGCCACCACAACCGATGGTCACTGCTGGACTGCCTTCGGTACGACTGATTGATGTGCCCAATCTGGTTTGGACAGATGAAGAGTGCAATCGATACATCTTTGCCCAATGTGTCATGTATTTCTACATCAGTATTTTTATGACCCTCGAGACCAGTCAGATATATCGAGACCTTCTGAAAAAAGTAGTGATTGAGATTCGATCTGCCTGGCAGTCACGAAAAGTAACCGATCGTGCACTTGGTGAATTTATTCGTACCTATTTTCCAGATGGTACGGTACATCTGCAAGGACGTGAATTCATCGATGCATTAAGGATAGTAAGCAGTCGTTTGGTATCAGATAAAGTTTATCCTGGTATCAATGATATACTTGCCATTGTATGTACTGTCTATGATGATCGTGTTGCAGTCGTTAATGATGTTACTCCCTATCGTGTTACTTTAACATCGATTGAAGGGTATACGTCACCGACATTTACACTGACACCAATTCATCATCCGGTCACATTGAATACCAGCAATTGTGTTTCTACCCCGGACCTTGTCTGGAAATTCATCAATAGTCTTAATATTCCAGGTCTTATTCAGGGACCTGGTGAGTTTACTTCATATCTTACGATTCTTGCCATGTTGGCTCTTCCTATGGATCCTGTTGAACTAACAGCATCCCTCGGGTGGAATCTGATATCTAACAATAAAGCAGGTGTTTCTTTCCTTAATTATCTTGCAATGTATTTTCGACAGCAAGCACTGGGTATTGACTATACTTTATCCCGTCTGGCAGATCCTCGTCGCATGATTATGCAACAACTGCATAATTTCTGTGGTATAGGTGCAACAACCATTCGTGATACAAATTATGTCATCCCATTTCTGAAAGCCGTTGATGACCGTTTCGAGTGTCCCAATATTGAAATCTCAGATTCTGATGATGCACTCTACCGGCAATTGAAAGAGGTAACTTCTACAGGTGGTCTTCAGTTTATTCGAAAACTAAACTATGATGAAAGTACTGAAGCAGCCAAAGCTAAGATTACCGCAGGAGATCCTCCGGAAGATCCAGAGGTGCCTGACAAACCAGTTAAAACAAAAAAGAAAACACCACCTGGTACTCCAGAACCGGAGACACCAGACGATACTCCACCAGCTGATGATCCAAAATCACCAGATGCAACTGATACCGGTGCATTTTCCGATGATGCAGATCCTACAGCGGATACTTCAGATTCATCGCAAACAAGCGATGATATTATAGGCCAAACTGGTGATCCGAACCAAACGGTTCCACCGCGACCTGTAAGCACGTTGTTGCCTCTTGCGTTGCCATCTGAGACCATCGATGATCATCTTTACCGGCTTACGGTATTGCGATATGTTGCAGGTCTCATCAATGCAGCCGACCCCGACGTTACTGCCGAAGCCATCAATTTATTGAAGGTCTGGTGTGGATCGTTGTTGTTCATCGCCGCCGCCACTACCACCAGAACATTGGTATCTCAGCTCAAATTGACTGAGAAATTAAAGGAGTTTGCAGAGTGAGTAATCCATTGACTGCTTTTGAAACCTATAAGAAGAATTATCTGGCGCATCTGTCACACACTGCAGCTCCTGCGGACGTGGCGACGGTTAAAGACATTTTCAATCGTACTCATACCTTTTTGGCAACAGAATCCCTGACTACTGGAAACACCGATCCCGGTCTCGAATCGCTTGACACCATTCCGAAGCTGAACGTCAACCGTTCGGATGCTTTCGGCGGGCTGAGCGTCGAAAAGCTGCAGGACTTCATCGACTCGTGCAAGGTGCCAGCTGATACCCGGACCGAGTGTGCTCTCGAAGTGGCTCGCATTCTGTCTGGTGGTACCTCCGATGCGAAGATCTTTGCAGACAAGGGCCGTGCCAATGCCAAGCAGATCCCGATGGGTCAGCTCTATGGTGCTCAGTCGATTGCTATGGTCAATGCGCAGGCATCCCAGGCTATCGAATCCTTCGGCGAATACTCTGACCGCGTGACCAGCGATTCTCGTCTCGCCGTGGCCCTGACCGTTCTGCGTGCCCACCGCTCGTTGATCGATCGTGTTCTGCCCCGTCGTTCGGCTGAAGATCCGGTGGTCATCATCAAGACCCCGAGCCCAGAAGTCTACAACCTCGATCTGTCGCAGAACCCGGTTGCAAAGACTCGTTATGCTGCAGCTCGTCAGCCATTGATCGAACTGTATCGTGATCCGTCGGCGGTCAACACCACCCCACAGGTGATCAAACCGCTGAAAGCCAACGATACCGGCACCCCAGCTGCGCTGATCTCCGACAACCTCATCGTTGCCGGTCAACAGGTCAACTTGTTTGATCTGACGCTGAATGCGAACACCATTGGCTTCCAGGCGGTCGATTGGACCGATCTCGTGTCCGAAGGCGGTTCGGTAAGTTCGGTGTTGGTGCAGGTCACGTCGACCCCGCTCACTGGCTCACCGGTTGTTGAGACCTATTCGTTCCCAACTCAGTATCTGCGCAGCGCTGCGTTCGTTACTCAGACCAACGTGAACGATTCTGGTGATCGTGCAGCGGCCCTTCGTTGCAAGTGGAACCTGACGGCTGGCTCGCTGATGGCCAATGGCAATCCCTCGGTCATCTTCGCACCGTTTACCGGCGTGAATACGAAGATTGATATCTCGTTCAATGCGGACCTGAATATCAAGACCTCGTATGTCAACGGCAACGGTTCGGTTGGTGCTTCTCTGTTCACGACTCTGCCGTCTGGCGTTCCGTCTGGTGTGTCAGCAGATTTTGCTCTGCTTACTTTCCAGATCATCGGTTGGACCCCGTATCTGTTCTTCTCTGAAGAGAACATGCGGAAAACGACTGGTGCTGTGCGTATGAACTTCAAGGAAATCGAGTTCCTGATTCCTGTCGGCCGTAACTTCATTGTCGATTACTCCCTGATGGGTCAGGAAGTTGGCGAAGAAGTGACCAACGTGGTATCTGAAGTCATCAATATCGGCAACAGTGCTCGTTCGGTGACCATCATCAATGATGTGATGAACTCGGTCTATAATCGTCTGGTGTACGAAGCTGCTAGCCCTGACATCGACTACTACTCGTCGGTTGCGCAGGACTATGTTGCTGGCACGCTCAGCCTGCCCCATATCTTCATCGGCACTCTCGATGTATCTCATGCTGCAGTGATGCGTGAATCTGAGCGTCTGTCGGATCTGCACAGCTACGTGACTTCACGTATCCTGGCGCTGATTGCGGATGCCCACAACAAGTCGATGTACACCGAGAACTTCGAGCCCGGCGAACGCGCCCGTTACAAGGTGCTGACCTCTGGCCCGATCGCTGAAGTCCTATTCGGCATTGAGCAGTATTGGAACAACCTTGATGACAAGGTTGAGGTTGCGCGCGATTCCAACTACTCACTGAAGCTGCCGAATGGTACCCAGCTCGACATCATCAAGTCGAACTTCGAGTACTTTGCCAACACGATGCTCGTGATCCCGGTACGCGATGCTAAGCCGGATGACGTGACTTCGTTTGGTACGATCCTCGATCGTGGTACGTTCGTCGGTCAGTATACCCCAGTGTCTAACGGCGCGGCGAACAAGCGTATTGTGGCTAACAGTCGTGAGATCCTATTCCCCACGAATCCGCTCGGGTTTTTGATCACTGTCGCTGGTCTCGATACCGAACTTTCCTTGCTGCTCGATCAGCCTGGTCTGATGGAATAACAAAAAATAGACTAGACTTTACTAACGGTATCTCTCTCCCTGGAGCAATCCAGGGAGAGAGTATCGCTATTTTGAAATTATAGTTGAGCAGATTCAAAATCACCAGTTTCAACAAACTTCTGGAGATATGGAAGTAATTTTGCAACTTCAGCTCGTGTTAAATGCATGGGATGCCTCATCAGTGTCGCGAACCCAAACCACACGCCGTCTTTACCTGCTGCACTCGATATCTGTAACTTAATGGGATTTCCCCATTCATCTTGGAATGTGACACATGGTAATTCTCGTGTGTCATTCCCAAGATGTTTGATATCAATCCTAACCCAACCTCCATATAAACTCTACACTATAGTAATATGTATTCAAAAAATATTCCATGCTAGGATCAAACTAATTCATCATCCAAGATCGGTATTTTATACACCACACGTTACACTGTTTGGATTATAAACAATGAGCAAATATGTTGATGAATACATTCATGGATGCACAATTCCCAAGATGTTTGATGGATCCGATGCGGTAGTTGTCAAAACACTTCGTCACATGGAAGATGGTACCGTTGTTCCAAGGTTGGTTACTATCGATAAACCTCGTAGATCATTCTACGTGACAAAACCAAATTGTCGTAATAATGAATTAAAACGAGAATGGGAACTTACAACCAATCTTGATCGATATGATGTCTATAATTATCAAATGACAGATGTCCTATCAAAAGCCCTAAGTGATGGTCGATACACAGGGGGAGGAAATGGATATCAATCTCTTAGAAAATTATGTGATAGTCCTTATGTTTATGGTGCCGATGTAGACATCGAGACATTAATCAAACATAAGTTTATGAAGACCTTTGACGAGTCTGGTAAATCACCAGCTCCTCTTACAACTGGATTTTTTGATATTGAAACAGATGTATTACATGGTGAGGGTGACTCACCCAACATCATTACAGTAACACATGAGAATAAAGTTTATACAGCAATTCTTGAAACTTTCTTTGTGGTGAAAAATCCAGATGGAAGTTATCGTCGTGGAGATCTAGAAGAGTTTAAAGCCTCATCTAAAGAAACTTTAGATATACATATCGCTGAATTGCTTGATGCTCATGTTAAGAAAAATCCAAAATCACAGCTAAAACAAATTGTGGCCTCTAAACCATTTGAGTATTATTATTATGTTGGTAAAACGACACTTGAATTAATTCAATGGATCTTTGGTGCAATTCATAAAAACAAAACTGACTTCTTAGGTATTTGGAACCTTGACTTCGATATTCCAAAAATCATGAATGCCATAAAAGCTGCTGGTGCTCGATATGAAGATATTTTCTGTCCTCCAGACCTTAATTCAAAATATCGGTATGTTAAATATCAACGAGATGAACAGGTCGCCGATAGTATCTATAAACTGTGGCATTGGTTACATGCTACTGGGTATTCTCAGTTCATTGATAGCATGTGTTTGTACAGTATTTTACGAACTGTTGCTGGTGGGGAATCTATGAAACTTGATGATATCCTTATCTCCAATGATCTTGGTGGCAAACTAACATTTAAAGATGACGATCCCGCCACTGA
>Ga0302277_1001121_pt1 | contig 20191 bp, 14 predicted proteins | sample III_Bog_N3_1_FD_198759 | JGI IMG/M metagenome (GOLD analysis project Ga0302277, IMG submission 198759) | Peat permafrost microbial communities from Stordalen Mire near Abisko, Sweden - III_Bog_N3_1 | ecosystem: Environmental > Terrestrial > Soil > Wetlands > Peat | place: Sweden: Abisko... | reverse complement strand
CCCTGCGTTCGTTTGGCACATTGCGCTGCAGTTGACTGGACTACGCACTTATCCGTCGATGAAGGCTGCTTCAGTCTTCTCTTGCAGGCCGCAGCCTGTTGGTAATCGATGACTTTTGATGCTGCTATTGGCGGGAAGTGAAGTCGCCCGCCACGACAGGATGCCGTTCTCCGAATCGCCGCCAATGCGAAACACGCCGCCGCACTGTTGATTGAAGCCATTTGTTCGGGAGGCGGCGCATCAGAGTTACGGAACAAGGATCGTATCCATTTAATGCTAAATGGTTTAGGGTTGGAATTCATTCTTCCATTTCTTCGGCTTTTCTTTTGTAAACTATTGAACACAAATATGTTATAGGTGGGGCGGCGGGAGTCGAACCCGCCATCAGTATTGAAAACACTCAACTTACTGATTCTGAGAATGCCAGCATTGCAGAGTAATGCCACGATTTCCAAATCTGCTGTACAGCGACCGTACAAAGTTTGCCCCGAATTCCCAGAACTCCAACCTTCAGATCTTTCACTGCAAACGAGAAGCACTCTGAAGTCTTCTTGCAACATTAATACATTAGTTCCAAACTGTGTGCTGACGCCGCTAAGCTCTGACTCGACTTCACAAGTCGTGCCGCCTGCTTGTTGAACTCAAGGACGCACAATCCATGCGTTGCTTTCTTCATTGTTGTTTGTCAGATCACAATCTCGATGAAAAGCAGTATCCCGCAGCCTAAGGCAGGTTGGATCTGCAGACCAAAGCTCACTGATGAACAATCCGTCCAGCCTGCGTTTCATTATGGACGAGGCTTCCTGGCATCTCGGCTACTTAGATGTGAAAGCCGGAGACTGGCTGCACGGCCGCTCAGTGCTGATACGCACTCGCTGGGTGAAGTCCATTTCCTGGGCTGATCTCAGAATCAATCTACATCACAGCAGAGACGGGATTTAAGGCCATTTCGAAGCGGGTTGTCTTGTCCGCGCGGTTGCAACTCTGCGTACTCGCCCTAGCGGACCTCAGCTTCGCGAACGGTCCTCAGCACAACCCTAAAGGTGAGTGGCCGCTCGGCCATTCTTGAGCAATACAGTACAGCGTCCGTGTCTGCGCGAGTTGATAGTTCTTGCAAGAGCCGGTCTGGAATGCCTGAACGATTTGCTGGGTGAATGCGCCCGCTTCTAGGAATTCACAAACCTCCAATGAGCTTTCTTCGTCAATGCCTGTGCAGCGAGTTCCCGCATCTTTCCGGGATAGGCGCCTGGCGGATGGAGCAAGAACAGGAGAAACGATCAAAGTGAAATCGAATCCAGATAAGCCCGAATCAAAGCCGACACCCAAAGCGGATAAGCCCGAGCTGAAGCCGGATTCCAAGCCGGCTCCGAAAGATGACAAGGATGCTCTGAAGACCCTACCCATGCCTGAGCTGATGAAAAGGCTTGGCGCATCGGCAGACGGACTCACTCAGGCCGAAGCCGAGAAGCGCCTGGCGCAATACGGTCCGAATGAGATCGCGGAAAGGAAGACCAATGAATTCCTCAAGTTCCTCACGTATTTCTGGGGTCCCATCCCTTGGATGATTGAAGCGGCGGTCATTCTATCGGCAGCCGTGCAACACTGGCTGGACTTTCTTATCATTCTTCTTCTGCTTGGTTCCAACGCAGTGGTCGGATTCTGGGAAGAACACCAGGCGGGTAACGCCATCGCAGCTCTGAAAGCCAAGTTGGCGATCAATGCGAAAGTGAAGCGGGATGGCAAGTGGGAGAATCCCAAGGCGAGCGAACTGGTGCCGGGAGATGTCGTCCGTCTCCGCCTGGGCGACATTGTTCCAGCCGATGCGCGCTTGCTCGATGGAGATTCCATTGACGTAGATCAGTCGGCATTGACTGGCGAGTCGCTGCCCGTGACCGCCAAGGCCGGATGCGCTGTGTATTCGGGATCGATCATCCGCCAGGGCGAGATCGACGCAATGGTGTATGCCACCGGCACAGATACCTACTTCGGCAAGACCGCACAAATGGTACAGGAAGCCAATACGGTCAGCCACTTCCAGAAGGCGGTGCTGAAGATCGGCGACTACCTGATTGTTCTCGCAGTTGCGCTGGTTGTGTTGATCCTGATCATTGCGCTCTTCCGAGGCGACAAGGTTCTCACCACGCTGGAGTTCTGCCTGGTGCTTCTGGTTGCCGCGATTCCGGTCGCGATGCCCACTGTGCTATCAGTGACGATGGCCGTCGGCGCGCGCCTGCTGGCGAGGAAGGAAGCAATTGTCACCCGCCTGTCGGCGATTGAGGAACTGGCAGGCGTGGATGTGCTGTGCTCGGACAAGACCGGTACACTCACTCAGAACAAACTTTCGCTGGGTGATCCTTTCAGCGTGGACAGTATCGCTTCCGATCAGATCATCCTCTGGGCAGCGCTCGCCTCGCGTGCGGAAGACAAGGACACCATCGACCTTGCGGTGATTTGCGGAGTAAAAGATGACAAGGAACTGAAGAGCTTTCAAGTGCTGCACTTTCAGCCCTTCGATCCGGTGCATAAGCGCACGGAAGCCACTGTCAAAGGAGCTGACGGGAAGCAGTTCTTTGTGGCCAAGGGCGCCCCGCAGGTAATTCTGGAGATGTCGACGAACGCCGCTGATGTCAAGCCCGCGGTCGAGAAGGCCGTCAATGAATTTGCCGGACGCGGCTTTCGTTCCCTCGGCGTGGCGCGGGCCGATGAGCAAGGCAAGTGGAAGTTTGTCGGGATGTTGCCCCTGTTCGACCCGCCCCGCGAGCAAGCCAAGGCAACCATTGCGAGCGCCCGGCAGATGGGCGTGGACGTCAAGATGGTTACGGGCGATCAGATCGCAATCGCTAGAGAGACCTCAAAACAGCTCGGGTTAGGCACAAACATCCTGGATGCCGGCGCGCTGGGCGACACGAAGAAGCAAGAGTCTTCTCAGACTCAGGAAGCGATCGAAAAAGCCGACGGTTTTGCCCAGGTATTTCCCGAACACAAGTACCACATTGTCGATGTTCTTCAACAGCGCGGCCACATAGTCGGCATGACTGGCGATGGTGTCAATGACGCGCCCGCGTTGAAGAAGGCCGACTGCGGAATCGCCGTCTCCGGCGCGACAGATGCGGCGCGGGCGGCAGCATCCATTGTGCTGCTGACCTCCGGCCTGTCGGTGATCATTGACGCCATCAAGGAAAGCCGCCGCATTTTCCAGCGAATGAACAGTTACGCCATCTACCGCATCGCGGAGACGCTGCGTGTGCTGTTCTTCATGACGCTCGCAATTCTGGTGTTCAACTTCTATCCCCTCACCGCAGTGATGATCGTCATGCTGGCATTGCTCAACGATGGAGCGATCCTGTCCATCGCCTACGACAACGTCCTCTACAAGGACAAGCCAGAGTCTTGGAATATGCGGCTCGTACTGGCGATCTCCACCGTCCTGGGCGTCATCGGAGTTGCCGCTGCGTTTCTTCTTTTCTATTTAGGTGAACGCGTCTTCCATATGGATCGCCTGCACATCCAGACATTGATGTATCTGAAGCTCTCCATAGCCGGGCACTTGACCATCTTCCTCACGCGTACCCGCGGCCCATTCTGGTCCATACGCCCCGCTCGGATTCTATGGATAGCGGTGCTCGGCACGCAAACCATAGCAACCTTGATCGCTGTCTATGGGGTGTTTATGGCGCCGCTCGGCTGGAAGTGGGCGGGGCTGGTTTGGGCTTACGCTCTGGTCTGGGCGCTCATCAACGACCGCGTGAAGCTGCTCGCCTATCGGATTTTCGATCCGACAAAACCCTCCCTGCTTGAGAAGAAGCCTGTCGATCACACCCCCGAGATCGCTGCGCGGGCCTATGAACTCTACCAGCAGAGAGTCCACGGCGAGAGCCAGGCAGACCAGGACTGGCTTGAAGCGGAACGAGAGACATACAGCGACCATGCGGCCGAGAAGAAGATTGCGTAGAAGCCCACGTGGCAGCTAAGGAGCAGGATGACTATCGATTCTAAGACCTACCGTGTGCCGCCAGACAAAAAAGTCGACCTCAACGAATGGCCGACGACTGTCGCCCCCTATTGCAAGTCGAAGAGGCAGTACACGGAACTTCTGCAACAGCACATGGAGAAGCTGAGCGCGCTGCAGCAGCTTCATAGCGCGTGCAACCAATATGCACTGTTGCTGATTTTCCAGGGTATGGACGGCGCCGGCAAAGACGGCGCCATCCGGCACGTCATGTCTGGCGTCAATCCGGAAGGGTGCGAAGTCTTCAGCTTCAAACAACCGAGCGCCGAAGAACTCGAACATGACTTTCTCTGGCGCACGACATGCCGCCTACCCGAGCGCGGCCGCATCGGCATCTTCAACCGTTCCTATTACGAGGAAGTGCTGGTCGTTCGAGTGCATCCGGAGATTCTCCGCAGCCAGGGGCTTCCCGAGGAGTTGCGCGACGAGAAGAACATTTGGGAGCACAGGTATAGCTCCATCACGGACCTGGAAAAGCATCTTCATCGAAACGGAACGAAGATCGTAAAGATATTTCTTCACATCTCCCACGAAGAGCAGCGCAAGCGATTTCTTGCGCGCATCGATGAGCCAGACAAGAACTGGAAGTTCAGCACCTCCGACATTCACGAGAGGAAATACTGGAAGCAGTACATGAAGGCCTACGAGGATTGCTTTCATGCGACAAGCACTCATCATGCGCCGTGGTACGTCGTTCCCGCCGACGACAAGGAGAACGCGCGGCTCATCGTCTCGCAAATCGTTCTGGATGCTCTGGGAGAACTCAAGATGGCCTATCCCAAAACCACCGCAAAGCGTCGCCTCGAACTGCGCGCGATCCAGAAGGTCTTGACGAAATGAAATCAGGCAACCTTCGCGGACAGACCAAAAACATCAATCTCTCAAAGCCACCACCACACAGTCTCCCGCCGCGAAGGAATAGAAAGGAACCGACGACATGGCTACCGAGGAACTCCCAATCAACGCCGATCAGGATAGCATCCCGCAATCTTTGAGCAAGAACTTCGATCAAACTGGCAACTCTTCCGGGTTTATCTTCGATGTGTCTTTATCAACCGCAATTGCGGCAGGTGGCAAAGTTGAGGCACAAGCTCAAGCACCCAACGGGCCGCTTTCGCCAGAGATGCTTGACAAGATGAATCGCTACTGGCGTGCAGCGAATTACTTGTGCATCGGCCAGATCTATCTCTTTGAGAACCCTCTGCTGAGAAAGCCACTCAAGGCAGAGCAGATTAAACCACGGCTACTTGGTCACTGGGGAACTTCGCCTGGGCAAAACCTCATCTACATTCATCTGAACCGGCTAATCAAAGATCATGATGCGGACATCATCTATATCTCCGGACCGGGACACGGAGGCCCTTCGCTCAATGCCTGCTCCTACCTGGAAGGCTCATATACTGAGGTCCACCCAGAGATCACACTGAACGAGGATGGCCTGCGACTTATGTTTCGCAAGTTCTCGACGCCCGGCGGAGTGCCCAGCCACTGTGGGCCGCATGTCCCGAATTCCATGCATGAAGGCGGCGAACTTGGCTATTCGCTGGTTCACGCATTCGGCGCTGCATTCGACAATCCAGATCTTATCGTTGCCTGTGTCATCGGCGATGGCGAATCCGAGACGTGCCCCTTGGAAGGAAGCTGGAAGTCGGTCAACTTTCTCAACCCCGTGCGAGACGGCGCGGTCCTGCCGATCCTTCATCTCAATGGATACAAAATCTCGGGGCCAACGGCCCAGGGACGCACCAGCGATGCGGATCTGAAGGCTCTCTATAGCGGGCGCGGTTATAAGCCTTACTTTGTGGAGGGAGACAATCCCGAGGCTGTGCACCAACTTCTGGCGGCAGCCTTGGATGATTGCTACGCCAAAATTCGGGGAATTCAGCAGGGGGCCCGCAAGAACGGGTTCAAGAAGCAGCCTAAATGGCCCATGATCATTTTGCGCACGCCCAAGGGTTGGACCTGTCCCAAAGAAGTGGATGGAATTCCTGTCGAAGGCACCTTTCGCGCGCACCAGGTCCCACTCGCAACGGTTCGTGAAAATCCGGAACATCTCAAGATCCTTGAAGCCTGGATGAGAAGCTACAAGCCTCAGGAACTTTTCGACGAGAACGGCAAGTTCATAGGAGAATTGGCGGTTCTCTCACCTGTCGGTAACCGGCGCATGGGAGGCAATCCCCATGTGAATGGCGGACGAGAGCTGATCACACTAGCTCTGCCCGATTTCACGGATTATGCACTTGAAATCCCCGGACCGGGTCGAGTCCTGGCCGAGGCACCGCGCAAACTAGGCGACTTTTGTCGCGACATCTTCAGGATGAACCTGACAAACTTTCGCATGTTCTGCCCCGATGAAACAAATTCCAATCGGCTAAACTCCATCTTCGAGGCTACGAAGCGCTGCTCGATGGCTGAACTTGTCTCGATCGACGACGAACTCGGCCCGGGTGGCCGTGTGTTGGAAGTATTGAGCGAACATCTTTGTGAGGGATGGCTTGAAGGATACCTGCTTACTGGTCGGCATGGCATGTGGTCCTCCTATGAGGCTTTCGCGCAGGTCGTCGATTCGATGGTGACGCAACACGCCAAGTGGCTGGAGCAATGCCACGAGCATGCATGGCGCAAACCGATCGCATCTCTGAATGTTCTGCTCACAAGCCATGCATGGCGAAACGATCACAATGGATTCAGTCACCAGGCCACAGGATTCGTTGATAACGCTCTGGCACGCAGAAGCGATACCATTCGCGTGTACTATCCGCCAGACAGCAACTGCCTCTTGAGCGTCTTCGACCATTGCCTGCGCAGTCGCAACTACGTCAACATTGTTACCTGTGGCAAGCAGCCTCAGCTCCAGTGGTTGAATATGGACGAGGCTCTGGAGCACTGTTCGCGCGGTGCATCGACGTGGAAGTTCGCAACCAACGATGAGGGCAGCGAGCCGGATGTTGTACTTGCCTGTGCCGGCGATGTGCCGACTATTGAGATCTGCGCTACATCATGGCTTCTGCAGAAGCATGTGCCGGGAATCAAGGTGCGCGTTGTCAATGTGGTGGACTTGATGACACTGATGTATCCGGACAAACACCCTCATGGAATGGATGAAATGTCCTTCAATGAGCTCTTCACCGAGAATGCGCCGGTCATCTTTGCCTTCCACAACAATCGCTGGCTCATCCACACCATGATTCATGGGCGCTCGAATGAGGGCCGCTTTCATGTACACGGCTATATGGATCGCGGAACGACCACGACGCCCTTCGACATGGTGGTCATGAATGAGATGAGCCGCTTCCATCTTGCGCTCGATGCATTGAAGCATATCCCCCGTCTGCGTTTGCAAGCTGAGAATGCTATCAACTTCTTTAACCAGGAATTGCATCGCCACCACGACTATATCCGCGAACATCTGGAGGATATGCCGGAGATCAGGAACTGGCAGTGGACGAAAGACTTCAGCGCCGCCGCCGCACCGGCTCCGATGGCCAAGGGACATCCCGAAAAAGCGATGTTCACCGACAGTTAAATGACTGGGCAGCGAAAGGCAGATGCCTATGTGTACACCGAGGCCTCTGCTTGTCTGCCTGTGCGTCAGGAGGACGTATTGAGCAAATCAGAGATAGTAAAGAACCTGCCCGATGAAGAGGGCGTTGACGCGCTGACCGAGTTAGCGCTTAATCTGCACTGGTCATGGAATCATGCCGCGGACGAACTGTGGAAAGACCTCGATGCAGAACTCTGGGAGGCCACACAGAATCCTTGGGTCATCTTGCAGACTGTGTCGAAAGAGAAGATCAACGCATCCCTGGCAGAGCCGGTGTTTCGCCGGCGTCTCAACGACTTGCTTCGCCTAAACCGAGAGGCATACAACTCAGAAGCATGGTTTCAACACAAGCATCCGGAAAAAGCTCTCACGACGGTTGCCTACTTCAGCATGGAATTCATGCTGAGCGAAGCGTTGCCTATCTATTCAGGCGGGCTCGGAAATGTGGCGGGAGATCAGATGAAGGCGGCCAGCGACCTGGGCGTTCCAGTTTTGGGTGTTGGGCTGCTTTACGGTCAAGGATATTTCCGTCAGGACTTCGATTCAGATGGCCGCCAGCAGGCACTCTATCCTGTCAATGATCCTGGCCAATTGCCCATCAGGCCGCTGCGGCAGAAGAATGGAGAGTGGCTGCGGCTGCAAGTCCATCTATCGGGGGCACTGATCTGGCTTCGCTGCTGGGAGGTCACTGTTGGAAGGACAAAGCTTTACCTGCTCGACACAAACGACTTCGCAAACTCAGCTGCGCATCGGGGTATCACCAGTGAACTCTACGGCGGCGACGCGGAGATGCGGTTGAAGCAGGAGATTATTCTTGGGATTGGTGGATGGCGCTTGCTGCGCGCGCTTGGTTTACAACCCGAAGTCTGTCATCTCAATGAAGGCCATGCGGCATTTGCGGTGCTCGAACGTGCGCGCTGCTATATGGAAGATCACAAGCAAGCGTTTGATCTTGCTCTGGCTGTTACGCGGGCTGGAAATGTTTTTACGACACACACCGCGGTCGCCGCTGGATTCGACCGCTTTGACCCGCAACTCATCCGGCAGTACCTTGACCACTATGCGCAGGATGAACTTCGCATCTCGCTTGATGAACTGCTCAAGATCGGAAGGCAAAACCCCAGCGACAACCAAGAGCCCTTCAACATGGCTTATCTTGCTCTGCGTGGCAGCGGCCGTGTGAATGGCGTGAGCAAGCTTCACGGGGAAGTGAGCCGGCAGATTTTCCAGCCGCTTTTCCCGCATTGGCCGCAGACCGAGGTCCCGATAGGCTCTGTGACCAATGGCATTCATGTGCCGACCTGGGATTCGGTTGAGGCCGATGCGCTGTGGACCACAGCCTGCGGCAAGAAACGCTGGCGCGGAGATCGCGCTGTCGAAGATGACATCCGGAACCTCACCGACGAACATATCTGGCAGATGCGATCCACGGAGCGAAAAACTTTGATTGACCGGTTGCGTAAACGGTATGCCCGCCAACTCGCTTCAGAAGGCGGAGACTCGTCGGTTGCGACTAACATTTTCGACGGAAAGGCACTTACTCTTGGATTTGCACGGCGCTTTGCGACATACAAGCGTCCCGATCTTCTCTTGCTTGATCCTGAGCGGCTGGTTCGCCTTCTCTCTGATCCTCTACGGCCAGTTCAGCTAATTCTTGCCGGCAAAGCACACCCTCAGGATTTGCCTGGACAGGCATTGATCAAGAAGTGGAAGGATTTCATCCGCCGCCCGGAAGTCCGATCGAGAGTTGTCTTTTTAAGCGACTACGACATGATGCTGGCGCAGCACATGGTTCACGGAGTCGATTTATGGATCAATACACCGCGCCGCCCGTGGGAGGCTTGCGGAACGAGTGGGATGAAGGTTCTTGTCAATGGCGGCTTGAATTTATCGGAGTTGGACGGATGGTGGGCTGAGGCTTACTCTCCTGAGGTTGGATGGGCCATCGGTGATGGCAATGAGCATGGAGACGATCCTGCCTGGGATCGTACTGAAGCTGAAGCCATGTATGCTGCATTGGAAAATGAAGTCATTCCGGAGTTCTATGAGCGGAATGAAAAGAGCCTTCCGTTGAAGTGGCTGGGACGTGTCCGCGAGAGCATGGCAAAGCTAACTTCGGAATTTTCAGCTACCCGCGCTATCCGGGAATATACCGATGATCACTATTTGCCCGCTGCTTGCTGTTACCTTGAGCGCGCGGCCGGGGATAGCGCGCTTGGCGTAACTTTGCTCCACTGGCAGCAGGATATCGATCGGCATTGGAGCACGGTGCACTTTGGTCCGGTAAAAACTGAGACGCGCGACGGCCAGCATTTCTTTCAGGCTGAAGTCTATCCGGGAACCCTCCCTCAGGACCAACTGCAAGTCGAACTCTACGCAGACACAGTTACGGGAGGTAAACCTGCTCTCGAAGTGATGACCGCATCCGAACCCCGCGCAGATTTGACCGGCGAGTTCACCTATTTGGCCCATGTGCCAGCAACTCGTCCCGCGAGCGACTACACTGTGCGCGTCATTCCTCATCGTCCCAACGGATATGTGCCGCTCGAAGTGGGGCAAATCCTGTGGCAACGCTAATCGACTTCACAGTCGGGAAGTTCGGTTCCATCTTTCCGTGATTCATTGATCAGGACAAAAATACGTCAGGTCCGGATTGTCATCCCGATAAGACTGTGCTACTGGGGTTATGCCAGCCGCCGTGCGCAGCGATGATTGCATCAGCTTCTTTCGGACCCCAAGTGTGCCGCTTGTAAGGACGAACCCGGTGGTGGATTTTGAGGACGGGATCGACCACAGCCCAGGCTGCTTCAATTGCGTCTTCCCGCGTGAAGAGAGCGCCGTCGCCAGCCATGGCGTCGCCCAAAAGCCTCTCGTAAGGAGTTTCCCCACCTGGCCGTTCTTCTGACAAGTAGAGCTCTCGCTGCTCTCCAACGAAATCCTTTCCCGCGAGTTTGACGCGGGCTGCTAGGGCTACTGCCGAGTTTGGCGAGAGCCGGAAGCGAACGTAGTTGGACCGGCCTGTCACCGATTCTGCGTCAGCGAAGAGCCTCTGAGGAGGCGGCTTCAGCTCCACCAGAATCTCGGTCGCGGTGTCCGGCAGAAATTTGCCGGAGCGCAGATACCACGGTACTCCATCCCAGCGCCAAGAATCGATGAAGAGCTGAAGTGCGCAGAAGGTCTCAACGTCGGAGCGCTTCGCCACATCAGTCTCCAGGCGGTAGCCGGCATACTGGCCGCGTACCACGTCATCGGGCCTTAGTGGGCGCATGGCCTTGAAGACCTTGGCCTTCTCGTTGTGCACGGCTCCGAAGTCCCTGCCCGCGGGTGGCTCCATGGCAAGAAGTGCGACAACTTGGAAAAGGTGGTTTTGGATCACGTCCCGCAGGCAGCCGGCTGTTTCGTAAAACGCGCCGCGATTCTCCACACCAAAATCCTCGGACAAGGTTATCTGAACGCTGGCCACGTAATTGCGGTTCCAGATCGGCTCCAGAAACGAATTCGCAAAGCGGAAGTAGAGGATATTCATGATCGCTTCTTTTCCGAGGAAGTGATCGATTCGGAAGATTGAGTCTTCAGGGAAGACTGCGTGCGCGACCTGGTTGAGTTCCCGTGCGGAGGCCAAGTCGCGTCCGAAGGGCTTTTCGACAATGACGCGCGCATGCTCGGCCAACTTCGCGGCGCCAAGCCCTCGAATCACCGTTTCAAAGAGCGAGGGCGGAATAGCGAGATAGTGCGCAGGCCGCCGCGCCTTGCTAAGCGCATCCTTGATCGCTGTGAACGTGCCTGGGTCTTTATAGTCTCCGCTCACATACTTGAGCAGAGTGAGAAGATGTTGAAGCGCGCGTTTGTTATCGACTCCACCCGCTCGCTCGATGCTATCCGTCACCCGCCTGTGCAAACGCGCCAGGCTCCACTTCGGGAAGGCGACGCCGATAACCGGAACTTTGAGTGCGCCTCGTTTCACCATCGCATAGAGCGCGGGAAAGATCAGCTTGTGGGCTAGATCTCCCGTTACTCCGAAGATCACCAGCGCATCTGACTGAGATTTGGCCATTACTTGTCAGATGCATCCGCCGAGCTACAGGATTTCCAAAATCCATACTTTGCCGCTCAGCGTTTCCGCGCGTTGCCGAAGAGGCGAGCCGTCAGAACACTCGCGATCAATTCCCAGGCTTTCGCAATTACCTCATTCAAAATGAGGAACCTGCATTAGCACTGTTCTCAATTGACCGGACTCCCAAGCGCTTTGCCTCCGATAGTACCCTTGTCGGCCCCTTATCAAGGGGGAGCATTAGGGTGTATACGAGTGGCATACAGGAATTCAGACTGGACCGCTGAGGGATGCAAGCACAAATGACATTGCAAACATTGAGAGATACTGCACAGGCCCTTGTCGCAGAGGAAAAGGGCCTGCTTGCGATGGACGAGAGCACTCCGACCTGCAACAAACGATTTGCCAGCTTGGGGATTCCTCAAACTGTCGAGGCTCGACGCGCATATCGGGAGATGATTGTCACAACTGATGGACTCGGTGAGTGCATCGGCGGCGCGATCCTCTTCGATGAGACAATCCGTCAGCAAAGGAGCGACGGCACTCCGTTTATCAAAATCCTCATCGACGCGGGAATCATTCCTGGAATCAAAGTGGATGCCGGCGCCAAGGAGTTGGCTGCGCATCCCAGAGAAAAGGTGACCGAAGGCCTGGATGGATTGCGCGACCGCCTTGCTGAATACGTCAGCATGGGCGCCCGGTTTGCCAAATGGCGCGCAGTCATCACCATTGCCGACGGTATCCCCAGTTGGGGGTGCATTCATGCCAACGCACATGCTCTGGCTCGCTATGCGGCGCTGTGCCAGGAGGCCGGCCTCGTCCCTGTCGTTGAGCCTGAAGTGCTCATGGATGGCGAGCATACGCTGGACCGGTGTTGCGAAGTTACGGACAAAGTGCTGCGAACAGTCTTCAGCGAACTGTTTGCGCAACGGGTTATGTTGGAAGGGATGATTCTGAAACCAAACATGGTGCTTCCGGGATTGGCCTGCCACAAACAAGAAACTGTGGAGGAAGTAGCCGACGCGACGGTGGGCTGTTTCATGCGAGCCGTCCCCGCTGCCGTTCCGGCGATTGCATTCTTGTCAGGCGGCCAATCTGCAGAACTGGCCTCGGCTCGTTTGAATGCGATGAATGTTAGATTTCAGGGGCGGCTTCCTTGGGCGCTGGCATTTTCGTTTGCCCGCGCCATCCAGCAGCCCGCCTTGGAGCTTTGGAAGGGCCAGGAGGCCAATGTACCAGCAGCACAGAAGGCATTGGTTCATCGCGCACGCTGCAACCAGGCCGCGCGCCGCGGCGAATACTCTCAAGAGATGGAGAAGCAATGACCGGAAGCAAGCACAACCTGGAAGGAAATAGTGGCGACAGGGGTGAGCCAGATCCCGGCCCTTACTGGAGACGGATGCATCGTGACTGGCGCTTCTGGGTAGGCGCACTCTTCATGGCTGCGGCGCTCGCTATCTACGTTCTGAGTGGCGACTTGGCGTGGGTTCCATGGCACCAACCGCGATAGTCACCTTGAGCATCTGCCGCGCGATAACAGGCCATCCATGTTTCCCAAGTCAACGAGTATGCTGCCAGCAATCCGTCTGTGTGAACAACTATGGTCGCGCCGTTCAAATCGATCAAACGTCAGCCGCCAGTAATGAGAACAGGGTGACATACCATGGGTAAAATGCCTTTGTATCCCTTGCGCTTCGAGCCTATCTATCAGTATCGGCTGTGGGGCGGCAGACGCTTGTCCAGGCTGCTCTCCGGGCCATTGCCGGGTGACGGGCCGATTGGAGAAGCGTGGCTACTCAGCGATCGCGACGATCATCAAAGCCAGATTGCCAATGGGCCGCTCAAGGGGCAAACCATCGGTGATTTGATGGAGCAGTACCGTGACCAACTGATGGGGCGGTCGGCCTCGCGCTTCCGTCGCTTTCCGCTGCTCCTCAAGTTCCTTGATGCACGCGAAATGCTTTCAGTGCAGGTGCATCCCAGCAATGCGCACCCAGAGTTGATTCCGGCGGGGGAATCCGGGAAGACCGAAGCGTGGGTTGTGATTGAGGCAGCAAATGGAAGCCGCATCTGTGCGGGCCTGAAAACGGGCACGACGGCCGGTGATCTGCGGCATTCACTTGCCACCGGGACAATCGCGGACCACCTCGTGGGCATCGTTCCCAAGCCAGGCGACGCCGTATTCATTCCTGCGGGAACGGTTCACACTTTGGGCGGTGATGTAGTTGTCTTTGAGATTCAGCAGAACAGCGATGTGACATTCCGGCTTTACGACTGGGGTCATGTCGACGCGAAGACCGGGCAACCGCGGTCTCTTCAGGTCGATCAGGCGTTTGCGAGTATTGATTTTACAGAGAGCAAAGGTGGCCTCGTGACTCCCCTTGTGGTGACCAGCACGCCCGTAGAGCGCGAAAGGCTCTTTGATTGTGAAGATTTCCAGTTATGGCGCGTGCGCGGAGAATCACCGTTTGATGTCGGCACTGCGGAAATGCCGCGCGTGCTCGTTTGCATTGAGGGCTCTGGGTGGCTCGAAGGCAGCGGCTCCGCATATGGCGTCGAGAAGGGCGAAGTATGGCTCTTGCCTTCGGTGGTCGGCGCGTGTGAATTTCACCCAAACAACGCAGTGACCTTGCTGGAAATCGCGCTGCCCGAATCGTCTTGAACAGGTCACAAAGCGAGAGAGTCAGAGTTGCCGGAAACTCCAATTGAAACTGCATACAGCGAGAGGTGGATGAATGGTAAAAAAGCTGATTGTCTTTGATCTCGACGGAACGCTCGCCGCAAGCAAGTCTTCACTCGATGCCGAGATGTCGTCTCTCCTGCATGACCTGCTCGGTGTCGTCGAGGTTGCGATCATCTCTGGAGGCGCATGGCTACAGTTTGAAAAGCAGGTTCTCTCCCATCTTCCTCAGGATGAACGCCTGGCAAAGCTATCGATTCTACCTACTTGTGGGACACAATTCTTCCAATACACCGGCGGGTGGAAGAGGCTCTATGCGGAAGATTTCACAGCGGACGAAAAAGAGAAGATCGTCACTTCCCTGAAAAAAGCCGTCGGAACCGCGGGCTTCACTGTCGAAAAGACGTGGGGGGAGACCATTGAAGATCGTGGAAGCCAGGTGACGTATTCCGCACTGGGCCAGCAAGCGCCGTTGGAAGAGAAAGAGAAATGGGATGCGGATTTTTCCAAGCGGAAGAAGATCAAGACAATCCTCGACACCTTGATTCCAGAGTTTTCAGTGCGACTCGGTGGCGCGACATCCATTGATGTCACCAAGCCGGGAATTGACAAAGCTTATGGGATCAAGAAACTGCAAGAAACGCTTGGCATTTCTGTGAAGGAAATGATTTATGTAGGAGATGCCTTGTTTGTGGGAGGGAACGACTACCCGGCCGAACAGGCGGGCGTTGTTTCCATTCCAGTACGGGGTCCCAGTGAAACCAAGCGCGTGATCGAAGCAATCATCGCGTGTCTGGATGACGGCAAACAGGCGCGGATATTTGAGGTGCCGAATGCGACTCTCTGAGGAGTACAGATGAGCGAATTCAAGCTGCGCCGCCTGGGGATGCTGATGGAGCCGGAACCCGGCAATCCGATGGAAGTTGAAGGCGTCCTGAATCCGGCGGCCGTTCGCGGACCTGATGGCGAACTCTATCTCTTCCCGCGGCTGGTCGCGAAAGGAAACTACTCGCGCATCGGAATTGCGCGGGTGCAATTCAATGAAGCTGGCGATCCGGTTGGCGTCGAGAGGCTTGGCATCGCACTGGAACCGGAAGCCGACTATGAACGGCGGCCCGATGGCAGCGGTGGCTGCGAGGATGCGCGTATTACGTATGTGGAACCGCTCCAACGCTACATCATGTCCTACACGGCATTTTCGCCCCAAGGCCCAAGGATCGCTTTGGCCGAATCAGAGGATCTCTTCCACTGGGAGCGTCTCGGCTTGGCAACCTACGCTCATTGGCACGGCATTGATTTGTGTAATGTCGATGACAAAGATGCAAGCCTATTCCCTGTAGCAATTCCTAACTCCTCTGGGAAACTGGAACTCGGTATGCTCCACCGTCCGCTTTTTCCTGGCACTCGTCCAGAGGAGACCGCTTGCCATCCAACGTCCCGTGAGGTTGACCTCGATCGAGAGAGCATCTGGATCTCCTATTGTCCGCCGGTCTTGAAAGGCCGTGAACCAGATCGCCTGGCTCGATTTACCTCTCATCACCGACTGGCGACTCCAGTCTCGCCCTGGGAACGGCTCAAGATCGGCGCTGGAACCCCGCCCATCCTAACCAAACACGGCTGGCTGATTGTCTACCACGGTGTCAGCGAAGCGGCAGCTACGGGCAACAACGGACATCCCCTGTGCTACTCGGCTGGGGTGATGGTGCTCTCAAAGCGACATCCGCGCGTGGTGCGTTATCGCTCTGTGGAGCCGGTGTTGACGCCGGTGCTACCGCAAGAGCGCGATGGGACCGTCGCCAATGTTGTATTTCCGACCGGCATCGACCGGCGCGATGATCTTGGAACACCAGATCGCTTCGATGTCTACTACGGGATGGCCGACAACCGGATTGGTGTGGCGCGCCTTGACTTGCCTGATCACCTCTCGGCAGGAGCCGATGCCGACTCACAGGCCGCAAAGGTTTAGATCCAGGGATATTAAGGAATCCAAATCTCGAAGGCTCTGTGAACTCGATCTGTCCCGCGGCCAGCATTTGGGCAACACAATATCGACCCTCTTTTGGGGCATCCACTACGGCGACCTGCGCGACTCCCTGCCATTCCGCATTCTCATCTGCGCCTTTGGATTGGTCGTGGCGATGCTGGCTGTTACCGGAATCGTCATCTGGTGGAAAAACGGGCCGTGCCAGGAAAGGCGAAGGCGAGTGACAGAGCCGTGGTTCACGTTGCATCGCTGATGCAGAAATGGAGAATGAGACTTGATATGTCGGACCTCCCTTACCATTTCAATCCTGGTTGCTTTGAGCCCGCTGGCTCTGATATCACGCTGCCGCAAGCAGAGTGCCAGCGCCGGTCAATTTGAGCCGGCGCCCACAACAGTGATTGCAGACGCCGGTTTGCCGCTCTAACGCATTGCCGTTGTTGCAGCCGACAAACCCCTCTCGGCGAAACGCCGGATTGCCGAGACGATGTCGTCGAAGGTTTGGCGTGCCATTCCTATATTTCAAGTTACCCAAGGTCAGGCGAACTTAACATAACGGAGTGACAACGAGTTCATGCAGTTGCGGAGTCCGGTTGGTTTGGGACCGTCATCGAACACATGGCCGAGATGTGGGTTGCACAACCGGCACGAAGCCGCTGTGCGAGTCATACCGAGCTAAGAGTCCGTGCTTTCTTGCATATTCTCCTTCGCAATCGGCTCCCAGAAGCTGGGCCAGCCTGTGCCCGAGTCGAGTTTGGTATCAGAGCTGAACAACTGGTCCCCGGCCACTGGGAAGGCGACCTCATCAAGGGCAAGATGAATCGCTCCCAGGTGGGCACTCTGATTGAACGCAAGACGCTCTATGTGGCCCTGGTCAAACTGGAAAACGGCAAGGGCGAGACCGCCGCCGAGGGATTTGCACAAGCACTCAATCGCTTCGACGCCGAGATGCGCCGCTCTATGACTTATGACCAAGGATGCGAGATGACCCGCCATCAAGACTTGTCAGGAAAAACGGGAATCAAGGTCTACGTTGCTCATCCGCACAGCCCATGGGAACGCGGCATCAACGAGAACACGAACGGATTGCTGCGACAATATCTGCCCAAGGGAGAAGACCTCGGCTACTACTCCCAGGACCAACTCGACGACATAGCCGCAAACCTCAACGCCAGACCAAGAAAGTCACTGGGATCGTAAGCTCCAGCGGAACTGTTCCTGCCAAAGGAGCTTTCGATTTCAAGAAACACTGGTCAGCTAAAATCAACCTTGTTGCGCTTGGAGCTTGAAAGCGCCCTTGTATCGCAAGCCCCATGCAAAGACGCAAAAGGCCAATGCCAGGAATGTAAGCATCCCAAAGAGGCTGAATGGCCGACTTTTGCGCCAACGATTCACAGTCACCGCAACCCAAAGTTGATTCTGGACAGATCATCCGCCACAACGCATATGCTATGCGGCCCTAAATAGACCTTACAGTGTTAGATCGCACAATGGTGCGAAGAAGTTGCACGAATCCTTCTTATCCGCCATATGAGAAGTCTATCGAAGTGCTTGGTATCGGAACATGGACCAACGGGACGCCGTCAGTGTCGAGCAGAACAGCATCGATTCAGGAACCTCCGCCGCATGGCCTTGGTGCGGCAGGAACAGATCAGTGGGGAAGTTTCCCAGGGACATCTTGTGGAAGGATATACATGAGTAAACGATCACATAAGCTATTCATAAACATCGACTTGCCTGCAAGACGAAGCATGTTTATGGTCCCGGGGACAGCGCGTGAGCCAGGAACAAATGGGTTAAACTCTCTTCAAGGGAACACCATGAAATTCGGTTTGGCTGAGCGATCAAGGATCGCCGCTTTTCTCATATTCGCTTTTCTTTCTTTCGCGGTGCAGCTCCGAGCGCAGTTTGCCCCGGCTCCTGCAGGAAGCGCGTTTTCCATTCCAGAGGCTCAGTTGCTGAAACCGGAGGCGCTGATCCAACTGCTGCAAACGACAAACAAAGACAAGCCGTTGATCTTGCAAGTTGGCTCGCATATGCTCTTCGCGCAGGCGCATATCCCCGGATCGGAATACGCAGGGCCGGGATCACAGCCAGCCGGAATCGAGCAACTTCAGATTCGAATGAATGCACTTTCCCGAAAAAAGCTCATTGTGCTTTATTGCGGCTGCTGTCCCTGGAATCGTTGTCCGAACCTTGGGCCGGCGTTCGCGAAATTGCGCGAGATGGGTTTTACCAATGTGAAGGCCCTCTATCTGGCCAATAATTTTGGCGCCGATTGGGCCGACAAGGGGTACCCGGTTGAACCAGGCAACTAACGAGGCATGGCGTCGAGGCGTGTCAGGCATTCCAAAGGCCATAGGGAATGCGCCGTGCATTCTTCGCCGCTCATTTGCAGTAAAGCTGCTTTTGGGCCTCTGTGTTGGGGTGAGTGCGGCGCAATCCCCGGTAGCAACAACTTCGTTCCTTCACAAACAAGCGCCACAATTCGTGCGCACTGATTTTGAGAATCGGAAACTGGATCTCCGCGCCTATAGGGGCAAGGTCGTATTGCTCGATTTCTGGGCCACATGGTGTGCCTCCTGCCAGATTGAAATGCCTCGTTTCGTTGCCTGGCAAAGCCAGTACGGCCCGCGTGGACTGCAGATCATCGGCATCTCCATGGACGACGATCCGGCATTGGCGCGAAAACTGTACAAGAAGATGAAGCTGAACTATCCGGTGGCAATGGGTGACGAGAGACTCGGACAATTATACGGAGGAGTACTTGGCCTCCCATTGACCTATCTGATTGACAGTCAGGGAAATGTTCAGGCTCGATTTCGTGGGGAAGCCGACTTGAACTCAATCGAAGAGAAGTTCAAGACCCTTCTCCGTCCTTGAGTTGCAACCTCAGTCCAAGTGCAATCCTGAAAAATAACTGGGGGGCACTAAAGATGAATCCAGCCACCGAGGATCAACGCGAGCGATCCCAGCGCGACAAAGAGCCACAGAAGGATTCCCTGAAGGAACGGACGAACGCCGACTTCCCGAAGAGTTTTCATGGAGAGCCCCGTTCCAATCAGGTAGAGCGTGACGGTCAGGCCGATAACACCGAGATGTTTCAGCACCGGATACGCCGGCTGGAAGATGTGAGCATAGGTATTTGCGACCGTTGCGATGCAGAAGAAGAGTATGAACGATGGCCATTGGATACGCGCATTGCTCTTATTTGCCAATGCGGTTCCGACCGAAAGCGGCACGATCCATAGAGCGCGAGCCAATTTGACCGTTGTGCCAACGGCAAGAGCCACCGCTCCGTATTTTGCTGTCGCGCCGACGACGGAGCTTATGTCATGAATGGCGAGTGCCGACCAAAGACCAAACTCCGACTGAGACATATGCAGCGCGGTCCCGATTGCTGGGAAGGTGAGCAAGGCGATAGAGTTCAGAACAAAAACTGTTCCGAGCGAGACGGCAATTTCCTCCTGGCTCGCATTGGTGATTGGGGCAATCGCCGCAATGGCGCTCCCGCCACATATGGCTGTGCCGGCCGAAATGAGATACGAGATTCTCTGCCGAACCCTCAAGAGTCTTCCCAAACCCCAACCAAGGAGCAGGGCAATGCTGATGCTTCCTGCGGTATAGATGAATCCGGAGCGGCCGGCTTGCATAACCTGCTGCAAGTCCATTCCAAATCCGAGCCCCACCACCGATGCCTGTAGCAGCAACTTCGATAACTGCTTTGCCTCAAGATGAAAGGGATGCACAAAACTGAATCCGTAGATGAGACCGCCGGCCAAAGCAATTGGTGGTGATACCAGGCCGCTTGCCGCAAGAATCAAGCCGATGAAGAATACGTTCTTAGTCACACATCCAGTGTTCCCGAAGAACGCATCGACGTCCAAGCAGAAGTACTCATGCCCTATTTGCGATTCTTATGGGCT
>Ga0302277_1001112_pt1 | contig 20296 bp, 19 predicted proteins | sample III_Bog_N3_1_FD_198759 | JGI IMG/M metagenome (GOLD analysis project Ga0302277, IMG submission 198759) | Peat permafrost microbial communities from Stordalen Mire near Abisko, Sweden - III_Bog_N3_1 | ecosystem: Environmental > Terrestrial > Soil > Wetlands > Peat | place: Sweden: Abisko... | reverse complement strand
TACAATCCAAAGATTGTGGCGTTTTGCCAAATCCATAACCAAATCCATATCGCTTGCTATTCCTGCATAATGCACCAATACTATAGCTTTGGTTTTAGTTGTAATCAGGCTTTCAAGTTGTGCTATGTCTATATTCGGATTATTGACCGTAGAATCGGCGAATATTATTTTAGCGCCCCTTAATACAAATGGATTTACGCTTGAAACAAATGTAAAAGAAGGAGCAATAACTTCATCCCCCTCTTTTATATTGCAAAGAATAGCAGCCATTTCAAGGGCATCGGTGCAGGAATTAGTAAGTAATGCTTTCCCAAATGAATATTTTTTTTCTAAAAATGCTTGGCATTTTTTCGTAAATAAACCATCTCCAGAAATCTTCCCGTTTTTAACAGCCTTATGCATATAACTAATTTCCTTTCCAGCAAGGTGCGGCTTATTGAAGGGAATTTGCTTCATTTTATTTTTGAAATTATTGCAGTATGAATTTCCATAATCTGTGGAAGTAGTGGAGTTATGTCATCATTCATAATTACAAAATCGGCCATTTTCTTTTTTTCTTCATCGCTCCATTGGTTTTTCATACGGTCCTTTACCGACAATTCGTCTGAACCATCGCGATTTATAACACGCTTGATGCGCAATTGTTCAGGCGCTACAACCAAAATTATAAGATCAAGTTGTTTATAAATTCCGGTTTCAAAAAGTATAGCGGCCTCATCAATTACATAAGGAGAAGTCTGTTCAGTAACCCAATCATTAAATTTTTTCCTGACAGCAGGATGGATAACTGAATTAAGATTTGTTAGTTTTTGAGGGTTCTTAAAGACAATCTCAGCCATCTTTTTCCGGTCAGGTTTTCCTTCAACAAGAATATCTTCCCCAAAAATTTGCCGAATCTGTTCAATTACGCTTTTATCTTTTGCAAGAAGCCGGCGGCCTGCTTCGTCGGCATTAAAAATAGGCACTTCAAGGCATTTGAATAAATTACAAACCATAGATTTGCCGCTACCTATCCCGCCTGTCACTCCGACTTTCAGCATCAGCTTTTATCGGGAGTTTGAGGTTCAGCAGGAGATATGAACAAAGTATCGGGTGAAATATCAATCAGCTTTACATCTTCTCCCAACTGTTCCTCAATTTTTTCAGCATGAATATGATTAGTAAGCGTATAGAAAAATTGGTTCCCCTTATGTTTGAATTGGGCAGCATCAATTTTTATAAGTTTATCAAGAACACCAAATTTATACCCGGTAAGACGATAGCCGCTTGTGGTGACTTTAATACGCATGGTATCTGTACCGCTTGTATTACCTGCCGATGGTGATAAATTATCATATTGAATATAAAATACCAGCGATGCGGTGTATTTCTTTGAAAGCATATTCATAAACCAAAAAGCTAATGAAATAAGTACACAAATAGAAAACCCCATAACCCGATAACTGGATTTAGGATGTCCATCAGTGTGTTCTTTTCGCCTGAGTAATTTAAGCAGCGATACTTTCATCGCCCTGTGGTATTAAGCTGGTTTATTCAGCGCCATGGAGTTTTCCATTGATACCGCGCTTTTTTCGATCTTCATTCTCATTCCGCCTTCTACTTCCATTGTAAAAGTGGTGTCCTGAATTTCTACTAGTTTTCCATGAATACCGGCTATAGTTACTATTTTATCTCCTTTCTGAAGTTCCTGACGGAATTTGTTCTGGTCTTTTTGCTTTTTCATTTGTGGACGTATCATGAAAAAGTAAAAAACTACAATAATCAGGATAATAGGAAGAAAGGAAATGATAGGATTTTGTCCCGGTTGGGGAGCCATTAGGAGGATTGAATTTAAAAGCATTTTTGTTTGATTATTAATTAGAAGGTTGGATATTTACATTTATTATTAAAAGCCTGTACGGAGGCTGAGAGTTACTGACTATTGTTATTCGTTTATCGAGTTTGCCCTGTTTATTACTGCTGTCAAAGGTAACACTTATTGAGCCGGTATCACCGGGATGTTTTACTTCATGTGGAAAAGTAGGCTTGGTGCATCCACAACTTGCTGTTGCACTGGCAATAATCAAGTCACCCTGTCCTTCGTTTTTAAACTTAAACACATGTGTTACTTTGGCTCCTTCTGTAATGGTTCCAAAATCAAAGGTAGTATCGGTAAAAACTATTTTAGGAAGTTTGCCACTTGAATTACCATCAGCTGAAGCGGGGATATTGATAAGGTTGGGCGATAGTTGATTAGAATTACCGGTGTTGGAATTATTACAGGAAAAAACAGATAACAATGGAAAAAGACAAGTAGAATATAAAAACAATTTCCTCATTGATTTTAAATTTAGTTTGCAAAGTTATAAAAAGTAGTTGTAATGCAGCCTCCTTCTTTTACAATTACATCTATACTTATTCTATCAGCCCTCTGCCTGTTTTAGCCAATTTATTTTGCGAGCGCAGATCTTTAACAACGGCGTCTAAAATACCATTGATAAAGGTATTGCTCTTAGGCGAACTGTATTGTTTCGATATTTCTATATATTCATTGAGGGTTACCTTCACTGGGATGCCAGGAAATTGTAAAATTTCGGTTATGGCCATTTTCATCAGCAGCATATCAATAGATGCAATGCGTTCAGGCTCCCAGTTCGAGATTTTATCCTTTAATATGGCAGATACACTTGTATCATCCAAAATGGTATGTCTGAATAAGGTAATCATGTAATCGAAATCATCGTCAGCTTTGTATAATGGCAGTAATTCAAGCTCGCCCTCTTCTTTAAAGCCCTTAAAAGTCTTCATAACAGATAAAGTGGCAAGGGTATAGTCACCCGCCCAGTGAATGTTTTTTTCAAATAGATATTGTTTTATTAACTCATTATCAGAGATGAACTTTTTATAAATGGTATGGATAAATTTCTTGCTTTCTTCAAAAGAAACAAAAGGCGCGTTGCGGTATGCTGTATAGTCGGCCGAAGCAATAATTTCCGCATAAATTCTCTTTAAGACAGGCTCCTCATCAATGGTCCACATGATTACCTTTTCTTTTTTTAGTTTGGCCAGCAGTGGCGATGTATCTATTTTCAATAGCACCGGGTCCGTGATAAAGCGTGTATTAGGATTAAGGTCCTCTGCCGTTGGGAGCATTTTCTTTTTTCGCTCCTCAAGAGTTCTTTCTGCAATTGTCCGCAGTTCTTTTAAAATAAAAATAAGATATAGATAGAGGTCGTATATTTTTTCAACGCTGCTTTTAAGTTCCTTTTCTTTTATTGCAAGATCCAAACGATCATCCTGATAAAAAGAATATAAAGCTTGTAGCACTTTTATGCGCAAATAGCGTCGATTCAACATACTTTAAAGAACGGTTATAAAAACGGTTATCAGTTATGAGTTGTATTTAGTTGCAATTTGGTTACCGGTTATAACTCATAATGTATAACACATAACACTTTTTTACTTAGTGGTTTAATTTTACTTTTCCAATGTCTTCAATACGTTTTTCAGCTATCCTGTTAGCCGCTAAATAGGTGGGAATATTTTCAGAAGAAGAAATGCGAAAAATTTCTCTCGTCACATCAAAAATCTTATCGGCTTGTGATATGGCCCTTTCACGGCTATAATTTCCCGATAGTTCAGAATAGACATTAATTAAACCGCCTGCATTAATTACAAAATCCGGAGCGTAAAGTATGCCCTTTTTCATAAGCATTTCTCCGTGCACTTTTTCTTCAGCAAGCTGGTTATTGGCAGCACCTGCAATAATAGAACATTTAAGACGCTCAATGTTTGCTGTATTTACAGTGGCACCAAGCGCGCATGGAGCATAAACATCCACATCAAGGTCAAATATTTTTTCTGCGTCTACTATCTCTACTTTATACTTATCTGCAACTTCTTTTAGCTTTTCCTTATTAATATCTGTTATATATACCTTGGCTCCTTCTTCGGTAAGATGTTTTACCAGATTTTCACCCACATTCCCAATTCCCTGTATTGCAACTTTTTTCCCTTTCATGCTGTCAGTACCCCACCTTTCTTTAGCCGCCGCTTTCATACCAAGCCATACACCGTATGCTGTTACTGGAGAAGGATCTCCGCTACCGCCCATTGATTTTGGAATTCCAGTTACATGGCGCGTTTCCATGTGAATATATTCCATATCATGGCTGCTGGAACCAACGTCTTCCGCTGTAATATATTTTCCGCCTAAGTCATCGACAAAACGCCCAAAACGCCTCATCAAAGCCTCCGTCTTAATTGTTTTAGAATCACCAATAATAACGGCTTTGGCACCACCCAGATTTAATCCTGCAACAGAGGCTTTATACGTCATACCTCTGGAAAGCCTGAGCACATCTGTAAGCGCTTCTGTTTCGTTATTGTATTTCCATATACGGCAACCGCCAAGTCCAGGGCCCAAAACCGTATTATGTATTGCTATTATAGCTTTAAGCCCTGTAGCATTATCATTACAAAATAAAATTTCTTCATGATCAAATTTTATCATTTGACCTGTAATACTATCCTCAGTTTGGTTCATCGTTTTCTTCACTGTAACTGTTTCACTCATAATTAAAATTTTTATTCGGTGGAATATCGTTAATTTTGTAGCTGAATGGAATCGAAATTTGTTTTGGTTTTGGCAAAGATATTAAAATATGTAGTCACCCGTTATGAGTTATTACTAATTTGCAAATTAATATGCTAAAGCCTTCATTTGTAACATGTAACTGATTATGAAATCGCTAAAATATCTTAATAAATACCTTTATAAATACCGCGTTAGGCTTTTATCGGGCTTGCTTTTTGTAATTCTTTCGGGCTGGATAAAAGTATATTCCGTTGAATTTATAAAGGAAAGCATTGACTGGGTGACTAAAAACATTTCACAATCTTCGGGCTTTATGCCTGCGGCTACAGGACATCTTTTGAAGCTGGGCATTATATTTTTTACATTAACCGTTGTAAGCGGCATCTTCCTTTTTCTTACCAGGCAGACTATCATTGTAACTTCCCGCCTAATAGAATTCGATCTTAAAAACGAAGTGTTTGAGCATTATCAAAGTTTAGATTTGGCATTTTATAAAAGAAACAACACCGGTGATTTAATGAACCGTATTAGTGAGGATGTGAGTTCGGTAAGGAATTATTTTGGACCGGCAATCATGTATACCACCAATACTATCACCATTGTTACATTTACGCTTATATATATGATTAAAATTAATCTTGTATATACCCTCTATGTCTTTTCGCCTTTGCCACTTCTGTACGTGTCAGTCTATTATATAAGCAACCTTATAAATAGCCGCAGTACAGTTGTTAAGCAACAGCTTTCGGTGCTGTTCTCCAAAGCTCAGGAAAGTTTTTCAGGCATAAGAGTCATTAAATCATATATGCTTGAAAAAATAGTAGGCAACGATTTTGAAAATCAGAGCCTTGATTATAAAAAGAAAAACATGTATCTTGTTAATGCAGACGCTCTATTTCAACCTTTCCTGATGTTTTCGATTGGCATCAGTCTGGTGCTGATTATTTATATTGGAGGAAGAGAGATGCTTTTAGGCAAAGTAACGAGCGGAGATGTGCTGGCATTTGTGTTGTATGTAAACTATCTTACAATGCCCGTTGCCAGTGTAGGATGGATTACATCGCTTGTTCAAAAAGCAGGGGCATCACAAACCCGTATTAATGAATTTCTGCAAACAGAACCTACTATTAAAAGTGAAGAAGGGGATGACTTTAGAGTGGAAGGAGATATAGAATTTTCAAATGTTACCTTTGTTTATCCCGACACGGGAATAAAGGCACTCGATGATGTTTCCTTTAAAGTAGACAAGCACCAATCAATAGGCATAGTAGGTAGAACAGGCAGTGGTAAGTCAACTATAGCACAATTAATTTGTCGTTTATACGATACTACTACAGGTATTATATGGGTAGACGGGAAAAACATACGCCGTATACCCCTTTCATCTCTTCGCAGCCGCGTGGGGTATGTTCCTCAGGAGGTATTTCTTTTTTCAGATACCATTGCTGCCAACATTGCATTTTCAACAGACAGTGATAAAGAAAATTTAAGGAAAAGAGTGGTGCAAGCTGCTAAAGACGCTGCCATTTATGACAACATTATGGAGTTTAATGATGGCTTTGATACCTATGTAGGGGAACGAGGAGTAACACTTTCAGGCGGCCAAAAGCAAAGGGTTTCGATAGCACGTGCAATGTTAAAGGCTCCCAATATATTGGTTCTGGACGATTGTCTTTCGGCAGTAGATACAAATACCGAGCAGGAAATTTTATTCAATCTTCGGCGCTATATGCATGGTCGCACAACCATCATCATAAGCCACCGGGTTTCTTCAGTAAAGATGTGCGATAACATATTAGTGCTTGAAAAAGGTAAGGTTGCAGAATATGGAACCCACAATCAACTTATTGCTGACAAGAACCATTACTGGGATATGTATGAAATGCAATTGGCAGAAGAATTACAATCTGACAAAACAGATATTTAAAGTAAATAAAAACACACTATGTTTAAACGAATCGAATCAGAAAGATTATTTGAAATTGCCAAAACATACTTCCCGGGAGGGGTAAATTCTCCGGTGCGCGCTTTTAAAGCGGTAGGTGGAGCGCCATTGTTTATCGATAAGGGAAACGGCGCTCATATTTGGGATGCTGACGGGAATGAATTTATTGATTATTGTTGTTCATGGGGTCCTTTAATATTGGGACATGCTAACTCGGCAGTACTTGAAAAGGTGAGAGAAACAGCAGGAAGAGGGCTTTCTTTTGGTGCACCTACTCGTCTTGAAAACGAACTTGCCGATTTAATTATTAGAAATCATCCGCATATTGAGAAAATACGTTTTGTGAGTTCAGGTACCGAAGCTTGTATGTCGGCATTGAGGCTTGCAAGGGGCTATACTAAAAGAGATAAAATCATAAAATTTGAGGGTTGCTACCATGGCCATTCCGATTCATTACTGGTAAACGCAGGTTCCGGTTTGGCAACATTTGGCATATCTTCTTCGGCCGGGGTGCCGGAAGCTTTTGCAAAGGAAACCATCGTACTGCCATTGAATGATGAGGAGGCGGTGAAACAAGCTTTCCATAAATATAAAAATGAAATTGCAGCCATAATCATTGAACCAATTCCTGCTAATAACGGACTACTGATTCAGAAAAGGGAATTCCTTGAATTTCTCGGTGATATTTGTGCAGTAAATGGATCCTTGCTAATTTTCGATGAAGTTATTTCAGGCTTCCGGATTGGATTTTCAGGTGCAGCCGGATATTATAATGTATCACCTGATATTATAACATTTGGGAAAATAATTGGTGGGGGTTTGCCAGTAGGGGCATATGCGGCTAGCGCAAAAGTGATGCAATCCATTTCACCTGATGGAAATGTTTATCAGGCCGGTACTTTATCCGGTAATCCCGTTGCAATGGCTGCCGGAATAGCCCAGCTTACCGAATGTCTTAAGCCTTGGTTTTATGAAGAATTAGAAAGAAAAACAAAGCGATTAGTAAAAGGAGTTATGGAAGGAGTAGAGCCAAATGATCCATTCAGGATGCATCATATTGGATCTATATTCTGGACAGTTTTCAGCAACAGCGAAGAGATAAGAGCTGCCAAGGATATTAATAGTAATAGTCTGGTGAATTTTAAAAAATTCCATCTTGCTTTATTGCAACTTGGAATTTACCTTGGTCCATCCGAATATGAGGTAGGTTTTATTTCTTCCGCACATTCCGATGCTGATATCGATGAAACCATAAAGGCAATGCGGAAAGCCCGCGAAATTGCTATGGCCAAATAAACTTAGTTTATTTTATCCTTAAAGGTCTTTGGAATTTTGGGGTCGGTTACGATAATGTAATCTCCATTTTGTTTGTATTTGCTCCAGTCAATTGTTGGAAAAGACTCATCGTCACCAGTGGAAATAATAAGAATTTTGGCTTTAGGGTTATATTTTTTTAGTTGAGCAACAACTGCAAACCCTTGATCGCTATGGAAGCGTCCATTCACTTGCAGTATCTTTTTGCCCGGATGAGATTTCATATATTCAGAAATAGAATATGCCATAGTGGCATCCCAGCAAGATTGTGCAACCACCAAATCAAAAGCCATCATCATCATAGGCGGAGGAGCTTGCTTACCTGTATCATTTTTTGTTGGGGGAGCAATCGTATGTCCTGATTCTGCCTGAAGTTTATCGTAATAGGCTCCGGTGGCCGTGTCAAATGGCAAAGGGGCAAAATTCTTTTTGGACCAATCCGGAAGGGCTTCAAGTCCCTTTTCACCTTTTTTGCCTGCAATATTGGAGTATCGGCCTGGAGCATTGGCACAAACCACATCCAAATGTTTTTCCTTTGCAAATTCAACCATAGGGCGATAGTCTTTGTAATTACTCCATACCCGAGCATCTTTTTTGAAATAGCTTTCCTTAATTGCGCCCATAAGGTATTCATTCATTACACCCTGTATGTCTCTTTCAAACATTTCCATCGACAAGGTCATAGTGGTGTTGTATTGATTGTAAAGGGCAATGAATAAAGATTTTTCAAGGAAATGGGTAACTGAATCATTATGTTCTTCCCCATAAAAAACTACATCATAATTTTTCATGTCATTCACAATATCTTTCTGTGAGACTTCCTTACCGGCTTTTACAGAATAAATTTTATAGTTGTTTTCAGATAAAACAGTATCTTGTGCTTTAAGGGCAGAAATTGCTAATAAAAAAGATGCACAAAAAATGAGTAGGGAATACTTTTTCATAAATTAATTTTTGCAAAAGTACATTATTAAAAATGAAGTTCTGTAGTAAAAATCACTTTACCGTAGGATTTTTTAGATGCAATAATATGGGAAATCGAAATTGTTTAGTTCTTCCACTTAATACTGCAACCAATTGCTTTGGTAGAGGAAGGACTTACAGACTTGCCTGCCAGTAGGTTATCAACTGCGCTTTCAACATATTTTTGTTTTACAGCTGAAGGATCATCGCTATTATCATCAATTGCGCCAATGTACCGTACAACAAAATCGCTACCTGATTTTTGCAATATAAAAACATGAGGAGTATGGGCTGCACCATAAGTATGTGCCACAGATTGGGTTTCGTCTACCAAGTATGGGAAAGCATAGCTTTTGGCTTTTGCCCTTGCTTGCATATTGACGTAACTATCTTCATCCACTTGTTCAGGGTCATTGGGATTAATGGCAATTACCGGATAACCTAAAGAAGCATATTTTGTATTTAAAGCTATAATTCTGTCTTCATAAGCCTTTGCAAAGGGGCAATGATTGCAGGTAAACACGACAATAAAACCTTTTGCATCCTTATAATCGGACAGGGATACCATTTTCCCATCTATGTTCTTCAATTTAAAATCCATGGCTTTGTCTCCTACATTATAGCCGGTAGTTGTAAAAGAACAAAGGGCAATAATAACAGTTGAAATAAATGCGAGTTTTTTCATAATTATTTGTTTTTTGATTGAATTACTTTTTCAAGAGATTCAGGGGTAAAACTCCCTTCACAAAAATAAACCTTTTTTCCGGATTTGTACATAACTGTTGCAGGAATGCTACCGCTCCATGAACTGTCTATCTTGTCTATCCAGTCATTGGGATTGCCTCCATTCAGTAGTAATACCAATGGTCCGAGCTTCTGATTATCTATAAAGCTTTGTACCTTTTCGAGATCTCTTGGTGCATTCATGCTCACGAAAATCATCTTCACTTTATGCCCGGCATATTTTTTGTATTCTTGCTGAAAGGCAGGCAATTCTTTCACGCAAGGTTCGCACCAGGTTGCCCAAAAATTAACCACATATAAGGTATCGTTATATTTATGGGCAGCGTATGTTTGTAATTGCTCAAAGGTGACAACGGCTACTTTGTTTTCTGTCAGAAGGAAAGGGAATAAAAGTGTTATGAAAGCAAAATTGAAGTAATTCATGGTGGTTACTTCAATCTCATCAGTTTTTTCAACTGTTCAATAGCTTCTTTGTTTCCTGGAGTATTCATAGAGCTAATAATAATAGACTTTTCGCGGTCTGTAAGCTGCCAGCTTAAAGAAATATCATCATTACCTTCGTTATTAAGCTGAAAATACAAAACGTCTATTTTGCCTTTATACCACTGGCTCATATATTCTACCGTCCGGTCTTCTTTATAGTTTTCAATTGGAAATAAAGTAGCATAAAATTGTGAAGCAGGAAACAAGAGGCTGCTTAGAATATCACCAGGAGAATTAGTTGGGATCCTTTGTTTTTTGTATTGGTCGCGTATTTGAATAATGATGATTTTGCGTGTATGGGTAGGTAACCAGTTGCGGTATGTATAAATAAACCTGGAGGCTTCATCCAACCCAAAATTATCAATTAATCCTGCGTCCATAAGCTCGATTGTAGGATTGCTGGGTAATTGTGTTATGGGAGTAATGAACGGGAATGTTGCATTCATTCGAAGCGCACTTGTAAAAAGAAGATTTTTAGCATCCTGGTCTTTGAAAAGCCTTGAAAATTCTACGGATTGAGTTACCGGTTTAAAGTTTAAATTAGTATCGATATCATATCCTGTCATAAAGGAAAGGCCTAACGGGGAGATTATCATTTTGCGCCCATCATTCACTATAGATGGAGTAATCAATAACATGGGGATTTTAGCCTGCTCTTCAGGTAATTGATAGTCAGAAAGGCGCTTATATAGCACGCTGTCTGTATTGGTATTTAGTTTTTCTTCAAAAGCATAAGCCCTGTCTTTAGTATAACTATATTTACCATCGTTAAAATGTTGGAATCGGAAGGCCATATCATTGATTGCAAGTGTTAATACAATAGGATTTAGCATATCCTGTCCTATTTTATTAAAATACAACCTGTTGTTTTCGTCAATATTTTTTCCCTGTAACTTTTCAAGATAAAGTTCACGGTAATACGATGCACCAATAATTCCGCCCGATGAACCCGAAATAAGTTCAGTATGCCTGAATACCTTTCCGCCTGAAAGACTATCGAGATATTGCAAAGTATAAAAAGTCCATAGGGTTGAACGCAGGCCTCCACCGCTGGTGTTGATAATTATAAGATCTGGCTTTTCATTGCTCAAAGAATCTTGCAATGAAATGCGATTTTTCCAACGCTCCAATATTGCACGTACATTGTTTTCATCAGCATGTATGGTTGCAGTATCTTTTTGTATCTTACTAAAAGCTTCATAGGAATAATCGGCAGGAGGAACAGAATAATTCAATCCATAGGCTTTAGCCGCGAAATAAGTCCAGTGACCACGCGAGAAATAATTTACAGAGAGAAACAATAATATAATAACCATGGCGGTCCATCCCCTGAACCAGGTATGTAAAGTGCTGATAAGCATAATAAATATAGTTACGAGCAACATAATACCTGCGCCTGCAGGAACCATAAATACAGGATTTTGACGGAATATCCCCATCAAAAGGAAACTGGCAATTGCTATTAATTGGAATACTGCACCGACTTGATGAGTATGTTTAAAAATGCTTTCCAGAAGCTTGTTATGATAATGTTTAATACCCCTTGAAAGCCTGATACGAAACTCACCGGTCAAATAGGTTTCGACAAACCATGAGCGGTCAGAATATGATAATGGAAGGTGCGGATCCTCCCACAAAACATTTAGTTCATGGTCTTCTTTTATTTTATGGAACTTGACTCTTGAAGATTTTGTGGGTCCAAGTCCAAATATGCTGAATACGTTTCTGTCGAAAAGGTAAAAAAAGAGAATGGTAATTCCCATGAAAATAATTACACCTAAAACAAAACCCGAAAGGTGGTATGATATAAGAGAACTGGGTGCATTATCATATAAGCGGAAATGAAAAACTGAAATGATATAGGCAATAATGAACAGAATCGGCATAGGCAGGTTATTTACAAAATATATGTAAAAAGGTCTTTCAAGTGTGGCTAAGAAAGGAAAGCGAAAACTATTTATTACGTAGGAGGAAATATTGCAAGCCATAATAAGTCCGCCGCATGAAAAACCCAGTATAAGGTAGGAAAGAAAATTGACCTTGTTTAGATATTCCGGATATAAGAAAAGAGACGGCACACCATACTTTGCGCCAATTGTACGGGTAATAAAACCGAAGAAAAGAAACCATACAATTATATAATAGAAGTTTTTCTTTACAGTCATAAGTAAAAGCTGGAAAGGAAAAAAGTAAAATACCCTACGTAGACTTTGATGGTTTTTAAAATATATTTTCATAAATTAATGGAGCTCCTTTATTATTGCCACAGGTTTGAAATGTTCTTATCTTTAGGATATTTTACAGAATAGGAAAAAGTAAGTTTCTTTGTTTCCCCTGCTGCCAGCGAAACATGCCAGGTAAGTTTTCCGGTGGCATTTTCCCCTGCCCCGCCCAAATCTATTGCTGTTACTGTAATGTCTTTATCTGTCGATATGGGAATTTGGTCAAAAACATCCATAGACAAGGAATCGCTTTGAGCATTGTGGAGTGTTACGGTCCATCCAAAGGTTTGCGTTTTACTGCTTCCAATCCATTTGGCAGAAGAAAAATCCTGAATCCTTGTTCTTTTCACAACAATTTTTTTATCCATTCCCAATGAAAAGTTTAGCGTGTCCGATGTGTTTTCAGGACTAATATAGGACTTCCCGACATAGGCCCCTGCATAATAAATATTCACTTCTCCGGCAAGTATGTTCAAGTCTTCCCACTGTGTAATTCCTGCAAGGAGAAATACATCTTTTTGCAGTTTAGGAATTGTAAGATAATGATATATGGCATTCAAATCATACTTTTTTATCTCCACCGTATGCGGCTTATCATCAGAAGGAAGTGTATAGGGCACATCTATATGAAACTCCACCGATAGCTGGTTGGAGGTTGTTGTATTCTCAATGGTTTGATTCGTGGCTACTTTTTGTCCGTCAACTATATATTGAGTTGCATCTGAACGACCACCCCGAATATTAAGCGAATTAGCATTATTACTTTGGCTCATGGCTCCAGCCATAGGTGTCATTTCTTCCTTTTCCTCCATAGGATATGCGTACGTAAGATACCAAGGGCTTAACGTAGGTGCAGTTTGGCTAACTACCGGATTCGAAGATGACAAGGTGAGGTCTATATTATTCCAATCCTGACCGGTATGTTGTGATATATTTGATTTATATGAAAATTGGCATGGGTGTTTTGTATCCTGCGCTCTCAAGTCATAAACCGGCGACCAGTCGGCATCATAGGTTAGGTATGAGAGCCGAAAGCTCACCTTTTGCCTTTTTTCCGATGACATGGTCGCTTCCACGTCACTTGCAATCGTGTCTGTTTTTGTCCTCCACTCAGTTATTTCGTCTTCAATTTTATGCATTCTTTTTTCATAATGATTTTTTATTTTATGTAACAGCATAAGAGAATCATCAATGATATTGACTTGTTTCACATAATATTCGTACATCGATTTTACAGCTAAAACAGTAGTGCCGGTGGAAGTTCCTCCTACTGTGCGGTTATTATCGAGCAGCTTTTTGGCATCCTCAAATATGGTTATCTTGTTTTTCGTATCTTCAATACTTTCATTGATTAAATCCAATGAATCTTGCCATTTTTTGACTTTCGAACTATTTCTGCTGATACTCAGGTAATCGTCATGGGAGGTTACGGATAAAATGGTGATATCCCCATCCGAAGATAATTGTATGCTTTGCTTGTCAATATTCGAAGGTAAACCATGAAATACGATGGTTGTTTTACCTGCATCCAGAGTAGAGCCTCCTTCATGAGTTACTAAAGCTCCATTTTGATAAAGCGTAACGCTTTTTACTGCTGGAGAAATATCAACAACTGATTGAGAGAATAAAGATACAGGCAAAATGCAACCAATTATAAAAAAGAGATTTTTCATTGAGAATTTATTAAAGCGTAAAAATAACTCTTTAAAGGGAAGCTAGGTGTTAAAAAAATATTAATGCTGATAATAATCATGAAACAGCCTAAATATTTAAAGCCTTGTCAAGAAGATTTTAAATTCAGAATTCCCCGAAAACCTCTATTGCATTTTGGGATGTTACCTCTGCTATTTTTTCTATGGATAAATGGTAAATTTCTGAAAGTTTATCGGCAACATACCAAATGTACGAACTCTCATTTCGCTTGCCTCTAAAAGGAACAGGAGTTAAATAAGGTGAGTCTGTTTCCAGCACAATATACGATAATGGTATTTCGGAAAGCACCTGTGGAAGTGTACTGTTTTTATACGTTATTACTCCGCCAATTCCCATTTTAAAGGATTTCAAGTCTATTACTCTTTTCGCATCTTCAATATTACCCGAAAAGCAATGGAAGATACCTTTAAGCCGGTCATCCATCATTGGAGTTACAATATCCATTACCTCATTAAATGAGTTACGACAATGAATAATAATGGGAAGGTTCATTTCCTTAGCCCATTCTACCTGTGTGCGGAATGCTTTCTTTTGTTGCTCGGCAAATGAAAGATCATGATACAAGTCAACTCCAATTTCCCCGACTGCATAAAATTTTCTTTTCTCAAACCATTCTTTAATCTGGGCCAACTGTTGTTCATAGTTTGCATCTACCGAACAAGGATGTAAGCCCATCATGGGGAAACAGGTATCCGGAAAATCTTCGCATGTTTTTAATAATAATGGGATAGTATTCGCATCAATATTGGGAAGGAAGCATTTGGTTACTCCCTTATGAATAAACCGTTGTACTAGATCAGTTCGGTCTGTATCAAACTCAGGTAGAAATAAGTGGGTGTGAGTGTCTATTAATTGCATTACTTGTTTACCGGTCTCTCTTTAATCAATTTCTTAGCATTTGCAGAATAAAATGACCTAAGTGTTTCCATGCAAAAATCAACTTCGGCAAAAGTATTGTATTTGGAGTAGGAAAAACGAATTACCGGCCTCCGGTCAATATTTTTCCCTAAGGCTGCTATCACATGAGAGCCGATATTACTACCCGAAGAACATGCACTTCCTGCAGAAGCAGCAATTCCACACATATCAAGCTTCATAAGCATCATTTCATAGTCGTCTGTTTCAGGAAGCATAACGTTCAATACCGTATAAAGTGAGTTTCCCTTAGCATCTCCATTAAACTCCACATCGTCTAATTCGGCTTCAAGCCTTTTTATCATATAGTCTTTTACACTTTGAATATATGTAGCATGTTCTTTCATATGGGAGTGGGCAATTTCAAATGCCTTGCTCAACCCCATAATTCCTGCCACATTTTCTGTCCCCCCCCGCATATTTCTTTCTTGTCCACCACCATGAATTTGTGGAGAAATTTTCCGAGCTCCATTTATATAGATAAAACCTGTACCCTTTGGTCCGTGAAATTTATGGGCGGAAGCGGCCATAAAATCAATGTTTAATTTTTGCAAATCAAACGGGTAATGGCAAATAGATTGCACTGTGTCGGAATGGAAAACAGCATTGTACTTTTTACTTAATTCACCAACCTCATCTATAGGTAAAATATTACCAATTTCGTTATTGGCATGCATTAAAGAAACAAGAGAACCCGGGTTGTTTTTTAATTGCCTTTCCAAATTAACCAAATCAATATGCCCGTTTTCTTTTAATGCTACGTGACTCAAAGTAACCTTACCTTTATGTACGATACTTTCTATAGTATGCAAAACAGCATGATGCTCTAGCGGACTGCTTATAATATGTTTGATGTCATAATCCTCAACTGTAGAGAGAATAGCCATATTATCCGCTTCTGTTCCACCCGATGTAAAAAATATTTCGGAAGGTGACACATTAAGATGGCTGGCAATGGTCTTTCGGGCTTTTTCAACCAAAGCCTTGGCTTGACGACCGTATGAATGTATAGATGAAGGATTGCCATGCTTATTTTCAAGCACATCCATCATTTCTTTTAAGACTTCAGCATCTAATTGGGTAGTAGCTGCGTTATCAAAATATACATTCATATCTTTGTAAATCGGAATTTGAGGAAAAGCAAATTTATACTTTTAAAAATTAATACTGAAAACCAACCCAAGTTATACCGAATATAATGCGTTTAAGTACTATGAATAAAGTTACAGGTTATCTCTTCGCTTTTATAAACAAGCATTTTCGTCTTCTTACCGGTTATGACAAAGGATCAAGCAACGTCAGGCATGTTAATTTCATGTTTCTTATTTTGATTTCCTTACTCACCCCGGTTTTAATACCTGCTCAAGATACGACCAAATATGGCAATCACATTTATAAGGACTATATAAAAAGTGTGCAACTACACCAGATAGGATGGAAATTTTCTCCGCCAATAATAGCTCTTCATTCAGGTGATAGGCTGCAACTTGACTTTGATGATCTGGCAGGAGATTATATAAAATACTCTTATACCCTTGTACATTGCGACGCCAACTGGCAAGCCTCCGATATGGTTGCATTTGACTATTTGGGCGGCTATAGCCAAGACGACATTATCGACTACTCTTTTTCTTTCAATACTTTTCAAGTTTATACACACTACCATTTAATTATTCCGAATGAAAACATGCAAATGCTTCTTTCAGGTAATTATATACTCAAAGTATTTAAAGACAATAATCCTGATAGCCTAATTTTTACACGGAAAGTGATGGTATATGAAAACGGAGTGACAATTCAGGGCAGCGAAAGACGGGGAATAGGTGATGAGGCTTATACCAAACAGGAAATTATTTTTACTATAAACACGGCAAAATTCAATATAGCCACCCAAAACCTGCAGGTTTTTATCAGCCAGAATGGCAGATGGGACAATGCTATCAGTGGTCTGCAGCCTGCCACTATACAAGGCACCTCCCTTGTTTACAATATGGATGAAGGGAATGTTTTTGATGGCGGGAACCAATTCCGCTCCTTTGATATGACGAGCCTGAAATATCTTACTCAAAATGAAGACGCATTTGTACCCGCCAAATCGGCTTATGAGATTAATCTTAAACGGGATGATTCCCGAGCAGGTGCTGATTACTTTACCTTTGCTGATATTGGAGGACAGTTTCTTATACAAGATAAGGACGATGACAGTACCCCAATTAACTCGCAGTATGTTTATATAAATTTCTACCTGGCTATGGATTCTGAAATTACGGTTGGCAATCTATATGTTTTTGGAGCATTAACGGATTGGCAATGCCAGCCTGATTTCCAACTGCACTACGACCAGCATAAACACGGCTATGTTTGTACAGCCTACCTGAAACAAGGGTATTATGAATACCAGTATGCATATCTACCAAAAGGTTCTAATACAGCTGACCTGACATTTATTGAAGGCAGCCATTTTGAAACTACCAATACGTATTATATTTATGCTTATTACCGGCCTCTTGGGTTATTTTACGATAAACTGATTGGATTTACTACAGTACATGCCCCTAGTAATTAGCGGGTGATATATTAAATATATCTTTAACCATATTCCCTATATTTGCCAATCTAATTAATGGTTCACATGTCCCCAAAACGAAGTCCTTCACCAACAATATTCATAGCCTTTATACTAATGGTTGCTGTGTTTAGTTGTTGTAAAAAGCCCACTAAATTCAAAGAAATAGATGTAAATAATTCATATTCATTACAAGTTCCGGCTTATTTAAATTCTACTGATAAATTATTGCCATTTACAGCCTCCAATATACAACAATACCAAGATAGCGTTGGAAAGATTTGCCTGTTGGTTTTTGACACTTCAAGGATTGGGATAGGTACTTTGAAAACATTTTACGATTCTATGGTATCGAACCCGGTATTAGATTCAGTTAAAATTACATTACCGGAATTAGGGCAAATAGATAATGATTCAGTATACCGATCTGAAATTACAGGCATACATAATAGTATAAAAGTATTTGGCGAAATTGAAACCATCGCTACAAAACGCCGGTATTATTATTTGTTCAGTTGGTCGAGTTTAGACAGGCGAGAAGAACTGAAACCGGATATGAATACCGTGCTTACTTCATTTCATGATATAAGTCATCAAAAAAAATGACATTTCTATGACAATGCAAACGGAAGATTGACGCACATTTGCATTGTCAAAATAGGCTATGAAACGATATTCTGTAATTGCTTTTAACCACCATTCTACCGGAATCAAAAATCTGGATGAAGTTTTTGCAGATGAAATTGTATTAAGTGAAAGGCTTCACACTATAAAAAAGGAATTAAAAGCAGATGGTCTTATGTATCTTGCCACCTGCAACAGGATGGAGTTCTTTCTTTCCTCTTCCGCTTCTATTACAAAAAAGGACGTGAATACACTTCTTGACATTTTACACCCAGAATGGAAAGTTGAGAAAGTAGAAAAATTTTCAAAATCAGCTTTGCTATATAATGGGGAAGCTGCTGTTGGTCATCTATTTCAGGTAACTTCTTCATTAGATTCGTTGGTTGTAGGTGAAAGAGAAATCATTACTCAGGTAAGAAATGCTTATGAGTGGTCGCAAAAACAAGGCTTAACAGATGACTTTATACGTATTTTGGTGCGAAAAACTATCGAAACGGCCAAAAAGGTGTATACGGATACTAAAATTGCCGAAAAGCCAGTTTCCGTCATGTCGCTTGCTTGCCGAAAATTACAGGAATGGCAGGTTAGTAGTGACTCAAGAGTGATAATGATTGGGGCGGGTCAAACAGCAGATGTGCTAGTTAAATATATGAGTAAGCACGGGTTTACTAAATTCATTGTATTTAACCGTACCCATAAAAACGCTAAAGAACTTGCAGCAAAATATAATATTGAAGCTCATTCACTGAAAGAGTTGGAAAACTATACCGAAGGATTCGATATCTTGATAACCTGTGTGAAAAGCACAAAACCCATAATTAATAAAGAATTATTTGAAAAACTTCGTGGAGATGAAAAAACCGTTAAAACCATAGTAGATTTGGGGTTACCGTTTAATGTAGATAAAAAGGTACTTGCTTTGAACAACGTGCAGTTTGTTACCACAGCAAGTATTGAAACGATTGCCAAAGAGAATTTAGAAGGACGTAAATCGGAAATGACTGCTGCCAATGCAATTATTGATAAAGCTGTTGAAGAATATTATACCGATATACAAGGAAGAAAAATAGAACGGGCCATGCGCGAGGTTCCGCAACAAGTTCATAAACTAAGAGAACAGGCTATTACTTCTGTTTTTTCAAAAGAGATAGATACCCTTAGTCCTGATTCTAAAATAGTGCTTGAAAAAGTGGTAGATTATCTGGAAAAAAAATACATTAGTATTCCAATGCAACTCGCTAAGGATATTTTGCTTAATCCGGAGATATACAAATAATTCAGCTAGTATTTAGGGTTATAATGGGGAAGATTCGGTACGAAGTAACCTTCTTCTGCTAAAATCGTAGTATGGTACGTGTGAACAGCAAAACCTTATCTTTGCAATTGTAATACTTTTTTTTAATTTTATGTCCGGTATAGCCGTATTTCCCGGTTCGTTTGACCCCGTCACTAAAGGTCATCAATCTATTGTACAAAGAGCTTTGCCTTTGTTTGATTCTATTATTGTGGCAATAGGAAGTAATTCCACCAAGTCATCTATGTTCCCTCTTGAAAAAAGAAAGCAGTGGCTGGAAAAAACATTTGATTCCAATCCTAAAATAAAAATAGTGGATTATTCTACCCTCACTATTGAATTATGCCGCAAATACGGAGCTAATTATATAATCCGGGGGTTGCGCTCAGTTACTGACTTTGAATATGAAAGCAATATTGCTAAAATGAACCGCATGATGGAACCCGGAATTGAAACCATTTTTATACCTTCTCTACCCGAATTTTCCGGCATCCACTCTACTATTATTCGAGAAATATTAAAGCATGAAGGAGATGTCAGCCAATTTATTCCGTCCGGTATTGTGCTAAAATAACCATGAAGTTATTTAGGATTTACATAGCCGCCTGCATTGCTCTTTTGCCGTTATGGCTGAAAGCTCAGTCTGCTGCAATTAAAGGCTATGCACCCTATTATAAAGGCAAAATAGTAAATGTTTCTACCTATAAAGATTTTATAACCTTTACACCACTGCAGCTTGCCTCAACTAAAATTAGTGATAGCGGCACTTTCAACTTTCAACTGGATAGTTTAAAATACTGCACGTATATCTATCTTAGCATTGATAATTATAAAGGCGATATGTATATAGTCCCTGGCAATATCTATCAAGTGGAATTTCCGGCACCTGACAGTGACCATTATCAAAATCCCTTCGTAGGGCATACTGTAAGTCTGG
>Ga0302277_1001107_pt1 | contig 20375 bp, 17 predicted proteins | sample III_Bog_N3_1_FD_198759 | JGI IMG/M metagenome (GOLD analysis project Ga0302277, IMG submission 198759) | Peat permafrost microbial communities from Stordalen Mire near Abisko, Sweden - III_Bog_N3_1 | ecosystem: Environmental > Terrestrial > Soil > Wetlands > Peat | place: Sweden: Abisko... | reverse complement strand
AACCAAAGGAACTTCAATGTCAAAAAAGATACGTATTATGAGCGCTGCCCTTGCTCTGGGCCTTTTCGCGTTACCCGTAATGGCTGCCCAGACCAATGCGCCAGCTGCTACCGGTCCTGACCCCGTGGTTGCCAAGGTCAATAATGAAGTGATCCATCGATCGGATGTGATTCATGAATTGCAACTTATGGGGCCTCAGGCACAACAAATGCCTCCTCAGATGATTTATCCACAACTTTTACAAAAACTTATAGCAACACGGCTTGTCTCCGCTCAAGGTTATGCTGAAAATTTGCAGAATGACAAAGATGTGCGCGCCCAAGTGAAGCAAGCGCAAGATGCAATCGTTGCGGAAGCCTATGTGCATAACGCCATTCAGCCGAAGCTAACAGAAGACAAAATTAAGTCGCGTTACAATGAGTTAGCATCTAAATATAAACCACAAGATGAGGTGCGTGCGCGTCACATTCTCGTTGCTAGCGAAGATGAAGCTAATGATGTCATTAAGCAATTAAAAGGCGGCGCTGATTTTGCTAAGCTAGCTGAAGAAAAGTCCAAAGATACTGGATCGGCAAAAAATGGTGGTGATCTAGGTTATTTTGCTCATGATGCTATGGTTAAGCCGTTCGCTGATGCTGCGTTTGCTATGAAGATTGGCGACGTTAGCGATAAACCTATTAAGACAGAGTTTGGCTATCATATTATTAAGGTCGAAGATAAGCGTAAGTCTTCAGCCCCCCCGCTCACCGAAGTGCGTGATCAAATTGCCAACCAGTTGGGCCAAGAATTGACCAATGAACTGGTCAAAGGTTTAGAAGCTAAGGCTAAGATTGAGCGCTTCAATATTGATGGAAGTCCCTTGAAAGCGGCATCATCTGCTCCTGTATCGTCTGGTGCGGTAATCCCCACTAAGCCTTAAGAGACGGAAGGCATGAAAAGGAAAAGCCCGGAGCTATGCTGCGGGCTTTTTTCTTTAAAGGAGATACGATTTTCATGACATGTATTGATGTTACTCTGCCCCCGCTAAAACGAGATCGCCCCCTTCTCTTGGTGGCCGCGGCTGTCCTTATCGATCAAAAGGGACAAGTTCTGTTTGCCGAACGGCCGGCTGGAAAAGCTATGGCAGGATTATGGGAATTTCCAGGAGGCAAGGTTCATCAAGACGAAATTCCAGAAGCTGCTTTGGTCCGTGAACTTAGGGAAGAACTCGGTATTGAAACCTCTGTGGGATGTCTGTGGCCCTTAACCTTTGCCTCTCATGCCTATGATGATTTTCATCTGCTTATGCCGCTTTATGGTTGCCGTATGTGGAAGGGTGAACCTTACGCACGCGAAGGACAAAAACTGGCGTGGGTTGCAAAAACTGAATGGAAGAAATATCCAATGCCTGAAGCCGATAAAGCCCTTATCGAGACATTATGGGCGCTTCTTTAGGCTAGTTGTTGATTAGATGTGATGGAGGCGATCGAGGGCGCCTTGAAGGATATACGCGGCGGCGGCTTTGTCGATGACGGCATCTCGTCGTTTACGGCTCATATTATCTTCAATCATAAAACGTTCGACAGCAGCGCTTGATAAACGTTCATCCCAAAAACATATCGGCATTGCGGGATGGGGTAAAAGGCCACGTTGCAGGAGATTGCGGACAAAGGCACGTGCGGATTGAGCGGAGGGGCCTTCGGAGCCATCCATATTCTTAGGAAGGCCGACAATTAAGCCGCCGATGTGCCGTTCTTTTATAATTTTAACCAAAGCTGCTGCATCTTCATCAAATTTTTTGCGTACGAGAGACGTTAGGGGCGACGCTACGCGTAAGTTAGGGTCGGATATGGCAATGCCTATGACAACACTGCCATGATCAAGGCCCAAAAGACACTCGCCAGCTTTTATTTGGATAGGTAATTCGGATAAGTTGCAGATCGCCATGGCGAATGATACCCTTCCTCGTCGTCCGGCGAAAGCGGGAATGATATCCTTAAATAAAAGAAATTTAGGTTGAACTTATGTCAATTGATACAAAAACAGTGGCGCGAATAGCTCACTTGGCGCGGCTTAATCTTCCGGAAGAAGAGCAAGCTAAAATGGCATCCGATCTTGGCAAAATCCTTGATTGGGTTACGCAACTTGACGATGTTAATGTTGAAGGCATCGAACCTTTGTCAAATGTTCATGATATGGCGCTGCGTCGGCGTGATGACGTCATCTCGGATGGCGGACATACGCAAGACATTCTTGCAAATGCACCTGCAAAGACAGCCGATTTCTTTACTGTGCCCAAGGTTGTAGAATGACCAAACTCACCGATTTAACGATGACCGACGCTTTGTCGGGACTAACGACCAAAAAATGGAGCGCCAGCGAACTGGTCACGGCTCATATCGAAGCCGTAGAGAAAGCGCGCGGGTTGAACGCCTTTATTACGGAAACGCCAGATTTGGCTCTTAAACAGGCCAAGGAATCTGACGCGCGTTACGCCTCTCATGCGGCGCTGGCTATGGACGGATTACCTATTGCTATCAAAGATCTTTACTGTACCAAAGGCGTCCGAACGACGGCCGCCAGCCATATTCTCGATCGTTTTGTCCCAACTTATGAATCAACCGTTTCACAAAAATTGCTTGATGTCGGCTGTGTCACACTCGGAAAAGTAAATCTTGATGAATTTGCGATGGGATCTGGGGGTACGAGCAGCTTCTTTGGCCCTACGCTTAGCCCATGGTCAGGCACGGATCCCGCAAAAGCCGCTCGGCCATTCGTTCCGGGAGGGTCTTCGAGTGGATCCGCCGCAGCTGTATCGGCACGTCTTGCTATGGCAGCGACGGGAACAGATACAGGTGGATCTATTCGTCAACCCGCTTCCTTTACAGGCATCGTTGGTATCAAGCCAACTTATGGTCGCTGTTCACGATGGGGAATTGTGGCCTATGCTTCTTCTCTCGATCAAGCAGGGCCTATGACACGGAGTGTTGCCGATGCGGCTTTGATGCTAAAGCATATGGCGGGATTTGATCCCAAAGATTCTACGTCCGTCGATAAGGATGTACCTGATTATTCCTCGGCTCTTGGAACCTCGGTGAAAGGGCTCAAGATTGGAATTCCCCATGAATACCGCATTCCGGGTCTCAATAAAGAAGTGGATGATTTTTGGCAGAAAAGTGCAGCTATGTTACGTGATGCGGGAGCCGAGATTGTCGATATTCATTTGCCTCACACCCCCTATTCTTTACCTGTTTACTATATTATTGCCATGGGTGAAGCATCCTCAAATCTCGCACGTTATGATGGTGTGCGTTATGGACTGCGTGTGACGGGCGATAATTTAAACAACATGTATGAGAACACCCGTGGTCAGGGTTTTGGTCAAGAGGTGCAACGTCGCATTATGATGGGAACCTATGTTTTGTCTGCCGGTTATTATGATGCCTATTATCTTAAGGCTCAAAAAGTCCGACGTTGTATCCGCAATGATTTTGATAGCGCTCTTAGTAAAGTTGACGCCATTTTAGTGCCGACCTCACCCTCTACGGCCTTTGCATTGGGAGAGAAACAAGAAGACCCCTTACAAATGTATTTGGAAGATGTCTTCACCGTTCCTCTTAATCTTGCGGGTTTGCCTGGGATTTCGGTTCCTGTTGGGTTGGCGGCCAACGGCCTGCCTTTAGGGGTGCAGCTTATCGGTCGTGCCTTTGATGAAATGACCCTCTTTAAACTGGCAGCGGCTTTGGAAAAGGCAGCTGCTTTCAACTCAAAACCACCTTTTACGGCATAAATATCATGAGTATAGTTCAGGGAACGACCGGCGCATGGGAAATGGTTATTGGTCTTGAAGTTCACGCCCAAGTGATTTCAAAGTCCAAGCTATTTTCAGGAGCCTCTACAGAGTTTGGGGCTGCTCCCAATGCCCAAGTGAGTCTAGTTGATGCCGGGTTTCCAGGGATGTTACCCGTGATCAACGGCGTATGTGTCGAACAAGCTGTACGCACGGGTCTTGGTCTTAAGGCCCAAATTAACTTAGTTTCTGTTTTTGATCGAAAAAACTATTTTTATGCTGATTTGCCGCAGGGCTATCAGATAAGCCAATTTAAGCAACCAATCGTTGGTAAAGGCGAGATCTTGTTAGATCTTGCAGATGGTTCGTCACGGTTGGTGGGCATTACACGGCTGCATTTGGAACAAGATGCTGGAAAAAGTATGCATGACCAAAGTCCAAATGAGACCTTCGTTGATCTCAACCGCGCGGGTGTTGCTCTTATGGAAATTGTTTCCGAACCTGATATGCGATCAGGAGAAGAAGCGGGCGCATATCTTAAGAAATTGCGCGCCATCCTGCGCTATCTTGGAACATGTGATGGGAACATGGAAGAAGGCTCGATGCGTTGCGATGTCAACTTATCGATGCGACGGGTGGGGGATACAAAGCTTGGGACACGCTGTGAGATCAAGAACGTCAATTCTATCCGTTTTGTACAACAGGCCATCGAATATGAATCGCACCGCCAAGTCGAAGTGCTTGAAAGCGGCGGTATAATTAAACAAGAAACTCGGCTTTGGGATACGAGTAAGGGCATTACGCGCAGTATGCGCTCTAAAGAAGAGGCCCATGATTATCGTTATTTTCCAGATCCTGATCTTTTGCCCCTCAAATTTGAGGCCTCATGGGTCGAGGCTATTAAAGCAACACTCCCCGAGTTGCCAGACGATAAAAAAGCACGCTTTATCAAGGATTACCATCTTACACCCTATGATGCCGCTGTTTTGGTTGCTGAACGAGCATCTGCTGATTTTTATGAAAAAGTAGTGAAGGGGCGCGACGGGAAATTGACCGCAAACTGGGTTACGGGTGAGTTTTTTGGAGCCCTCAATAGGCTTGGTCAGACAATTGAGACCAGTTCCATTTCGGCGGAAGCTTTGGGCGGGCTTATTGATCTTATTAGTGACCAAACGCTATCAGGGCGCCTCGCTAAAGAAGTGTTTGAAGAGATGGTGTTGTCTGGAAAACCAGCCGCTCAGATAGTCGATGAGAAAGGTCTCAAGCAAGTGACGGACACAGGGGCCATTGAGGCGGCTATTGATGCCATCTTAGCGGCGCACGCTGATAAAGTTATCGAATATAAATCCGGGAAGGATAAATTATTTGGCTTCTTTGTGGGACAAGTAATGAAATCGACAGGGGGTAAAGCTAACCCGGCTGTTCTCAATGAACTTTTAAAGAAGAAATTAGCGCCCTGAAGATCTTTATTGGCCAGTGATTTGATAGCGATGGGCAATTGCACTTAATTGTCCATTACAGACAAGGCCAAGGCGCTGATATTCCTCGTGGGAATCGACGCGTTGTTGGCGTCGTGTGTTTTCCGTATGAAAATCATTCATAATATCCTCAAGGATACCTTGCATTCCATCATGCACGAGGGTAGTGGCATATTGTGGATCGGGTTCACGAAAGACACCATTGAGTTTTAAATAATCTTTCAGCCGTGCTTCGATCAAGGGCGAGTATTCCTCAAGTAATTTTTGATTTACAGCAATATGTTTTTGTTCATGGGCAAGAACTTCTTGAAAGCCACAACTTTGGGGTGGAACTTCATTTGCAATAAAAACAATCACATCTTGGTACCCGAGAGTGACGTCGACATGCTCCACATATATGCAGGTTAATCCTTCAGGAATATCCATTGTTTTGGTGGTGAGTCGAATACTCAAGAGAGGTCGATAGCGGGTGAGACCAAGAGGAATGCTCTCATGAATGCTATGATGAGTATCGCTAGCCTGTCCCATAAGGGTTGGAATGGTTTGTGTATAGTCATAGTTTGGAGTGTCAAAACGATTAATGATATGGACAGGGACATCGGGATAAGAAGGGCATGATGTGCTTTGATCTTGGGCCGATGCTGTATAAGGAAGCAGGAATAAACAAAGAATTATAATGACGCTTAATAAAAATTGAGACGTTTTCATGCAACGATCCTCTGTTTTGTAACAGATATAACAAAGGATATTAGTTGTTGCTATGTTTTTTCATTTTTACGGACCGCCGCTCAAAAAACGTCCTTTAATTTAAGCGCTGTAGGCAACCAGAGATTGCATTTCGAGCACCTTGGTTGGGCTTAGATGCTGCCATCATCTTCAGGATTTGGTGTGGGCATGGGTGATGGTGTGTGTTTCTTCTTGTTTGTTTTGTACATCTGGCCAAGAGGAAGAAGACTTGCCGTGTGGTCTGGCTGAGGAGGATCTAAATGAGGACTTTGTTGCTGATGAAGGGCCATTTTGTGGCGCCAGTATTTTTGAGCTGACGGGGCAGCTCCAGAAAGATGGCTTAAGGGGCGCAAAGTATCGGACGGTAATAATGCAGGGACAAGAAGTCTTGCGCTGGTGCTTTGTGAGGTCATAGGAAGGCGCTGAGGTGAAAATGAACGGCTAAGTTTTTTATGAATAATTGAAAAAGGTGTGGATGTCCTTATATCCGGTGAGGAAGTCTCATAGGGTTGAGCCCGTTGGTTAGAAATCTGGTAAGCAGGTACGTTTTCTCTTCTTGGTTGTGCTGTATAGGCATCTGAACTTAGTCGACTTTCATGCGTAGCTATATTTGATGTTGTCTGTGATTGGCTTGGCTCTTCCCGGTGAGATTGCCAGTCTTCTTTGAATGGATTAGGATTATTTTTTTGATCGTTTGTTGGGTTGATTTCTTCTTCAACTTCCACGTCCATAGAACTGGACGCCTTTTCTGTAAAGGAAGAAGCACTTGTGGACTTTGGTCCTGGGGTCGACTTAGATATTTTATTCTCGATAGGGGATAACTCAGGAGGCGTCGATATCTGGTTGGCGTCATTCTGTTGCGAAGAAGTATCTTGGAGAATGTTTTGGTTCGTAACGGAAGGCTGTTGTGAAGGAAAAATACGCGTAGCTTCGCGGGGGGGTGGCTCTGGCAGCTGATGTGGAGGAGATTCTGGAAGTAAAACTTTGTTTTGTTGGGAGGGGGAGTTACTAAGAGAAGCAGATAAGGAAGTCGCGTGGATCTCCGATATTGAGAAAACAGAAGTGGGTAGGGGTTGAAGAGGAAGCGCTTCTTCTGTGTATGGCTCAGGGGGGATTAGCTGATTATTTGTTGGAGAAAGGGGTCTTGTAGGGATGGATATTGGGAGCTGAGAAAGTGCAGGGGATGAAGAGATTGAGGTTACAATAGGATCCATCGTTTTATCGGTTTTCTCACCCATCTTTTCCCCCGCAGGCGTTTTGATGGGTTCTTGTGTTAGGGATGTTGAAGAATGATGGTTCGTAAGATAAAGAGATTGAAAGGAACGATTTGTCTCAGCTAATTGTTTAAGATTTTCTTTTTCTTTCTCATGGTGAGCGGTCTCTTCAAGAACAACAGCCGCTAGTAATGTCGCATCTGTTAAATCCTTCTTCTCCGTCTCTTCTTTTATAATCTTTGCGTTTTCAGTGGTATGTTTTCGATCTTCAGTTGCTTTGTTAGAGGCAGTAGGTGACATAAAAGGTGGTTCATCAGGGGTTGTTACAAGATCTTTTGAACGGTTGGCCCAATCACGATTGGGCAAGGCACTCCCAGCTCGCGTTGGATGAATATCTATATCTTCTTTAACTTGATGATATTGGTAATTAAACGGTTCACAGAGCACCGAAAGACCCGACGATATTGAGGCTCTTTCGGGTTCTAGTGTGTTGTGATCGTGGGAAAGAAAACAGTGATAAAGGAGTTTGTCGGAAGCATCAAAAGCAACATAGATTGCGAGATCACGAATGGATGTTGGTAAAGTTATTGCTGTTGAAGCGATTGCTATTTTCAGAGACACCGCTTGCGCAAAGAGCCGAGCTGCAAGAGGAAAGACGATGTCGGATATTTTGTGGCAGAGTTGAATTTTCTGTTCTTGGTAGCGAGGAATGTCAGGTAAACTATGGACGAGATCGTAAAAAATATGCCCTGATCCTGTTTTTAAACGTATAGTGCCTTCATATTGATGAATGAGCGTTTTAAGATAATCATCTCCCTCATCAAAAACTGATTGATGAATGGTATATTCATCCTCAGCCACTACGACTGCGAGGTTAACGTCTTTCAGGGAGGCTTTATCATCCATCACATAAGGATGCCCATTTCTTGAATGTCGCGTTTGATATAAGTCAATACATAAGAGATGTAATTTAGGTGCGAACGGAGAAGGGTTTGTTTGCGTGAGCGCGGTTTATCATTCGAGGGAGACGATTGGATCTATCAAGAGAAGCAAGAAACAAAAGTGCCAAAGATGACAGCGGATCTATCCAAAACAGGGGACTAAACTTGGAACTGGTGTTCGTCGTCCACGAGAAGGTTCGCGTGTTCCATCTTCAAGAACATAATGTTCTGTGGGGCCGAGTTTCTGAATTTGGGACAAAATTCTTGTAGCAAGAGGGGATGCAAGATTTTGTTGCTGCGAAATATTTTCAAGATATGACGTGAAGCGTTCGGTTTGATTAACGTGAAAATGTCCGCCTATAAGCAACTGATCTAATATTTTTAAAGCTTCTACGTGAACAACTGCACTATTATTTATTTTTAGGGCGCTTCTTAGCGCACTAAATAATTTCCATTTATCGTCGGGATTAGCGGCCAGAAGAACAGTTGCTGTTTGCAGTCCAGCCAAACACAGTTCTTCGTTTTTGCTGGAATATTCTATGGCGTCGATAGTGTACCCTAGTCCACGTTCGTGTTCAGAATTAGGGCATTTTCTTTCAGCAACGAGACGTGCAAAACTTTGAAGATAATTAATCTTTTCGCGATCGGATCCAAAATGGAGTGGAATAAGGGCTGGTACGAATTCGACATTACCTCGAACACCGAAGATTTGTGCCGGTACACCTTCGGTTATAGCAATTGTTGGTCTAATTTCTTTGGCGGTCTCAATCAAGGGATCATCAACTCCTTATTTTTGATTTACCTTTACGCTTATGTTCTTTCTTTATAGATGTTCTGCCGAATCAAACTTTTCCCATGCTTTTTTGTTAGCATACAGAAATTTAATAAATCGTTAGTAATAATTTAAATATAAAATATGGGGTAGGGCGCTCTTTTTTATCTCGCACATGCGAGATTATAAGGGGGGATACCGTGTATCGTGTTTCCGGCATATGAAAGTATTTAAAAATAATAAGTAAGCAGTGGGCGGGCTCACCTAGGGCCGATGGCTTTCTTTACTGTTTACCACAACAATGCTTGAATTTTTTCTGAGAACCACATGGGCATAGTTCATTGCGACCTACATGGGCTGTTTTTGTCGGCGTGTTGGGGCCTACAAGCGCCTCCTGTTTAGCTGTAGAAGCTTCTATTTGCTGTCTTTGTTGCAACTGTTGGGCAACGAGTAATGATTTATTTGTTGCTTTTTTCCAAAAGTCTAACATGCTTTTATAACTATTAAGGGCGTCTTCAAAGACGTCAAAGATTGTCGCCATTCCTTCATGTGAAGAGGGAATGGAGGGATCCATGGTTGAGGGCGACGAGGAAAGGCGATTAAGGAGAAATGAAAAACTCCATTCACTTACGGGTTTTTCAAACAATTCCCACAAGATGTGGCGATAAGGCTCAGGAAATTTATTAGGGTTGAGAGAATGTGACCTTACCGGATCCGGGGCAATAACATCGCTACTTATGATTTCATGCATAGAGATCATAAAGGATAGAAAGATGTTCGTCGGCCATGCACAATCTTCTTTGGCTTTTGAAATAGCGCTGTAATCGATCAACGTAACATGGCCATCGGGATTAATAAGAATGTTCCAGAGGCGTACATCTGAATGATAAAATCCATCTTTTTCGAGAAGGGTAAGCTGCTCGAGTATCTCTTTAATAATCAAAGCCGCGTTATAGGTCTTTCCTGCACGAATCCAGTCAATAAGTAACTCACCCGGAATGCGTTCCCGAACAAGCCAGGCTTCATTTGTGTGTTTTCCGTGACTAATTAATTGAGGTGTTTGAAGTTTTGTGGGTTTGTTTTGTAGGAATTTTGATTCATTATTATATTCCCATAAATTGGCTTCAAGATATTCTTTATTCTTATGGGTTTCTTGATCGTCGAGATAAAATAACTTGGCGATAAGGTTGTTAGAAAAAAAATAGCGGCGTGTTCCAAAACTGGCATTATTTGCAAAAGCGTGCGACTCCGATGTCCACGAATCAAAAGCCTCAAGCTGATTGTTGAGAAACCAATAACGATTACTTGCAAAATAAAGTGGGCGGTCAAAGGATGAAAGATGAGTTCTGTGGCGCGCTATTTCATGGACGAAGGCATATCCCTCTAAAGAAGTGCGTGGACTCTTGGGTTGTGAAGCGGCCCATACGGGAGGCTCACTCGCAAGAGCAATTTCGAAAATACCCACAGCTGTTTTGCGGGCCAGAACAATAAACATTTTTTGAACAGCTGAGAGGCTTATGGCGTGAATAATATGATGAAAAACGCTCAAGCCAAGAACCAGATCATATTGATCGTCTTTTAGGCCAATAATCACTTTTTCAAGAAAGTCCGTCTGAAATGTTACTTTATAATTTGGGTGTTGCGCCGCCAATGCTTGGCAGACGGCAATATTGACCTCTTGAAAATCTACGGCATGAACAATGGCCCCGATTTCGGCTAGATGAAGGCTAAAAAACCCTTGAGCACAGCCTAAGTCAAGCACGTGTAATGGACGATTAAGTTTCGATTCAAGAGATCTGTAGACGTCTTTAATGTGGGTGAGTCGGTCCTCACACTGACGACTTGCCTGCTGCGAAAGTTCGGGATGACCATAGATTGGTTGGTATATTTCAGGTAAGGCTTTTACCAGTGTTTCAAGAGATGTTTTCAAGTCAAAATTGGACGGAGAGGTGGGGTCGATAATATCATCCATTGATACGGTCCTGACTTCATAAAAAGAACGGGATTTCGAGATATTAAAAGAAAGTGGCAAGAAGAAATCTACGAGCCATTTAAACTCGTCGGTTCACTTTCGTATATACTCTTACATGTTCCTAAAATCAAAATCCTTTGAAGCCATGAAGGACTGTTAATTTTTGCTGATTATATTGATTTCTTCAAAATCCATTGATTTGATGACCCAAAATTATAAGGGCCTCTTCCCATGACGTTATTTTGCTTAGAAATAGAACTCTATAGGAAGGGGGATAGGTATCTATTGACCGGTAAGACGATAATGCTGAGAAATAATGGCGAGCTGGCCATTGCATGATACGCTTACCCGGTGATATTCCTCTGGGGAGTCCACACGTTGCTGGCGCTGAACGTTTTCGGTGTCAAAGCTATTCATAACAGAAGCTAAAAACTCTTGCATATCATTGCGTGGCAGCATGGGGTCGATCGAATGATAAACCCCTCTTTGTCGAATGTGTTCGAGAAACTGTTGTTCAATCTTAGGAATGGCTTCTTGTAAGAGGTGTTGATTTACATTGAGATGTTTTTGTTCGTGAGCCATGACTTCATGAAAGCCACAGCTGTCGGGAGGGATTTCATCGGCGATGTAAACCACAACATTTTTATATCCAATTATAATATCGATATGATCAATTTTAATGCAACTAAGACCGTTCGATCGTTGAATGACGCGTGTTCGTGTGTTGGTACTTAATATTTTTTCATAGTCTGTAACGCCCAGGGGAATGCCTTCACGTAGGCTATGGTTGTGATCGCTTTCTAAATTGAGAATAGCGGGAATATTTTTAGTGTAGTCATACTGAGGCTCGCCAAATTGTGCATCGATGTGAATGGTGGGATCTTCGTAATGCGAACAGTCCGGTGTCGTATTTTGGGCCATGCCCAGATGAGGAATAATGGTGCTCAATAAGACGAGAGCGAAGCTCTTGAGTGCCCAACCTAATTTCATCTCAATCTCAATGATATAAATATGACGAGAGAGTCATGATGCGACTTGATCTAAGGCTCCCATGTATATCATTAAACTTAGATTAAATCCCGTCGCCTAAGCGCTCACTCACCTTGCGTCGACGACCACGGCGAGGGATATCGCTAAAGTTTTGCAATATACCAGCGGTAACAGCTCCGTTGTTATTTAATTCATTAAGGGCTCGTTTGAGAATTACCTTTTCTCGAAGATCATCTTGGTCACCGATAGACATAATCGATAGACGGTTTTCAATAAGGTCACTAATAGCTTCAATCGATGATTTAGAAAGTAACATAAAAGGGTCTCCTTTAAATTTAAAAAAACCTTCAACCTCGAGGGTTTTAAATGAATTCATGTCGAATAAGTCTATTATTTATCTAAAAAGTTAATAATAGATAACATATTGTTAATAAAGAATAATCGGGATCTGAAGGTTACGCACAAGTTAATAAAATGAGCTCGCGCCGATGCAAAGTACTGATTGTACAAGGTTAGCCTTGTTTCTAAGGAAGGGCAGCTTTTAAATGTAAGTAATAAAGTACTTTTTTATTGAGGAACAATCAGGCATTAAGACGTCCATAAATTTGAAAGAGCTATATATTAGAGACAATGATGTATTTAAATAGAATATTAGAAGAAAAAGAAATTACGGAAAAGACTCGATACAGACAAATTGATGTTCCGTATGTCGACAGCGTCATACGTAATTCATGGGATAGAACGCGGCAAAAACATGATGTTCAAGAATGTGACGAAGTAATATTTGAACTCACGGAAATAATTTCGAATTGCAAGGGCATCGGATGGGCTGATCTCGTTGTGACAAGAGCGGGCTTACAAATTGAAGCCGGGAGGCCTTACGAAGCTGCCAATTTTCTAAGACCAAAACTGAAAGAGGGTGCCCAACTTGTCGATAATTGTTTTGCTCATAATGTTTTTGTAAGCGCCTTAAACGCTATGAATTGGTTTCAAGCTTCGCTCGTTCATCTGCAGCCACGTCTCCAACAAGGTGAATTGCTTTATGGAAACCCCACAGCAAATTTTTCCTTTGTTAAAGCTTTAACAAAGCTCCATAAGCAGAATGAAGTTGTCAACCATTTAGGCCCGCAACTTGAAATGAAGGGTGTTCTTTATGGTCATCGTGTGGCCCATACGCTTTTTGGCAGTGCCCTTAATAATTTAAAGAAGCGCCGTGAAGCCCTTAATCATTTTGAGCCTTTGATCGATACGGTTTTTGTTCGAGATAAAAGAGGTCTCACTTTCTACGCAGATCTTTTGACCAAAGAAAACAAATGTGATCAGGCCATTGCTTTTCTCGAACCTAGAATGCAGAGAGGAGCTATACTCGATCAAGATCCATGGGCTCGTGATATCTACAGAAGAGCACGTGGTGGATTAAAGCTCAAAAACCCCTATTTACGACAATTTTTGTAAGAAATCAGCTTTTAATGCGATTGTTTGTTCTGAGCATAATGAGATATACGAATGCTTAAATAAGATCTGCAAAATTTTGTAAGCTTATCATTTGAGAAGAAGATTTGATAGTAAAGATTAGGATTTCATATATGCAAACAACAGTTTAAGATTGGATTGCTCGTAGGGAAGCGGATTTTCCCGATCAAATTCAGACAGAGAAAGAGCAATCATCGTTTATGATATTGGTGAGTGACTAGAGACTGTTTACGCCCCAAGAGTACAGATTACCATTCCGATTGGGCGGATTTTGTAATTTCCAGAGCTTCTTTAAAAGTTAAAATGATGCGTTCTCATGAGACCTATAAATTTCTAGAGCCCTAGGTGCGTCCAGATGGATTGCTTTGGTATGAAGCACAAGCGCATATTGTTTTTGCAGACGGATTAATTCATTTCCGAATATCTCGTAAGGTGGCTCTCCATCTTGAGCCACTTATTCAAACAGGCTGGCTGCTTTCTCTAGAGAGGCGAGCAATCATTCTCTATGCCAAAGCGCTAGTTAGGTTCAATCAAAGTGTTGCTACTCTCCAGTATTTCGTCCTTTGATGCAAGGTGATTTAAGTAAGAATCCTGAGACGCTTGCAATATTTTAGGAAGTTCTTTTCGCCAATGGTCTAGGCGCAGAATCGCCCGTTATGCACGACCGATGGTTCCTTCGGCATACCCGGCAACGACCGATGTTTAATCGGAGAGGCGGAGCTACTTAAGCCGTTTTATCATGGTGGTCTTGGGCGAGAAGCATATAGACAGCTGGAACCACAAACAGAGTAAAGAGTGTGCCAATCGAAAGGCCTGTGGCTATGACAAGTCCCATGTTATAGCGCGAGGCAGCGCCAGCCCCTGAAGCTATGAGTAGAGGAATAACCCCCAGAACCATGGCTGCTGTCGTCATCAAGATGGGGCGTAGACGAATGCTGGCCGCTTCAATTATGGCGTCAAGTTTTGATAATCCTTTGTGTTGTAATTCGTTCGCAAATTCCGTGATGAGAATCCCATGTTTACTGATTAAACCCATTAGGGTCACAAGGCCCACTTGAGTATAAATGTTGATACTGGGATCTTGATCGCCTACTCCAACAAAAATAAAAAGTAATGCTCCAGCAATCGACATGGGTACGGAGATCAGAATGATAAACGGATCGCGAAAACTCTCAAACTGAGCGGAGAGAGCCAGAAAAATAATGATAAGAGCAAAGACAAACGTCATAACAAAGCCGTTAGACTCTTGTTGTGTTTGACGTGACAGGCCACCATAATCAATACCAAAGCCTTCGGGTAAATTTGTCGATGCAAGCGTTCGAAGATAATTTAACCCATCACCCAAAACAATGCCGGGCAACAAGACTCCCGATATGGTAGCGGCATTCATTTGCTGGAAATGATTTAAAGATTCAGGAACCGTTGACGTTTTGATTGTTGCCAAAGAAGAAAGGGCAATAGGCGTCCCACTTGCGGTCTGGATATAATAATTATTAAGTTGATCAATGTTGAGGCGAGCTGGCTGATCAACTTGCGGAATAACTTTATAAGAGCGGCCGCTAAGACTAAAGTAATTAACGTAGCCTCCGCCCAACATCGATGATAAGGCACCGCCAACATCATTCATAGTAAGGCCAAACTCCGCCGCTTTATCGCGATTAATCTCGACCGTCGCTTGGGGGCTGTCAATTTTAAGATCATTATCTAGAAAGATGAATTTGCCACTTTTTTGGGCATCGATCATAAACTGTTGTGATACTTCCAAGAGGCGTGAGAAGGGTTGAGTTGTTGTAATTACAAACTGAACAGGGAGGCCTTGACTGCCGGGCAAAGGCGACGGCTGAAACACGACCGATTTTACCCCAGCTATGCTATTGAGATCCTTCGTAATAAATTTCTCTAAGACACTTGCGGAACGATTTCTTTGATCCCAAGGTTTGAAAACCATGCCCGCAATAGATTGTCCTGGAATATCAAGTTGGAATACGCTGTTCATTTCAGGATAGGCAGAAAATTTTTCATAAACTTGGTGCGAATAAATTAAGCGCTGTTGCAGGGTTGCGTCCGGGGCTGGTGTAAGTAAAGAGAGTATATATCCCTGGTCTTCTTTCGGAGCTAATTCGGATTGTGAGAAGGAATAAAGAAAATAGATGCTTCCTAGGATTATAAAAATAAAAACATAGGTTACAGGACGAAATTGAAGGCTACCATTCAACATGCGTATATAGCGTTGGCGGACACGATCAAAAATGTGGTCGATTTTTTCGGTTACGCGTTGTTCCCACCCTGGATTGTTTTTGGCATGGGGTTTAAGAAGACGTGAGCACAACATGGGTGAAAATGTGAGTGCTACAATCGCTGATACGGTAACGGCCCCTACAAGGGTAAAAGCAAATTCCGTAAATAATGCTCCCGTCAGACCGCCCTGAAAGCCGATCGGTATATAAACAGCCACGAGGACAATCGTCATCGCAATAATAGGGGTCGCTAATTCACGGGCCGCTTGAAGAGAAGCGTCTAAAGGCGTCATGCCTTCTTCGAGGTGGCGGTTTACATTTTCTACAATGATGATGGCATCATCGACAACTAGTCCTATTCCTAAAACAAGCGCGAGAAGAGTGAGAAGGTTAACCGAGAACCCAAACACGAGCATCGCAAAAAAAGCACCAATCAGAGAAAGCGGAATAGCTAAGACAGGAATAAGAACAGCGCGTGGCGATCCAAGGAAGGCAAAAACAACTAACGTTACAATGATGAGCGCTTCGATAAGGGTGCGTTCAACCTCCGTGATTGAGCTGTTTACAAAAACGGTTGAGTCGTAGACGATTTGGCTAAAAATACCTTGGGGTTGTTGGGCTTGTAGATCCGGAAAGATCTTGCGTATACCTGCTACCACGTCGAGTAAGTTGGCTGAAGGTGCTACCTGAATTCCGACATAAACAGCGCGTTTTCCATTAAAGGAAACCTGTGATTCATAATCGTCAGCGCCCAGGCTAACCGTCGCCACGTCTTCGAGACGAATGATGGTGTTGTTCTGCTGCTTGATAATCAGTTTGCGAAATTCATCGAGTGAATGTAGATCGGTCGACGCGGCCAAATTAACTTGGACCATTTGACCCTTCGTATTGCCGAGACCAGAAATAAAATCGTTTTTAGCAAGCGCTGTACTTATATCGCTCGCTGTTAGACCATAGGCGGCTAATTTGTCTGGATGTAACCATGCTCGTAAGGCAAAATTCTGACCGCCAAGAATTTCAGCGGTTTGAACCCCCTTCACAGCCTGAAGCTTGGGTTGGACGACGCGCAAAAGATAATCGGTGACATTGTTTTGTTTAAGAACGTCACTGTTATAGCCGATATACATGGCATCAATTGTCTGTCCAACTTTCACTGTTAATGTTGGTTGCTGTGATCCTTGCGGTAGCTGATTGAGAACGGAGTTTACCTTTGTATTGATTTCCGTTAGCGCCTTGTCGGCCTCATAATTTAGGCGCAAATAAACAGTTATGGTGCTCGTGCTGTTCTGGCTCGTGGACGTCATATAATCAATGCCGTTCGCTTGGGCGATAGCATTTTCAAGTGGGGTCGTAATAAACCCGGCAATAACGTCAGGTGCCGCACCATAATAGACGGTAGTTACTGTAACAACGGCATTCTCCGTTCGAGGGTATTGAAGAACCGGTAATGCCATAAAGGCTCGTAAGCCTAAAACTAGAATCATGAGGCTAACGACAGTCGCCAAAACCGGACGGCGTATAAAAAGATCGGTAAACTTCATGAGCGAGCCTGTTTTCTTTGCCTTTGTCTAAATCTATTTAAAAGACAGTTGTTTGATCGCGAGAAACTTAGTTGTCGTGGGGATGGGGGTTGGGATCATTTGTGGGGGGTGCATCATTGTTGACAGTGATGGGCACGCCATTACGCAATTTGACTTGGCCACTGGTTACAACTTCATCACCTTCTTTGACGCCCGATAAAATGGCGATTTGATCGCCTCTTGTTTCACCTGTTGTCACCACGCTTTGTTGTACAGTAAGTGTCGATGTTCCATCATCTGCTTTTTTCTCTTGAACCAAAAAAACGGTGTTGCCGTAGGGGTTAAAAACAACGGCCGTGATCGGTAATGTTATATAATGTTGCTGTTGATCAACATCGACGGTTACACGGCCAAACATTCCAGGCATAAGCTTTTTATCGGAATTCTTGAACGTGGACCTAATCTGAATATTACGAGTTTTATCATCAACTTTGGAGTTTAGCGCTGTGATTTCACCTTCGAAGGCATCATCGGGATGCGCCTCAACGTGAAGAACAACTTTTTGACCCAATGTTATTTTGGGTAAATATTGTTCAGGAATATTAAAGTCAACGTAGAGGGGATCAAGCTGCTGCAAGGTAACGATCGCTTGTCCAGCATTTAAATATTGTCCAATATCAATCTGACGAATACCAAGATGACCCGCAAAAGGTGCCCGTATTATTTTTTTATCAACCAAAGCTTGCTGCTCGGCTACTTGAGCATTGGCACTTGCAAGTGTAGCTAAATCAGTATCAAGAGTTGCGCGGCTGACTGCCTGGGCCTTAAATTGCTTTTCATCCCTTGCCGTATTGATTTCGGCTAAAGCTGCGTTCGCTTGCAGCGAATGCAAATGGGCAATGTCATCCGCATCAATCAGATGAACAAGCGGGGTCCCAGCCTCGACGTCTTGCCCGGATTCAAATTGGATAGACTGAACAATACCGGTTACTTCAGCCGATAGATCGGACCCATTAATAGCCCGCAAAGAACCAACGGAATCGAGGTGAGGTTGCCAATCGTTAAACGCTGCTTTGACGGTTGATACAGAAGAAACAGGTGGGCTAAACGCTCCGTAATATTTTTTGATTTTCATCATCTTGTAACCAAAGGCACCGCCGAGGACTAAAACGACCAGCAGTAACATGACAAGGACGAGAACGATAAGGCGTTTGATCATTATTCTTCTTCCTTTTGAACGACAGGAGATGCATCAAGGGGATCCGGTGATGTGTTTTGGGTTATATCTTGATGACGGTTCCACCAACCGCCTCCGAGGGCTTGAAATAAAGCAGCCGTATCGCTGTAGCGTTGGGCCTCCGCTTTGACGAGGGCAATTTTAGCCTGTTGTTCTGTTTCCTCGGCGATAAGAAGCGTAAGATAATTGGTTGCTCCTGCTTCAAACTGAGCTTGGGCTAATTGAAGGCTGTCGGCTGATGCTTTTTCATATTCGACTTGAGCTTTCAGAGTTTCGGCGTCCGATTGTAGGGCGTGGAGGGCGTCCGCTACATTCTGAAACGCCGTCAAAACAGTTTTACGATATTGTGCAGTTGCCACATCATAAGCGGCCTTTGCGGCATCTTCTTCGTGCTCTAAGGTTCCTGCATCAAATAATGTTTCCGTGCCGCTGGCGCCGAAAGCCCATAGGCCCCCGCCTGGGGTGAAAAGTTTTTGAAGTTTTGTCGCAACCGATCCAATGTCAGCATTTAGGGCGATTTGAGGGAGGCGATTAGCTTCGGCCACACCTATGGCCGCACTCGCCACATGTAAATTGGCTTCCGCTTCTTGGACATCAGGGCGCTGCGCAACAAGTTTAGAAGGCAGACTAACCGGTAAATCCTGGGGCAAATGAAGGCTGCTTAAATCAAAAGAAGCCCCTGGTTCTTTGTTAGGAAACTGACCGCCAAGGACGGATAATTGATGACGGAGGACCGCCAACTGTCGTTTTAATTCAGGAAGAGTGGCTTTGGTTTGTTGGAGGGCGGCCTGTTGTAATAAAACAGCTGATTTAGCAACGCCACCGAGCTCAAATTGTTGTTTGACGAGCTCAAGCTGATGGGTTTGCTCATCTGCGATCTTATTGGTTGCATTGATCTGGCCACGTAACGAGGCTTCTTGTATCGCCGTTGTTACGATATTCGATGTTAAGGTGAGGTAGGTAGCCTCAAGTTCAAAGCGTTGATAGTCTTCTTGGGCTGACAATTCTTCGATTTGTCGACGCGTACCACCAAAAAGATCAAGGCCATAAGATACATTAAGAGAGGCTGTATGCAGGGTATAGATAGATGATGGAGCGAGGTTGTTATTCGAGGCTGAGGATGTTTTTTGGCGGACCGAACTAAAATCTCCAGAAAGCTGAGGAAAAAGCGCTCCTTCGCTGGCACGGGTGTTTTCTTGAGCGACCCTTAGGGCTGCCTGAGCTGCCGCGATATCTGGGTTGACCTTGAGTGCATTCTGAATTAGCTCATTTAAAGGGGCGGAATGAAAAATTTCCCACCAAGTAGCCGAAATATCCTTGGCGATAAGAAATTTTTGTGGAGCGCCACTTGGATCATCCGAGCTTTCAGTGCTGGACGGTAGGGGGGTGGCTTCGTAGTTACCAACGAAAGGGGCCGGGGGCGACTGAAAGTCGGGTCCGACTTCGCAGCCAGCTAAAAGAGCTGTTGTAAAGGCTGTAAGGGAGATAGTCAGAAAGAGGCGGGATATGCGCATGATTTACTCATTAGCGAAGCTTGTTTACAGCCGTGATTAAGGAGACTATACATTCAGACGTGAATGTATGTAAATAGAAACTTGATAGAATAATTTGATATAGGGCGCTTCGCTTAAGGCGAGTTTGAATTTTATGGTAAGACGTACAAAAGATGATGCTGAGAAAACCCGTGATGCCATTTTGGATGCAGCGGAAAAGGTGTTTTATAAACACGGTGTTACACGAACATCTCTTCAGGAGATTGCGCTCGCTGCAGAGGTAACTCGCGGTGCTGTTTATTGGCATTTCAAAGATAAAATTGAGTTATGCGAGGCGATGCTTAATCGAGTCTTGTTGCCCTATGAAGATATTCTTATTCGTCTCGAAGAAAGCGATAGTGCCACACCGCTTGATGATCTCAAACAGGCCAATTGTGAATCACTTAAATTAATGGCCAAAGATAAGCGGCGACAACGCATTATGACTATTTTGACATTTCGTTGTGAGTATGTTGAGGAAATGGTCGCGATGATGGAGCGTCGGCGGCAATGC
>Ga0302277_1001101_pt1 | contig 20488 bp, 14 predicted proteins | sample III_Bog_N3_1_FD_198759 | JGI IMG/M metagenome (GOLD analysis project Ga0302277, IMG submission 198759) | Peat permafrost microbial communities from Stordalen Mire near Abisko, Sweden - III_Bog_N3_1 | ecosystem: Environmental > Terrestrial > Soil > Wetlands > Peat | place: Sweden: Abisko... | reverse complement strand
TGCGGTCGTTTTCAAAGGCTGCGAAAGAAGCGTATCTCGGTGCGAAGGCGCTCAACCTCATCAAGTAAATCAAACATGGTCTTGATGCAGGACACATCCATACTGTGAACGGCCCGCACCTCCTCGATTCGCCGAATGGTATAGATCGCTTCTTCCGTAAACCCCATCATCCCATGCGGCGGCTGAAAGACCGGTCGCAAAAGACCGGCTCGACAATAGATCAGAACAGATCGGCGAGGAACGCGCGCCAGATGAGCGGTCGCTTCGAGGCTGTAAAGCACGTTGGGATTCGGCTCATACACCTCAAGCGTGCAGACCGATGGAGTAGGCGAGTCAGGCTGGTTGCTCATGTCCATTCCTCGGGTTGAACGTAGATCCTGCTGCCAACTGCTCCCATAGGACTTTCTCTTCCGGCGTCAAATGAGACGGAACCTGGATTCGCATGATGGCGTGGAGATCGCCACGCGTGCCTTCGCCCGATGGCAAACCTTTTCCACGCAACCGGAAGGCACGTTCAGCCGTTGTACCGGGCGGGATTTTTAAGGAGACTATGCCGTCAAGAGTCGGGATGCGGACGGTCGCCCCCAGCACAGCTTCCCAAGGAGACAGGTCCAAATCCTGATACAGGTTCGCGCCATTCACACGGAAGTCCGGATGCTTGGCGAATGTGACCCGTAAATACAGGTTTCCCGGCTCGCCCCCACCTTTGCCCTCCTGTCCATTCCCCGTGAGACGGATCATTTGCGCTTCCCGCACACCTACGGGGATTTTGACCCGCAGGGTTTGCGTGTTCGATTGCCCGGTGCGCGGATCGGTGCGCTGTAGCCGTATCGTGCGCGTCGCTCCGTGCAGGACTTCATCGAGCGTCACCAAAATGTCGCCTTCAACGTCCTCGCCGCGTTGTGCGAACGCCGTGCCGTCCATGCCATTCGCCGCAGTCCGGCCGAAACCACCACCTGGGCGACTACGTCCGCTGAAGAATTGCTCAAAAAAGTCGCTGAAACCCGTGCCGTCGAAATGGAACTCAGAGCCATCTGCCGAGCCTCCGCTAAATCCGCCCTGCGCTTGGGCTGCCTGCCGTTCGGGATGATTCCAGTTAGCCCCCAGTTCATCGTACTTTCGCCGTTTTTCCGGGTCGCTAAGGACTTCGTTGGCCTCATTGAGTTCCTTGAATTTCTCCTCGGCGCCTTTTTTGTCTTTGGCGACATCGGGATGATACTGGCGCGCGAGCTTGCGGAATGCCTTCTTGATCGCTTCTCCACTCGCGTTTCGATGCACGCCCAGAACTTCGTAGTAGTCCTTGAATTCAACTGGCACTGGCGGCTCCCCCGGCGGAATAGTCCGTATCATTCACGATGACCCTGGCGGGACGAAATGATTTGTCGCCGCGGCGATAGCCACGCTGAGCCACTTCGAGGATGATCTGATCCGGCTGGAGTGGGTCGCGCCGCACAGAAATGGCCTCGTGCTGGTGAGGATCAAAAGGTTTGCCAACGTCCTCGACCGCCTCGATGCCGTGCTGGAGGAGCAATCGCCTCAAATGCTGGAGTGTCATCTCCACCCCTTGACGTAGCTGATCGGAAGAAATGGATCGCTCGCAGGTCAGGGCGCGTTCGAGATTGTCAACCACTGGCAGCAGATCGCGTATGAAGGATTCTTTGCCCGACGCGGCTTGTTGCTCGGAATCGCGCCGGATTCTCTTTTTGTAGTTGTCGAAGTCTGCCGCGAGGCGAAGATAATTGTCCTTTTGGGCGGCCAACGCATCCTGCAGTCCGACGAAATCGCCTGGTGCGAGCCCATTGGGCGCAGTTTTATCGGCTGTCCCATTGATGGCTGAAGTATTATTCATTTCTTTCTCCACGGTTCTGAAAGAATGCGAGCACTCCTCCGGGTAAATCCTGGACATCCTGATTATCGGTGAGCACCGTGTGGTTTGGCTAATACCTCCACTGCCACTGCCCTATAGCATCCGGCTATGCGTAAGCCATTCCGGTCGCGGTTTACTCTGAAAACACCGATTTCAGACCGGAATTTGCGATAGTTTTTGGCTATGAGTGGTGCGTCGTTTCGATGAAACGGCGATGTCTGCTGGATAGGCTGGGTGGTGAGAATAGGCGCTGAGAGCCTCCCAGATGCTTCCCCAGAGAGTGAGTTTACCCAGATTTCGACGGGGCATGTTGTCAATTGCCGGCTCGCGCACGAAGACAAAGACAGCCATCACGATCAGCAGCGCGCCGAGCATGAGGCGCAGCACCCATGGAGGAGACATGTAACGGGTTAGAAAACCCGCGAACAGATGACCGAGTGGCATCCCGCCTTGCTGGGCCAGAAGCATGATCGACAGGACACGGCCGCGGTTTGCGTCCGTGGCAAGGAGTTGATTGGCAGTGTTGCTCGGATTCAGGCTCAGCAACCAGAATGCGCCGCTTGCAACGAGAATAACGAGGCTTAGGACGGGTGTCCTGGAGAGGCTGAAAAGCAGCCCGATTGCTGCAAAAGCGCACATGGCCACAGGGATCATGTGGTGGCGGGGGTAGTAAGAGGGAATCCAGGAGAGCAGGACTGCTCCCAGTATCGAACCCAAGCCGATTGCCGAAAGCATGAGGCCGAAGAGTGTCGGACCGCCTTTCAGCACGCTCTGGGCGAACACGGGCAGCAGTCCCTGCAAAGGCGCGGCCAGGAACATAAAAATGACGCCCATAATGGTAAGGCGCCGGGTTCCGGGACTCGTCCATACGAATTTTAATCCTTCGCGTATATCATCGCCAATGGACACATCCTTCGACCGGGGCGGGGCGGGAGCGCTGGGAACAGATAGCAACAGAGAGATCAACAGCGGAAGGAACGTGCAGGCATTAAAGGTGAAGGCGCCGGTGATGCCGACGGCCCCGATGAGCGCAGCCGCCAACATGGGACCGCAGAGTCTCGCCATATTGAACTGGACGGAGTTGAGCGCAATGGCACGATCCATTTCGGCCCGCGGAACGAGACTCGGTACGACCGAAAGAAACACCGGGCCGTTGAGCGCCCAGATAATCCCTTCCAGAAAAGTAAAAGTGATAACGACCCAGGGCGTCGCTCGCCCCAAATATGCTGCGATGGCGAGGCCGGCGCCGAGCGCGCTGGCCAGCGACTGCAGGGTGATTAACCAAACCTTCCGATTCACCCGGTCCGATATTACGCCGGCGATCAGTGCGAGCAGGAGGACCGGGCAGAAATCGGCAAATTGCAGAAATTCGACGTAAAGTCCCTGGTGCGGATTGCCGATGGTCTGACTCGCAACGGCCCAGCTTTGGGCGGCGTTCTCGGTCCAGTTGCCCATATTGGAGACGCAGGCGCCGAGCCAAAAGATCAAAAATGCCCGATGCCGGAAGACTGCCAATGGTCTCCGGATTGCCGGGCAAGACAAAGTCTTTGAGGGGCCGGACATTACAGAACTCCTATCAGTCCCACCGCCTTCATAAAATCAATTAGCCGGATTCCCGGGCGTTCCAGCCGGGCGCTCCGGATAGCCGGCCGAGAGTATCCCGACCACTCAATGCGGCCTCCACACAAGGTGCAGTTCAAACGGGCTATGCGGCTAATTTGAGCGCGGTGGTTCCGAAGACCAATTCTCCGGCTTTGAATTCCACGGTGACGTGACTGCCGTCAGTGATCTCGCCGGCGATGAGCTTGCGAGAGAGCGGCGTCTCGACCCGGCGTTGGAGGAACCGCTTCAACGGACGCGCGCCATACACAGGATCGTAGCCTTCCCGGGCAATGTACTCCTTCGCTGCATCGCTGAGATCAATCTGAATATTGCGCTCGGCAAGCCGTGTGCGCAACAGTTCGAGTTGAAGTTCGACGATGCGTTTTAGCTCGGCTAGCGTGAGCGGCCTGAAGAGCACGATGTCATCCACCCGGTTGAGGAACTCGGGCCGGAAATGGGCGCGCAATTCCGCCATGACTTTTGTCCGCACGTCCTCGGCGATATGCCCGGTGTCACTCGTTTTCTCGACGAGCAGTGGGCTGCCGATATTGGAAGTCATGATGATCAATGTGTTTTTGAAATTGATGGTACGCCCCTGACTGTCGGTGAGACGGCCATCGTCGAGGATTTGCAAGAGCACGTTGAAAACATCGTGATGCGCCTTCTCAATCTCATCGAAGAGCACGACCGAATACGGCTTTCGGCGCACGGCTTCGGTCAACTGACCACCCTCTTCATACCCGACGTAACCGGGAGGCGCGCCGATGAGCCGGGCGACGGCATGCTTCTCCATGTATTCGCTCATATCGATACGAACCATGTTATCTTCGCTGTCGAAAAGAGACTCCGAAAGCGCTCGGGCCAGTTCGGTCTTGCCCACGCCGGTGGGACCCAGGAAGATAAACGAACCAATTGGGCGCTTCGGATCCTTGAGTCCGGAGCGCGCGCGAATGACGGCGTCGGCTACCGCCTCGACAGCTTCATCCTGCCCGATGACCCGCTCGTGCAGGATCTTGTCGAGCCGCAGCAGTTTTTCCTTCTCGCCCTCGATCAGCCGGGTGACGGGAATGCCTGTCCAGCGCGAAACAACTTCGGCGATTTCCTCCGGGGTGACCTCTTCCTGAAGCAACTGGCCTTCTTTGCCAGCCACTTTGTCTTCGAGTCCCTTGAGCCGCTTTTCGAGCCCGGGAATGGTGCCGTATTGCAACTCCGCCACGCGCGGAAGTTCGCCCAGGCGTTGCGCCTGTTCCATTTGGGTCCTCGCCAGTTCAATCGTTTCACGTAGTTTCTGGATTTCCACGTGCGCGCGCTTCTCACTTTCCCAGCGTGCCTTCAATGCGTCGCGCTGGCTCCTGATTTCAGCCAGTTCCTTTTCCAGCGCCTTCAGCCGCTCTTTGCTGGCCTTGTCCTTCTCCTTTCGGAGCGCTTCCCGCTCGATTTCCAGTTGCATCAATCGCCGTTCCAAAACCTCAAGTTCCTCGGGCATCGATTCCATCTCGGTGCGCAACTTGGCCGCCGCTTCGTCGATCAAGTCGATAGCCTTATCCGGCAGAAACCGATCCGAGATATAGCGGTGAGAAAGCTGTGCGGCCGCAACGAGCGCCGCGTCCTGAATGCGAACGCCATGGTGTAACTCGTAGCGTTCACGCAAGCCGCGCAGGATGGAAATGGTATCTTCGACACTCGGCTCGTTGACCATCACCGGTTGAAAGCGACGCTCCAGCGCAGCATCCTTTTCGATATGCTTGCGATGCTCGTCCAGCGTCGTCGCGCCGATGCAGTGCAATTCGCCGCGAGCGAGCATGGGCTTAAGCATATTTCCAGCGTCCATGGAACCCTCCGCGGCACCCGCGCCGACCATCGTGTGGATTTCGTCGATGAAGAGTATGACCTGCCCCTGCGCCTTGACGACTTCCTGGAGTACGGCTTTCAGGCGTTCTTCAAATTCACCCCGGAATTTTGCGCCGGCGATCAGCGCGGCGAGGTCCAGCGAAATAAGACGCTTGTCCTTGAGACTATCGGGCACATCGCCCGCCACGATGCGACGCGCAAGGCCCTCGACGATCGCGGTCTTGCCAACACCCGGCTCGCCGATGAGCACCGGATTATTCTTCGTGCGTCGCGAGAGGACCTGGATGCAACGTCGGATTTCGACGTCGCGACCGATGACAGGATCGAGTTTGTTCTGTTGGGCCAGTTTGGTGAGATCGCGCCCGTATTTTTCCAGTGCTTCGTAGGTGGCTTCGGGATTTGCGCTGGTCACGCGTTGGTTGCCGCGAACCTCGGTGAGAGCTTTGAGGAAGTCTTCGCGGCGAATATTGAGCGATTTGAAAACCTTGCCGATCCCGGTGTTGGACGATTCGTCGAACATCGCCAGTACGAGATGCTCCACGCTCACGTATTCGTCTTTCAGCCTCTTCGCCTCGTCCTGCGCTTTGACAAACAGCTTGTTCAACCGCTGCGTAACGTAAAGCCCCTGGCCGGTGGTGGTGTCGCCCGAAACGCGAGGGATGTGTTCAAGTGCCTCCTCAATCTTGGATTTAAGCAATTCGGGTGCGATCTTTGCCTTTTCAAACAAGTTCCGAACAAGGCCACCCTGCTGCTCGAACAGAGCCAGCATCAGGTGCTCGACGTCCACGGCCTGGTGCTGCAGACGCGTCCCGATGTTCTGCGCCTCGGTCAACGCCTCCCGGGATTTCTCGGTAAAGTTATTTAGGTCCATGATATATTATTCCAGTTGGATCAAGCCAGCTTAACGACCATCTTGCCCACATTCTTTCCTTCAAAAAGACCGATAAAAGCGGCGACGGCGTGGTCGATTCCCTCTACCACCGTTTCTTTGTTCTTCAGTTTCCCCGCTCGGAGATAGCTGCCCACTTCCTCTTCGAATTCGCTTTTTCGATCCAGCCAATCGCGAACGAGCAGCCCTTTCATAGTCAACCGCTTGGTAATCATGTTAAATAAATTGGAAGGGCCGGGTTGCGGGTTTTTCTCATTGTAACCAGCGATACCGCCGCATGCGATGATCCGGCCATGCACACGCATCGCCGAGAGCGCCGCTTCGAGTGTCGAGCCCCCCACATTATCGAAATAAACATCGATCCCGTCCGGCGCTTCCAAGTTCAATTGTTCGAGGACGGGAGCGATGTTGTAATCGAAAGCAATATCGAATCCGCACTCCTCCCTCAGAAACAAGACCTTTTCCATCGACCCGGCTGACCCAATGACACGGCATCCCCGCAATTTCGCGAGTTGACCGGCCACATTTCCAACAGCACCTGCGGCGCCGGAAATATAAATGACGTCGCCGGCTTTGACATCCACCAGATTCAATCCCGCCCACGCAGTCATGCCTGTCATGCCGAGAACACCGAGGTAGGCCGACAGCGGCTGAAACTCGCGCTCGACTGGCTGTAAATCCCGCGGTGAAGCGATGAAGTATTCTCGCCAGCCAAAGTTGGATGTGACGGCATCTCCAGCCTGGAATTCGTCTGCGCGTGATGCGACGACTTCTCCGACAGCGCCGCCTTCAAGCGGTTTACCCAACTCGAACGCGGAAACATACGATTTTCCCTCGTTCATGCGGCCGCGCATGTAAGGGTCCACCGACATGAAGGAATTACGCACCAGAACCTCCAGTTCTTGCAGAGGGGGCAAGTCGACCTGGGCGAGAGTAAAGTTGGCGGAGGTTGGAATGCCATTTGGGCGTGAGGCCAGCCGAACTTCGTGACTTATACTATTAGACATAATGACCATTAAAGCAGAGAACCAGGCCCTACTCCCACGACCACTCAACTGCGAGTTGACTGTCGACCGAGGACACTCCCGGTGCGGCCCACGCGATTCGTTCCGCTTCTTCCCGTTCGGCGTAGTTTCGAACCTTGCCAGTGAGGGTCACTTTGTTTCCGGAAGTCTCCACCTCGATTTTCTTCGCATCCAAGACGGCGTTGCGTTCAAATGCCGCCTTTATGGCTGCCTCTATTTTCGCTGGAGTTGCTTTCGGTTTAATAGTGATCAGGTTAAACACCCGTTTCACTCCGGCCAGATACCGCACGCTATCTTCGGCAGCTTCCTTCTGATACCACCACTCCACATTGCCCTCCAGGGAAATCCGGCCTTCAGTGACAGTCACCTGAACAGACCCTTGAGGAATCGTCGTTGACCACTCTATTTGATTCGCAGCGGCTGTGGCGATGTCTCCGTCGCTACGGCGCAGCAATTGTGGAAATGTGACTTCAATATCGTCGGCGACTGCTCTTACCCCGGCGACGCGCTTAGCCGCCTTTACCGCGTCCCATTTCTCGCCATAGTTGCTGACAAACCCGTTAAGGGTCACTGTGCCGTCCTTCACTAAAACGCCAATATCGCTAACCTTGACTCTTGGCTCATACTTGAGTTCGGAAAGAACGTCATTTTTAAGTTCTGTGTCTGATTTAAATGTGATGGTTGACATGTGATTACGTTACTTATCGTTTTCCGCTTCGTTCTCTTGCCCTCTGGCTTTGGCCGCTTGAAACATTTGATCGTGCTCGGCTTCGGCGATCCCCTCTTCCACAAGCATGGCGCTATCGCTTTTCCCGTCCTCATTTTCGTCCTCGCTGGACGACTCCGGTGCTTTGTGCCCCGTTGAGCCATGCACCGGGTCCCATCGCTCGGATTCTGGCGCGGCTTGAAGGAGAGCATCGTTCAAGTCCACGTCCGATCCACCTGTGAGTTCACTCTTGGCTTGTTCCCAATCGGATTGCGATACCTCCAGGGCGGTGCGTCCATTGATCAGCGCCAACTCTACTGCGCGCTCCTTCACCATCCCCCGGGTCACTGTTCCAATACCTGTCCCATTTTCGGTTATTTGACCGTCTTTGAGTAAGTTTTTCATAGATTATCAATTACTTTCCCCCGCGCGGAGATTCTTTGCGGATCGTTGTTTTGATTTGCCGCACACCGCGATCTTCACGAATGTCGCGCGATTGAGAGAAATTGTGGTCTTCCTTCTTCGGCTTTGGGCCGCGGGTCGTTTCTTTGGTAGCAGGAACGCGTTTCTGGTTTGTGTTTGCGAGAGAATCAGCCGTGTGCTCGGGAGTGGTTGGAGGTGCTTTCATGGATAAGTTGTTTGTTTGCTTTCGGATTGCGCCAGAGAGAGAGCCATCTCATTCGCTTCATAATGGCTCTTGGGAGATGGATGATTTCTCAATTTCGTCTTGGTCATTGCTATGCCTTTTGGGGCAATCCAAGCGCTCGGAAGACTTCCTCTTCCTCGCTCAGGTCGCCGATGATTTGTTGCTCCGGTAGCGGGGAGAGTTTGACAAGGGTGGGCGTGACAAGGATTGCCTCAGCCAGCGCGCGCATCGGTTCCTTCAGGACATCAATCACCTCGATACGATGGCTCTCGGGAAAATGCTTCTGGCAGATCGCGTAGAGATTCGCGAATGCCCGCACGGAATTTGGCGCGCCTCCAGCGAGATAGAGCCGGAAAACATAGGCCCCCTTCGGCTGATCGCCATCGTTGAGCGCATCATTCATTGGCCGTTTACCTTTCCGATATGCACGGCGTTCTCTTTTTCCATCCGTAATGTCCCCATGAGCACCTCGCCCCCAGCCGTGTAGGGATCGGCGAGGGTGATGCCGGAGTCGCTGAATATCAGTTCGCGCAATTGATTGGAGTGCTTCGAGCCGCGGGATTTGATGATCGAGAGCGCGCGGTTGCGCTCACCATCGAGGAGCGCGTACGAGATCTGAATCCATGAATCGGAGATCGTCGAGACGTGAAGCGTCGTTGTCTCCAAGTGCGGGTCGATCCCTTCGAGCAGGCTCGTGAAGAGAACGGTAATCCCCTTGTTGCGGCAGAGGTAGATCAGCCGCTCGGCAACGGCGCGGGCCGCAAGGCCACCGCCGACACGGGCAAGCGCCGATAATGGATCGATGGCCACGCAGCGAGGGAGTTGCTCCGTGATCAAGCGCTTGATGTGCATGAAATGCTCCTCCGAGGAAGCCGACTCCGTGCGCAACGCTTCCATCCGTAGGAGACCGCTCTCCAGATGCGGCGCGAGATCAATGCTCATCGTCGCGAGATCGCGCACGATGTCGCGGGAGTTCTCGTCGAAGGAGATGAAGAGGGCGCGCTCGTCGCGGAGGCAGGCTGCTTCGATAAAGGCCCCGGCAAGCGATGATTTGCCGCCCCCGGAACTGCCGGTAATCAAGGCATTGGTCCCGCGGTAGATACCACCGCAAAGCATGTCGTCCAGGCGTTCAATGCCGGTGGATACTTTCTCGTTGAAGGGCTGCGGCTCCGGATGGACACCGTTCGAGGAGCCCACTTCCACGCCCGCCGGTCCGATAACAAACGGCACTTCATTGAGCACGTGAGGGGAACCCCGGTATTTGAGCACACGCATTGCGCGCACCGCCACTCGATCCGCGACGCGCTGGGTGAGAAGCACGGTGCAATCGGCCATGAAGGGCATAAACCCGTACCGTTGCGAGATGGCCGACTCCCCCTCCTCGACCTTCATGGTCAGGATGCCAGTCAGCTTGTGAAGCAAGAGCCATTCATGAAGCCGGTAAAGCTCTCGGCATTCGGCTGCCGGGTCTTCCAGCAGGCTTAGCAACACGTCAATCGCATCGAAAACGATCAGCTTTGCGCCCATCTCGTCCGCTTTTTCCTCCAGCGCCGCGAGCAGCCCAGTAAGATCGAACGCGCCAGACTTTATGACATCGGACCGCACGCACGCGTCGATAAAATACAACTGCTTCTTCTCAAGTGCGGCCATGTTCCACTCGAATGTCTCCCCATTGGCCGACACTCGGCGCGCATTCTCTTCAAACGCGACGAAAATGCCCGGCGTGCTGTGATGCGTGGTGGCGCCAACCAGCGTCTGGAGAGCAAGGACAGTTTTTCCAGAACCCGGGCCACCCATTAGGAGGGTCGTAGCTCCGAGCGGTAATCCACCGCAGGTGATGTCGTCGAACCCCTCGATTCCGCTTGAGATTTTCGCAAGAACCGCCGCGTGCTTTTTGTCGGTCATTTAGCCTCCATGTTTCTAAAGTCCAAAGAATATTGGGGTTCACCGCCGGAGTCCTTGGACTTGGATGAGCATGATGCCACCGCACAAACCTGGCCAATACCTCCTCGGCGTTCGCCCCATAGCCGAAAGCTATGCGTAAATCCACATCTATTACTATCTCTCTTAAAATAGGGCCCATCTCCCGAAATTTCAGATAGCTATTGGCTATAACCCTCACAGTACTCCGCGGTCTGCTGGCGATGTGAGGCCGTTATGCGGAATGCGGCTGATTACCTGAAGGATTTGTTCACGCGCGTGCCCCTGAGCCAAGATTACCGAGATTCAGCAGTTCACGCCGGCGGAGTGGGCCAAAGCGACGGAGAAAGTAGTTGCACATGCCGCTTGAGCAAGTTGGCAGTCGGCCACATTTAACATTTTGCTTTAAACTTCTGGGCTAAACCAGAACGGGTGCTATCTCCCCTGCGTACCAAGACCTCAGCCAGGCCCTCGAAGCGCCTCCGCAAGAATCTTTAGTAAGGTTTCGGCGGTATACGGTTTCGGTACGAAATGCTTCACCCCTGCCACCGCCGCCTTGGCAACATCCCCATCCGAGGGCAGGCCGCTGGAGCCGATGATTTTTAAGTTTGGATTCATCGATTTCAAGGCGACGATCGTCGCCGGCCCATCCATCACGGGCATGGCCATGTCCGTAAGTACGATGGCGATTTGCTCGCGATGTTGAGCATAAAGCGCGACCGCTTCCGCTCCATTGGCTGCGAGCAACACCCGATAGCCAAATTGTTCCAATGTACCTTGCACAACGGTGCGCATCCGTTCCTCGTCATCCACGACCAATAACAATTCCCCATTGCCGCGAGGTAAAGGATTTTTCACGACAGCGACATCCTCGACCCCATTCGATGTCGTGGTTGCAGGCAAGTAAGCCTTGAAAGTGGTTCCCTTGCCCATCTCGCTGTAGACCCGGATGAATCCACCATGACTCCTCAAGATGCCCACCGTGGTTGATAATCCCAATCCCGTTCCCTTGCCGATTTCCTTGGTAGTAAAAAAGGGTTCAAAAATCTTGTCCCGGATGTCCGCTGGGATGCCGCTGCCGGTGTCCGCCACCGTCACCATGACATAATCTCCAAGCTTGGCCTCAGGATTCATGTCCGCATACATTTGATCCAGCACCACGTTTTCAATGGTGACCTTCAACGCGCCGCCGTTAGGCATGGCATCGCGGGCATTCACGCACAGGTTTGTGAATACCTGGTGCAGTTGGGTTGGGTCTCCCGTCACCGTCCACACACCGCGGCGGGGATCATAACTGAAATCTATATTCTTCGGAAAAGTATCCCGAATCATGTCTTGAATCTCGTTCAAAATGTTGACCGGATTGAGCAAAATTCTTTTCCCATCCACTCCGCGCGCAAAAGCCAATACCTGCCTCACCAGATCGGCGCCATGTTGCGCACTGTCTTCCAAAACGTGCAGCCATTTTCGACCCTGGACATCAGTGACCTGACTCTTGAGAGCCTCGGCAATCATGAGAATGGGTCCCAGCACATTGTTCAAGTCGTGGGCAATGCCACCGGCCAGCGTGCCGACGCTTTCCATGCGCTGTGCCCGAAGAAACTGGGCTTCGAGCAGCTTTCGCGCAGTGATGTCCTGCTTGACGGCAATAAAGTGTGTAACCCCGCCTCGGCTGTCTTTCATCGGCGTGATTGTCATTTCCTCGGTATAGAGGGTGCCGTCCTTCCGCCGGTTAATAATTTCGCCATGCCAGACTTTGCCGGTGGAAACGATTTCCCAGAGGTTCCGGTAGAACTTCTCATCGTGTTTGCCGGACTTCAGCAAACTTGGAGTCTTGCCGATGGCCTCCGCGACACTGTAGCCGGTAATGGTGGTGAAGGCGGCGTTAACCCACTCAATCAGGCCCTTGCTGTCGGTGATTACAATGGCATTTGCCGCTGCTTCGAGAGCGCCGCTTTGCAAACGCAGACGCGCTTCCTTCTGCTTGCGCTCGGTGATAACGTCGAACACGGCGACAAAGTGTTCTTTCTCCGGACAATACAAGGAAATGGCAAACCACATCTTCAATGCCGCGACGTACATCTCGAACTGCTCAGGCTGACCGGTCAGAGCTACCCGGCCATACCGGTCGAGCAACTCCGGGTCAGACTCGCGGATGCCCGGAATCACTTCAGACACTTTCCGCCCGACCACATTATTCAGGCCGGTCAGGGCTTGGAACGCCTTGTTTACTTCGAGGTAAATAAAGTCCTTCGGCTGGCCGTCCTCGAACAGCATCCGGCAATAAGCAAAACCTTCCACCATGTTATCGAAGAGCGCGTGATAGCGCGCTTCACTCTGGCGCAACGCCTGCTCCACCCTCTTGCGCTCGGAGATGTCGCGTACCATTTTGGAAGTGCCGATGATCTGGCCCGCGGAATCTTTAATCGGAGAAACGGTGAGCGAGACATCAAAGGGGGTGCCATCTTTGCGCAACCGCACAGTTTCATAATGCTGCACAGTTTCACCGCATCGTATTTTATCAAGGATTTCATCCTCCTCGACCAGGCGCTCAAGCGGAAATAGACAAGAAATCAACTGTCCCACTATCTCGTCCGCCGGATAGCCGAAAATCTTTTCCGCACCGGCATTCCAACTCGTGACGATGCCTTGCAGATTCTTGCCTATAATGGCGTCGTCCGAGGATTGCACGATGGCAGCCAGATGTGCCTGCTCCACCTCCGCCGATTTGCGCTCGGTGATATCCGTATACGTTCCGAGCACGCCGCAAATCTCCCCCTTGGAATTGCGCAAAGGTAGCTTGCTTGATAGAAGGGTAATGGTGTTCCCTTCGGGGGTTGTCTGGGATTCTTCGATGAGAAACTTGGAGCAGCCGCTCTCGATGACCTGGCTGTCATCGCTGCGATACAATTCCGCCTGATGACGCCACCCCATCTGGTAATCATCTTTTCCGACGATGTCCTTCGGATCGGCAAACCCAGCATCGCGCGCGAACATAGTATTACAGCCCAGGTAAGTAAGATTGCTGTCCTTCCAGAATACCCTTACGGGGATCGCATTGAAAATCCCTTCCGTGAGCTGCTGTGATACACGCAGAGCCTCTTCTTGCCGCTTGCGCGCGCTGATGTCGCGGATGTTGCATTGAATCACCTTGTGATCGTTTTCCAGATAGACGTTGCTGACAAACTCCACCGCGATCTCCCGCCCATCGGCGGTTTCCAGCGGCAGGTCTTCGTACCGGACGTATTTGCGCGCTTGCAATTCCGCGAATTTGGCCTCGTTGGCGGCAATATCCTTGAAGATGCCCAGTTCCCAAATCTTCCTGCCGAGAAAGACTTCGTGTGAGAGCCCCAATAAATCTGTCAAAAACGGATTTGCATCCAGAACCATCCCCGTCTCGGCATCGAGGATCAGAATGCCGTCCTCGGCTGCCTCAAAAAGCCGGCGATACCGGAGTTCTGAAACACGGAGCGCTTCCTGCTGATCACGCTGCGGGGGGGGGGGGGTACCTCGTGTTCATCAGGATTAGAAGCCACGATGTGGCCTGAATCATCCGCCAATGGCTTGATCTGCATAAAACCTCTATGGAGGCATCGAATCGTCTGCGTTCGGCGGTTTTGCCTGGAATTGCTCGGTGCTTTGCAATAGTTGCGCCCGTCTGAGGTGGCCAATCCGAGATTTCTCGTGCCCACAGCCTTTGCCGCCGTGGCGCGCCATTACATCCCGACCACGTTCCAAAATACGTGCCGCCTCAACATGAGGTGTCACCCGGGTTGGAACGTGTGCGTCAAAACGTAGGCATTGGGATCGTTTTAACGCCAGAATTCAAGATAAGAGCCGAGTTCAGTTATACTGCCTGCTCGGATCTGAGCGGGGGGCCGGAGGCAACTCCGGTCCCTACCGCGACCGTCAGGTCAATCTCGGCTCCGCAACCGCTCGCGCAGCAAGCCGAGGTCAACAGGTTTCACCAAGTATTCGTCGAAGCCGGCGTCCCGCGCTTCGGCACGGTCTTCGTCGCTGCCGTAGCCGCTCATTGCCACGAGGATGGCGCCGGCTAGCGCCGGCATGGCGCGCAGGCGGCGGGCGACTTCGAAGCCGTCCATGCCGGGCAAACCAATGTCCAGCAGCACCACCTCGGGCGCGAACTCGGCAGCGGCGGCGACGGCGGCGGGCCCGGTAAAGGCGGTGCGCGTCTCGTAATTGCGCCGGCTCTGGAGCATCGCCATGCTGCGGGCGGAGTCTTCGTTATCGTCCACGATGAGCATCCGGTGGCGGGTCTTTGGTCCGGCGGACGCCGGGGACAGCGCGGGTGGCGGCGGCGCAACGACTGGGCCGGTGAGGATCGGCAGACGCACAATGAATTCGCTGCCCTGGCCGATGCCGCTGCTGCGCGCCTCGACGCTGCCGCCGTGCAGCTTCACGAGCCGCTGGACGAGCGTGAGGCCGATCCCCAGTCCGCCATGCGCACGATCCAGCGCTCGGGTGGATTGCACGAAAAGATCGAATATGTGCGGCAATAGCTCAGGTGTGATGCCCATACCGTCGTCGCGCACACGCACGACGACCTCCGGCGGTTGCGAAACTCTTCCATCATCCCCTTCCGGGCCTCGCCCTTCTGGATCCTTAGGTTCAGAAGATAAGGGAGAGCCTGCCAACGGGGCCATCTCCGCGCTGAGCCAGATGTGGCAGCCGGGGTCGCTATATTTACAGGCATTGCCCAGGAGATTGCCAAAGACCTGATCGAGACGCGTGCCGTCGGCATTCAAAAGAATCGGCTTGGCGGGCAGCGAGATGACCAACTCCTGGCGGCGCGCTTTGATGGCGGAGCGCGCGACGCTCGCCGCAGCGGTGAGGATATCCGCTAGCGCTACGGGCTGCCGGTGAAGCTTGATCTTTCCCTCAGTGATGCGCGAAACGTCGAGCAAGTCGTCGATCATCCGAGTCATGTTTCCAATCTGCCGACCGATGATACGCTGCGCCTGGCCGCATTCGTCGGCGCGCGCGCCGGGGGTCTGCAAGATCTCCGCGGCATTGCGCAATGGTGCCAGCGGATTGCGCAGTTCGTGCGCGAGCATGGCGAGGAATTCGTCCTTACTGCGATCGGCCCGGACCAGGTCCGAGGCGCGTGCGGCCAGCGAGTCCTCCAGCATACGGCGTTCGGTGATGTCCGTGTAGCTGGTCAATATCGACTTTGTACTCCGGTCCAGCACCCAGCGACAAAGCACGGCCACACGGCGACCATCGCGAATGATCTGCACAAGCTCGCCGCTGAACTCGCCTTCACCTTGAAGCTGCGCGAGGATTTCCTCCATCGGCTTCGGAAATTCCGTCTGGAGCAGGGAGTCAATCTGCTTTCCGATCGCTTCCTTGGAAGCCCAGCCGTAAAGCTTCTCCGCACCCTTGTTCCACGAACTGATTTTACCATCGAGATCGCGAACGATGATGGCGTCATTGCTCAGGTCGAGCAGTCGCGCCTTCTCCGAAAGGTCTTGCTCCGCCCGCTTTCGCGCAGTGTTGTCGGTGCCAATGAGTAGATAACCGATGATGGCGTCCTGCGCATCGCGCAACGCCGTAACCGATACGATGGCCGGGAAGCGGCTGCCATCCTTGCGGATGTAGGTTAGCTCGTAGATGTCCTCAATCCCATGCGATGCCTTGAACACCAATGCGTCAAAGCCCGGCGTAATCGTGGTTCCGAGTTCGACGCTGAGCGCGCTGGCGCGCGCAATCAGTTCCTCCGAATCGGAAATCTCGGCTGGCGTGAACTTGTTCATCACTTCGGCGGCTGCGTACCCCAGCATCCGCTCGGCGCCGACGTTGAATATCTGGATAACGCCATGTGCATCGGTGGCGATACTTGAGAAGTTGGCGCTGTTGAAGATCGCGCTCTGTAGCGCCCCTGCCTTGACCAGCGCCTCTTGCGCTTCCCTACGATCGGAGATGTCGCGGCAATCGAGGACGACGCTCGCTACGGATGCTTCGCGCAATTTGTTGATAGTTGCTTCGAGCATGCGATAGGAGCCATCGCGAGTCCGATGACGGAACTCCACCATGATGTTAGTGAGGAATCCGCTAATGACGTTGTGGAATCCGGAATAGAGTTGCCGCTGTTCGTCGTCGTGGACGAAATTGAAGAGGATCTGCCCCACCAATTCTTCCTTGCCATAGCCGAGCAAGCGCCTTGCAGCCAGGCTCTGCGAAACAATCAAACCACCGGAGCCGATCACCATGATCAGATCGGAACCGCTGTCGAGCACGGTCTGGAGCCGCTCTTCATTTTGCCGCAGACTTTCCTGCGCTGAGCGCAGGAGATAAGGACGACCATCGAGATCGACGATCGCATCGACCTGATCAGAGGTGAACGCCCGCAGTTCATTTTCCGCGTGGGCCAAGCCTAAGGCCAACGCCAGCACCTTTTCGGCGGGGTGCGCGGATAGTTGGGGGGGTACGAAAATCGTGTCTGTCAGCAGCATCGTCGGTCCCATCGGCGTCCTGCCTCCGGGGATATCGACGAATCTCTCGACTCCGCTTGATACCTCCTCCGTGACTGCCGAGTGATTATTTTCGTTCATTTGAGGCTTCAGGCTTTCTAATGGCCGGGGAATGAAAGGGCTTTTTCGGCCGGAAACTTGAAACAGCATGAGTATGGGGCAAGTTCCCGACTCCAACCAATGCCTCCTCGTCGTCCAGCCCATAGCCGCTGGCTATGCGTTGAGCGGACCTTGCAGACTATCGCCCTAAAAACTCTCCCCTTCGCATATTCTCCGATAGCTATTGGCTATGAGCAGGGCCATCCTCACGGAAATCGGCTTTCGTCCCCTGCGCTGATTTAGTGGCTTTTGATTCAGGGAGCATTTCCGCATGGGTCATTTCCGCGAGCGAAAGATAAAAGGCGAGGCTCGATTCAGCGCCGAGATTCTGGCTCAGACGATCCTGATGCAACGCATCGCGGCAGCCTCCAGTGCTGGAGTCATAAAGCGATTGCCCAAGGTCGTTGCGGCCGAGAAACCACTCAAAACAACGGCGCGCCGCGCGGCGCCAGTATTCGTCCCGCGTAAGAGAGTGGGCTTCGAGGCAGGCGGAAATCATGGAATGAGCTTCCAGCGGTTGCTGGTCGAATCGCGCTCTCTCGCCGCCGCGTGACCAGAAGCCGTTGCAGCCAATCGGCGCGAAATGTCCAGCATCGGCCTTCTGTGTCTCAACCAGCCAACGAAGGGACTGCAGCCCCGCATTGAGTGCGTCACCATGGGATGTCCAATAGCCGCTCAGAATCATCGCGTGAGAAAGTTTTGCATTATCGTAGGTGGCGACTGGCTCGAACCATTGCCATTCCTTTGATTCATTGGCGCGAAAGTGATCCAGCAACCTCTGGGTAAGCAGATCGCGCAACTGGTTCACTGTGCGATCGCCTGAAAAGGTGCGCAAATATTCCTGCATTGCGAGCAGCACGAACGCCCATGCTCTTGGCGAAGTAAATCCCTCGACCACCGGCAGCCCTTGCTGAAAGAGCAGCGCGCAGAGATTGCGATGGCCCTCGTTCTTTGAGCGGCCCAGAGCCATGCCCGCAGCCCAAAGCGCACGCGCGTGGCTGTCTTCAGAACCCATGTCTTCCAGCCAATCCCTCCCGTGGCTCATGAAATTCCGAAACCGACAACTCTTTTTGTCAAAGGCATCCCAGAGAAACGCCAGATAGATGCTGGCCAGTCCTTCGAGATCGTGCCGCGTAACGCGACTCGTCATTTCCGGCAGCAACAAGGTAAGGATAAAAGCGCGCGCATTGTCATCAGTGCAGTAACCTTCCGCGTGATTGGGAACATTAAATATAGCGTGCTGAAAAATGCCGGTGTTGTCGCTCATCCGAAAAAGGTGGTCCAGTTTCAGCGGCGGAAGCTCATACGGTCGATTTCCCAGCGTCCGTACTGCGAAGGCTTTGCGCGCTGGCACGCTAAGACTGGCGCGTGCACGGTTGAAGCTTTCCATGTAATGCTGCGCCACAACCGGCCAGATCATCCCCCGCCCCAGTTTCCACGCCTTCTTCCGCATCCTATTCATGAGTGCTGAATCGGCGAGAAATCGAATTACCCCGTCGGCGATAGCCTGCGGGTTTGCGAACGGCACGAGGATACCACGATCCTCCGCTAGCAATTCACGGGCGTACCAATAGGGCGTGGAGATCACCGCTTTTCCCGCGCCAATGGCGTAAGCGAGCGTGCCGGAAGTAATCTGCGCTTCGTTAAGGTAGGGCGTAATGTAAATGTCCGCCGCACCGATGAAGTCCGTCAATTCCGCGAGAGTGACAAACCGATTGTAAAAGATCACACTGCCCGTCACTCCCCGATCCTCTGCTAGCCGCTCCAGTTTCAGCCGGTAAGATTCCCCCTCGTGCGCGATAAGATTCGGATGCGTTGCCCCAAGCACGATATAAACGACATTTGGGTGCTGTTTGAGAATTGACGGAAGCGCCTCGATGACATTTTCAATCCCTTTGTTCGGCGAAAGCAGGCCGAAGGTCAGCAGCACCGTCTTCCCCTCCACGCCGAACTGGTCTTTGTGAAAACTGGGATCAATGAACTGCACATCCGGCACGCCATGGGGGATGACGTCGATTTTATTTGATGCGACTCCGTAGCATTTTTCGAGCAGTTCCCGGCCTCGCTCGGCCATCACGATGAAGCGGTTCGAGAGTTCATCGATCTGTTTCATCACCGCCCGCTGATCGTTGCTCGGATCGCCCAGCACCGTGTGCAGAGTTGTCACCACTGGCATGTGCACATCTCGTAGAAACGCGAGCAAATGGCTGCCCGCGGGGCCTCCATAAATTCCGAACTCGTGTTGAACCGAGACGATCTCGACGTTGTTGATGTTCAGGAAATCAGCCGCCCGCCGATACGAGTCGAGTTCCTTTTCATCAATCTCGAAGCGTATCCGTGCCGGATAATTGTAGCCCTCGGGCCGGTCATTGACCGCCCCCACCAGACAGTCGCATTCTGGAAATTCCGCCGCGACCGCCTCGCAAATATCTGTGGTGAACGTCGCAATCCCGCATTGCCTCGGCATGTAATCGCCAAGGAAGGCAACACGGTTGATGTTTGCGGAAACCATTGGTAAGCAGGAAGTCGTGTCTGTTCTCACGGACTGCACGATGCGCGGGGAGAAAGGCGCCGGCTCCTGTCCCATGTGTTTGTGATAAAACCGCATCGGAGCGATGGCACGGCTCCCGTATTCATTGTCCTGCCCATAAGGCTCGAAAACACTCGTACATTGAATCCGTGACTCTTGTGGATTTCGAACTTTCGGTGCCAAAATTTGGGACGCGAATGTATCGGTGGAGGCATGTGCTTCTTGTTTTTTCTCTCCAAAAACTATCAGGGCGCCCCCTTAATCCGGCCAATACCTCCTCAGGCGTCGCGCCATAGCCAAAAGCTATGAGTAAGGTGCTTCACCTCCGCTTGCCCTCCAAAATGCGCATTTTTTCCGACAAGATTCGTGATAGCCATCGGCTATGGCCCGGGCGATACTTCGAGGAAATGGAACTTCGACACCTGCGGTACTTCGTCGCCGTTGCCGAGGCACTGAGCTTTACGAAAGCCGCCGAAAAGCTGCGGCTCGCCCAGCCCTCGCTCACCCGGCAGGTGCGTAATTTGGAGGACGAAATCGGGGTAAAACTGCTCGACCGCTCAAACAACCAGATCGTGCTCACCGAAGAAGGCAGGCTATTTCTTTTCGATTCGAAGAAACTGCTCTCTCAGTGTGCCGAAAGCGTTGCCGCGGTCCAACGGATGAATCGGGGAGAAAGCTCCGACCTCAATATCGGCTACGTGGCGAACATTCATTACGGGTTGCTGCCAGCAACCCTGGGAGCGTTCCGGAAACTCCATCCGGGTGTGGCCCTTAACCTTTTCGATATGACCAGCGCAGAACAATTTCTGGCGCTTGACGGCCGCAAAATCGACCTCGGCTTCGTTGGCCTCCGCCCCGCGCT
>Ga0302277_1001099_pt1 | contig 20493 bp, 13 predicted proteins | sample III_Bog_N3_1_FD_198759 | JGI IMG/M metagenome (GOLD analysis project Ga0302277, IMG submission 198759) | Peat permafrost microbial communities from Stordalen Mire near Abisko, Sweden - III_Bog_N3_1 | ecosystem: Environmental > Terrestrial > Soil > Wetlands > Peat | place: Sweden: Abisko... | reverse complement strand
GCGCACATCAATTAAAAGTGCCGACGGTTGCGGCGTGAGAGTTTTGACAGTTGGGCTGGCCAATTGCTTCCTAGCCCAAGCTCCCAAACTATCAACTCCGTTGTAACGAACGTATTGCCAGCACCAGTGCGTCAACTTCTTCGCGTGTGTTGTAAAACGCCAGCGACGGACGGACGCTGCTTTCCAGTCCGAAATGCCGGATGGCCGGTTGTGCGCAATGATGGCCGGCGCGGACGGCGATGCCGTTTTTGTCGAGATGCCGCGCGACGCTGTCGTTCGGCACGCCAGGAATCACGAACGCCAAAACGCTCGCCTTGCTCGCCGCAGTGCCAATGGGCCGCAAGCCGGGAATCGTCGCCAGCGCCTGCGTGGCATATTCCAGCAGCGCGTGCTCGTAGGCGGCGATGCCGGGAATACCGACCTTGAACAAATAATCAATCGCCGCGCCCAATCCGACCACGCCCGCGATGTCCGGCGTGCCCGCCTCGAATTTTTCCGGCGCGTTTTGGTAAGTCGTCTTCTCAAACCGCACGTCCTTGATCATGTGCCCGCCGCCCTGCCACGGTGGCATGGCTTCGAGCAACGGCGCTTTGCCATACAAGGCACCGATGCCGGTCGGCGCAAAAACCTTGTGGCCGGAGAAAACGTAAAAATCGGCGTCCAGCGCGGAGACGTTGACCGGTAAATGCGGCGTGGACTGCGCGCCGTCAATCAAAACCGGAACGCCGCGCGCGTGCGCCAGCGCGATGATCTGCTCCACCGGATTGATCGTGCCGAGCGAATTGGAAACGTGTGCGACGGAAACGAACTTCGTTTTTCCGGTGAGCAGTTTTACATACTCTTCCAAAATGAGTTCGCCGCGATCATTGATGGGAATCACTTTGACGACCGCGCCCGTCTGCTGCGCGAGCAATTGCCACGGCACGATGTTCGCGTGATGTTCCAGTTCGCTGACGATGATTTCATCGCCTGCGCCGATGTTTTTGCGGCCATAACTTTGCGCAACGAGATTGATGGCTTCCGTCGTGCCACGGACGAAAACAATTTCCTTTGCGTCTGCCGCGCCGAGAAATTTGCGGACTTTCTCGCGACCGGCTTCAAACAGCGCGGTCGAACGCGTGGCGAGCGTGTGCGCCGCGCGGTGGATGTTGGAGTTGTCGCGGCCGTAAAACTGTGAGGTTGCGTCAAGCACGACCTGCGGCTTGTGCGTGGTGGCGGCGTTGTCGAGCCAGATAAGCGGCTTGCCGTTGACGAGTTGGTGCAACGCGGGAAAATCACGGCGCACGCCCTCAACATCGAACTTGGGAGTAGGCACGGTGTTTTTCGGATAGGACTGGCAGGCCAGCGGCGATTTGCCGGAAACGTCGCCGCCGCGCAGGAAATAATATTCCGGCGTGGAGGCGGATTCGGCACCAGGCAAGCCCAAGAGCGCATTGCCGTTGGTCGTTTTGGCGTCCGCCTTTTTTCCATTGGGGCGATAATCGCCATTGCAGCGTGGTTCGCCGAACGCGTAACTGTCGTCGGAATCCGGCGCGTGCGCGCCCGTCGGTGTTTTCTCCGGTGTAGCTGCCGGTTCGGACAATTTTGGCGCGGCGGGCTGCGGGCTCGGATGCACCGGCGGCAAGGCCGAATTTGCCTCCGTGCCCGAAAGATCGGTCAAATTGGAAACGCTCGGAATGTCTGTTGGCGCGGCTGGTGTTGCCGTTGGTCGCGCGCCACGACTCAAACCCGAATAAGCCTCGGCTATGAGCTTGGCGACAAGATCGCTGTGCGCCACTTCGTTCGCCGCTGGTTCGGCGACAGCGGAAGCTGGTTCACTGTTTAGCGCTGTAGTCATGGTAATTGTTCACGACGACATTATCCAAACGGGCGATGGCATCCGTGGTCAGCACGCTGGCGGAGAAATAGCGCGTAACGAGGTGGGACGCGATGGAATGTTCATTCGTGCCCATGTAGCGGACCGACAGGCCGGGTTCAACTTCGCCGGTCACACCGGTTTTCTGCAAACCGACTACGCCCTGTTCCGCTTCGCCGACACGCAGCAGTAGAATGCTCGTGGCATTATTCTTCACGTCGAGCTTGTTGCTCGGAATCAGCGGCACGCCGCGCCAGGTGATGAACGGCGTTCCGAAAAGATGAACCGTTGGCGGCGGCACGCCACGGCGTGTAGCTTCGCGACCGAAGGCAACGATGGCTTTCGGATGCGCGAGGAAAAACGCGGGCTTCTTCCAGACGAGGCCGAGCAATTCGTCGAGGTCGTCGGGCGTCGGCGAACCTTTGCGCGTTTTGATGGTTTGCGCCGCGTCCACTTCCTTGAGAAGCCCGAAGTCGGGATTGTTGATTAGTTCCCATTCTTCTTTTTCCTTCACGGCCTCGACGGTCAGGCGGATCTGTTCGCGCAACTGGTCAATCTTGTTGCTGTAAAGATCGGTCACACGCGTGTGCGTGCGAAGAACGGTTTGGATCGTGCTCAAATGATATTCGCGCGGGTCGGGATCGTAATCTACGAACGTCGTCGGGAGTTTGGGTTCGCCGCCGTCCACGGTGAGCAAGTCCACTTTGCCCTCGCCGAATTCATTCGCCGGCTTGCCCTTCGCAGCCTTGGCGACGCGGTTGACGCGATAAACGCCGCCATCCACATCCACCCACGGCAGCAGCTTGTTCAGCCAGCGCGGCGTGATTTCCGTCATCTGCGGGACGGTGACGGTGGCGGTGGCGAGGTTGCGCGCGGCGGCGGCGCTCAGGCTCAAGTGGAGTTCGGTGTCTTTGCTCATAATTTATTTTGTGTGTTGGTGAATTGGAAAAAGTTTAACGCGAGTTGCGTGCCGGAAAATACGGGAGAGACCTCGTGCGTGAAAACGCCGAAGCCAACACTAAAAATTCCGGTCGCGCCGGAATCTGGACACAACTCGACATGAACATACTTTTAATTTCATGGAAGCTTCCAGTGGACCGGTGAGCGCCGTGAGGTTTCGGGACAATTTTAGAGTGGCGTTGACGCCTGCCTTGACTCAAATCCTAAATGCGTTGGCTGCCCTGTCAATGCCAATGTCTATTCAAATTTCCTTAATTCCCGTTTCGGAAAAAACGAACAAGTTTTGCCGCTATGGCGAGCGTCCATGCCATCAAAATTTCGGCGGCGTCCACGGCAGCCCGTGCGCGGCGGCGACTACTTGATTCGTGACCTTGCCGCCCATCACATTGATGCCGCCGACCAGCGCTGGTTGTCGCTGACAGGCTTCGGCGAGACCATAATCGGCCAGCATCTCAATGTAACGGTTCGTGGCGTTGGTTAGCGCCTGGGTGGCGGTGCGCGAGTAGGCACCCGGCATGTTGGCCACACAATAGTGCGTCACGCCTTCTTCGACAAAGACCGGATTTTCATGCGTGGTGGGACAGGACGTTTCCACGCAACCGCCCTGATCAATTCCATGTCCACGGCCCGGTCGCCCTTGCCCCAACGAATATTCCGTTTGCGCCATTCGTGATAGTGATCCAATTGCTGTAGGGAAATGCTGTCCACGGTGAACGCATCCCAGTATTTCAGCAGCACGGTGCTGTTGCGCTTTTCACATTGGAGCGTCCGGCCCTGGCGCGGCTGTTTCTGGCGGTCGGGGTAGCCGTCCTTCACATAATGCCGGACGATTTCACCCACGGTCACTTTGGGTTTCTTGGCCTGCTGCGCCTCCCGCTCAACCATCCCGGAACGGCGGCGGTGAAGTTCTTCACGCGCATATTTGAGATTGGCGGTTTCGAGCGAGCGCCAAGTGCGCCGCCCGTTGATTTTGGGACGTTCGTAATAAACGCCGGATGGGATGTAGCGGAAGATTCCCGATTCCACCCGCTCGAATTGAGCGACGGCAGGGCCTGTTTTTTTGAGCTTCGTTTTCATGTTGTATTCGCTTTTTGTTTGGCGCGATACAACAGGCCTTTTTCGGGCGCGGATAGTCGTGGACTAAAATATGGACTAAAGCGCTTTTTTCATGGATTCAGAAGATTTTCGGAGCCCGCATAAACCCCTTGATTTACAAGGGGTTGGAAGTGGTGCACCCAAGAGGAGTTGAACCTCTAACCTGCTGATCCGTAGGCACAAACAGTTCTGTTTCAATAGGTTCCTCCAGTTGAAGGAGGCTAGTTTCTCTTGAATTACGGCACTATTCCAATCAAGGGATTTTGCAAGAGCAGTCGTCAGTTTATTTATCTCCTGCCAGTTGCGGGGCAAAGTGCATAAAGGAGTGCATAAAGCCATCCTGCTGATCTTTGCATACCCACAATTGAATCCTGCTCCGATACTGACATCGGCTTGAGCAGGTGTCAATTATTTCAGTTTGAATCACTCCTATTTGTCTGTTCACACTTCACTTGGTCAGTGACGATTAAATTCGAACAGTTACTGGGCAGTTCCATGCCGTTACTATTTTTACTGTCCACCGAGTTGGCGTAACAGGTCCGCGGCGGCAGGGAAGTTGGGCTGAAGTGCGAGAGCGCGACGGGCGGCGGCGCTAGCTTCATTGACTTTGCCGAGCCTCCCTAAAATTGTGGCGCGGGCGTAAGGGATGCGCGGATCATCCGGTGCCGCGGTCTCGGCGCGCGACAGGGCTTCAAGGGCACCGTTGTCGTCGCCACGTCCGCTGCGGGCAAGGCCGAGATTATACCAGGCTCTGGCATGGTGTGGATCATACTTCACGGCAGCCTCCAGTTCGGTCAATACGCGCGCGGATTCGCCGGTTTCGTTGAGGGCGAGAGCGAGTTTGTAGTGAAACTCGGCGTCGCTGGGATCCAGACGGACAGCTGCTTCGAGTTGCGTGACAGCTTCCGGCATACGGCCCAGTTGACTTAAAACCATGGCGAGTTCGTGGCGGATGCCGGCGGAGTAGGGATCCCATGCCGCCGCGCGCTCGAAATAAGGCAGGGCGTTGGTCGCATCGCCGCGCTGAAGACGGAAGGTGCCGGCCTGCAACTGGCCCAGCGGTTGATCGGCAATATGGTCGAGGAAGTGCAAATACTCGCTGCCGGCGAGAGAATTGGTGTCAAGTGTGGCAGCAAGCTGGCGCGCGGCTTCCATGCGCACGTTGCGCGACGGGTCGTTAAGTTTCGATTCCATTGCGCTCAGGACATCCCTGCGTCCGCCTTGAGCAACGGGACCGAGCGCCTGCACGGCCATCTGGCGGACGAGCGGGTTGGTGTTTTGCAACTGACCGAGCAAGGCGTCGCTGACGGAGGCATCGCTGACCCAGCGTTGCAGGAGGTTCGCGGCCACGGCTTGCCAGTAGGGAATGGCGTCGGTCTCCAACATCTTCATCAGCGGTTCGCGGACCGAAGCGTCGTCCTGCCGGGCGCGGGCCACAATCTCGGCGCGTTGACGATAGGGCCGGTTCATCTTGTCGCCATACCATTTCTCGACGTATCCTAAACTCCAGTCAGTGCTTTTGTCCGCGTGGCAACGGTTGCAGGCATTGGGGATGCCAAATTGCTTGGTGAGCAATGGATCGGGGATGGTGAAGCCGTGGTCATGCCGCCAGTGGCGTTGCATGTAGGGTGTTTGCGGCATGTGACAGTTCACACATTCGCCGCCGGTCTCCTTGACCTGCGCGGGTTTGTAGGCGGTGAGATCCGTGTTGGTCAAAACGCCGTTGGTGTCATAGCCAAAAACTTTATGCTGGCTGTGCGTCACGGGATTGATGGCGGGCGCATTGGTCGCGCCCGGTCCATGGCAACTCAAGCAAAGAAAGTTTCCCGGCAGCCGCGTCTTCATCGTGTGGCTGTTATGGCAGTCCATGCAGCGCACTCCCTTGTTATACATCTTACTGCCCATGAACGCGGTGACCTCATAATCCTCGTCCCAATTCTGGCCGTCGGGATAAAACGTATCCGAATCATCCACAATGGTGAGCATGTGGTGATCAAAGTAGCGGTCGCCGGGCTTGGGGTCTCCGGTGATCTCGGCACGGCGCGAATGGCAGCCGGCGCAAGTTTCAAAGTTTTCCTCACGCGTCAGCTTGTGGAGCGTCGGATCTTTCAAGCCCTTGTTCTGATGAGCGTGCTGCCATTCGTTGTGATCTTTCATCGGACCATGGCAGGATTCGCAGCCCACTCCATTTTCAACCATCGCCGTGTGGTAGGTGTCGGTGGGGACATCGTAATTCTTGCGGAGGCGCGTGTTATGACAGGCGGCGCACATGTCATTCCAGTTCATGCCGCGCCCGGTCCAGTGGCCCCATTCGCCGGGCTTGCGGTCTTCCGTGCCATACATATCAAACCACTCATTCGTGCGTGGATCCCAGGCAGCTTCGGTGGTTTGTAATCGTCCGCCGGGAAACTCGACGAGCATTTGACGCAGCGGATCGTCGCCGATAATGCGCAATACCGGGAAAACTTCATTGGTGCCATGAAGGCCGATGTCGATGACTTCGTAACGCTCACCGTTTTTGCGCACCGAAGTCTGTTGGGTCTCATGCTTGAAAGTGCGGGCAGGAACAAACGCGGCTTCGACCATCGCCTTCGAGGGCGCACGTTCAGCCTGTCCGTGATGCGAACCAGCCCACGCGGCAAATTCCTCCTCATGACATTCGCGGCAGCTCGCAGAGCCTCCATAGGCGGCGTAGGTCTTGGCCTGATCGGTCAGCTGGAAAGTGGCGCCCTCCACCCGGGTGAGGCCATAGGTGGCGTGGAAAGCAACCCGAGCGATGCCGACCGCAATCACGACCGTCAGCCCAACCAGCAACCGCCGAAATTTTTGGCGGGCGGGTTGGGCTTTAGCAGTTCGTCGATGCGACACGACGACAGTTTGGCAGAAGAGCCTCTTGATTTCCATGCGGAATGGCAAAAAACACATGGCTAATTGGTTGGCGCACTTGAAACAATTCGCAAGTTAAGGATGTTTGGCGCGGCGATTCGATTTCCCTTAGATTGCCCCTTCAATATCATTTCTCCAATGATTGGCCAGCAGACCGTTGATGAAGATTTGCAATGGATGATAAAACATTAGTGGCAACAAAATCAGCGGAATGTCGCTGCGCGAACCAAAAATCAAAACGGCCAGCGGCACACCCATGGCCAGGGTTTTTTTGACGGAACAAAAATACGCCGCAATCCGGTCTTCACGATTCAATCGCAGCGAACGGCACGTCCAATAAATTAACAGCGACATGCCGGTGAACAGCAACGCGACGCACAAAAATAATTTGGCCGGTGTCGCCGCGCCGTGCTGTTGCCAGATTTTTTCCACGAACGAATCACAAAACGCGCTGTAAACGATGACTGTATTGCTGATGCGGGCAATCCATACTTTGTGATGTTCCACCCATTTCTTGACAAATCTCCGCAGGCTCATGCCGATGAAAAAGGGTAGCAGCGTGAGCAGCATGATTTTCAGCATCAACGGTCCCAGCGGCGCGGACTGGCCGGTGGTCTTCATTAATTCATGCACTAGCAACGGCGTCAGCACCACGCCGATGAGGTTAGATAGCGCCGCATTGAACAAGGCGCCGGCGACATTGCCCTGCGCTACGGCGGTCAACACCACCGAAGTCGAAATCGTGGAAGGCAGGACGCACAAATAAAGCAATCCCTGCCGGATGCCCGCCGGTTCCGTTCCCCAAATCGACGGCACGGTGAAATATAAAAAAATCCCGATAATCGGGAAGACGATGAACATAAAACTTTGAATGATGATGTGCAGCCGCCAGTTGCCCGCGCCGCTTTTGAGCTTCTCAAATGCCAGTGACAGACCTTGTAAAAACAAGATTGTCGCGATTCCAAAATTGTTCACCAATTCCGGATGTAAAAAACCGTGGCGCGAACCGGGCGAAGGAAAAAGAAACGCCAGCACCACGGCCAGGACCAGGCCCAGAATAAAACCATGGCGGCGAATCCACGTTGCGTAGCTCATTCGACTCCTTTCACGCTGCCGCAATTTTTTTTTACGTCAGCCATGATGAATCCGCTAATTTCAGGAGCCGTTCGCCGGCGGCGTGCAGCGTTGCTTCATTTTTTGCGAAGTGAAAACGGATGAAGCGATTTTCTGGTTCGCGGAAGAAACTGGAGCCGGGCACACCCGCCACGCCGACTTCGCGGACAAACCATTCGGCGGCGTCCATGTCGCGCGCGAAGCCGAGCGAAGAAATGTCGAGCATCACATAATATGCGCCTTGCGGTTCGGTGAATGGCAAACCGGTTTGGCGCAAATAGCTAAGAAATAGTTCGCGTTTTTTGGAATAAAGTTCGCGGAGACCGGCGTAATAACTGTCGGGCAATTCCAGTCCGGCGACGGCGGCTTCCTGCAACGGGGCGGCGGCTCCGACGGTCAGAAAATCATGCACCTTGCGCGCCTGCGCGATGATTTCGGGCGCGGCATGAACATAGCCCAGCCTCCAGCCGGTGATGGAATAGGTTTTTGAAAGCGAGTTGCAGGTGATGACGCGTTCAAACGCCCCGGGCAGCGCGGCGCAATAAACGTGTTCGTGCTTTGCATAGACGATGTGTTCGTAAGGTTCGTCGGTGATGACAAAGGCGTCGTGCTGCTCCGCGAGCTTCAGGATTTCCAAAAGTTCGGCGCGCGTGAATACCTTGCCGGTGGGATTGGACGGATTGCAGACAATGATGGCTTTCGGTTTTTGCGCGAACGCACGGGCAAGCTCGTCTGAATCAAAATTAAAATCCGGCGCGTGGAGCGGAACGTAAATCGGTTCCGCGCCAGACAGGATCGCATCGGCGGCGTAGTTTTCGTAGAACGGCGAGAAGACGATGACTTTGTCGCCGGGATTGCATGCGGTCATCATGGCGACCATCATCGCCTCGGTGCTGCCGCAGGTGACGACGAGGTGCTCGTCGGGATCAACGGCGAGGCCGGTGAACCGGGAAATTTTCCGCGCGAGCGCCTGGCGAAAGCGCGGCGCGCCCCAAGTCACCGCGTATTGATGATGCGGCCCGCGCGTGGCGCGTTCAAGCGCGACGAGCAATTCCTCGGGCGGATCAAAATCAGGAAAGCCTTGGGCAAGATTGATCGCCTCGTGCTGGTTGGCAAGGCGAGTCATTGACCGGATTACGGATTCAGAAAATCTGGAAAGTCTGGTTGCTGTTGCTGGCATGATATAAATCAGAATTCAGGTGACGGTGAATCTTAACATTATCCGGCAAGGTGAATTATGACACGCCACAAAATGGTGGACAGCGATCCTGCCCGAAGACAGAAGACTGGAAAACGCGCCGCTGTGCAATGTGTTTTATCAACTACACCGCGTTGTCGTCGCGTTCCCCAGTGCGGATACGATGCGCCTCGGAAATTTCTGAAATAAATATCTTTCCATCGCCGATCTTCCCGGTCCGGGCCGACTTGATAATGGCCTGAACGGCTTGCTCCACCCGATGATCGGACACTACAATTTCAATTTTGATTTTTGGGAGAAAATCCACAGTGTATTCGCTACCACGATAGATTTCCGTATGGCCTTTTTGACGGCCAAATCCTTTTACTTCGGTGATGGTCATGCCCTCAATGCCGAGGTCGGTCAAGACATCCCTGACTTCGTCCAGTTTGAATGGCTTGATGATGGCCTCAATTTTTTTCATGGTTCAAATATTTTGTTTACAGGTTTTGACCGATGGCGAGCAGGCTGCGGTATGAATCGAGGATTGATTTCAGGGCACCCACCGTTCCGTGAATTTGGGAAGGCCGGGGCGCATGTTTCGGTATGCCAATATGGAGTTCGAAGGGTGCCGGATTCAATTCTTCCGTAACTGTGAGGAAGTCCGGCAACGATGCGTTGGGTAAAGCGTGAATCGAGCCGGCATCGGATTCTGCTTTCAAAATGCTGCCCGGCAGGAATCGTTGGGTCGTCAGAATTGCCGGCTGTGCCAGCGCCCGGTTCAAAATGTCACTTTTGGTGTCCACCAGAAAGCCGTCGGCATAATCCGTCGTCTGTAATGAAATTACACCATGAAAGCGGAGCACTCCCAGTTCCCGTTCCAAGTAATACACTTCGGGTTGGGAGGAGCCGCCCCAAAACTGCCCCGCCAAATCATTGCTGGCAGCGTGGTTCCGCGTGCGCGCCGCAAGACCAACTGGGTTGCAAATGGGATAGGCATAGATGTGGAAGCCTCTGGCCGCTTGTGGGGCAGTTTCGAGTTCCCGCAGAAGTTCCACCAGCGCCTCTGCTCCTTCCGGATCATCACCGTGCAGGCCGGCAAATATTCCCAGACGAAGGGTGTCACCCCCGCCGGTTGGTCCCATGAAAATGAATCGTGGGATCTGAAACAGATTTTTTTCAACCAGAAACTGGCCGACGGAACCGCCAATCAGGTGGTCTGAATCTTCTGCCAAATCCAACAATGGTTTCAACAGCCGCTGCGTTGTGTTGGGTTGATCGCTCAGTGCTTCCGCATTTAATGGAGCGGAAATGAGTTGGGCTGGTCGCAATGCTCGCATAGATTTATTCGATTCAATGGTGAATTAGGTCGATTCGATTCAAGGCAACCTTACTTGCAGTCGCAAATAAAGGGGTGATTGCTGGGTGACGCTCAAATCTGCCTGATATATTGCCTGTTCAAAGCCTGCCGGGCTGCTGAGCGGCAACGTTCCGACCTGGCTCGCCGTTAACGTCGTCCAATCCACCAAGTCTGGCGATGCCTGAACCGTGTAGATCAGTTCAGAGGTGCCGGCGACCCGGCGCGGGAATGTCACTTGCAAATGATTGCCGACAATACTGGCCTGCAACGAAAGCTGGGCGACATCGGTAGCACCAGGCTGGCCACCGAAGGCGTATTCCAACAGCCGTGAACCCGTGCCGTCGCTCGCATACCAATTGACCGGCGCAGTGCCAAAATACCGATAATACCAGGCGGTGGACGACTGGTTGGTGGCATTATAGAGCGAGGTGATTTCTGCCGCACTCAAGGCCCGGTTGAAAATATGAACCTCATCAATGAGCCCGGTGAAATATCGTCCCTGAACATCGTTGCCGATTTGAAGGTCCCCGCCCGCCTGCGTGTTAACGGCTTGGGGTGCTTTCGCGCTGATGGGGTCAAACTGGCCGTCCACGTAGAAAACGACATTGGTGACATTCCCATAATTGTTTGTGAAAACGGCCGCGACGTGATGCCAGTTCCCGTCGGTCACCACCGTGCTGCCAACAATGTAGCCACCTTCGTTTTCGACTCGAATGGCTCCAGACGTTCCATTATCAGCCTGCACCCGGAAAATCCATTTTTCTCCGGTAACCTTCGGCCCCCAGCTGACAATGGCCCCGGTATTGGTGGTATTGATCCAAGCCGTTACCGTGCGGTTGCTGGTGCCTAAAATGCCCTTGTAGCCAGTCACGACAACTTGATCGGCTACGCCGTCAAATTGGATGGCTTGATTGTATCTGCCGGGCACCCACTCCGCAGGATCGTTGGCGAATCCGGTTAATACACCCGTGAGATCTCCGCCAGCGTCTTCGGTGGTCAACCCGGAAACCTGGTCAAACGGAAACCACACCGTGCCGTCAGAAAACGCTACATTTACGTTCACCGTCGCCGTGCTGACGGTCGCTCTATCCGTGGCGGTATAGGTAAAACTATCTTTGCCGAGAAAGTTGGTATGGGGAGTATAAAGGATCCCGCCGGAGCTTATGACAGCCGTCCCAGCCTTGGGCTGGCTAACGCTTACAATGCTCAATGTTCCCGAACCACCGTTGAGGACATTGGCAAGCACATTGATGTTGGTGGCAGTATTTTCTGCAATGCTGACCGTGTCATCCAATGCGGCAAAACTTGTCGAGCAGGCCGCGCAATCCGAAAAGTAGGCCGTAAGCGGAACCGGTTGTTTGGCTATGCCCGGCCCAGAATACTTAAGATTCAAGTTGTTGGTGCCGGAAGCATGGCGATAAAAGAGCCGGATGGGATGCAAGCCGGCTTTGAGAAGAATAGAGGAGGCAACTTCCGCGCCAGTGTGAGTGAAATCGTCATCAATGACATGAACTTCATGCAACCACAATTCGGCACCGGAATCGTCGGTGAGGTAGAAGGTGTATTGGCCATCGGCTGGAACGAGAAGATATCCTCGATAACTGATGCCGAAATTATTTGTCGGCGCCGAGATGCTCGTAAGCAGTCCAGCCATTTTGCCGGTTGAAACGGCAGTGAGTGCGTCAAAATCCGGCACCCACGGCCATGATCCCTGATAAACAGCATAATCCAAGGCTCCATTGGTTATCCCATTAATTGTGGCAAACGGCACAAGGGCAACCTCTGGAGTGATCTGTGACGGAGGGTTGGTGACCGCGGTGAAGGTTGAAGCTGGCACCAGATCAGAGTCATAAGGCCGCGACGCAGACGAATTGGGTTGGCGCACCTGTTTTACGATGTTTTGAACTTGCGCCAGGAAAGCGGCGTTGGTGGGATTGGCGGACAGATCGTTGTCCTCGTGCGGATCGGTGACCACATTGTAAAGCCGGAATGGATCCGTGCTGTTCGTGATATTATAGCGCACGGCGACATAGTCGCCCACCCGGATGGACTGCAGCTGCGCGCGAGCAGACACATTCTTGCGGGTAAACAAACCGAATGTTCCTCCGTCAACGGGGAAGGTGCCATCATAGTAATATTCAAAATACCAATACCCCCGGCTGCGCTGCGTCCCCAGACCGGTCAGTGTCGGCAGCAGCGAAACCCCATCCGCCTCGGCCGGCGGCACCTGGCCGGTGACATCTGCAAAGGTTGGCACCCAATCCCAGAAGGCGGAAATCACGTCCGAAACCGAGTTGGAGGCAATGGTTCCAGGCCACCAGGCAATGGTGGGTTCGCGGACACCGGCTTCCCACAGGTCGCGCTTGATGCCATCCATGTTGGCCCACGAATCAAAATAGCGCGGATCGGAGGTATAAGCCCCACCGTCGCTTTCATTGGCCGGTCCGTTATCGGAGCTGAAGATGATCAAAGTGTTGGTAGCAATATTTAGATCATTCAGCAATTGCACCAAATCGCCAACGCCGTCGTCCAGCCGCCGGTCAATGGTGGCATAGCGTTTCATGGTGGCAGTCCAGTTTCCGGGCTGAACCAGTGTGTTGCTATAGGTCGTCGTCGCGTTTGTGTAATCTGGGTGGATCCAGGTATCCGCCGTCAACGGCGTCGGCGTCAACGGCCATTGCAAGCCCCCGTTAATTCCGGAACCGGTTGGAAAAGGACCGCCAGGAACCTGTAGTGCCGCATGCACCGCCGTCGGTGCCAGATAAAGAAAAAATGGTTGACTTGGGTTGGCTAACTCATGATCAACAACAAACTTTTTGGCCCGGGCAAAGAACAAGTCGGTGGAATAGATATTTGAGTAACTGGCCGTCACATTCGTGTAATCTTGATACAACGGATGCCCGGCGTCGTGGTAATACACGTGTCCCGCACCGTGATCGACAAACCCGAAAAATTCATCGAAGCCATGTTGCAGCGGGTAGCCGGTGACCGTTGAAGGATCGTAAACCGCCGGAAAACTGCTTTGTCCCGCCAGACCCCATTTTCCAATCGCGCCGCAATAATAGCCCGCCTGCTTCAATACCGTGGCCAGCGTGTGGTTGCTCGGCAATGCCTTGTCAAATTGATTGTCCCGGATCGCGCAGTTGCCTTGATCCTGCCCCAGCAATAATGATGCGCGAGCCGGCGCACACACCGGTGAACTCGAATAGTGTTGTTTGAAGATCATGCCTTCTGCCGCCAGTTTATCCAGTTGCGGCGTGATCATTTTGGGCAGGTTGTTTGAACGGCTGTTCTGATAAAACACCCCCACGTCCCCATAGCCCAGATCATCGGCCAAAACAAAAATAATGTTTGGACTGGCGCCGACCGCTGAATTCTTTACATAGACCGTGCGGTTGGTGCTGCTGGTGTTGCCGCTGCTGTCCGAGGCGGTGTAGATGATGGTATAAGCCCCTGGCACGTTGGTATTGACGGCAAATGTCGTCGTTACCGAGACCGCTCCGGCGCAGGCATCATAAGCCGTCGCTCCCGGATCGGTAAACGCACTGCCAGTCGCCAGGGTGAGTGGATTGGCTCCCAGAATGGTGATGACCGGCGGCGTCGTGTCTTGAACGGTCAGGGTTGCACTGTTGGTCAGACTGCCATTGACATTGGCAACCACCACCGAGATCAAATCATTGCTGCCGCTAGATTCAGACGCGCCGTAGAGTGTAAAGGTGGCATTTGTCGCATTCGCAACCGTTCCGCCATTGATGCTCCATTGATAGTTCAAGGGCTGGACGCCGCCGGCGCTGACGGAGAAAAGCGCGCTGCCGCCACATTCCACCGTCTCATTGGTCAACGCCGATGACAGCACCGGCAGCAGGGATTGCACAATCACGGTTCGATTGGTGCTGAGGATATTCCCCTGGCCGTCATCCGCACTGTAAGTAATTGTATAGCTCCCCGGTGTGCCGTCGTCCACCGACCCATTTGTCGTCACCAAGGTGGCATTCCCATAAACGTTAGTAGCCACGGCACCAGGATCTGCAAAGGGACTGCCTTGGGTGATTACCAACGGGTTCTGGCCAAGCAGTTGTATCACAGCCAACGACAATTGCTGAACAGTCAGCGTGCCGCTATTGGTGACGCTGCCGTAAATGTTGGTGGCAATCACCGAGTAACTGCCCGAGGCTGTCACGACTGGATTCGTCAACGTCAGGGTCGCGTTTGTTCCACTCGCAATGGCGTTCGTGTTGTTGTCATACCACTGATAAATCAATGTGTTTCTGGCCACCAGTTCGCCCACTCCCGCGTTCAACACCGCATTGTTCCCATAAGAAATCACCTGATTGCCCAGTATGTTTGTGATTCCCGGGGCTAATGCAATCTGTTGAATATCACTCAAGGCCAGGCTTGATGAATAGATCCGAACATCGTCAATCAAGCCGGTGAAATACCGGGAATTGCCCGTCAGGTCATAGCCAATCAGGACATTTGTAGCGGTGGTGTTGACCGCCGCCGAACTTGATCCCGTGACCACCGTTGTGGTGTCCAACGACCCATCCACATAGAGCTGGATGCTTCCCAGCGTGCCACCTGCCGGAAACGTGACCGCCACATGGTGCCAGTTTCCATCCGCCACGTTGGCCGTTCCATTCACTGCCGCCCCGGTGATTTCCAGCCGAATCTGGTTAGGACTGCTGCTGCCAACAAGACGTAGATCAAAACGTTTGCCTGTGGTGTTCGGTCCCCAGCTCACTATGGTTGGGTTGGAGTTGGTCTGCGCAATGGCCGGATTTATCCACGCGGTGATGGTCCTGGCGTTGTTGCCGGAGATGCCCTGATAATCAGTTCGGATGTAATTCGCGCCGCTCAAAGACAGCGCCGCTACCGTCCCGGGCGCCGGAACCGGGGCCAGACCCGTTGTCACCCAACTTAAATTCCCGGTGGTATTGCCATTGGTGCCAACGCTGCTGACGGTTCCACCAGTCGAATAGATTGTGTTCGTCGCCGGATTCAACGCCCCTTCGTCCAGCCGATACCACACTGCAGGCGTAGCCCCAAATACATCTGCAAGGCTGAAGGTTAAAAGAGAGATAAATAATAGTTTTTTCATAGAAGGAGTATCTGATTAAAATCAGGGATATACTGTGCGGTAATATTTTTGGGGCCAGTTGCTGGTATTCACGTCGTTGAAGGACGACTGGCCGCTATCGTCAACAGTATTTGTCGAAATATCAGTCCAGCCCGCCGAGATTAGATTCGTCGCTGCCTGCAAACGATATGGATAGCCTGGCACGCCCGTAAATGTAATGGTTTTACTGCCGTCAGCATTGGCGGTTACACCCGTGAAATGATTCGTTGGTGAGTTCATGGTTTGAGCCGCGTCTGAGAGTTGCTCGGGCATGGGAAGTCTTGTTTCCAAGGGTTGGCAATTTTTTTATTATTGGCGGGACAGGCGATGGCATGATCTGAAACCGACCAGAACGCCGGCCATTTCATTGGTTTAGAGGATGCTTCAGCCGCCCGGTCCAATGGAGAATCGAGAGCGTCAGGAACATGACCACGAAGAGGCCCAGCGCAAGATTCACCGGCTCCGGCACCGCCGTGATATTCAGACTCCAGTCATTCAATGTCGCTTGACCGCCACCCGCAGTTTCATCTGCGAAAAATAGCGTCCAGGTTCCATCCGCCGCCGAGCCGTTGAATCCAGACAACGATCCGGCAGCTTGATAGGCATGACCCGAACCAAAAACTGATCCGGGTGTTTCCGGCGTAGCCTGGATGCTCCCCGCCTCCGTGTCCGAAAGCGTGACGTTCAAGCCTGATCCGGCGTAGCCGAAGGGATTGCTAATGGTCGCGCCCGGCTGGTTCAACAGCATCACCAATGTCCCATTCGGGGCAACCAGATAGGCATACAAACTCCCGTTGTAGCCGCCGCTGATGTTCAAATCCACTGTCAAACCGGAAACCGTGGCACCTGAAGCCGCCTGATCGTAAGTTCCAGCAAAACTCGCTCCGACAGGATTGCCGTCGGGAATGCTGCCCACGGCGTATATTGAAGCCTTGGAGTTCATGCTCGCCGCCAGCACAACCACCAGCATACCCATCAAGGTTAGATTTTTCATAAGCAATATGAGGTTGTCAGCGTTAGATTTTCGGCGTTTGTGTTACGGCTGCCATTTCAACTGGTAGAAGGCGGACGGGCTGGGCTTGACTCCGCCCAGGTCCCAGAATGTGTCCACCGCGTTGATAGCGCCGTTTGCCGCCGCCTGGTTGGTTGACACATCCACCCACACCGGCGAAGTTAGATTCGTTGACCGTTCCAAGGTATAATAGAAAAATGGGATGCCGTAGGCTGTGACTGTGTTGGAATACGGGCTGCTGAAGTCATGACCCGTGATGGAATTTGTCCCCGTCACACTGCCCTGGATTACAATGTTGATGTAACCAAGGTTCGTCCCGCCTTGGCCGTCGCTGATGCCATAGGTGATCTGGTCGGCCACGTTCGGGCTGTTGGTGTAGCCGATGAAGGCGTAACCGTTGGTGGTCACGATGCTGCCATCCAGATTTGTGCTCCAATTCAGCGCTGATAAGTTGACGCCGTTTGTGCTCTGCAACGTCACCCCGGTCAACTCCACCGGGTCACCGTCCACGTCGCTCCAGTTGGTCGCCACATCCGACAGCGCGATGATTAAGGCCAGTCCCGCCGTCCGTGTCACCGTCATCACATTGGCCACCGGTGGATGGTTGGTGACGATTTGATCCAAGGTGTTCGTGCTGCCAACATAATTGCTATCACCCAAGTAGGCGACGGTGATGACATTCGTGCCGCGCGGCAAATTTGTGATCGAAAGGCTGCTGGCGGCGTTTGTGCTGAAGGCTCCGTTGGTGGAAGAGAAAACCACGCTGCCGGTGGCGTCAGTAGGCAGCGTGGCGATGTAAGAAACACTGTCCGTGTAACCGGACGGATTCTTGGTGGAGGACGCCCCGATGAAAATGCTCGCTTGAATCACAGACAAAGTGCCGTTGTTGTAGGTGATGCTGTAATTGGCCGGATTGAAAGTGCCAGCCGTCGCTGCACTCGGCGTCAAAACGTAGCTGCCCACGTTATCCGTAGCTGACGTGCCGTTGGTCGGGCTGCTCGTCGCCGTGATGGTCACGCTGCCGATGGTTTCACTGTTCTGCAATCCGCTACTGGTGAAGTTGGTTGAGCCAGCTCCATAAGTCTTCGCCTGGCCATAGACCTTGCTGTCGTTGTTCGCGGTGATGCTCAATCCCGCCGGCGTGATCCCCAAATTCGCACCTACATACGACAGGTTATAGTTGGCGCTCAGGCTCAAGCTGCCTTGGTTGATCGCATAGCTGCCCACATTCTCGCCGGCCGTCCGCGTCAGCGCCCCGCTGAAACTGTCCCCGCTGATCAAGGCCGGGCTGAACTCATACGTCAACGCCGGATCCCCGTTCCCATAAACTTTCGACTGACTGTCTGCTGTCACCGTCACCTCCAACGCCCCAACCGTCAATGTCCCCGAAACGTAGGTAATGTTGTAGTTACCTGAAGTCAGGCCACTCGGTGTGATGACATAATTTCCCGCATTGACCGCTCCCTGGGACGTGCCGCTGTAGTTTAATGCGCCACCCAGCACCCCCGGTGTTTCCCCGTTCACAAAGCCATTGTAAGTTACTCCGTTTCCACCACTGTAAGCCGCACCGTTGTATATTCTGCTATCGCTTTTTGCCGCAATCGTCAGGCTGGCTGGGTTGACGACAAGTGGCACCAAGTTGGTGACGGTGCCATAAAGGTTGGTGACAATCGCCGTGTAACTACCGGAGGCAGCCACCGCCGGGTTCGTCAACGTCAGGATCGCGTTCGTTCCCCTCGCAATGGCGTTCGTGTTGTTGTCATACCACTGATAACTCAATGTGTTGCTGGCCACCAGTTCCCCCACCCCCGCGTTCAAAACCGCATTGCTCCCATAAAAAATCACCTGATTGCCCGGCAAATTCGTGATTCCCGGGGCCAAGGCGATTGCTTGAATCGCCGCCAATCCCAAATTAGTCGTATAAATGCGAACGTCGTCAATCAATCCGCTGAAATACCGGGAAATGCCCGTCAGGTCATAACCAATCAGGACATTTGTAGTGGTGGTGTTGACCGCCGCCGAACTTGATCCCGTGGCCACCGTTGTGGTGTCCAACGACCCATCCACATAGAGCTGGATGCTTCCCAGCGTGCCACCTGCCGGAAACGTGACCGCCACATGGTGCCAGTTTCCATCCGCCACGTTGGCCGTTCCATTCACTGCCGCCCCGGTGATTTCCAGCCGGATCTGGTTCGGGCTGTTGCTGCCAACTAGACGGAGATCAAAGCGTTGTCCGTTGGGACTGGCTGGTCCCCAGCTCACGATGGTTGGATTGGAGTTGGACTGCGCAATGGCCGGATTTATCCACGCGGTGATGGTCCTGGCGTTGTTACCGGAGACGCCCTGATAATCTGTCCGAATATAATTCGTGCCGCTCAAAGATAGGGCTGCGGTCGTGCCGGGTGTCGGGACCGGTGCCAGGCCCGTCGTCGCCCAGCCCAAGTTCCCGGACGTATTGCCATTGGTGCCAACGCTGCTGACGGTTCCGCCGGTCGAATAAATCGTGTTGGTCGAAGGATTCAACGCCCCCTCGTCCAGCCGATACCACACCGCCGACGTCGTGCCGACCCCACTAACTGGGCTGACGGTGAGTGACACCACGTTGGTAACGCTGCCGTAAAGGTTGGTGACAATTGCCGTGTAATTGCCGGAGGCCACCACCACCGGGTTCGTCAGCGTCAGGGTCGCGCTCGTTCCACCCGCAATCGCGTTCGTATTGTTGTCATACCATTGATAACTCAACGTGTTGCTGGCCATCAGTTCCCCCACCCCCGCGTTCAAAACCGCATTGTTCCCATAAGAAATCACCTGATTGCCCAGCAAATTCGTGATCCCGGGGGCCAAGGCGATCGCTTGAATATCACCTAATGCCAGATTGGTCGTATAAATGCGAACGTCGTCAATCAATCCGCTGAAATACCGGGTGCTGTCAGACACGTCATTGCCAATCAAAATATTCGTGGCTGTGGTGTTGAGCGCCGTGGAACTTGATCCCGTGGCCACCGTCGTGGCATCCAATGATCCATCCACATACAGTTGGATACTGCCCAGAGTTCCCCCGGCAGGAAACGTGACCGCCACATGATGCCAGTTCCCATCCGCGACGTTGGCCGTTCCGTTCAATGATGCACCGCTGATTTCCACCCGGATTTGGTTGGGACTGCCGGCGCCAACCAGCCTGAAATCAAAGCGTTTGCCTGTGGTATTCGGTCCCCAACTGACAATGGTGGGGTTGGCATAAGTTTGGGCCGTGGCCGGCTTGATCCACGCGGTGATGGTCCGGGCGTTGTTGCCGGAGATCCCCTGGTAATCCGTCCGGAGGTAATTCACGCCGCTCAAAGATAGGGCTGCGGTCGTGCCGGGTGTCGGGACCGGTGCCAGGCCCGTCGTCGCCCAGCCCAAGTTCCCGGACGTATTGCCATTGGTGCCCACACTGGTCACCGTCCCGCCGGTCGAGTAAATGGTGTTCGTCGTCGAATTCAACGCCCCCTCGTCCAGCCGATACCACACCGCAGGGGTCGCGCCAAAAATGTTGGCCATCGAGCTGAGCGTCAAAATTGAAGTGAATAATAGTTTTTTCATAGATTTAAAGGATTTAGATTGCCGAATTAAAGCGATGCCAAGGTCCAACGGTGACATCCAAAGCCGTGAGGCCTAGGACGGCAATATGGCATATGGATTTGGAACGGATTGAGTGTTTCATAAATGATCAGTCTTGTTTTTGGATGTTTGATCTTTATGGAACCTTCAGCCGTCCGGTCGGTGCCATTGTTGTTACACGACGTCGGGCGGTCTTCGACGAGGCTGCACGCCCCAAGGAAGGAGCGGAAAAGTCAAAAATGGCATTTGAGACAGCGGACGCCAGAGTCTCGGCATCAGCGGAGAATTTGGAATCTCGACCCCGGCGGATTTCCCAGAC
>Ga0302277_1001098_pt1 | contig 20511 bp, 17 predicted proteins | sample III_Bog_N3_1_FD_198759 | JGI IMG/M metagenome (GOLD analysis project Ga0302277, IMG submission 198759) | Peat permafrost microbial communities from Stordalen Mire near Abisko, Sweden - III_Bog_N3_1 | ecosystem: Environmental > Terrestrial > Soil > Wetlands > Peat | place: Sweden: Abisko... | reverse complement strand
TGAAAGGCGTTTAGCCGCGTTGACAACATCAACGCCCGGCAACGAATTTCAACGCCTCATTTTTTCTGTGTCGGTTTCCGAAGCGAATGCTTCGGGGATGGTGTCATCCAAAAATTAAGGCTTTCAAGTTTCAGAAAGCCGCCAGAAATCACGTTCGACTAAACGTATCAAATTGTATGATGATGGGCGCAGTGAACGTCCGTTTCTGAAATCGGAGCGAACGTAACGGCTGTGGAGTCGCGGGATTTTGGAAACGGACGTTGACTGCGCTGCCGTATAGGTTTTATTTCGAGGCGATTTGTCTGGCCGGTTTCCGAGTGCCGCAGGAAAGCCGGTCAGTCAAAGCGCCGGATTTAATAGAGAGCAGCCTTATTATGGTGGTTAAGGATTTCCTTGAGCGGAGAATTTCTTTCAAGTATCTAATGCCGACTCAAATTTCGATTCAGTAAAGCAAATTTGCCCCGAAATCTGGATTCTTTCCGTCCATGACCTCCTGAATCCACTGGTCCAGTTTGCCGTGATCCATTTTCCAGAACTTGCGACAGAGCATAAAATACTCCAGCACCGCATCGTGCTCGCCTTTTTCAAGAAGGTCTTTTGCCAGAGTCATGTTGGGGCCGAAACTGTCCAGCTGCGGTGAGCCGGGACTCTTGCCGGCGGCAATCAGATACTTTTTTGCCGCTTCAATGTTTCCTTCGCGCACGGCAATCCGACCGAGAACCAGGTTGGCGTCTTGAATGGCGTTACCGTAGTTCCAGTCGCCTTTGTATTTCGGCGTCAACGCCATCAATTCTTGCGCGTAGTTCCTGGCGTCCTCAATTTTTCCAGCGACAAAACTCTCCTTGGCGGCAGCGTCAAGCGCATAAAACCTTTTCTCTCCCGGTTTAGCTGTTTTCAAATCGTTCATCGCCCGCTTATAGTTTTGCTGGGATATGCCTTGAAGTGAAAGTGACGGAAAAGAACCCGTGTAATATTTTATCAGAAAAAACGAGCCAGCGACGAACAATAGGCACCCAATCATGATTCCCCGTTGCACACGGGTGGAAAATGTCCGCACACGCGGCTTAATGAAAACGTCTGCTTCGAGCACCTGGCCAACTGTGCGTTCCGCCGCCGCCAAATTTCCGGCGCGAAATCTGCCCCAGGCAGACTCAATCGCCCGCGAAACTACATTTTCCAATTCGATGTCGGACGGAAGTTTTTCACCCTGCAACCGCCGGAGAATTTTCCGGTCTCTCTGACCCAATTGGGACGTCACCTTGCCATCCGGTTGCAATAACAGGCGGGAACTCCGCGACCAGCTTGGAAGATTTCGCAGCATCCCCCAAACCGACGCATTTGCCGGCGGCAGCCTCAATTCGAGTCCCCCTTCCGTCCACCGATGATTGCTGGCCAGCCATCGCGTGCCAAGAAAGCGGGCAAAAGCGAGCAACTCTTTTTCGGTGCAAGGGTGTCTTTCCTGAATGTCTGCGTCATCGGCTTTCAACAAACCTTCGGCTCCACGCAAAAACAAATTGTAATCCATCCGCATGGGTTGTTGGGTTTGATACCGCACCATTACAAATGACTGAATTATGATCAGCGTCATGCACCAACTCATTGGCATCCAACCCAATCCAACCAACAAAAAAGACGAAAATAAAACGCTGGTGCACACTATGACAACAATGGAATAATGGCTTCGATTGATTGATACTCGTCTGATTTGAAAGGGCAGCATCACCAAACCAATGCCGGCAAGTATAAGATAAAATGTTTTCACATTACTTAAATTAAGCCGTGGCATCAGAATCCAGATTCCCACCATCATCAGTGCAACCCAAAGAATCCCCCACCGCGAATTTTCACGGAATAAGCGGGCGCGAAAACCTTTCTGGTCGCGAAAATTTTTCAATTCCATCCGGACAAGCAGCCAACTGATCGCCAGCATCGGCAGAAAAATAATAAACTGAAAAAATGAGGCGAACGGTAGCAACCATTTTGTGAATCCAATCTTTGCGAGCACGCTCGCGACGGCTGCGCCCACGCCGCCTGTCGCGGCTTTCGCGGAAGAAGAAGCCAGCACGCCGGCCATGACAGCGGGCACGAGGGTTTTGGCCGGCCCCAACTTCGCCAGCGAGCCTTCGAGTTTTTCCTCCAGCCGTTCGCGCATCGCGGCGCGGGCGCGGTGCAGGCGCACGCGTAACGCGCTCTCGGAAATTCCCAGCGCCGCCGCCGCTTCCGCGCCGCTCTTGCCTTCGAGATAAAACAGCACCAGACATTCGCGATGCGAATCCGGCAGTTCCGCGAGCGTCTGCCGCAAGGTTTCCGGCGTGTGGAGCGGATCGGCTTCGGCGGCGGCATTTTCTCCGGCAGAGATGGCCGAATTTTCCAGTGCCCAGCGTTCGCGCTTGTTGAGTTCACGGCGATGGCGGAGGCCGGAGTTGATGGCGATGCGGCGGACGATTGTGTTGACCCAGCCGGAAAATTTCGCGCCGTCGCCGAGCAGCCACAGCCGCCGATACGCGCGGATAAATGCCTCCTGCGTGGCTTCCTCCGCCAGCGCGGCGTCGCCGAGGCGACTCCATGCGACGGCAAATACTCGACGTTCGTGACGTTCGACGAGTTCGCGGTAGCGTTCCGCATCGCCGCCTCGAACGGCGGCCACGGCGGATTCGTCCTGTTGCGCGGCCTGATTTGCGCTGTCGGTCATTTCGGTTGGTCTCATTTAACCGCAAGACAGCCGCGAAGGGAAATTGTTACATACCGAATTACCCATCCTTTCCGCCAGTTGGTTCAACGAAAGACCAGCAACCCCTCGCACACCGGCTCCAACTCCGTTCGCGCCACTGGTTTGCTTTCAGCAATCCATTTTGTTTGCTTGGCATTCATGATTTCCTGCGGGCCGACCACCCGCAGAACAAATAAAGAACGCCAGTGAGCAGCATCGGCGCAAAGATCACGTTGATTTTGACTCCATGGTTTGCGACGGCGAACGCGGCCATGCCGCCCAGCACCAGCGCCCCGCCTGTTCCCTCGCGCCACCACGCCGTCACCTGCCCGGCCAGCATGACGAGCAGCGCGACAAAACTGAAGTTCACCACCGTCGGCTGATGCAATGGGTTTGGCACGCCCTCCCCCACGGCAAGGGCGGCAATCAGCAGGACGATGAGCGCGCCGATGACGCGCGCCGTCCAGCGGAGTATCGCGACGAAAGACGGGCGGGTGGGCATCGCGTTCAGTTTGTTTCCGCCAGTTCCCGCACGAAAGCCTCCGGATCGCCCGGCGAGACAACCACCGTGCGCCGTTCGTAGCGCAGCACCACCGCATGGCGCGGATCGGTGGCGAACGCGCGATATGTGCGCAGTGTTTTGTTCCAGTAAAATCCGGTGATCGAAAAGAACCCGCCGTTGCCGAACGTGCGAAGGCTCCCGCGCATCGCCTGCAGATCGAACGTCGCCGATTGCAACCCCGCGCGCGGTATCCGCGTTGTCCAAAACAAACGCCGCACCAAAACCGCGTCAGGCGTGACGGCGTAACCGCGAATCGCGAACAATGCGCAGACCAGCACGAGCGAGGCGGGCAGCCAGCCCAGCGTGCGAACCGGCCCGACATTGATTCCGCGCATGTGCGGCAGGATTCCGAACGAAATGCCGAGACACAAGCACGTCGCCAGCACGGACATGATGACGAGCGATTTGCTCCACGGAGACGTGTAGGTTTTCATAAATCTTAGCGAATGTAATAGCCCGATGCGCGCCATGAGCCATCTTTCTCATGTGTGAAAGTGACGGTCTCCACGGCCGTTTTTTTTGCGGCAAACGAGGTGTCGAACTGCATCACCACATACTCGCCATCGGGCGCGCCCGGCAGCGATGTGGCTCGTTGCGCGGACTTCAGTTTGCGGGAAACCAAATCGCCCAGCGGCTTGCGGAAGCTCTCCATGGAGGTGTTCCAAGCCTGTTCCGTGACGGCCGCCTGAAAAAACGCCGACGCATCTTTCCAAGTTTGTGAGTAATTGCCGCCGTCAATTACCGCCAGCCATTTTTCCGCCGCGCCGACTGCCTCCTGGCTCGCAGCGGCTGCGGGACTTCCGTCAGGCTTCGGAGTGCTGGCGGCAGCATCCTCCTTTTCGATTTCCTTTTTTAGATTCGCCATGTGCTCGGACAGCGGGACGTTCTCCATCGAGGCGCGCAGCGAATAGTTGCGCCAGCCGTCGGCGGTTTTCACGAAAAACAGCACGAGACATTTCCCCTGCAACTCCTCCGGGCCGGTGCAGCGGACGGCAGCGAGGTCGCCTTCCACGAGCGATTCGCTGGCGCGCAGGTCGAACGCCTCGTTGCCCATGTTTTGCCGGTAATGCTCGCGCAGTTCGGTGGCGAAGACGGGCAGCGCATCGCGCCAGCCCTTGATGCGGTCGGTGGCCAGCGATTTCAACGTGTCGTTGTCTTTTTCGCGGATGGCCACAATCATTTGCAGCGCGAGGTCTTCGACGGCGATCTGGTCTGTAGTGACCTTCGGTTTCGTGGAAGCCGGACCGCTGTTCAATGATTGCACCAGCTTGTAGCGGAGCTTCACGCCGCGCGGGTTTTCGGTGAAACCTGTTATTTGTAAAACGCCCATGCTGCCTTCGCGGGTTCGGAATATCCAAATTGAAGGAAACGGCTTATTATATTCAGCAGGATACCTGTCAATGCTCGTTATCTGAGCATTGTAAAAATGTTTCACTATCGAATTTACGGCGATTTCATCCCAGCTTTTATTTACTGCTGGATAAACTGCCGTGTCCAAACCCACCACGCCATTGAGTTCTGGGCTAATGCCAAGAGCGATATTGCTATTGTATTGCGCTGGCCTCGTTCCAATCGCACCCCGCTTTTGAACCGCCCATTGTGCTTTAGCACCGATAAATAGCTCTCCAGAATCAAAATTAACCATCACCTCAGCATTCGTCGAAGAATCAGGACCATAGGAACTCAGGGCGCTTGGGTCTTTGCTGTCGGGAAGCAGCCGCTCCGTCACCGGGCCGAAGGAAAGATTTTGCGCGGCGGTGTCGGCAGGTTTTGCTGCTTGGTTTTCATTTTGATAATCGCCAAGGTCAAGTTTGCCCTCCTCGGCGGCTTCGTCTTTGTTTCCAAAATAAATGTCGGCAAAGGAATGATGGTTGTCATACATCGAAACGTGCGGCAATCCGGGCACGAGATGGGAACGGGATAATTCAAAATCGCCCGAGCCTTTGGAAATGTGGATGCTTTGCGGCGGTTCTGTCTGGTTTGGAACCTCGTCATTATTTGTCGCCGTGATGTTCAGCCACAAGGACGCTTCGTCGGCACTGACGAGATTGTAATGGCCTTTCACCATCATGTTTTCGGAAGTGCGTTCGACCGAAGTGATTTCAATGGAGTCGCCTTGTGGAAAATTGGTCTGGCCGATGTAAAAATTAGTTGTTGAATCGAAGGAATTATTTTGTGTGGCAAGCATCTGCGCGGCGTGCCGTGCGTTTTCCTGGGCCCGCGCGCGGGCTTTGACAAAGTTCGGGATGGCGATTGCCGCCATCAAACCGAAGATTGAAATCAGAAATGGAATCGCAATCATAGCGAAAACCGCCACGGCAAACCACCGCCAGAAATGGTCGGATTTTTGAATCAGTGGCGGTGACGCCTTACGCATCCGCCAAAAAGAAAACAATCCAACTACAATTCCCGTGAAAACTCCAAACCCTAGTCCGAGAAGCACACCGATGAAAATATTCAGCAAAAAATTCGGTCTGATTGGTTTTAATGGTAAAATCGCACGATCAATAATTTTCCCACCATGAAGCGCACAATAGGCTTCTGCAAGCGCGTTGGCGATGTCAGCAGCCTCACCACCATGTTCGTCATAAACCCAGATGCCCGCCAGAGAGGTGTTCCTTACGGCTTGAACATCAATTCTGCTCCTCAACAATTTTTCAATCTGATCCTCATTGTTTGCCGGGACGCCATATTTTTTGTTCCATCGTTCAGCAAGTTTCAAATCAGAAATGACCTTGCGCAGGCAATCTGACGATTGGATTTCTGCGCATTCGGTTTGGATATGTTCAGCGTTATCATCAGCGAGCTGGACTCGCGCCACACCAACGTAAGTCCGAGGTAAAATGAGTGTAACACCAATCGCCAGAACTACGATTACCAGAAAGGCTATAAAACCAGTCAACACTCCGTTGCGAAGCGGCGATTTTGTAGCAGCCGAGGTGACGAGGCTCTCGCTTGATTTTCCACTTTCAGATTGAGCCCCCTCGCGTCGGCTGCTCTTCGGCGGAGTGGCCGTAATCGTCTCCACGCCAGTTTTCACTTCGCTGACCTGCTGGTAGCGGAGGTCGGGATTTTTTTCCAGCGCACGCAAAACGATTTCATCCAACCGCACGTCAATTTGAACTTTCGTGGACGGCGGCGCGATTTGTTTGCCGGGCAGTTCGCCCGTGAGCATTTCGTAAAACACCACGCCGAGTGAATAAATGTCCGCGCGACTGTCCACCCGTTGTGGGGAAGTCTGTTGTTCAGGCGCGCTGTAGCCAGGCGTCCCTACGGCAATTTGCGTGGCGTTTTCCGACCTGGCGGATTCGTCTCCTTTGCCGCAGTTGTCTGCACCGAGTATTTTAGCGATGCCAAAATCTGCGACCTTCACGCGACCGCCTTTGTCGAGCAGCAGGTTCTCCGGCTTGATGTCACGGTGGACAATGCCCCGGTCGTGGGCAAATTGCAGTGCGTCACAGAGCGGCGGCACGATGGCCAGCGCCTCCTCCGGCGTAAATTTCCGCGTGCGCAAAAGCTGGCGCAGATTTACGCCGTCCACAAATTCCATGAGCAGGTAATAAAACCCGGCCGCCTGCCCGAAGTCATAAATGGTGACGATGTTTGGATGGTTCAATGCCGCGAGCGCCTGCGCCTCACGGGTGAAGCGTTCGGCGAACTTCGCATCGCGCACGCGTTCCGGTGCCAGGAGCTTCAACGCCACAAGGCGGTTCAAAGTTTTCTGCCGCGCCTTGTAAACCACGCCCATGCCGCCGCGTCCGAGACACTCACGGATTTCAAGCTGTGGAAAATGCGGGGCGATCTGTTCGGGCGGCAACGGCGGTTGCGCAGGGGGCGTGTCGTCGGTGAAAACCGTTTCCGTTTTCAGGTTCAACGCCATGAGACAATTCGGGCAAAGCCCTTTGGGAGCATCCTCCGGCAACGGCGCTCCACACTGCGGACATTTTGGCGATGATTCGTTGCTCATACTCAATACTGAACGGTTTCTCGAGGATTGTTACACGTCGGCCTCATTTTATTTTCGGGCAAGGGCGGCTGCCAGTTGGTGTAATTCCGCATCCAGATCATCTCCATCAGCCAGTGTTTGTGAAATTTCCTCCCGGTAGATTTCGCGAAAACGCTTCCGCAACCGATGCACTGCCACGCGAGCCGTTCCTTCGTTCACTCCAAGGCGTTTCGCCATCGCCGCATAATCAATCGCTCCGCGTTCGGCCATGAGACAGCCTTTGAGAACTTCAAAATCAACAAGTTTTCCTGCCGTCACGAATTCCGCCTCCAACCGGTTCAACGTCAAGTCCAGCAGCGTCAATGCCCACTGGCGGTCGAATGTCTCGTCCGCAGCCAGCGTGGCTGATTTGTCTGCGGCATAGCGGCCTTCAGCAATTGAAGTGTCCAACTGCACCGGGGCCTGCCCGCCACCGCGCCGTTGCGTGGAGGCTCGTCGCCATTCATTGCTCATGAAATGTTTCAGCGCGCCAATAAGAAACATCCGTAGCTTGCCTTTTTCTCGGTCGGCGGAATCGAGCCAGCGTTTTTCGAGCAGGCGGCGGAAAAACTCCTGCGTGAGGTCTTGCGCGTCGTGCGGTGATTGGCCGCTGCGGCGAACGTAGGCATAGAGCGGATACCAATAGGCGCGGCAGATGGCTTCCAACGCCGCCGCCGATTCCGGCGCATTCTTCCGTGTGGCCGCCAATACCAGCGACCATCGCGTGTGCGGAAAAATCCGTTGCGCTTCGCAGGATGAAGTCAGGCTGCTCATGGAAATATCGTATCCAGATGAGAATTACCGGAAATGAGGTGATTGTTACAGAAGAAGTGCGAAAAAGTTGCCCCGCTCAAACACAATTGGCAATCGCCTTGAACATCTCACGCCAATCGCGCCAATGCAAGTGCTACAATCCGCTTCAACTGTCGCGCGAATAGCAGGCGGGGTGCTTTGGTGCAAAAAGGCCGATACCATTTTCATTTCTTGCCGTAGCTGCAACTCGGCCGTTCTGAATTCTGCCAGAATGGACAACCATGAATTTTAGTTGTGAAGATAAATTGGCGGGCGGTGGGGGGAGTCATTTTGTGCAATGATTGCACAATGTTCGCCCTGAAGTCTGGCAGGCTGGCCGTTGTGAGAATGACGTTCACTGTTCCCGTTTCTGCTGCCGGAGATCAGCGGAAAACGGAGGTCTCATTTTGTGTAAAGATTACACAAAACGAGAAATTATTTCGGCCATGCTTGTGCCGGATGAAAAAATCACTGGCCAAGTGCATTTCGTGTCCCAACGACACCTTTGACGATTCGTCTTCAGGTAAAATGACAAAACTGTAAATGAAAGCAGGCACGAAATTAAAAGTTGTGTGGCAGGCACGCGAAGCCGTTGGGAAGACTGATAAGATTGCGCCCTATGTTTAGCGCCGTCGCTCATAAAAATCTGGCCGATGCCGAGAGTTATTTCGACGAGCATCTGGCGCAAAACGATTACTACGCCGCCGGGGAAATCCGCCCCGGCCAGTGGATCGGCGCGGGCGCGGAACGGTTGGGATTAAGGAATAATGTCATGCGCGAACAATTTCATGCGCTCTGTGAAAATCGAAATCCTGAAACAAACGAACGCCTGACGCAACGGCAGCAGAAGGAGAACAAGCGCCGGGTGTTTTTCGATTTCACCTGCGCACCGCCCAAATCCGTATCGGTGCTGGCGGTGACATTGGACGACCAGCGGTTGGTTGAAGCTCATGAGGAATCCGCGCGCATTGCGTTCCGCGAGTTGGAAACCTTCGCCGCAACCCGAGTCCGCAAGCAGGGCAATCAGCGTGACCGCACGACCGGCAATCTCGTGGCCGCAGCCTTCGTGCATAACAGCTCGCGTGAACTGGACCCGCAGTTGCACACGCATTTCACGGTGTTCAACGCCACGTTTGATGAAAGTGAACGGTGCTGGAAAGCCCTGCAAGCGGGTGGAATGTATGACGCCATCCGTTACGGGACGGCGGTTTATCGGAACGAACTGGCGAAACGGGTTCAACAGATCGGCTACCGGATTCAACCAGCCAAGCATGGATTCGAAATCGAGGGCGTAAACCCGGAAGTTCTGAATCGTTTTTCCAAACGTGCGCAGCAGCGTGACCAAGCGGTTCTCGAAATGGAACAAAAGTTGGGTCGAAAACTTTCAAATGATGAAATCTCCCATGTGGTGCATCAGAGCCGGGCAAAAAAAGTCAAAGGCATCTCGACAACGGAAGTGCGTGAACGCCAGTTGGCGCAATTACAGCCCGACGAATTACAGACGCTGCAAAAACTTTCAACATCAGTCCAACGCACTCGTCAACCGCACACCGCCGGACTGGAAAATCAAACCCTGGATTACGCCGTGGCCCATGTCTTCGAGCGCAAGTCGGTCGTGCCGGAGCATGAACTGATGAACGTGGCCTTGTCGCAACGTCTCGGCGAAGTGGATTTGCCGGCGTTGAAAGCGTCCGTGAAGTGTTCAGCGGACCTGGTCAAAACCGAGCGTGGATTTTCCACGAGGCAGATTTTGGCAACGGAACTGGAATTGATTCAAATCGTCAACGCGGGATGCGATGCCGTTGCACCATTGCATCCCGGCTACCAGCCTGCCGACTGGCTGGGTGAGGATCAGAAACGGGCGATTTACCATGTCCTGCGCACCAGTGACCGGATCACCGGGCTACGCGGTCTGGCCGGCAGTGGCAAAACCACGGCGTTGCGCGAGTTGGTCGCCGCCTGCAAGGAAGCCCATGTTGAACCGCTGTTCTGTGCGCCGACGACGGCGGCAACAGATGTTCTCCGCAAGGAAGGATTTGAGGCAGTGACACTACAAAGTTTGTTGCTAACGAAACCGGCGTTGTCCGCTCGTCAGTTAGTGGTGCTGGATGAAGCCGGAGCCGTGGGAATTGACGACATGAAGCGGCTTTTTGAAATGGCCAGAGACGCACGCATTGTGCTGTCGGGCGACACCGGGCAACACGCTTCGGTTGCGCGTGGCGATGCGCTGCGGATTTTGGAACGCCATTCCGATTTCAAATCCGGCCAGTTGACGGCCATCCGGCGGCAACGCAAGGCCCAGTATCGCAATGCCGTGGAACTGGCAGCGCAGAAACGCACCGTGGAAGCGTTCGCGCAGTTGGAACGCATGGGCGCGGTGGCAGAGTTTTCAGACGGCAACCTTCACGACTCGGCAGCGAATTCATATTTGAAAGCGTTGGCGGAAAATAAGTCCGCGCTGCTGGTCGCGCCGACGTGGAATGAAATTGAAGCGGTGACGGAAAAAGTGCGGGCCGCTTTGAAAAGCTCCGGTCGGCTGGCCGGTCAAGAAAAAGAATTTCAAGTTTTCGATTCGCTATCGTGGACGGAAGCGCAGAAACGTGATGCTCGGCAATACCGTCCCGGCATGGCAATTTATTTTCATCGTCGAGGATATGGTTTTGAAAAAGGCGAAACGGTTGCGGTGGTCGCCGTGGAAAACGATTCGCTGAAGGTGCAATGTCCCGATGGTTCGGAAGTGCTTTTCCAATTGGGTCAAGGCTGCGCCTTGTTTGATGTGGGGGAGAAACGAAAATTGAAAGTGGCCGCTGGTGACAAGCTGTTGCTGCAATCAAATTGGCAAAAGAAATTCGTCAACGGTGAGTTGGTCGAGGTCAAAGCCGTTCAAGGCGATTCTGTTTTGCTGGCCGATGGCCGGGTGGTTCCTGCCGAATACCGCACGTTCACGCACGGCTACGCCGTCACGTCACACGCCGCCCAGGGCAAGACGGTGGATGAAGTTTTGCTGGTCGCCTCGTCGCGTTCGCTGCCCGCCATCAATCAGGAACAATTTTACGTCAGTATTTCGCGTGGCCGCGAACGCTGTCAGGTCTTTACGGACGATGCCGAGATGTTACGTTCGCACGTCACCCATTCCAGTGCGCGTTTAGCGGCGGTTGAAGCGATGCCGCAACGTGACTTCCTCCAAACCATTTTGCAGCGCGGCAATCGTTTCCTGAAACGGTTCCGTCAACGTCTTGCCCAATCAATTTCAACTGAAAGGAGTAACAATGAAATCAAGCCAACTGAACACCAACGAAAATCCTACCACATCAGCGTCTAACCCGCGCGACAATCCCTGCCTCGGCAGTGATTCCACCATCGCCGCGCTGGATGCGTTTGCCGACGACGGCATCAGCTATCTGCTGCCTTACGCGCAGTTTTTGTATGCGGAAAAAATTTCCAACCCGGCATTGGAAAAGGAGCCGGATGCGCCGCCAGAAAAGATGCTGATTCATTTTGCGCGGGCCGATGTGGTTGTCTTGGGCAGCGGCCTCAAGCGACTGGAAGCCGAGATTCAGAAATATGAATTGAAGTTCGTGAAATCGGCGGACCGCCGTTTGGCCGCCACATTGAAAACCCACATTGCCGCCGTCACTGTCACTTTAACCAAGGAAAACGTATGAATCCCGAACGCAAAGAAATTCTTAATCTGGTCTCACTGCCCGGACGCATGAACGCCGCCGAAGCCGCTTGGCGGCTCGGTTTTGAACCAGACCACATTCCCATTCTGGTCACTGCCGGCCAACTCAAGCCGCTGGGCAATCCACCGCCAGGAGCCGTGAAGTTTTTCCTGACGACCGAAATTGAGCAAAAGAAAGGCGACGCCAGATGGATGAACAAGGCAACCGAACTCATCCGGCTAAAGGTCAAGGACAAGAACGAGCGCGCCGCAAAAAGCCGGACGCTCAAAGGTTCCGTATCCGCAACCAACGGAAACAATTCCCATGACCGTCATTCCCAATAATCATCACCGTGATCGCAATGCGCCGAATGGTGTGGCGGCGGAAACGGGTCGAACGTGTCCGGGGGCGGTGATGGCGATCCCGGCAGATGGATGAACAGGCCGGGCCGGACATGAAGCGCGGATTTCCAATCTTTACGTCGCAATCCACCACTCAATACCCACGCCAGCAAAGCCAACAAGAGATAGATGGCCCCAATAAAAAAGACGAGAGCGTGTTCGTGGATGAAGTCATCAAGGTGTTTCAATCCCGACGCTTCCAGTTCCAGTGCTTTAATTTGCCAAGGTTGCATGATGTCCTCCTTATGCGGCAACGGCGGGTGCCGCTGGTTGGGTGTTCAAGTTTCCAATGATGGCCTTCTGTTGCCGTTCGTATTCACTGAGGGACGGCATTTCCACCGGGGCTTTGCGGGAATATGCCCGCGTCATCGCCCGGCTATTGTGCCCGAGATTTACCTGGGCATACCGTTCGGGATAGCCTGCCGTCTTTGCCCGTTCCGCCCACGCATAGCGATAGCTATGCAACGAGACGCCCTTGATGCCAAGTCCAGTGCAGCGTTGTTTGAACTCCGTGGCGCGGTCGCCCGAACGGACGGTTCGCAGATACGGAAACAGTGGCCCATTGCCCGGAAGGTCGCGCAAGATTTCCTCCATGTCTTCATCCAAGCGCATGATGGCAATCGAGCCGGTCTTCCGGCGTGCATAGCTAATGACGCGATGTTCCCAATCAACGTCCTCGGCGTTCAAGCCAGCCAGATCGGATTGCGATGCGCCCAAGTGCCAGGCCAGTTTATAGAACGCCTTGCGTTCGGGATTGTTTTCGCGGGCGACGATGGCCAGATGTTCCGCCAGCGTGATACTACGCTTCTCTTTGAACTCGACGGCTGGCCATTGGCGTTTCGGCACGAGCGGCCACGGCAGCCAGTTCATATCCACGCAGAAATTGTGCAGGCGGCGCAGATAGACGTTGGTGGAAACCGTTCCCATTTGCAGAACCTTCAGGATCGTTTCACCTTTGGTTTCGATGATGACCTGCGGCAGCAACGTGATGAACGCCTTGTCCTTGGCGGCAGTTTTCCAGCGATGTTGGTTGGCTCCCTGTTTGGTGTTGGTCAACGCTTCAATGGCGTGCCGCCACGTCCGCGTGGTAATGCCGTTGTCGCTGCCCGCCAGATACGCTTTGGCAATCTGGAGATTCAACACCGGCTGGCGTTCGGAATTATTCTTGGCTTCGATGACCTGCCGGGCATCGTCTGCATTGGTGGTGCCGAGACTGGTGCGTTTGCCGGTCTTGGTGTCCACGCAGTAGTAGGCTCCACCACGGATTCCACGGCAGATGAGACGGTAACGTGTTTTCATAGTTTTCACGCAACCGCGAGAATAACTCAGGCCGAATCCGAACAGGTAGCCGATAGCGGGCGGATAATGCCGGACTATTCTGGTTTCCTACGGATTGGAAAATTGGTGTCCGTTTTGGTGTCCTTTTGGACTCCCGAACCTCCTAAACCGATGCTGCACACGCAGTTGGAGTTGGAGGCGAGGGTCGGAATCGGACTACCGCCCTATCCGAGATTCCATTTCCAGTTGCGGACTTCCGGCAGGTCCTCGCCATGTTTGGTGATGTATTGCTTGTGCTCGATTAATTTATCCTTGAGCTGCTGTTTCAAGTAAATGCCCTTGGCGCCGGTTTGCGGCAGGCGGTCGATCGTGTCCATCACAAGGTGGAAACGATCCAGGTCATTCATCACTGTCATGTCGAACGGGGTGGTGATGGTGCCCTCTTCTTTGTATCCCCGGACATGGATGTTATGATGGTTGGTACGGCGGTAAGTCAGCCGATGGATCAACCAGGGATAAGCATGGAAGGCAAAGATAACTGGCTTATCTGCGGTGAACATTTCATCGAACTCCAAGTCAGTCAATCCGTGCGGATGCTCGGATTGTGGCTGTAACCGCATAAGATCCACCACGTTGACCACCCGGATTTTCAAAGCAGGCAAATGCTCGCGCAAGATGGAGACGGCCGCGAGTGTCTCCAGAGTTGGCACGTCCCCACAACAGGCCATCACCGCTTCGGGACCAGCGTCCTGATCGTTGCTGGCCCATGACCAGATGCCGATGCCCTCGGCGCAGTGTTTGACGGCGGTGTCCATCGTCAGCCATTGCGGCGACGGGTGTTTGCCCGCGATGACGACATTGACGTAATGGCGGCTGCGCAGGCAATGGTCCATTACGGAGAGCAGGCAGTTCGCGTCGAAGATAAACCCGCACGACTTCGGCTTTTTTGTTCACCACATGGTCGATGAAACCCGGATCCTGGTGGGTAAAGCCGTTATGGTCCTGCCGCCAGACGTGTGAAGCCAGAAGATAGTTGAGCGAGGCAAGCTTTCGCCGCCAAGGCAGGCGGGACGTGACCTTCAGCCATTTGGCGTGTTGATTGAACATCGAATCCACGATGTGGATGAATGCCTCGTAGCAATTGAAAAGCCCATGCCGGCCCGTCAGCAGGTAGCCTTCAAGCCAGCCCTCGCATTGATGCTCGCTGAGCATTTCCATCACCCTGCCCGCCGGGGCAAGGAATTCATCGGGCGGCAAGGTGGCGGCATTCCATTGGCGTTTAGTGACGGCGAAAAGAGCTTCCAAGCCGTTGGAAATCGTTTCGTCAGGCCCGAACACGCGGAAATTCCGCTGCTCATCGTTCAGTCTCACTACTTCACGGAGGAAGGGCCCCAGCACATGCGTATCTCCAATGCCCCTTGTTCCCGGTGCGGGCACATTCACCGCAAAATCGCGGAAGTCCGGCATTCGCAAGTCGCGGAGCAGCAGACCGCCATTGGCATGGGGGTTGGCGCCCATGCGCCGCTCGCCTTTCGGCGCCAATTCGGCCAGTTTCGGTTGCAGGCGGCCCTGCCCGTCAAAGAGTTCCTCCGGGCGATAGCTTGTTAGCCAGTCTTCCAAGAGCTTGAGGTGTTCCGGATGGGTGGCCGCGTCTGACAAGGGCACTTGATGAGAATGGAAGCTGCCTTCAATCGGCACGCCGTCCACCTGCTTTGGTCCCGTCCAGCCCTTGGGCGAATTGAGGACGATCATCGGCCAGCGCGGACGAATGAGGTTACCGCGGACCCGGGCGTCTGCCTGGATTTTTTTTATCTGTGACACCGCCGTGTCCAACGCGCTTGCCATCGCCTCATGCATCAACGCGGGCTCGTGCCCCTCCACAAACATGGGGGTCCAACCATAGCCGCGGAACAGCTGTTCGAGCTCCTCGCGCGTGATCCGGGCGAGGATGGAGGGGTTGGCAATTTTGAAACCATTGAGATGCAGGATCGGCAGGACCGCTCCGTCAGTGGCCGGATTAAGAAATTTGTTGGAATGCCAGGCGGTCGCCAGCGGTCCGGTTTCCGCCTCGCCATCGCCAACAACACACGCGGCGATCAGGTCGGGATTGTCGAACACCGCACCGAACGAATGGCTAAGCGAATAACCCAGCTCACCTCCTTCGTGGATTGAGCCGGGAGTTTCCGGCGAGGCGTGGCTGGGAATGCCTCCGGGAAACGAGAATTGAATAAACAGCTTTCGCAGTCCGGCCTCATCCTGACTGATTTCCGGGTAAATCTCGCTGTAGGTGCCCTCCAGGTAGGTATTGCTCACGACCGCGGGGCCGCCATGCCCGGGACCGGAGACGTAAATCATGTTGAGATCATACTTTTTGATGACCCGGTTCAAATGGACGTAAATAAAATTCTGTCCGGGGGTCGTGCCCCAATGGCCCAGCAGCATGTGCTTCACATCGGCAGGGGCCAGCGGTCGTTTTAGCAGCGGATTATCGAACAAATAAATCTGGCCGACGGACAGATAGTTGGCGGCCCGCCAATAGGCATCCATTTGGTGAAGGAGTTCGGGCGCAAGTGAGTTGGTATTCATCGATTGACCTTTCCATTTTTGACTACGGCCTCAAGTGTGCGGCAGACGAACCTGGCGATCATCCATTCTTCGTCGGTGCGAATGACTCGCACGGTTACGGGACTGCCTTTTGAGGAAATGATCGGCGCATTGGTCTTGTTTTTGGTCCGGTCCAGCTTAATGCCAATGAACTCGAGACCGCGGCAGATTCGCGCGCGAACTTCCGGGGCATTTTCTCCAATGCCTCCAGCAAAAACCAGCGTCTCCAACCCTTCCAGCGCTCCAGCCATTCCGCAAATGCATTTTTTCGCCTGATAACAGAAACAGGCAATGGCCTCGGCGGCGCGGACGTCGGTTTTTTCCTTTAGAAACAGCTCGCGCACGTCGGAGCTGGTTTCGGAAATGCCGAGCAAGCCGGCTTCGTGATTGATCAGGTGGTGAAATTGTTTCGCCGTCAAGTTTTCAGTGCGCCACAGATACCAGCTGATCCCGGGGTCCAAATCACCCGTGCGAGTGCTCATGGGCAGGCCGGCAGTCGGGGTGAAGCTCATGCTGGTGTCCACGCTTTTGCCGCCCCGCACGGCGGTAACGCTCGCACCGTTGCCGAGGTGGGCCAGGATAACGCGGCCGCGCGCAGCCCCGGGACCCGCCACACGGGCGAGCTCGTGTAGCAGATAAGCGCAGGATAATCCATGAAACCCATAGCGCCGAACCCCCTTGGCTTCGTAACGCCGCGGGATCGGCAGCAAACGGGCAACCCGCGGCAGGTTGTGATGAAAGGCCGTGTCGAAGCAGGCAATCTGCGGCACCTTCGGGAATCGCCGGTGAAATGCCTCGGTCAAAAGAATTTCCTCCGGCAGATGCTCCGGATCAAACGGGCTGAGTTGGTGCAACTCCTTGATGATTGCAGGCGAAATACGCTGCGGTTCCCAGTATTTCGGGCCGCCATGCACGACTCGATGTCCCACCGCCGCCAATGCGCCACGCTTGACCCGTCCCTCGATCCAGTCCATCAACACGTTTACTGCGGCGGTGTGGTCAGGCATGGTTACCGGATGTGAGAAGCTGTCATTTTCGTTCAGGGCTTTGACAACAAATCTTCCTTGCTGCAGCCCCACTCCTTCAATCCGGCCCGCGAGGATCCGCCGCATTGCCTGGTTGGCTTCAAACAAGGCGAACTTGATGCTTGATGATCCTCCGTTGACAGTGAGTACGGTCGGTTGGTCCGAGCGCATTACCATATGCCACATGTGCAGGACGAGTGAGCCCAAGTCAAGTGACATGTCGGTGGCTGCAGAAGCCGGGAATGATCCACGCCCCATAATTGAATAGGTAAAGTGGCTCCCATTTATGTTCCCCAAGTCAGCCTAGACAAGTTCGCACATTTCCTAGCCAGTTGGGGCGGAAGAAGTTTATATGGACATCATTGGCCAAAACTTTTTGCTCCGGTGGCGCCGGTAATGCACAACATCTTCACATCAGTCAGATGAATGATGGCCTCGAGCGGCACATGCATGTTTTCCGAATGGCGTTGCGATTCATCACCCTTTTCGTCCACCACCTGATTCACGTTGGAAAACCTTAAATGGAAGGCAAAGCGTCGCTTCGGAAAACTCGCCACGGCGAAGCTGCCACCCATATTTCGGCAATGGACAAAAGAAGTGCGTTGAGCAGCTCGTTGCTCCTTTGAGCGATTCCCAATAAGAGCGCTTCGGAGGATCTTTAACTGCCGCTTTGGGTTGATGGCACGAAGGGAGACGACCAAGCTCGAATATCCGCGGTTATTCGACCAAAAGGCGACTCTTGATTTCGATCCAAAATTGACCTGAAGAACCCGGCTGTACCCGTTTAGTCCTTTTGGTTTCCCTTTCGGCGTCAAAATAATTACTGTCAGGTTAGATTGAGTATGAAGCGTAGTGTCGCAGCCGCGTTGGGCAAGAAAGCATTCGGCGCATATCTTGCCGCTTTGAGTGCCGACTAACGTGCGGCGCTTGAGAAACTTCGAAAGGCCATTCGGGCGGCCGCCCCGATGGCTCGGGAATGCATTTGCTATGGTGTTCCGGCATTCCGCCTTAAGGGCAGATTCCTGGTCGGCCTGGCAGCCACTGCCAATCATTCTTCGTTTTATCCCGGATCGGTGGTACAGGACTTTAAGCAGCCTCAATGTGCGACCGGAACCGGGAATGGCAGTTCCTCTGGCGCGCATGGATCTGCGCGTGGGCGGAGAATTCCGCATTCAGATGAAGAAGCCGGATGGGGAGTTTTTCACGGCGGTGGGAATATTCAAGGAGGTGCAGGCGCCTGAGCGGCTGGTTTACACATGGGATTGGGAGAAGGATGGAAGCGGCACAGAGTTTGGCGAGGTGGAGGGAAAAGCGTCGCTGATCACGGTGGAGTTTTTGAGGCGGGGAGAACGCACTGAATTGGTGCTGACCCACAGCCGGTTCGCCACCGTGAAAAGCCGGGATAATCACGCGCGCGGATGGGAAAAATTGGTGGAGAGTTTTGCCGGGTTGATGGAGAAAGAATGATGCGGTTTTTTACAAGTCGGGATTTTTAGCCACCAATGTCCGAAAAACGATTGCTCGCTCGTCGTATTCCCAAACCAAAAAAGCGGTTGTCCAGGCGAGGGCTCAACCATGAATAGGAAATCACTATGGCAGACATACTACACAAAGTCGGGATCAAATCGTCGTCCCTGGATAAAGTCTATCAGTCGTTGACCACGATTGAAGGATTATCCGCCTGGTGGACGATCGAAACGCAAGGCGAAAGCAAAGTGGGCGGCATATTGCAATTCCGCTTTGACGGCGGCGGTTTCGACATGAAAATCCTTGAGCTTCATCCAGCCACGCAAGTTCTCTGGCAGGTGGTGGATGGTCCCGAAGAATGGATCGGTACCAAAATAAGTTTTGAGCTCAGGCAGGAAGGCGACTGGAGCATTGTCCTCTTCAAACATCAAGGTTGGAGGGATCCGGTGGAATTCATGCACCATTGCAGCACCAAGTGGGCGGTTTTTTTGCTGAGCTTAAAGTCTCTTCTCGAAACCGGCAAAGGGACACCTTTTCCATATGAAAACAAGCTTGATAGTTGGGAATAAAGCGGTGCCGGCGCGGGTCGGTCGGCCAAAGCCAGCTTGTTGATTTGGCCGAGATCCTTTAGCTCGAAACTTTCCCGTTAAATGTGGCTGATTCCCGAGACCAAATAATCGACTTGACAAGATTCACTTTGTGCAGCAAAGTGATTGCGTATGCGAGACATCATCTCTGAAAGCATCCGTTATTGGGAACCACGCAGAATTGTTTACAATCTGGTTTTGGCGCTCGTTGTTTTGTATGTCGCCGCAACGCATTGGTCTTCGTTTTCCGCGCTGACGTGGCATCCAATTGCTGGTTTGATCTGCATGGCGGCTGCCGCAAACGTTCTGTACTGCACCGCGTACGTGGTGGACCTCTTTGTGCAAATGTCCAACTTCCAAAAGGTCTGGAAGCGATACCGTTGGGTTGTTTTGGCTGCCGGAACCATCCTTGCTGTTACCGTTTTCTTAGCCACACGTGATTAGGCTGTCTGGTCAGTTGACAGGCTGCCTCCCTGATTAAAACTGCTCAATTTGTCGCCAGCAGGACAAAGCAATCTATCGGCGGAGCAAATCATTTCGCCCAACTTTTCATTATTCTTTTTATTTCTGCGCGCCGACCGCCGCCCGCAGGTCATCCACCAACTGTTTCGATCCTTCCAAATCTGAATTCCTCAAGATTTTCCCATGAGTGATAAGCCGGGCTGGGCATACACCTGCACTTTTGGGCCATCGAAGTCGAAGAGTTTACGAATTATTTACTGCCAAGACTTTAGTTTAAGCCTTTTACCTCAGTGTGTTATGAATTATCCGACGCGAGACTTTTTAATTCTTTACACCTCACTGAGGAAAAACACTAGGGGAGCTTCCCCCATATACAGTTTTGGCAGGATTTAATAATCTCAGTTCAAGTTGATGAGGAATTTCAAGTAATTCCACAGGGAAGAAAAGTAAAACACAAAAACACGAAATGAATATGAAAACTATTTTGTCAACGCTAATATTTGGAACATCTGTAATGGTCGCGAGCGCAATTATCGATTTCAATAATGATAAGACTGGCGATAAATCAAATGGACCCGGCTGGAAAGAACTGCAGAACCCGCCACCGCAGGACACAAACCATGGCTTCGATCCTAATACCCCAACTTATAGTGCTGTGCCCGAGTCGGCAGCGATTGTTGGCGTTTCATTGTTGGTGCTGCCGTTCGGAGTGAGCGTATTGCGCGGTCTCCGAGGAAACAAGCCGTCCGCCAATAAAATCAGCTGAAATTCTTGCAGCAGTGCCTGATTAGCAGGTTCAGGCAGGCTAAAAAGATTTCTGAGGCCAACTAAGCATGTTGGCCAATTTCGCAGGGGTCAAACTGTGCTGCCTCTCCTGGAATTGGAAAAACGGCTGGTATGAGTTATATAATCGGGCCGCAACCAGAGGACCGATATGGCCGAACAACAGCGACGACATTTCTCCAGCCAGGAGAAG
>Ga0302277_1001092_pt1 | contig 20553 bp, 20 predicted proteins | sample III_Bog_N3_1_FD_198759 | JGI IMG/M metagenome (GOLD analysis project Ga0302277, IMG submission 198759) | Peat permafrost microbial communities from Stordalen Mire near Abisko, Sweden - III_Bog_N3_1 | ecosystem: Environmental > Terrestrial > Soil > Wetlands > Peat | place: Sweden: Abisko... | reverse complement strand
ATATTTTAAGCAAAGACAACGAAACCGCCGGAATACCATTTATATTCCTTACAGCCAAAGCCGAAAAAAGCGATATGCGCAAAGGCATGAACCTGGGTGCGGATGATTATTTAACCAAACCTTTTGATGATACGGAGCTATTAAATGCAGTTGAAGTAAGACTTAAAAGGCACGATTTTTTCAAAAAGAATTATACCCGCGACCTGAGCGGACTTATTTCATTTATTAATGAGGCAAAGGAATTCAGCCTGCCCGATAAAGTTGCTTCGGAATATAAAGTGCGTACATATAAGAAAAAGGACTCTATTTATCATGAAGGTGATACACCCAACTTTGTATATTTTATAAATAAAGGGAAAATAAAAACGTGGAGAATAAACCTGGATGGAAAAGAATTTATTACAGGCACTTACGAAAAAGGCGATTTTTTCGGCCACCTATCTGTATTGGAAGGAGGAGTTTACAACGATTCGGCGGCTGCCATGGAAGAATGTGACCTTGCTCTTATGCCGCAAAATGATTTTTTATCACTTGTTTATTCTGAGCATGAAATATCGGCACGTTTTATTAAAATGCTTGCCAATAATATTAATGAAAACGAAAAGAAATTGCTCAGTCTTGCATACAATTCGGTACGGGCGCGGACTGCTAATGTTTTGCTTGACCTTCATAAGAAAGCAAAGCATGGAGAAAGCATACGCACCTCGCGTGAAGATTTAGCAGGAATGGTAGGCACATCTACCGAATCGCTCATTCGCACTCTTTCTGATTTTAAATCAGAAAAGATGATAGAGATTGAAGGAAGGGAAATTATTATTCATAATCCACAGGGATTAGAAAAGGTAGTGAAGTTCTCCTGATACCTGATTTTCCCTTCTGTAAAATTGTGTACTTTTGGAATATGTTCCAATATACATGTGCCGTCTAAGAAAGATTAGGGCTAAATGATTTCGAAAAAAACAAAATACGCGATAAAGGCTTTATTGGCATTGGCCAGGAAAAAAGACAAAAGCCCCATGACTATTTCCGAAATAGCCAAACAGGAGAAAATTCCGAAAAAATTTTTAGAAACCATACTGCTCGACATGCGCAGACAGGGCATTCTGAAAAGCAAAATCGGCATTGGCGGAGGTTATTACCTTTTAATGAAACCTAAGGATATAGTACTCGCCCGCTTATTGCGAAATATTGACGGACCTATTGCATTGCTGCCATGCGTTAGCTTAAACTTTTACGAACGCTGCGATGATTGCAAAGATGAAGTTACCTGCGGAATTCGAAAAACCTTTATTGAAGTCCGCGATGCAACGCTTAAAATCCTTTCGGAAACAACATTGGAAGATATTTTAAAAAAGGAAAAGTCCCGTTAAATTATAGATACCCCATTGCCATCGGTGGTAAGCACCTCACTCGCATAATCCAAAAAAGGGCGCATTTTTTTATAGATATCATTCACTTTTTTTACAAAATCAGGGCTGCATACTTCCTTATCTGTAAACTCGTGTTTCAGTATAAATTGTTTATACCTCAGCAAATCAATGGCAGGGTGGTCTTTACTATAACCCCGAGGAGCCGAAGCTACCTGTTCTCCGATTATACTTTCAAACGTGCTAACAAGCGTTTTATTTCCCAGCAATTTTTTCCACTCTTTATAATTAAGATCAATGTCTTGTCGTATTCTTTTTAAATCATCGGGCTCTGGCCCCCAGAAGCCTCCGGCTAAAAAGGATTTACCCGGCGCAATATGAAAATAATATCCTCCCCGTAATTTTTTAGTGGCTCTTTTAAAACCTCCGCTCCAATGGTCGCTATATGGAGTTTTATCTTTCGAAAAGCGCACATCCCTGTATATCCTGAATAAAGATTTTTTCCCCGACTCGGTTTCTATCTTATCGTGTTTGTTCATTTCTAGCAACAAGGCGTCCGCAAAATCAATGATGTTTTCATGTGCTTTTACGTATTTGTCTTTATGTTCATTAAACCAATCGCGGTTATTATTTTTAGAAAGTGTTTTTAAAAAACTAACAGACTCTTCTTTTATAATTGTCGCCATATTTTGAAATTTGTAGTTGCAAAGATAGGGCATTAATCATCCGGAAAAACGACGGATCTTTTTAAAATGTTACGTTTTCTTTTAGAAAATAATAAAACACAATTACCTGTAAATGTGAATATTACATCACTTATTTTAAAAATAATATTAAATATCTATTTGATTGGTAGATAATATATATATTTGCACGCTCAAACAAGAAATAAATTATGACACAAGCATCTGTAACCTGCCCTGTATCTGCGGAAAAAATAAATGAAAATGTTGCCCGCATTATCGCATCCTTCACTATTATAATTGTATTAGCCGGATTATATTTTAAATCGCCATTTATAATAGCCGCCCTGGCAATTGACTTTTCTTTAAGAGCATTTACAAATGGTAACTACAGCCCACTAAAATATATTTCGAAAAGATTTTCCAATTATTTTGGCACCGCCCCAAAAATGGTGGATGCCGCTCCTAAAAAATTTGCAGCAGGCATTGGGTTTCTTTTTACAGTTACGATTGCAGGCCTTCAATGGTTTCAGCATGACATTTCCACTGATTTGGTGGCAACAGCCTTACTTATTTGTGCCGGCCTGGAAAGTTTTAAAGGCTTTTGCCTGGGTTGCATTGTATATACCTATATCGTTTTACCTTTTATATCTAAAGAAGATTCCGAACAATCAACAATTTCAATTAACCTTTAAATTTAAACAAAACCATGGCACTAAGATTAGGGGACATTGCTCCCGATTTTACAGCATTGACCACAGAAGGTCAAATCAATTTCCACGAATGGCTGGGTGACAAATGGGGAATACTCTTCTCCCACCCGGCAGATTTTACACCTGTATGCACTACCGAATTGGGCAGGGTTGCAAAACTGAAACCTCAATTTGACAAACGCAACACAAAAGTGATAGCCTTAAGTGTTGACCCCATTCAATCGCACGAAGCCTGGGTGCATGACATTAATGAAACACAAACAACAACGGTAAATTTTCCCATTATTGCTGATCCTGATTTTAAAGTTGCAAAACTATATGATGCCATTCACCCGGAAGTATCCGATAAATTCACCGTGCGTTCGGTATATATTATAGGTCCCGATAAAAAGGTGAAACTTATCCTAACTTACCCTGCCTCTACCGGAAGGAACTTTGACGAAATTTTGCGTGTGCTTGATTCCTTGCAGCTTACTGCCAAATATAGTGTTGCCACGCCGGCCGATTGGCAATACGGAGAAGATGTAGTAGTAGCTCCCGCCATAAAAACGGAAGATATTGCTGCCAAATTTCCAAAAGGGCATAAGGTTATTAAGCCATACCTACGCACAACACCGCAGCCAAATCTTTAATACGTTTTAAACTTCAACAAAAAATATGGGGGTCCCCTGACCCTCTTTTTTTTGTTGATCGAAATACAATTTGTATACTTGCAAACCGAACCATCTTAAAAATTATAAATACCTAACAAAAACAACATGGCAGAAAACAAAAAACAAACTGCATTAGGCGATATAGCCGCACGGCAGTTGGCAATTGCTACCCGTACAGTACCACAAATGGTTACTATCAGTCCCCGCTGGTTAACTCATTTACTGAACTGGGTTCCGGTAGAATCGGGTGTATACAGACTGAATAAAGTAAAGGATGGAAGCCAGGTAGAAGTTGATTGTTCCACCCGTGACGAACATGAAATTCCGCACACATTTGTAGACTATATTGAAAATCCGAGGGAATATAACCTGAGTGCCGTAAACACATTAGTTGATGTACATACACGAGTTTCCGATTTATACAGCAAACCCTATAACCAAATCAGCGAGCAATTGCGCCTTGCCATTGAAACCATTAAAGAACGCCAGGAAAGTGAATTGATAAACAATAAGGAATATGGCCTTTTATCGAGCGTTGCTCCATCTCAAAAAATTAAAACCCGCACAGGAGCCCCTACACCGGATGACCTGGATGAATTACTTACCAAAGTTTGGAAGGAACCCGGTTTTTTCCTTCTTCACCCGCATGCCGTAGCTGCCTTTGGAAGAGAATGTACACGCAGAGGCGTTCCTCCTCCTACCACTTCCTTATTTGGCTCACAGTTCCTTACATGGAGGGGCATTCCGCTTATTCCAAGTGATAAGGTTCCTATTGAAAAGGGCAAATCGAAAATATTATTGATCAGAACCGGAGAAAGCCGCCAGGGCGTTGTAGGCTTATATCAACCCAATTTACCCGGTGAACAAACACCCGGTTTGTCCGTTCGTTTCATGGGTATCAATAATAAGGCCATTGCATCGTATCTCGTTTCATTATATTGCTCATTAGCCGTTTTGGTGGATGATGCAATTGGTGTTCTGGAAGATGTGGATGTTACTAAATACCACGAATACAAGTAATAAAACGGTAGATTTTAATCTGTACTTCGCTTATTAAATAAACATGGATTCAGAAAATCTTGATACAAATAATGTGCCCGATACCAAGGAACTGGAGCAACTTGCCAACCAGTTTTTTAAATCGGTTCCTGCCGGTGGCCAACAACCCGGTGCATTGCTGGAACAAAAGGACAGTGAGGCTAATGTGGATAAGGTGAATAGCAATATAACCTCGGTTATTGCACAAAGTAAAATTCCCCAATCGGTGGCCGGAAGCGGAAAATCGCCTTCCTTAACGGAGCATCAGAATAATTTCAAGATAGCCGATCCGCAAACCAGTTTGCCTGATCCGAATTTCTATAACGGTCAAATTCCTCAATCGGTAGCCGGAAGCGGAAAATCGCCTTCCCTGAACAACGCAGGTTCTGATAAAGGATCAAGCTTGCCGGGATTTAATGAGCAGCCCTCTTTTGATAAGCTGCCCTTTGCAGAAGAGCAACCGTTTGATGTGGAGTTGAAAAATGTTTTGAATTCAATCAAATCCTATTTTCCCACTTCGCAATTGCCGAATATTTCCCCCGTAAGCACCGGAGATTTTTCCTATTATTTTCTGGAAGGGAATGCCGGAACAACCCAGGCGAAGAGCTATTTAAATGTGGAAGGCAATCAACTTCACAATACGCATGGTATAACCAGTATTGTAAAGCCTCCGTTCGATATGAATTTTATACGGGCTGATTTTCCTATTTTAAAAGAACATGTAAATGGCAAACCTTTGGTTTGGTTAGATAATGCAGCAACAACCCAAAAACCAATACAGGTTATTGAACGCCTCGATTATTTTTACAATCACGAAAACTCCAACATACACAGGGCTGCGCATGAATTAGCTGCCCGTTCGACCGATGCTTATGAAGCAGCCCGGAAAAAAATTCAGCTTTTCCTTAATGCAAAATCGCCGAATGAAATTGTATTTTTAAGAGGTACTACGGAAGCTATCAATCTGGTTTCCCAAAGCTGGGGAGAGCAAAATTTGAATGCCGGTGATGAAATCATTTTAAGCCACCTGGAACACCATGCCAATATAGTTCCCTGGCAGTTGATTGCTGCAAAAAAAGGAGCCAAAATACGTGTGATACCTGTAGATGATAGTGGTCAAATTATCATTAGCGAATATGGAAAACTCCTGAATTCAAAAACCAAAATTGTTTCTTTTACCCAGGTTTCAAATGCACTCGGCACTATTACTCCCGCCAAAACCATTATCGATATGGCACACGCCGCTGGAGCCAAAGTATTGCTTGACGGAGCTCAGTCTGTTTCGCATATACGTACCGATCTGCAACAGTTAGATGCCGATTGGTTTGTGTTCTCCGGCCATAAAATTTACGGACCTACGGGCATTGGCGTATTATACGGCAAAGAGGAATTGCTTAACGAAATGCAACCCTGGCAAGGCGGAGGAAATATGATACAGGATGTAACATTTGAGCAAACCAAGTATCAGCCGGCTCCGGCAAAATTTGAAGCAGGAACAGGAAATATAGCAGATGCAGTAGGGCTTGGCGCAGCTATTGACTATGTAAGCAAAGTGGGTATTGATTTAATTTATCAATATGAACACGCCCTTTTAATCTATGCAACTCAACTTTTGAAAGGCGTTCCCGGGTTACACCTTATCGGAACAGCCCACGAAAAAACAAGCGTTCTATCCTTTGTATTAGATGGATTTAAAAACGACGATGTGGGACAAGCCCTGAATAAGGATGGAATTGCTGTTAGAACAGGACACCACTGCGCACAACCTATACTTAGAAGATTTGGATTGGAAAGTACGGTAAGGCCATCCCTTGCTTTTTATAATACTTGCTCAGATATTGATGCATTGATTTCCTCTTTATACAAGTTGACGGGAAGAAAGTAATATTTCAACTTCTATTTTTTGGGAGCGGAAAACGGGGCTCGAACCCGCGACCCTCAGCTTGGGAAGCTGATGCTCTACCAACTGAGCTACTTCCGCTTTTAGAGATACAAATATAACGAAACCGTATTTATAAACTATCTGATAACTGCTCCAAAACTAATGCATCTTATCCAGTGATAGTTTAGTATTTCAGTTGGTTTGGGGCAATCTATTTTATTCTATTATATTTTATGGTCGGCATTAGTTTATTAACGAATTTTTTAATTACTCTTTGTTGTTCCTTTGTCTCTTTTTTGCATTCCTTTCTTATTGCATAATCATCGGAATACTCACAATGATGCCAATTACTATTAAATGTAACAATAACCAATTCGTTTTTTCTGATAAAACTATAGTAATATAAAATCCACCAACTACCCGCCCCCGCAGTGTTATATTGTCTTTCACAATATTTTTTTGTTTTTATAGTATTCCCATTGTCTTCAGGTTGTTCTTTACTACACTGCAACATTTCATTTTCAAATTCCATTTCAGATTCATTTGGATACCCGGCAAAATCCCATTTTATATTTTTCTTACCGATTGAGTCTCTAGGAATAATGGCTACTCTATAATCAATTTTATTTTTCGGGGCGTATTTCATTTCCACTCGATAAGAACTTGTAAGGTCAATAAAAGTAGTGTCATCTGCTTTTTTTGAACCAAATGCTGAAATAGTTGAGGAAAGAAATATCAGTACAATAAATGTGGCTTTCATGCTGTTATTTAACTTCATTACCACTTACTTTATAGTATTTATTCGAGATCATTTGTCATTGATGCAATTGTAAGTTGGGAAGCTGATGCTCTACCAACTGAGCTACTTCCGCTTTTACTAATAATAATAAGGCAAACAAGAATTTAAATATTTTTGGTAAAAGTTCATTTTCACACAATTTGCACACATTTTTAATCCCCAAAATATTATTTCTTATGAGTGATGTCATTCCATACAATTTATTTCCTGCTAATATTAATGAAGATTGAGGTTGTTATCCGTTTGTTCCATTGAAATTAAGAAGTACATTATATCGCGCCATACATAAAGTGGAGAGCGAAGAAATAAGGCTGAAAAATAATGTAATTTGAAGTTTTTTCATAGTATTCTTAAGTATAAATACGGATTATTAATAGCAAATAAACCAAAAGTTATAAAATGTATGTTTATCATTTCCCTTTCTTTATTTTAAATTGAAACTTCACTAATTACCAATCTTTTATAGAAGTAAAAATAAAATTAATTGTTGATATGTAAAAGGATATTATTTATACTTGCAGAAAACGAAAGTTATTTCAAATAATCTATTACTTTAGTGAAGGTAATGCCATCAGAAATATGTAACTCTTTCTTTTTTATAGTATACTCATCGAAGGTTAAGGGACCGAAAACTCCTGAATCAGGCCTATTAGTGTACTGATCATTAATTTTTACAATATAGAAATTAGTTATATTTCTATTTTCCTCCTCCTTTCCAGTATCAGGAAGTTTGTGTAACTGATTGTAAAAAATATCATTATAAGGATGTTGTTTCACAATTATGTACTTATCGTTATGTCCAACAGCAAATACAGTAGGCGGAACAACTATCTGATCCCCATATGTCAAAGACATTTCCTCATCAACGTCAATTGTGGCTAAATTATATCTGCCCACAACTTTCCACGGAGGTCCGAAAATTGAAACATAAACTATCCTAGATAATAATAATATACCAAATATTACAAGTGTTTTTTTTAAGGTTAGTTTCATTTTCTCTTATTGATCTGAATATCTTCCAAAGTCAATTGGTTCTGTAAATATATAAATTTGTGTCGTAGTTCCCATAGGACCACTTGTGGGGTCCCATGATGAAGGATATCTGTCATAAAGCAGAGAATGAACAGTAGTTTGATTTTCAATTTTAAATTGTAAATCTGAGCCACTATATATTTATATGAGCTTAAAATAAATAGTAAAACACCTATTACATATATTAATATAAACTCGGATGGAATTTTCCATAAAATTAAAATAAATATGACAAAGACAGCAAGCACTCTTATAATAAAAAATCTTAAAGGAATATCTGCCTTACTAATTATTTGATTTTTAGATTTTTCGTTCATTTTAACTTACATTACTAATTTACAAATATAATAGAAACCCTCCTATTATCTATTTTGTATCTTTGAAAAATCTCCTTACGAACATAAAAATGAAACACCCATTATCAAAAGTTCTTTTACTTTTTTTAGCTATTATTATAATCAGCTTCTCCGCAGGAAATAGCGATAAAGATTATTCCGGATTTTCAGATGACCATGCAAAAGTCCAACAAAAATTGGAATTGCGCTATGATAGTTTATTAAAAGCATCCGACATTGATTATTTTGTTAAAACCTTGTCAGCTCATCCCCATCATTTGGGCTCCGTTGGCGATAGAGCCAATGTAGATTTTATCCTTCAGCAATATAAATCATGGGGATTTGAAGCAAGGGTAGATACTTTTTACGCCCTCTTCCCTACCCCGAAAACAAGACTCCTCGAAGCGGTGTCACCCATAAAATATAAAGCCGTGTTGCAGGAGCCCGCGCTAAAAGAAGACCACACTTCCTCACAAACAAGCGAACAACTCCCCACCTATAACTGCTATTCAGCCGATGGCGATGTAACAGCCGAACTGGTATATGTCAATCAGGGATTACCGCAAGATTATGAAGAGCTCGATAAAATGGGCATTAGCGTAGAAGGTAAAATAGTGATTGTGCGGTATGGTGGCTCCTGGCGCGGTATTAAACCACGCCTTGCACAAGAGCATGGTGCTGTTGGTTGCATTATTTATTCCGACCCTAAAGACGATGGCTTTTACCAGGGTGATACTTATCCTAAAGGTGCTTTTAAAAGCGAGTACGGAGTACAGCGTGGCTCGGTGGAAGATATAACACTTTATCCAGGCGATCCGCTGACACCGGGGTATGGAGACACAAAAAATGCAAAACGCCTTGACCGGAAAGATGCAAAAAATTTACTTAAAATTCCGGTACTTCCCATTTCCTGGCACGATGCCAAGCCATTGCTGGAAGCCATCAGCGGACGTGTTGCTCCCGAAAACTGGAGAGGAGCTTTACCGTTTACCTACCATGTTGGACCGGGTCCCGTGAAGGTGCATTTGAAGCTTGAATTTAATTGGAATATAGTACCCGTTTATGATGTGATAGCTGTTATGAAAGGTAGCGAATATCCCGACGAATGGGTGATACGCGGAAACCACCAGGACGGATGGGTAAACGGTGCCGATGACCCGATAAGCGGACAGTCCGCCATGCTGGAAGAAGCCAAAGCAGTGGGTCAATTAGCCAAAGAAGGAATGCGCCCGAAACGCACAATTGTATATTGTTCCTGGGATGGAGAAGAAGAAGGATTATTAGGCTCCACCGAATGGGTGGAAACAAACGCTGTAGAATTACAACAAAAAGCAGTCGCTTATATCAATTCAGATGCTACAGGACGCGGATTATTTTTTGCAGGCAGTTCACATACCCTGCAAAATATGATTGGTGAAGTAGCCGGCGATGTGACCGATCCGGAAACTAACATTACCATAAAAGAACGAAGAAAGGCTTACGACATAGTGAATGCCTCTTCCGCTAAAGAACAGAAAGAACTGTTTTCGTCTTATACTTTAAAGACTGACCCGCTGGGTTCAGGTTCCGATTTCTCCAGCTTTCTTCAACACCTTGGAATTGCAGCCATTGATCTGGGTTTCGGGGGAGAAGATCCGGGAGGGGAATATCATTCCATTTATGATTCCTACGATATGTACGAACGGTTTAAAGACCCCAACTCGATATATGGAAAAGTATTGGCAGAAACCGCGGGGCGGATAACCTTGCGACTTGCCAATGCCGACATACTTCCCTTCAACTTTAAAGATATGTATACCACCGTGAATGATTATGTAAATGAATTGACAAAAAGTTTGGAGGATATGCGCGTATCGACAGAAATGACCAATAAGCTTTTAAGCAATTCCTATTATATTTATGCCGGCGACCCGACAAAAACGCTTGTTAATCCCTATCCGAAAGAGGATGTGCCTTTTCTTGATTTTTCACCTTTGCAAAATGCCATGATTAAATTGCAGGTAACAGCAGAAGTATATCAACGGATCTTGGCATCAAATCCAAATTTATCTCAAGCGTCCATTCAACAATTAAATACCTTGCTTTATCAGAGTGAACGGAAACTATTGCTTCCTGGTGGTTTACCGAACAGGCAATGGTACAAACACGCCATCTATGCCCCCGGTTATTATACCGGGTACGGAGTGAAAACCCTGCCGGGTATACGCGAAGCTATTGAAGGCCGCAGATGGCAGGAGGCACAACAACAAATAACGGAAGCAGCAAAGGTAATGGATACCTATAATGCCCAGGTAGATTCTGCCATTGCAGTGCTTATACCACACCATTAATATTTATACCAATGAATGACTGGATAACGATTGCATACCATGTAGGCCCCGTTGAAATGGCTGTATTAAAGGACATCTTTGATGAAGAAGGAATTCCCTTTGTTTCAACCGGAGGAAATTCTCCATACCCTTCCATCTCTGCCGTACAGGGCGGTATAAAAATTCAAGTGGCTGAAAGCGATAAAGTACGGGCACTTGAAATTCTAAAGGAAACGGGGTATTTAGAATAAAGCTACCCTCCATTTCGTTACCTTTGCATTATAAAATTCAACGGTGGCAAAAAATAAACAGCGGTCAACAGGATTACTCATTTTCTATGTGCTGGTTATTTATGTAGTGGCTCAATTTTTTTCCTGGGCCTACTTCATGATAAACCAGAGCCGGGAAATTTACAATGGCCAAATAGCTTTGCTTCCGGCCAATGCAAGCCCCTCCTCACACAATCTTTTAAGAAATGAATTGATAGGCAAGTATTATATGGTAGCAGGCGAAGGTTGTGTTTTCCTGTTTATCCTGGCCCTGGGTGTTATCATGATTCGCAGATCTTTCCGCAAAGAAACGGAACTGGTGGGAAAGCAAAAAACTTTTCTGCATTCGGTCACCCATGAGTTTAAATCGCCTGTGGCATCCATGCGCCTTCAATTGGAAACTTTGCAAAAGCGCAGCCTCAGCCCCGAACAGCAACAACAAGCCCTTGCCAATGCTATTGATGATACGGACAGGTTAGATATGCTGATTGAAAAAATACTTATGGCAGCTCGCATAGATAGCAAGGAGCTATCTATTCATGCTGAATTTTTAAATCTTTCGGAAAAACTAAAAGAAGTAATTGAACAGGTAAAACGTTCTTATCCTCAGCGGAATGTTGTTACAAGCATACAGGATAATGTGCATCTGAACATTGACCCCTGGGCACTAAATTCTATTGTTACCAACCTGATGGAAAATGCGTTTATCTATTCTGCGGCAGATAAGAAAGTAGAAGTAAACCTACTGACAGATGCGAATACAATTCGATTTTCCGTGAAAGATTATGGTATCGGAATTCCCCACGATGAAAAGAAAAAAATCCTCCGCAAGTTTTACCGTTCCGATTCCACACAGGGGTATAAAGGAACAGGGTTGGGATTATTTTTAGTAGATTATTTTGTAAAAGCACATAAAGGATTTATAGAAGTAAAAGACAATAAACCGCAAGGCAGCATATTTGAAATCACTTTTCCAATAACAAAAACAAATGTCAAACAATAAAAAAGTAGCCCTCATTATATTAGACGGATGGGGCCTTGGAGATGGCTCTAAAGCGGATGCCATCGCCAATTCAAAAACTCCTTTTGTAGATAGCCTCTACAAAAAATACGCACACTCTAAATTAAATACCTCCGGAGAAAATGTGGGATTACCTGACGGACAAATGGGCAATTCGGAAGTGGGGCATATCAATATTGGAGCAGGTAGAATTGTTTATCAAGATCTGGTGCGCATCAGTAAAGATATACGGGAAGGCGTTCTGCAACGGAATAAAGTATTGCTCAAAGCAATGCATTACGCCAATACCAATAATAAAGCAGTCCATCTGATGGGATTAGTATCGGACGGAGGTGTTCATTCTCATATTTCCCACCTCATGGCTTTGTGTGATATTGCCACAGAAAATAATTGCAAAAATGTTTTCATTCATGCCTTTACTGACGGACGCGATTGCGACCCGCATAGCGCGGCAGGATTTATAGAGCAATTGCAAAACCATATTGCAAAAGATACCGCTAAAATTGCTTCTGTAATCGGGCGCTATTATGCTATGGACCGCGACAAGCGCTGGGAAAGAGTAAAGCAGGCCTATGATTTATTGGTAAATGGAATAGGGAAAAAAAGCAGCGATGCCTCAAAAGCAATTCTGGAATCGTACAAAGTAGAAGTGACCGATGAATTTATTAAACCCATTGCTATTACCGATGCAAACGGAAATGTTTTACCACGTATTCAAGAAGGAGATGTGGTTATTTGTTTCAACTTCCGCACGGATAGATGCAGGGAAATAACCACCGTGCTCACCCAGCAGAATATGCCCGAGCAGGGAATGAAGACGATTCCTTTGCACTATATTACCATGACTACCTACGATGAAAAATTCAAGGGGATAGAAGAGTTGTATCATAAGGATGATTTGAAAATGACACTTGGGGAAGTATTATCATTAAACGGAAAAACACAGATACGCATTGCAGAAACAGAGAAATATCCCCACGTTACTTTTTTCTTTTCAGGCGGAAGAGAAGATGTTTTTCCGGGAGAAACGCGGATCATGATTCCATCTCCCAAGGTTGCCACCTATGATTTAAAACCGGAGATGAGCGCACCTGAAATGACGGATGCCATTGTAAAAGAATTGCAAAAAGGAGAAGTCGATTTCGTTTGCCTAAACTTTGCAAATGCTGATATGGTAGGACATTCGGGTGTTTACTCTGCCATTGTAAAAGCAGTCGAAACAGTTGACACATGTTTACAAAGAGTGGTGGAAGCAGGATTGAAAACAGGATATTCTTTCATAATTATTGCCGACCATGGCAATGCAGATTATGTTATAAATGCAGACGGATCACCCAATACCGCCCATACCACCAATCCCGTGCCTTGTATTGTAATAGATAAAGATGTTACCAAAGTCTCCGAAGGACGACTGGCAGATATGGCTCCCACCGTATTAAAACTTATGGGTATTGAACAGCCCAAAGAGATGACGGGGAAGACACTGGTGTGAATATTTCAAATTTATTATATGAAAGTTGCTCCAAATACAATTATTAATTCTGAGGGGAAAATATTATTCTATAGCCTCAAAGATTTTCATGATAGAATTGTAAACGGGACGGATTGCTTTATTTGTGGTGCAGAAAATACAGAAAAAATATTTAACCTTGAACATGTTTTACCAGACTGGTTATTAAAAAGGTTCAGTTTGCAAAACAAATCTATTACCCTTTCAAATCAGGCAACCTATAAATATGGAAAGTATAAAGTTCGGTGTTGCGAAGAATGCAATAGAGAACTAGGAGACCTGATAGAAATACCAGTAAGTAAGTTGTTGAAGTTACCATACCAAGATATATGCGATACCTTAAAAAAAGATCCGAAAAATTTCCAACTTCTTTTTCATTGGCTTATGCTCATCTTTTTTAAAGTTTATTTAAAAGATACGGAATTTAATTGGTATTTGGACACGAGAAAAGGAACTGAAAAAATAAGTGATGTTTCAAATTTTGAGCAAATGCATCATATTCATTGTATGGTAAGAACGCATTACACTAAGGCCATTATAGATACAAAAGTTATGGGCTCTATTCTTATATTACCGGCTATTGAACATCCTACTATTGAACCTTTTGATTATGCTGATCATAAAGAAGGAAGTGCTATTATGATGAGAATTAATCAATTCTGTATTGTTTGTATACTCAACGATTCTTGTGGCTCTAGCACGGTTTTTACCGAATATTTGTCAAAAATAAAAGGCCCATTGACCCCATTTCAACTTAAGGAAGTTTTTACGCATTTATTATTTATTAATCTTCATCTCAAAAAGAGACCAATTTATTATTCCGCAATTAATGCGAAAGGCGACTATCATATTAAAGCAAAAATCCCTAAAATAGTTGAATTAATTGATGAAAAAGATTGGACTGTTTCTCATGGAGAACTTCTACATCATTATTGTAAAGACATGATTGGCGGTGAAAACAGAGATACATTACTAAACGAAATCAAAGAAGGAAAAAGAAGGTATTTATTTAACGATAAAGGAGAATTTGTCGATTATTCTAAAGAACTTAAATAATTATTCACCTCACTTTACCACCCCCAACTCTTTCCCAATTTTGGCAAAGGCTGCAATGGCTTTATTTAACTGGGCATTGAACAGCCCAAAGAGATGACAGGGAAGGCGTTGGTGTAAACAATATTCTAAAGGTCATTTTTTCAATTAAAATAAATGAATGAGAACTAATTACTATTTTTGCTTCCATATTCATAATATTTAATAACCGAAATAATTGTAATTCAATAGCTATGACAGTTAAGGAAGATATAAAAGATAAGTTTGTCACCTCAATGCTCAGATTCGTAAATGCTGTGAAGGGCGAATCAGAGGTATGTTCAGAAATTTGTGGAGGGTTTAATGAAAAGGAAATGCAGGTTGTTGTATTCATCGGTCAGCATACCAGCGTTAAAATGACCGAGATATCAGAGAATTTGAACTCACCATTGAGCACCCTAACAAGTGTTGTTGATAAGCTGGTTGAGAGGAAGTTCTTAACCAGGGTACATTCTGATGAGGACAGAAGGGTGGTGAACGTCGCCTTAACTGTTAAAGGTAAAAACTCATTTAAAACGTTCTCGGATAGAAAGGATGAAATGGCTGAGAAAATTTTATCACAATACAATGCTACTGAACAAGCTAATTTTATTGGGTATCTCGGGAAAATGGCAACAACTATTGAATCCATGAAATAATTTTTTTCCATAATTGGTACGAAATTCGTAATATTGCACTTTCAAATTAAATATAAAAAACGTTTCCGATTTTTTTTTGACTAAATACTTTGATAGCAGAAATATTCTAAAATGGTAGTATATACTATTAGAAATGAGTTAAACATATTGATTAGCGATGCTAATCATCGGCTCACCATAATGGTCAGCTTGCATTAATAAAAACAATTAAAATCAACAATTAAAAAACGAAAAAATGAACGAAAGCATATTAATAACCGGAGCAAATATTGGGCTTGGCAAAGAGACTGCCCGCCAGTTAGCATTGAGAAAAGAAACAAAAAAGGTAATTCTTTTCTGCAGAAATCAAGCGAAAGCGGAGGCAGCAAAAAAAGACCTTGAAGCGGAAACGGGAAAAAAGATCTTTGAAATTATTATTGGGGATGTTTCGGATGCAGATTCCGTAAGAAAAGCAGTAGAAAAAATAAAGGAACCTATTGATGCGGTAATTTTAAATGCAGGTGGAATGGTTGGGAAAACGGCTGGGAAAGTTACACCTTCCGGTATGAATGAATTGGCTGCTACCAATATTTTAGGTCATGTGATCTTAGTGGACGAATTAATTAAACATGATAAGTTAAAAAAAACAGTACTATTAGCAAGTTCGGAAGCTATACCGGGAGTAAAGGCACTCGGTATGAAACCGGTTTCCATGAAGACTTCTTCTGTAGATGAGTTTGCTGCTGTTCTTGATGGATCATTTTTTGGTAATAAATTTGATGCAATGCAAGCATACGGATACGTTAAATATGTAGCAACTATGTGGATGTTTTCAATGGCAAGAAAATATCCTGACCTCAAATTTGTTGCTATGAGTCCTGGGAACACGGGCGGAACTCAGGCACCGGATAATATTCCCCAACCAATGAAGTTTATGATAACGTATATTATGATGCCTATTGTAATGCCGTTGATGGGAGTAGTGCATAAGTTAGAAGTAGGTGCAAAACGCTTTGTAGATGGCATTTCGGATGAGCAATATAAAAGTGGCATTTTTTATGCAAGTAAAGAAGGAAAGTTAACAGGGGAGGTAGTTGATCAGGCTACTTTTTTCGTTGATTTGAAAAATAATTCATTTCAAGATAACGCTGATAAAGCAATTCACCGTTTTATAAAATAGGGTTAAGAAGCATTTGATTTGAATAAAAGCAGTCGAAACAGTTGACACGTGTCTACAAAGAGTGGTAGAAGCCGGAATTGCCAATGGATATTCTTTCATCATTATTGCCGACCATGGCAATGCCGATCATGCCATAAATACAGATGGATCACCCAATACAGCACATACCACCAATCCCGTGCCTTGTATTGTAATAGATAAAGATGTTACCAAAGTCTCCGAAGGACGACTGGCAGATATGGCCCCAACAGTACTGAAATTAATGGGTATTGAACAACCCAAAGAGATGACGGGGAGGGCGTTGGTCTAAAAGAGAAGCAACCACGGAGACACCGAGGGCACTAAGAATCACAGAGATTTAGGAAGTTTTGAAAACTCTTCAGTAACAAGAGAACATAAATGTTCAGTAATATTTTCACAATTAAAATTTATCAGGAGACCTTTAGGTTTGTTTGCCAGCTTCAAATATGATAGAAGCTGTGCTTTATATAAAGGAATCATAGCCTCAACCGCTTTGAGCTCTAAAATAATTAGGTCATTCACAAGTATGTCCAGTTTAAGTTGCCCTCCCAGATTTTTATTCTTATAATTTATTGGTAAGTAAACTTGTGATTTTACAGAAAGCCCTTTTGTTACCATTTCATCAATCAGACAGGTTTCGTATACAGACTCTAATAAACCGGGACCTAAACTTTTATGAACCTCAATAGCACATCCGATAATTTTATAAGATAATTTATCAATATCGCTTTGAGTTATCATAATCCGTGTTTCTTCGTGCCCTCGGTGTCTCCGTGGTGAAATTACTTTATCACCCCCAACTCCTTCCCAATCTTAGTAAAGGCTGCAATAGCCTTATCTAAATGGGCTTTGGTATGTGCTGCTGAAAGCTGCACCCTTATGCGAGCCTGGTCTTTTGGTACCACCGGATAAAAGAATCCGATTACATAAATACCTTCTTCCAACAATTTGTTAGCCATTGTTTGCGATAGCTTGGCATCGTACAACATTACAGGTACAATAGGATGTATACCGGGTTTAATATTGAATCCGGCTTTGGTCATTCCCTCGCGGAAGTAGAGTGCGTTGTTCATTACCTTATCGCGCAATTCGGTGGTGCTGCTAAGTAAATCGAGCACAGCAATACTTGCCCCGGTAATTACAGGAGATAGAGAATTGGAAAATAAATAAGGTCTTGACCGTTGGCGAAGCATATCTATCACTTCTTTTTTTCCGCTGGTATAGCCTCCCATCGCGCCACCCAAAGCCTTTCCAAGGGTTCCGGTAATGATATCTATCTTGCCCATTACGTCATTATATTCATGGGTGCCACGGCCGGTCTTACCCACAAATCCAACGGAATGGCTATCATCTACCATTACGAGTGCATTGTACTTTTCGGCGAGTGCGACAATATCTTTCAGATTGGCGATAAATCCATCCATGGAGAAAACACCATCGGTCACAATCATTTTGAAACGGTCTCCGGAAGCAGCTTTTAATTGCGCTTCCAAATCGCCCATATCGGAGTTTTTGTAGCGATAGCGTTTTGCTTTGCAAAGTCTCACTCCGTCAATGATAGAAGCATGGTTCAATTCATCGGAGATGATGGCATCTTGTTCGCCTAGCAGAGGCTCGAAAACACCGCCATTCGCATCAAAGCAAGCAGCATATAGAATGGTATCTTCTGTACCAAGGAACTTGGAGATTTTTTCTTCCAGGGTTTTATGAATGTCCTGCGTACCGCAGATAAAGCGCACCGATGACATACCATAGCCGTGAGAATCTAAAATATTTTTGGCAGCCTCAATAACCTTGGGATGAGACGAGAGCCCCAAATAGTTATTCGCACAGAAGTTAATGACCTCTTGCCCACCTTTTACTTTAATATCGGCTCCTTGCGGACTTATAATAATGCGTTCACGTTTATATAATCCTGCTGTCTCAATATTTTTTAATTCGGTTTGCAGACTGGTGTAAAATGCTTCGTTTGACATAATGTTTGGTTTATTGGATGGCAAATGTAATAAGTAATGGAATAAATCCGATTTGTCATTCTGAACGAAGTGAAGAATCTCATAATTACCGAGATGTTTCGCTACACTCAACATGACAAATGCACTGCGTGAGGGATTGCAGTGGAAAACCCGCAGCAAAGCGAGGATTTGAAACGGAAAGCCCGACCCCTTGCACAGCTTGGGGGCAAGCCCATAAACAGTTAACAGTAGTCAGTTATCAGTAAAAAGAAGGGGCAATAAAGGCGATTTCACACATAAATAACGCTAATTAGGGTAAAAGCCCGATAAATAATCGTACCTTTGCAAACTTTTGAAATAAACCCTTACATGAAATCTATTCGTAACATTGCAATTATTGCCCACGTCGATCACGGTAAAACTACGCTGGTAGACAAGATCTTAAAACAATGCAGCCTTTTCCGTGATAACCAGGAATCAGGCGACCTTATTATGGACAGCAACGATTTGGAGCGCGAACGCGGTATCACCATTTTCTCCAAGAATGCATCTGTAAACTATAAAGACGTAAAAATCAACATTATAGATACCCCCGGTCACAGTGACTTTGGTGGTGAAGTAGAACGCGTATTGAACATGGCAGATGGCGTATTGCTGCTTGTAGATGCTTTTGAGGGCCCTATGCCTCAAACCCGTTTTGTGCTCACTAAAGCCCTCGAAAGAGGCCTTAAAGCCATTGTGGTGGTCAACAAGGTTGATAAGCCTAACTGTACCCCCGAAGAAACCAACGAAGCGGTATTTGACTTATTCTGTAAGTTAGATGCTACCGAAGCTCAATTGGGTTTCCCGACTATATATGGTTCTTCTAAAAACGGATGGATGTCCGACGACTGGAAGAAACCAACCACCGATATCAGCGCATTGTTAGATAAAATTATTGAATATTTCCCGCCTGCACCTCAGCACGAAGGAACCTTGCAAATGCAAATCACCTCTATCGATTATTCTTCCTATACCGGCAAAAATGCGGTAGGAAGGGTTTACAGAGGAACTATTAAAGAAGGCCAGCCTATCTCTATCGTTCGCCGTGACGGCAAGATTGATAAGAGCAGGGTGAAAGAATTATACACCTTTGAAGGACTTGGCCGCAAACGCACCGACGAAGTAAAAGCAGGCGATATTTGCGCTGTGTTCGGTATTGAAAAATTTGACATTGGCGACACAATATCCGATTTTGAAGCTCCGGAAGGACTTCCTACCATCAATGTGGATGAGCCTACCATGAATATGCTTTTCACCATTAACAACTCACCGTTCTTTGGTAAAGAGGGCAAGTTTGTAACATCCCGTCACGTACGTGAAAGGTTGTTCCGCGAAACTGAAAAGAATCTGGCACTTCGCGTAGAAGAAACCGCTTCGCCGGATGCATTGCTGGTTTACGGACGCGGAATATTGCACTTATCTATCCTTATTGAGACCATGCGTCGTGAAGGATATGAGTTACAAGTAGGCCAGCCTAAAGTTATTGTAAAAGAAATTGAAGGCGTGAAATGCGAACCTTATGAAGTATTGACCGTTGACTGCCCCGAAGAAGCATCAAGCAAAGCCATACATATTGTTACCCAGCACAAGGGTGAACTAACTGTGATGGAGCCTAAAGGCGATTACCAACACTTGGAATTCAATATCCCATCGAGAGGTATTATTGGCTTGCGTAACCAAATGCTTACCGCCACCGCCGGAGAAGCTATTATAGCTCACCGTTTCGATAAATACCAACCTTATAAAGGCAACATACCCGGACGTATTGCAGGGGTGCTTATTGCCATGGAAAGAGGCGTGGGTACTGCTTACTCTATTGACAAATTACAAGACAGAGGCCGCTTTTTTGTAGAACCCGGAGAAGAAATGTATGCCGGACAAATTATTGGCGAACACATTCGTCCCGATGATTTGGTGATAAATATTTGCAAAGCAAAACAGCTTACCAATATGCGTGCCAGTGGCAGCGATACGGCTGTTGCCTTAGCGCCTAAAATTGTTTTCTCGCTCGAAGAGGCCCTCGAATACATTCAGG
>Ga0302277_1001086_pt1 | contig 20620 bp, 21 predicted proteins | sample III_Bog_N3_1_FD_198759 | JGI IMG/M metagenome (GOLD analysis project Ga0302277, IMG submission 198759) | Peat permafrost microbial communities from Stordalen Mire near Abisko, Sweden - III_Bog_N3_1 | ecosystem: Environmental > Terrestrial > Soil > Wetlands > Peat | place: Sweden: Abisko... | reverse complement strand
AATCAGAGAACCATCACGTGGAGTTACGAATGGCACAAATCCACTGGCGGTCGACAATTGCATATCTGTTGAATTTGCAGTCTGGACATTGCTCCATTTGTTCAAGCTGTAAGAGAGAAAATTGTCTGGAGAAGTGTAAGGGGTCAAAACACCATTATTCAGTTTATAGACAACCGCGTTTGAGTTAACGACATTTGTACCGTCGTCATGCATTAGGTTTGCTGGCAATTGTGATCCAGCAGCTAAGACGTTAAGATTTACGGCAATCGTTAGTGGTGCATTCGTAAAGTTTCCAGAAACCAGTAATGAGTCCGTGTAAGTGCCGACCGCTAGATTCTGCGGAGCTACGGCGAGAGCCATATTAAATGTCTGGCCGGGGTTCAAAGACAAAGTTGCTGTAGGATAATTACCATTCAACCATGTTTGCGGGGTAGCAATACTGACTACCGCGGAAACTATTTGCGCACCATTATTGGTGATTCCACCATTTTGATCGGCAGGCAAAGCACCACCTTTGACATAGTTAAAATTGAATTGCACTGGATTGGCCTGCAAAGCGGTACCATCAAGGGCATGGACCATACTCGCAGACCCGACCGCACTTATTAGTGCCAGGCCGAGAAAACCATAAATTATTCTTTTCATAATTTTATTATTAGTTGTTACTTTTAGCGAGCGTTGGCAGCACAATAGTCCGCCTCCAAACTATTGTGCTATAAACTTAGTTGACAGAAAGTCCTCCAAACGCTTTTTGTTGTTTCTTATTGCGGCACTTACTGACAGTTGCATATAACTATCAGTGCCACCAACTTATTGCCAACTGGCGTCGACAGGCTGGCCGCAAAGACCCATTAGAGCTAAAAAGCTGGCATTGTTATAAAGCCATTTTGCTTTTTTCATTAAGCCTCCTATTTAATCGGCATTAGATCTTAAATTTATTTTTTAGCGAACATTTTTGCTATAACTTCACCTCCTAAATTATATTGAATTACATTTATTGTGTTCTATTCACAACAAATGCCACTGGATTTGGATGTATGTGATGAATAAAAGCTGCCTCCTCATTAGGATTTGGAATGTGATTGAACGTCAGTTCTCTTTTCAAATGCGGATTAAAGAGCTTTAAAGTTCCAAAGTTAAATATTTTTCCCAGCAAGCCCTGATCCACTTCTACGGACTCAATTCCAGCCATATCGTAGTTGATAGTCCTTGTAAAAATTACGCCATTATATATGAATACTGTCTGATTATCAATTGCGTAATAATGACTCCCCCAACCCAAAACAATAGATACTATCAATACAATATAGAAGAACATAATTATGGATATGATTGTACCGCCTGACAAAAAAGATGTTACGGATTGAATGGCCATATCATTAATACCCCAGATGAACAGCGCGCAGATAGCCATTGCTATAAAACCACCCATTACAATTTTGACGATAGGGACAAAGACAGATATACGTATGATATGAATATTTTCAATTCTATTTTTTACTAAATTATTCATCCAGTTTCGTATATCCTTTATGATTTATTTTCGACCTTTTAATTACCCCGAACTTATTTTTGAGAATTAAAGTACGCCTTTTGTAATCGATCTGGCGATCTTGTTATCGAGCCGCAATTTGTAATATACCCTTTGGCCCTTTTTTTCTTTTTCCAGCATTTTTGCTTGCTCTAAAATTTTGAGATGTTGCGAGGCTAAAGGTACGGAAATTTTAAGGACCTTTGCAATATCGCTAACAGCAAGCGGAGGTTCTTTTCCGAGCATTTCGAAAATACGATAGCGATTAGTGTCACCGAGTATCTTAAAAATTGCTCTTTGGTCGGTACCATTAAAAGCTTTACGGATCTTATTTATCTGCTTATCAGTAAGCATGTATTTTTATTCTTGTGTTTTACAAAGACTACCAAGTTGCTGATTAAATAGTTATTTAGATATTTAATCAATGTATGACAAGCCTACTCTTATATATTGCTTCTGTATATAGCGCAAGGGCTCTTTGTGAACTCGTTATCCCCCTTTCACGCAGTTATTACGAATAGACCAATGAAAGGGTTAAATAATTGTTAAATTATCTTGTAAATAAAGGTTATTTCAAAAGGGTCAGGCACGTGCCTGACCCTTTTGAAATAACTATGTCTATATACTCTTTTCATATATAGGAGTAGCTTTAAGACATAACAATGCAGGTGGTAACAACAGTTTATAGAAAAAATAATATAGAAAAGTGAGGGTGCAAACATGACAAAATTCAGATTATCAAAAATGATTGGTTTTATTCTTGCGATCGCAATAATCGTTTTTGCAGGAATGATGTTCAGGATACATAACGACGTAGGAATATATTCAGCGCAAAGCCAAGCCAGCGCAGCAGCAATTGCCGTAATAACCCCACCTGCGAACACTACGCCCACACCGCCAACAACAGATGCATTAAATTTACCGATTCCTTTCACCCCACAAGCACCGACCGGAAATTGGGACGAGCTGCACAACGAGGCTTGCGAAGAAGCTGGTGCGATAATGGCAAACGCCTACCTGACAGGTGATAAAGAAACAGTTATTCCGGCAACACGCGTAGAAACAGAAATTAGCGGATTGACCGTTTGGGAAGACAAAAATTTTGGTTATCACTTGGATACCACCGCACAAGAAACCGCGCAAATGATTAAAGGTTACTACGGACTAAAAGCCACTGTTGTTCAAAGCTACACTCTTCAAGATATAAAAGACCAGATAAATTTGCATAATGTCGTCATTTTACCAGTAGACGGACAGGCCATCGGCAATCCGTATTACAAGACTCCTGGGCCGATTTATCATATGTTAGTCATACGCGGCTACTCCGGCTCGACTTTGATAACCGATGATTCTGGCACAAAACACGGCGAAAATTACCCCTACGCCTTTAGCACTTTGCATGCAGCCGGTGCTGATTGGAATCATTCCACAAATACTATTGACAAGAATAAAGCGATAATGATTATCGTTTCAAAATAAAAAATAAATGTGGGGTCAGGTCCGAGGTTTGACCCCGGCCCTGACCCCTATACGAAACATTATGATAAATCTAAAACATCCACGATTATATCTGGTTTACGCTGGGATTATTTTAATCGTGCTTGCGATAGTTGGAATTTTTACGTTTAAGATTGTTAAGCCAAAAATATTGGCGATTATCACACCAACGCCGAGCACGGTTATTTTGCAGGTACCTTTTAGCACACAAGCGCCAAATAATAACTGGAGCAGAAATGAGGATTGTGAAGAAACCAGTATCACCATGGCTAATGCTTTTTTGACCGGTACCACGGAAGACAAGATTCCTGTCGATGCCGCTCAACAAAGCATAGATAATTTAAAAAGTTGGGAACAGAAGAATTTAGGTTATAACGCCAATACAGGGTCTGGGGCTACCACAAAAATGGCGGAGGGCGCGTTCAACCTAAAAGTTAATCAAATTCAAAATTTTACCGAAGCTGACTTGAAGACCGCATTGGAAAACAAGACACCAATCCTCTTACCTATAGACGCACAAATTTTAGGCAACACTCAATACGCGAACGGCGGCCCACTCTATCACATGATTGTCATCAGAGGTTTTAAGGGAGACACTTTTATAGTCAATGATCCTGGCACAGACAACGGCGATGGCAATGAGTATCCTTTTTCTGTTTTGCAGAAAGCCTCCGCCGATTGGAGCAACACCAAACAAGCAATAGACTTCACTAGAAAAATCGCATTAATAATTTCTAAATAAAAAACAAGAAACGCTGTACTCACAAATAAATGCAAGTCAGCGTTTCTGGCTTATGTTTTGGTTAGCGTACTATTTAGGCCTGAGCTAATTGAAGTTCGCGCGGATAGAAGCTCTGGCAGCTGGCGTGATAGCCGCAAGGTGACTCCTCCAGGTCAATAATGACCTGTCGGTCACTAAAGGCTCGAACATTGCCTTTATCACCGTCGGTTGTGACAACCAAATCTCCAGAGGTGAACCCAAACCTTGACGCCCCTTGTTCCGCTTGCGGCGGAATGGAAATACCCAAAATCATTTTTGTTTCCTCCTAAAAATTCTCGCATATAGCGAGAATTAAGATTTTATCATAAATTTTACTTTATAACAATAGGGGGTATAGGAACTTATCAAAAGAAAAATTGCACTGGTGATTTAAAAATAAAAAATAAAAATCTAAATTTTCTCTAGGACTAACTTCCTTATTTCTTCTTTGCTTAAATTGCCATAGTTTCTCAAACGTAATAACGGGAAATTAGCGCCATCAAGCATGCGTTCGACTTCGCTATCCCTTTCGATCCTATCTTCTCTATCATGAGTTTTGTCATCTCGTTCAATTGCCAATAAAGGTTTTATATATACCTTATCGCAAATAACATAATCGACGGATTTTTCATCTATATGGCGGAAGGCTGCTTTATAACTCTGCCCGACAATATTTTCATCCAATATAGTAGACAGATGTATCTGCGGAAAAACATAAAATTCGTTTCCTAGTACTTCAACGAGAACGTCAAAAAGCTCGTGTTCAGCCTTACTCATCAAAAAATCTTTGCGTTTATAATTATATACGGGTTTATCTTTTTGAGATGGTTCTTTTTTAGAGATTGCCTCTACAATTACAGCAACAACTGCAATTATGATGATTATAATCCATATTGACATATCTTTTTGTATTTTAATTTAACCACTCTGCTACCCCACCATGATGGGAACAGGTTCCGCTGCGATGCTGGCTAAAACTATAGGTGCCGTCGCCGCATTTAGCTGTGGCACCTGTTGGCACAGAGTTATCTTCACTATATGCCGGTGAATGCACAGTATTACCATTTGAATTCACATAGGTATTGCTGTTAGAAAGATTGTTATTAGTAGCAGGAGCTGGAGTGCTAGGAGCAGAAGGCTGGACAACAGTATTTGTAACCACCGGCTGACTTTGTGTTGAAGTTCCCAACACTGCCGACTTTTCGACAGTCTTTGTAGCTACAGGCGTCGGTGCAGTAGGCGTTTGAGAACCGCTGTTATTAGGCTGGCTTGAACCGATAGCCGCAAGAACAAAAATAAAAGAGACCACAACTAAAGGAATTGCGTATCTCTTCTTTTTAAACCAAGGAGTTTGGTCGGGCATTAAATTTTTATTAATATTTGCCCTAAATATATGTCCGTTGCGAGAAAAGGTCAAGGATTATTGAAAGTATTTTTTAATATTATTGTATGTTATAATGTGCGTAGTCAGGAGCTTAAACTAAATATATGAGTAGAATTATACAAAGATTACAATCATATCTTGCCGGCAAGCCAACTGCCGACGAAAGACTTAGCGATTTAATTATCGAATTGCGTCTTAGAGGTATTAATTTTCACATCGAACCAGTAGTCGAAAATGGAAAAACTTACTACGTAGCAGAGTCCGTAGATTACCCTCGCGGAACAATCATGACGAATGCCGGATCCCCAGAGGAATTAAATTCGATGTTGAAGGATGCTATCTTTGCTGCTTTTGACGTGCCTTCTAGCTACTGCAATCCGGATATTATCAATATACAAACTAGTTTACCAATCCAAGAATCAAAACAAGTCTATGCTACCACCTAATCTACCCTCGGATATCTCCCAGGATAGATTAAAATTTTCTTGATAAAAACGTTGAAGCAAATAGAAGAATTGGGATACGACGCAACTGAAATTATGAATAAATATTAGAAGTACTTATTTAAATAAGTACTTCTAATATTTTGACAAAGCTATTTTTTGAGGAAAAGTAAAATCGGTAAATTAACTCTCTTTTATCTTTTTTATAATCGAACTCGTTGAATCAAAATGTCCGCTGATAAACCTTTGGTTTATAATCAACTTTGCCGAGACTTTTTCTACATCAATAACGTTCCATTCTGGATTAGTTGAGACAAAGACATTAGGTCGTAATGCATTAGCGACTATTTCTCCAGTCGGATCATAAGGGCTTATAAAAGCATAATCCACGTCTTTAAGTGAATCGACCATTTTGACCCTATCATCTTCTGGTATCACTGGTCTGTCAGCACCCTTGTGTTTTCTGATACTCTCATCTCCTTTGACCATGACAACAATAATATCTCCATACTCCTTAAGGCTAGAAATATATTCAACATGCCCCCTATGCAACAGGTCAAAAGAACCTCCACCAAGAACGATTATTTTATCTTTATGTTTATTCCTGATATCTGCTAAGTCTTTAAAATTTATTATCATATTTTTTAGATTATTTTAAGATTTTTGTCTTCTCTTAAAAGATTTTCTGATTGTCCTTGTGGAAATCAGCGCGACAGCGATAATTATTATAAGAGCGATGATCCAACCGAACTTGCCGATTAATCCATAGATAGCTTGCCAGTTATCAGCAAAGACCGAACCGAGCCCGACATAAAATATAATCTGCAAAATATCGCCTATGGAAGTCAGCAACAAGAAACGTCTAAAATCTAATTTTGCCAATCCGGAAATTATATTTACAAGCGTAGTCGCTTGATCCTGAAAACGGCTGGCGATGATCACCGGCGCATTATATGTCTCTACGGTTTGTTCGACATTGTTCAAAATAGCAGAGTCCGCGAACTTGCGCAGTCTAATAAAATATAAAAGTCTCTTTCCGAATTTGCGCATCAGCCAATACATGGTTACGTCACCGATGATATTCCCAGACACTCCGGAAAGAAGCAATAAAAATAAATTCAAATAACCTTGGCTGGCAAAAGCCGCCGCTGCGGCGGCAGTAGCTGCGGCCGGAAGAGGCACTCCCAAGCTTGAAACAAATGATATAAAAAATAACGCTGGGTAGCGATAGATTAAAACCAAACTTAAAATTTCTTGGGAGATATGGTTCACGGATTACCTCCCTTATAAACTTTCACTGAGTCCCTTACTGACTGAACAAAAATCGTATCTTTGATATTATTCTTTTCAGCATATTCCTCTAATGTACTATTCAAATATTTTGGATCGCTGATATTCAAATTTGTAGGAAGATACGCGCTAGGCAAATTAAAAACGTAATCGATATATCTAAAAGTCATCCAGCTCTGAATCTGGTCAGCTGAGATTGTCGGTTTAGTATGCATTTTTCTACCCGCACGAGAAATCGCCGGCCTGACCACTCCTTGCCTATATAGACTATTGACATCCGAAGCAAACCACAACAAGACCGCCGCTAATACTATTATCAGTGATACGATTATTGCGCGCGCCCAATTCACATGGAATTTGCTTGGTGTATTGTTTATATCTTCTGTCATGGCTTTTATATGTATAGTGTAGCTTTAATTCAAAGAAAACGCACGTCCAGCCGGTTGAATCAATAGATAAGAAAAACCGTTGCGCGGGCGTGAGCCTGCACAACGGTTTCTCGGTTTGGAAGTAGAGCTTGCTGGTTAGCAAGACGCTATTTTGGCATCAATACCGTATCGATCATATGAATCATGCCATTAGTACATTCGATGTCTGCCTGTAAGATTTCAGCATCGTCGATAAACATCTTTTTGTCCTTTTCAGTAATTGCAATATCAGAACCTTGTTCAGTCTTTGCCGAGGACTCATCATTAAGATCTTTAGAAGTGATTTTTCCAGACAAAATATGATACTTGAGAACTGCCCCAAGCTTTTCTTTGTCTTTTAGCAAACCATCTAAGACTCCCGCAGGAAGCTTATTAAAGGCATCATCGTTTGGAGCTAAGACTGTAAAAGGTCCATGACTGTTAAGAGTCTCTTCAAGACCAGCCGCCTTAACACCCGCTAGTAATGTCTTAAAAGATTCTGCCGCTGCGGCGGTTTGCAGAATATCTTTTTCTACAGGTGTTACTCCGCCTGTTAAATTTGTATCGTCCATAAAAATATATTCCTATAAAAATTTAATTTTTCATACATCTTTTGATAAACGCTTCATATCCAAAAACAAGTCACCTACTTTCTTTAATATTTGTTTAATAATTGAAGCGTTTGCGATGTGTATACTGAGCCTACTCTTATATATTAGTGCTGTATATAGCAATTACGATGAAGTAAATTTAAAAACGATTAGTATAAAATCGAAAAGCCGCCTTTCCACTCGAAAGTGTACTCAGCGGCTTCGGTTCAAGTTGTAAAAGTTCCGCGAACTTCGCGGAAAACAAAGCGCATTTGGAACCAGGTGGCCCAGGCCATCGTATTTGGCTGTGAGTTCAAATTGACATTATAGACGTTTTTAACTATAAATGAGTTAGCTTGTCTAGTGAACTTTGCTAGCTCGACGGGGTTAGCACAATGTCAGAATTCTGGCATTGGGCAGTTTACGGTTAGGTGCGCAGGGGCGCACTCCCATGCAGCATACTAACACTGGACAGATAGAGAGGGTTGCTTTTGCAGGCGACCCTCTCGACACAATCTATATGGAGGATCACATGGATGAAATGTTTGACGACGTTTTAGACGACACTGATTATCCTTGTGACGACTCCTTTGCAACAAGCAAAGAGTATCTCGAAGATGATCAGTTTTTTGTTGCTGATTTACCGGAATACATGCCGCCTGACTATGACCAGCCTACCAGATTCCTAAAGAAAAGTGCCACACTCGCCCTCTATTGGTTAGGCGGCAAACTGGAACTGGATGAACATTTTGATCTGGCCGGTTTGATTAACACATTGCATTTTCAAGGTAGCGCAAATCACTATAACGAAAAGATTATTTGCCAAACCAAGAAAGGACGCAAGAAAACTCAAATCAAAGCCAGGCTTCTAAATATTCCAGAACCTAATCTGGCTTTTATACAAAGAAGGATCTCACGCAAACTGCTTCCTTTGGAACTCAGACATCCAAATAGTCACGGCTATCTGGGCAGTAATTGCCAGAATGCTTTGGCGGCGCACAGTTCAGCGCGTTCGATGCTGATGTTCGATGTCAAAGATGCTTTCTTCAAAATTGGCAGGGAGACTCTGCATAACAGCTTGATGCGGAAAGGATTTGGTTGGTATGCATCCTCTTTTCTCTGTGATCTTTGCTTGTGCTATCCCGCGAAAGATTGGATCAAGGAACAATTCAATGCAGGTGATGCGTTCTTACCACAAGGCGCACCAACCAGCGCTAAGCTCTTTGATGTATCGTTCTGGTGGTTGGATCACTTCTACATGAAGTTCGCTCGTAGGCACGGAGGAATATATTCCCGATACGCTGATAACATCTACATCAGTTTGCCGACGGAAGAATTCCCCGATGCACTGCAAAAGATAGCACTCACAGAAGCAGCAAAGGCAGGTTTCCCGCCGCACAAAATCAGGAGAATTAGCAATGGCAGACTATGCCACGCTCTAGGCCTGAACTTGTGCAACGGAGTAGTCAGTAACACCAAAGCCTTTCGCAGATCTTTGCGAGGAGCTCTGCATCATTTGCTCTATGTAATTGACCACGGTTACCCCATTGACGATGCGCTGCAAAAAGTCAGTGGTTGTATGTCGTTTGCCGTCAAAGAACAACTTCCAAGCGAACTGCAAGAAATATACAAAGTTTGCATGGAAAAGATTCAAACAATTTAGTCTGAAAACTTGAGAGTCTCGGTCTTACGACTGAGACTCTTTTTGTATATAAAATATTAGATTAAAAAGAAAAGCGCCCGCAAGGTTTGACCTTGTACGGGCACTTTTAAAGTTCATAGCTACTCAAAGTCCACCACTTCGATGAACTCCGCCTCGCCACTCGCCACTCGCGGGTTAAAAGTCGGATTACCAAAAGTTTGGCGATAACGATGGATTAAAATCTCATTGCCCTCGAAGTGAACTTTTTTGGCGCCCATAATCACCAGTGAAACTGGACTGCCAAAATTGTGTTGAGCGCAAATCGTTACTGCCTCGACAATCGTAGGCACATGACCGATTGCACGAATTGCCGCTGCAACATCCGGAGCTCTACCCCCATCATCGCCAGAGACAATCTTCAAGACCACATTCCCTGCCTTACGCACCGATACCACCGCTTGAGTAGACATTTTCTCCCCCTTGAAAATTTTGTCCTAAGACTAAACAAAATACCACATAATGTGATATTTGTAAAGTGTCACCGATGTATCTTATCTTTTAAAGTGGCCTTATACTTTATATATTAGTGTCGGAATTATACGAGATCTCGTAAACTCTTTTTGTTATAAAGCAAAACATCATATCCCTGATAAACTCGATCTTCATCTTTTACACCTAAAGTTTTGAGGAATTCAAAAAGATTTTTTTGTATTTGCTCGCTATCACCCGCTTCAGAAAGCTCTTCAAGCTCAACGAAGGTTCCAAGGCCTTCCACCTCATCAACGCATATTTCCCAATTTTGATATCTACTTTTCACCCTTGTCTTTTTTACGGTGGCGATTGATTTGAATCCTAAAGCAAGAATAATCTCACGCATGGCTACTGGATCGACAACTCCTGTCTCTGATTCCGATTTGTCCAACTCATCCCCCAGACGGATCTTTAATGTAAATATAAATTTACCTTTACTCTCACGAATACGCAAAACTGGTGTACCAACTTCAGTAGGTAATGTATTCACATTCTGCGGAACAAATATTTCGTCCTGTTGGAAAGCAGAGTCACCAAACTTGCAACCAAGCTCTTCAAATTTGGCGATGATAGATTCCTTGTTCGTTATTTTTGCTTTTACTTCGATTTCCTTCATGATTGGATTGTAACATTATTTAATATTCAAAAAAACACTTCTATATTTACTTGACGAACTGACAAATGTAAATTAGTATTGTTATGTGCTTGTGGGGCGTCAGCCCTATTCGGCTAATACATAAGCTGAAGGCAGGCATACAAAAACAGACCAAATAATGGTCTTTTTTTGTATCTAATCTTCCTGAGAACTTCCCTTCATGGTTGAGACAAATTTTACATCTCTATACTGACTTGTGACCCATGATGGAATAGCACTCCAAAAATGTTTCTGTCCGTTCTCCCCAACTTGCCGAATTATAACTTTAATTTTTCTATTATCAATGATCGCAATAATTCCCCAATATCAAACAACTTTAGATTCCTTAGTTCTCTTTTTGTATTTCATTACACTAACTTCCTGAAGCGTCTCTTCGTATTCCTGATATGTAGTAGTTAACTTAATCAGCTTTATAGCCAAAGGAACAAGTTTAAACTTCATTATCTGAACCGATCTATCTCTCTCATTTCTCTCGCCTTTATATATTAAGTGGTTAAAGCCTTCTGCTCCAAAACTAATTTCTGCTGGAAAAGCAGGACAATGAGCACGATTGACTCTCGAATATAAATTTCGAGCGTCTTCTTTAATTTTTTCATAATTTGAGATATCAGACATTTTTAAATTAAAATCATAAAAACAGTATATGAATTCAATATACTACTTTTAAATTAAATATTTATTAAATTTTACGTAGCCCGCCTTCGTCCCGACAAGTCGGGACTACGGCGGGCAAATTTAAAACGACCTTTGAGGTCGTTTTAAATTTGGTGGAGATGGCGGGAGTTAAACCCGCGTCCAAAGAAGATTCCGAGAAGAATTGTTCACAAGCTTAGTTCGCTTTAGTACCGCGGGATAGTAAACGAACGAATCAGACCCACGGTCGATTTGCGTAAGCTTGGCGCGGAGGGCAAATCAGCCAGCGCGTTGCGTCCTAAAATAATACATGCGTGGACTACCGGCTTAGGCATCCGATAGGCGCACGTTCTTGTTTAATTAATTAAGCAAGAACAGGTTGGAATGCAAAAGCATTCTGAACCCGTGCCATAAAGTTGGCATTTGTGATTTTCTCGCGTATGTTACGGGATTTCGAGAGTACCCGGCTTGCATATTCTTAACGTACAGTTCTCTGTCAAAATCCGGCATCCCCAGAGATTGGTATTATGCCGTAAAAATAAGCCAAGGTCAATTCCCTAGCCTTTTATAAACAATCCCAAGAACAATCGCACGATTATCGCGACCATCATGCGCATGGCGCCGAGAAAACCGCCATGTTTCCAGCCCCACATCATCGCTTTGTATTCGGTGAAGTTGAATAGTATAAAGAGTATTAATATGAAGAGAATTGTTTCTATCATGCCTGCATTATACCTCCGATTTGACTCTTTTAGCAAAAAACCTTATAATTCATTCGATTGAACAACAAAAACTTTAGTGTAATCATATCCAAAAAGCAAGAACCAACAACCAAATTAGATTTCCGGAAATCCGCGTTATAGACGAGGACGGCAGCCAGCTTGGGGTCATGAAGACCTCCGATGCTTTGGCGCTCGCTGAGGAGCGAGGGCTCGATTTAGTTGAGGTTTCTCCGCAGGCTCGCCCTCCGGTAGCGAAGCTGGTCAATTATGACAAGATGCGCTATTACCAAAAGAAGATGGAGCAGCAGCAAAAGAAAAAGGTTAAGCGCACTGAAGTTAAAAACATTCGATTGTCGGTGCGTATATCTGAACACGATATGCAGATAAAAGCGCGACAGGCGGAAAAGTTCCTTGCCGAAGGCAATAAGGTCAAAGTTGATCTGATGATGCGCGGGAGAGAACAAGCCTTCGCCGATCTCGGCTATGTAGCTATCAGGAAGTTCCTAACCTTCGTACCCAATCACGAGGTTGAAGTTCCAGAAACGAGACAAGGTAAGTTCATATCGTTGTTAATCAAAGCGGCTAACAAGCCTAAGCCGACAGCCGAATAATTATAAATAAAGTCGAATAACTATAAGAAAGAAATTATGCCAAAGTTAAAAACTCACAAAGGTGCTGCAAAGAGATTCAAAAAGACCGGCACAGGCAAAGTCGTGCACCGCGCAGCTGGACAAGACCATTTTAATTCCAGAGACACTGGTAAGAACACCAAGAACAAGCGCAGAGATGTGTCCATGAATAAGACTAATAACAAGAATATTTTACCGTTAATCACTTCTAAATAGACCATGACCAGAATCAAGCGCGGCGTAGCCGCAAGCAAGCGAAGGAAAAATGTATTAAAGAGAACGAAGGGCTTTGACAATCGCCGCAGTACAAACTTTATCGCAGCAAAAGAAGCTTTGCTCCATGCTGACAAGTATGCTTACCGCGATCGACGCAACAAAAAGCGCGACTTCCGTGCATTGTGGCTGATAAGATTGAACGCTGCTCTTCGCGACAACGGCACGACTTACAGTAAGTTCGCCGGAGCTTTGAAGAAAGCAGGGATAACGATAAACCGAAAGATGCTTGCAGAGCTTTCCAACGTCTCCCCAGAAATCTTTGAACAATTCGTAAAAGCAGTCGAAGTCAAATAATATCGATAATTTTAAAAGCCTTAATCGAAAGATTAAGGCTTTTTGTTTGGGGTTAGAATTTGGGGTCCCCGAAAATTGTTTCAATTTTTGCTGGTAGGCACAACAACCTGGAGGCTGGAGAGCTTTTCCCGAAAGGAAAACTCGTAAGCCGGAATGGTCGATTGGGCCGAGGGGTCAGACCTCAAATTTGGTGTCATAAAGACCAATAGAATTAGGGTGTTTTATAGGGGGTTTTTTGGGTGGGGTCAGGTACGGGGTCTGACCCCGTACCTGACCCAAAAAAACCCTCCGGATTTCCGGAGGGTTTTTCTTATACAAACTCTATACGAACACTTTGCTAACAACCCTAGGAAATTATTTTCCAGTAGGAGTTGCAGGAGCCATAGGAGCCTGTTGTTGTGTAGGAGTTGTCGTTGTTGTTCCAGTAGGAGCTGTCTGAGTCGTTGGGGCAGTTGTTGATGTTCCAGTTGTTGGAGCAGTAGTAGAAGAATCGGCTGCAGGTGTTTGGTTAGTAGAAGCAGCAGGAGTCTGTGGAGTCGCTTGGTACTTCAAGATAGCCTGGTAAACTTGTCCGCTTGCCTTCAAATCTTCTATGAACAAAATCTGGTCGCGATTGATACTCATAGTATCAGCTGGTCCATGCAATTCATTTCCTAACTTAACCAATGAAAGCTGGGTCTGAGCATTTGGGTCAGTGCTGTTAGCTGTAGCAGCTGCTGAGTTACCGCTCTGGGTTGTGGAAGATGATGAGCCTCCACTTGTCTGTAGATAGAAAATGCTGGTCAACTTTACGTATTGATCGTTCGCGTTAGTGACTTTTCCAAAGTAGACTTGTCCATTGGTCAAAAATACGGCTTGGTATCCAGAAAGTTTTTCTGTAGAAGCCTTGCTTGGCATAATCTTGTAGCGGAAAACGAATCCGGTTGCGCCAAGGAGGAGTACTACGACTACGATGATTGAGGTCCACATAGCCCATCTCTTTTTTGGCTGTGGCTGTGGAGCGACAGGAGCAGGAACGATTGGTGAATGCTGAGCGTTCATAGGATCTGGAACTTGTTGATAATTTGGGTTCATATTTTTATTTAATAAATTAGTTTAGATAATGATTACAAGGGTTTTTCTTAGGGGTCAGGTACAGTACCTGGTACCAATTTTTAATCTTTTTTTAACATCGTAAAATTAAACCTGCAGAAATGTTAGCGGCAAACATGCCACCAAAAGACTTTAGAATATTTTTATTCTGGTTATTCGCGCTCGCAGTAACTGCACCCTCTTCTACAAATCTATAGTGAGAATATTTATAATTAGAAGAGATTATCGGCAAAGATTCTTGATCGTCCCCCGTCAAATAGTTCTGTGTGATTTTATTTTCCGAAGAAGTACTAAACGCGATTACAAATGAAGTCTTTACTACATTCGATAACGCCAAAGTATGTTGGCTCATTGCAGAACCCATGACAATAGTCATGATTCCATTCTTGCTAGCAATTTTATTGGAATTGCACGAACCAAACAGGCTCACCGCGCTAACCGTATTTATATTATGTGTTGGGCTCAACGCGATCTGCTCGTTATTACCAAGAACAACGTCTTGCAATTGTATATTGTATCCACCATTTTGGTAGGTATAACAATTATTTGAGATCGACGATTCAGTCGATGGCTCAGTAGAAGCAGTTATTTGAGAGCTTGGTAAAACCAAAGTTTTCCCAATAGAATTTTGCGCGATCTGTGTATTTTCTGATTTATCCACACTACTGACACTACTATTATATGAGGGAATCGGAGATTGTGAATCCTGCTGCCAAGCAAAAACCGCCCTTGGAGGGTTAGAAAAGCCAGTAATAGCAGCCAATACCAGCATAGGAAGCAACCAATTTAAACGAATTTTTGTTTTATGTTTCTTCACTTTTTTGTGAGTCTTTTAACTCAAATATTATAGCACAAAACCCTTGCAAAATCATCTTTTTCTATTGGGGTCTAAGGGGTCCCCAGATTCCGCTTTTACGGGATCTGGGGAGAGGCACAACGACCTGGAGGCTGGAGAGCTTTTCCTGAAAGGAAAACTCGTAAGCCGGAATGGTCGATTGGGCCGAGGGGTCAGACCTCAAATTTGCTGTCATAAAAACCAATAGAATCAAGATGTTTTGTGGGGGTCTTTTTGGGTGGGGTCTGACCCCGTACCTGACCCCAATTTCAATTCTGACCCCAATTTCAATTTTAGCTGACCCCAATTTTAGCATTTTTAGCCGCCCGATTTAGCTACCGCTAACGACGCTGGATTGCGCCGCGACACCTGCACTGGAATCAGAAGTAGTTGTAGGCGCAACTACGGAGATGTCACTTTGTGTGCTGCTTGAAGGTGTAACACTAATTGTTGATTGTGCAGTATCGGTTGATGCAGAACTGACTACGGTAGACGAACTGTCTGTTGAAGTTGAATCCGAAGTTGAAGTTGTGGCGTCCGCTGCAGTATCGGTTGTTGGAGTAGTCGTATCATTTGTTGCTGTTGTCGTATCAGTTGAAGTCGAAGTTGTTGTAGATGTATTTGTTGTTGTTGTTGGAGTTGATGAGCTACCAGAAGTGGTCGTGGTGTCTGTTGTTGCAGGAGTCGTAGTTGTGGTTGTTGTCGTAGTGGCAGAACTTCCACCAGAAACAGGCGCCGACGACCCAGATCCAGAAGACCCAACCGCTGTTGCCGCGGCAACCATCGCCTGGTTAAGCATCAAGTAAACTCGGACCTGCCCATTGCCAGAAGCTAAAGAATCCAAAGCTACACCAACCAATGGCATCTGACCTTGTTCCGTTGGCAACATCTTGCGAGCATAACCTGCGTTCGCAGAAACCGTGAGTTTGTCCCCTGCGATAATTGCACCACCAGAAGAATCAACATTCAACTTACTATACGTTCCAGAAGTTACAATATCCAGATACTCCTGCGGCGGCACGACTGTGACACTCGTAGAAGTCGAGACCGGCGCTCCCGGAATGTTAAAGTCTGAAAGATCCCTATCCACCACGCCAACGATGGTCTGCGCAGAAGCTGTATCAGGATTCGCAGCGGTAGAAGGCACCACACTCAAAATCGGATTCTGCTCACCGGCAATCTGCTGTGTCTCCGCACCCTTCAAGATAACCAAATCGCCCTGGTGCAATGGCACCGCAGAAATGTTGCGCGCAACAATCGCCGAAGTTCCCAATACTTCACCGAGCGAAGCGATATCCTTCTTCACAATCAATGTCTGAGAAACTATCACATTGCCAGTTGCAGTAATCGCAAACGTTGCAGCGCCGTTGTTATTAACCACAAAGATATTTTCTGTTGGGTCAGCTGGTTGAGCATTGATTGTCGCCGCGCCATCAGCCGCCACCATAAAGCGAACCAAATCACCCGATTGCACCTGCAATATAGCCGCCATCGAAGAGGTTCCCGTAGAAGAACCAGTAGTACCACTACGAGGATTCTGTTTGATTATAAACGAATCAGCGTTGTTAGAAGCGGTCAACGACTGCGTGTCGACAGTCCCCTGCGCCAAACCCTTAGCTATCTGCTGAGCAACCGTCAAATCTTCTGAACCAATCACGTATGTGTTATTTATATTCTCATAAGCAACGTGTACAAACAAAGTTAATGTTCCAGTATGGAATGTCTCGCCATTGATTACCTGTGTCAAAGCTCCAGCGGTAGTACCATCAAACGGAGCCAACGCTTGTCCAATAGTAATACCAGTATGAGTTGCCTTCATCGCAAACCCGGGCATTGTTGCAGAAGAAGTCAGATAGTCCCCAACCTCGACAGGTCCATTCTCGTCAGTCACCAACACTGGCACACGTCCAGTCAAAGCAATCGGATAAGACTTGCTTCCCGCAGGTGGATTATCAGTAGAGGTAGTACCAATCAATACACCAGGATCGGTAGAAATCACTCCGGTCAAAGATGTATCATAGGCGGTTGTTGTAGTCTCGACCATATCCCCTGGATTCTGAGAATCAGATGTGACCAACATTCCAGGCTGCATATTCAAATTCGTTGAAATATAACTTTCAGCATAGTCGGCTGAACCAACATATGCACCGATACTATATAACCTACCATTTGTATATGATCCCGTACATCCAGAACCATTACCCACACAGAAATAACCATTAGGAACCTGGACTGAACTAGCATTTAGTCTGATTTGAGCAAGAGTTGCTTCTGCTGAACCGTTGGATGCCAAACCTCTGATGTCTAAGATCTGGCTGCTACCATTACTCCCAGTTGAATCACTCACATTAAAATATGCTGTACTATAACCAGACGGGATCATTGCCATCTCACTGCTAACGGTAAGTGGTCGTATTGGTGTTGTTATACCAATTCCGACGTTGCCACTCACTATTAATCCATTTGATGGAGCGGCATTTACACCAGCATAGCTACCAATTGCTTCTCCGCCATTTACATCAAGTTTTGATAGTGCTCCAGTTGTACCAATTCCGACGTTGCCATTGCTCAACATCATCATACCCGTATTCAAGACATTTGATGTGTTATATGTTTGAAACTGTAACCAGCCGCCATAACCATTGGTAGGATTACCACCAGCAGAGATTAGACCATTATTATCCCAATCAGACAAAGCTATGGCTTCTCCACTGCCTACAGTCGAAGGATTGCTTAATGTTAATATTGTCGGCGTACTGGCAGTAGCGGCGGTTTGTACAAATAAAGGCGTAGTTGGGAATGTCGAACCAATTCCGACATTACCACCGTTTGGATTTAACAACAATGGATATGTGGTTGCACCTCCATTAGTACCGTCAGTCATTTGAATCCAACCAGCGTAGTTGCCAGTATTTTGATTACCAAAGTCCATTACACTGTTTGAACTGGCTTGAACCCTGAAAGTAGAAGTCCAAGTGGTTCCAGAAGTAACTGGCAAACCACCAAGTCCACCTTTCACATTCAATAACACAGCCGGTGTCGTCGTCCCAATCCCGATTCTTCCATCTAAGGTGTCAGCAACTAAGAGGTTTTGTGTCCCAGTAGAATCTTGGATTTGGAAGGCTGTTGTAGAGTTAGATAAAGATTCAAATGTTGCAGGGGCATTGACCACACCTCGGAGTTGTTCTGCACCAATGTAGTAAGGGGTGACATTCCCACCAGTTTGAAGCTGTACAGCATCAATAAAGAATGTTCTTGCTGTGGCATCAGACTGACCAATGTAGATGTATGGGGTACCTGATACTGTTCCTGTGGTGAAGGTACATGAATATCTATTCCATCCTGCTGTTACTACAGTGTTGGAGTTTAGAGTACAAGCAGTTTTTGTAGAGCCATTATCAGCGTGCCCTGCTACAAGAGTCGTGAATGTCCCGCTTGAGAGCTGAGCATAGAATGATAATGTATATTGAGTTGTTGAGGCTAAAGCCGTATTGAATGCCGTAGTCTTAGCTCCAGTATTTGCCGTAGCAGGGTTGATGATCTGTAAAGATCCTACACCATGATATTTGTTGGTGGTTACCCTGGTTATGCTTGTCGCGCCATCTATCGCCCATCCAGTTGTATTTACTTCAAATCCAGGATTGGTCAGATAATTTGTAGTGGTCGTATCTACTGTAAAGATTGGAGCACCTTGAGAATTCTGCACTTGGAATGCTGTCGCAGAATTTGTTGGAGTAAGAATGTTCGCAGTTGTGAATGTTCCTGTTGATGCAGTTGTGACACCAATTGAAGTTCCGTTGATTGCTCCGCCTGTAATGGCTACCGAGGATGATGCAAAGTTGTTAGCAGTAACTAATCCGGTTCCAAAGGTCACCGGTTTGTTGGTTACTGTATTGATGGATAGAGTTCCTGCGGTGGCATCCAGTACTGGAGATGCGGCAGTAAGAGAGATATTACCAGAAGAAGTTACTTGGAACTGGGATGACGAACCAACAGAGAACAAGGAACTTGGAGAAGCCGTACCAATTCCTACTTGCCCGCCTGTTGCGACTAACGTACCATCCTGCAAATTATATGTTTTTGAAATGACCAATATATAACCACCGGTAAGACCGGAAGGGTCTCCCCCGGCAGTGATGCCAGCACCAGAAGACAAAGCCATCTTCCAAACAAAAGTCGGTGGAGTCGCGCCAGTAGAAAGATCCACTGACCAATTGTCCAATTCCTGATTTGGATTCACATCAGCATAGACTTCATATACATAAGGAGATGAACTGGTTTGATTTACCTTGACACTGGTAATTTCGGAATTGCCACCACCCCATTCATAGAAGTATCCGTCCAAACAATTCAACCCAGCTTGAGTACAAGAATTGTTATTCTGTCGCAATTGGATTTCATCATTTGCCTGCTGAGTCGCACTGCCGGCACTTATGCCGTTTCCACCATGATAATGCAAAGTCATAACCTGACCCAAAGGTCCAGGAGATAAAGGTATTGTCAAAGTTCCGATATCTTCCCATTGCGCGCTAGATGAGTTCAAAGCGTAACCGGTTTCAGTCAAAGTGGTGATACCAGAAGTCGTGGTCGTACCAGTAACCGCGAGATTATTAGTCGTTAAGTTTGTGAATGTTCCAGCAGCAGGAGTAGTAGCGCCAATTATGGTTCCATTTATCGATCCACCAGTGATGGTTGCCGACGAAGAAGACAAACTGCCAGAAGTTAAAGTCCCAACAACATTTAAACTGCCTGTGAAGTTAGCAGAGCTACTGATTGTTTGACCATTGATTAAGCCAGAAGTAATAGCACCAGAAGAGATAGTTCCAATGTTTACTAAGTTACCGTTAACATCAATTCTGTTTGTTCCTGCACCTGCTCCAGTGTTTATTCCTGTTGTACCGTTTATGGTTGTACCAGTGATAGTGTTACCAGTAAGTATTGTTCCAAAACCAGAAGCGATGCTACCGGCAACTAATGCGCCGGAAGAATTTACTTGGAATTGAGATGAGGAACCGACTGAGAATAGAGATGTTGGAGAGACTGTACCGATACCGACGTTGCCAGTAGCATATTGCACTGTTAATGCCGGACTGGCCATACCTGTATCTTGAATATAAAAGTTATATGGGGATACTGTCTGACTTACTCCAAGGTCCCATGCACGATTTGAAGTAGTGCCGTTTGTGGCGGCAACTCTGATCACACCATTAGATGCCGTACTTCCAGAAGAAATTCCTACTTGCAAATTCTGTCCTGGAGCGTTTGTTCCAATACCGACGTTGCCATTGCTCTGCCAGACACCAGAAGGCAAAGTGATGTTACCACCACCTGCAGCAATGTTCACTCCCCCAGTACTGGTGTTGCCAAGGTACAGGACTCCAGTAGTGTTTGCGTTGACATTCAAATTCT
>Ga0302277_1001068_pt1 | contig 20786 bp, 17 predicted proteins | sample III_Bog_N3_1_FD_198759 | JGI IMG/M metagenome (GOLD analysis project Ga0302277, IMG submission 198759) | Peat permafrost microbial communities from Stordalen Mire near Abisko, Sweden - III_Bog_N3_1 | ecosystem: Environmental > Terrestrial > Soil > Wetlands > Peat | place: Sweden: Abisko... | reverse complement strand
TGCATTGCGATATCTAGCGCGTAGGTCTGGTTCGGAACCAACTCCTTCGGGTCGCTTGGGCTATCCTTTTGCGCCCCATTCAATCCCGCCCCTGTAACTTGAGTTACAGTTCCATCCGGAGCGACGTCCGAGAGACGAGCAAACCAGTCCGCTTGCGAAGCGGAGGAACTCGCCTGCAGCAACGCATGTGGACGCCCGAGTATGGCCAAGTCCATCGTGAGTGGAGCCGAATCATAAGTCAGACTGAAAGCATCCGCTGGCCGTTGATCGGCTAAGAGTTCACCCCACCAGAACCCGGCTTCCACGCCGATGCTGGGAAAGTAGCGAAGTTCGTGCACCGCGGGTTTAGCCGGCTCCGTCGACAGAGCGTGAGCGTCGTATAGATAGAGAGTACTATTTGATACATTTCTTGGAGGCCAACCATTTTCGGCACGCCACTTCCCGGGCACATTCTTCAGCAGCGGATCGGGCGGGTGCCAATCCTGCATGTAGATCGCGAGCGGTGGCCCGTCCATAATTCCGGTGTTTCGGTTTTTCAGCCAGTAATCCCACCACCTTAGCGCCTGATCTCTCCACTCAATCTGCGGTCCGGGTTCAGCCTCGTTAGGGAAGGTGTGATTCCACGGTCCGATAATCGCCTTTACCGGCGCTTTCACCTGTTCCAACATTCGCGGAATCGAATCGCGGTACCCATCCAGCAGGCCGCCAATCAAGAAGCATGGGACTTTGATTTCAATGAGTGGACGCTCCGGTGCGCGCCAGAAATCCCCATCCCTTTGATGTTTGAAGTATTCCAGCGACCATGGTTCAGAATCGAATCGCGGCCCAAGAACCTTCTCGTCCAGGCTATAGTCAGGGGCTCCAGTCATGGCGGGAGCGAGATCCATGTTCAGTTCGAATTCATCGAAATGCATCAGTCCATCGATGTAATGAATGTCATCATGAAAAAGTTGTTCGGTAGCATCCACCGCGATAATGGCTTTGAGCGCCGGCGGATGGCGCATCGCCATCTGAATCGAATTGAAGCCTCCCCAAGAAATGCCAAACATTCCCACTTTGCCGGCTGACCAGGGCTGCGATGCTAGCCATGCGATGACCTGTTCGCCATCGAGTTGCTCTTGTTCAGAGTATTCGCGATCTGTCGGAGTGCCTTCGCTTGTTCCAAATCCTCTTATATCTACTCTTACGCTGACATATCCGTGCTCGGCGAACCATGCATGCACGGGATAATCGCGGGCGGCGGTCGCATCGTCTTTCCGGTAAGGGAGGTATTCAAGCAGCGCCGGGAATTTTTCCCCGCGCTTCAATTCGTCAGGCATGTAGAGCGTGGCAGAGAGCCGCACTCCGTCAGACATCGGAATCCATTGCTGGACCATGTGCACCCGCCGCAGGCTGGTGGACGTCTTTGGAGAAGCAGCAGCACTGACAGACAATGCCACAAGGCCGAGACAGAGCGGCAGAATGCTTAGACTGAAGTTGCCAGCAACAATTGTGGAGCCCGTCCTTCTACCCATGTCCGAGTTCGTTCCTCCCAACTCCAGTTTGCGAAGGCCTAAAAACATTGTGCCGCACATCATAGCAGCGACTCGGTTGCACCGCTATCGAGTCAGAACAACGCCACAAGTCTCTTTCAGATGCGGCAAGTCGACAGCTTCGCCTCCTTGACACGCAACGCACTATCTTCTTATCGTTGCTATCCGATATCGTTGCCAATGAATATTGCTAAATAACTATGAATATTATTAAGGCGACAAAGAAGTATGAGGAATGGCTTGCCTCTCACGTTCGCATCGTGAAGCCCGATCTGGAGTACAAACATGCGCAAATGGCCGCCGCGATCTTCCCATTTTTTCGCGCCACCTTCTACCGTTGGTTGCAACTCTGGCCCGAAGGCTGCGCTGATCTTGATCGTGTTCCTCACATTCTGTCTGTCGGCGATCTCCACGTGGAGAACTTTGGTACCTGGCGGGATACCGATGGCCGCCTGGTGTGGGGGATCAACGACTTCGACGAAGCCTGTCTTTTTCCCTACACGATGGATCTCGTGCGCTTGGCCACCAGCGCGCTCTTGGCGGCCCGCGAAGAGCGCCTGGCCATGAAGGCGAAGGACTCGTCGGCTGCCATCCTCGAGGGATACGAACAGGGCATGCAAGACGGCGGCCGCCCCTTCGTCTTGGAGGAAGAGCATACATGGTTACGAGCCATCGCCGAAAGCAAACTGCGCGATCCCGTTCTCTTCTGGCAAAAAATGGATCGCCTCCCTACCCTTCGCGCGGAAATCCCCGAGAGTGCTCGCGAGGCTCTCGAACATCTTTTGCCCCAGCCAGGGATTCGTTATCGATTGGCGCGCCGCCGAGCTGGCTTAGGGAGTCTCGGTCGTGTCCGCCTTGTAGCCATCACCGACTGGAAAGGTGGCCGCGTCGCCAGGGAGACGAAAGCTTTAACCGCATCGGCCTTACAGTGGCTCGATCCGACTCACGCGCCTTCCGAGATTTTGTATGCCGCCATTCTCAAGCGAGCCGTCCGCTGTCCGGATCCTTACGTTCAACTTCGTGGACACTGGCTCGTCCGGCGTCTGTCTCCGCATTGTTCTCGCATCGAACTCGAAGCTCTCGGAAGCAGTCGCGGAGAATGTCGCCTGCTCGAAGCCATGGGTAGAGAAACGGCGAACGTGCACGTCGGAACGGAAGAAAAGCGCCGCGCCATCCTGAAAGATCTACGCCGACGGAAACCGAACTGGCTGCTGGCCGCCGCGCAGTCGATGTCCCGTGCGGTCGAGAAGGATTGGAGAGTTTGGAAGGAGCGCCGGCAGAGCTAGCCACTCTGCCGACGCCTTATTGGAGGGAGAATTGATATGCAGAATCGCGTTTGTCGAAGAGGCGGAACTCGAGGGCTTGCGGTTTATTTTCGGCTCCGATAGTGAGGATCGCGTCGAGGATACATTCTAGGGATTCCGCGGAGCCCGACCATACTCGCGAAAAAGACTCGCGGTGCACGGCCAGTTCTCCGAGTAGCCGGCCAACCGCCAGAGGCCCTAAGTCAATATCGGCGAGTGTCGGGTCGCTGCCGATCGGCATCGGAAGTTTCTCGGTCGGGGGCAACCCCAAGCTCGCTTGCGTGAGCCAGTGAGCGATTAGCGTTTTAAGGTGAGATCGGCAGCACGCCGCCTTCACATCTCCCTGCGCCGCCAGCGCCGAGTGCCAGGTCAGAATCTTGAGCCGGTCCAGCCAGCGGTTTTCGACCACAAGAAACCATCCGCTGTGTCGTATGGTATCCATCCCACACACCGAGCATGGCAAGCGCTTCCCGATTGGAGAGTTCATAGTTGCCCCTCTTCGACTGGTTGTTACGCGTTCGCGGCTGCAGCACGCGTCGGGAGACTTCGATTCCCACCGTTGCTGAGGGGGACCGTCAGCATTCCAAGGTTTGGATCTAAACGTAACGTGAAGTGGGCCGCGCAGGTCTCGCAGAGCCAAAAATGCTCGCGTCTGCGAATCTTCCTCCGGTTGCCATCAAAGGCGGTCTTCAGGTCCGAAGGGCACGTTTCTGCCAGGAACAAATTTCCTTCTCGCAAGGACAGGAACGGCACTGTGCATGTGGGGTTGGCGCATTTCTGCAGCATGAACTTCGAGTCCAGTCTTTCTCGTCTGTTGGCCAGAGAGATTTCTTACTCGTTGCACTCGATAGGCCAAAGCCGCCGGTGCTGAATTAATCGAGGTTTCTGGTTAAGTTATAAGAGGTTGCAGCGAGAGGATGCCTGGAAAAATTGGCCAAATTGCCGCTGCCGGACGATTCGCAGTCGACCTTGACGAATGTCCGTCGTTATTCCGAACATCTTCAATGTGATAAAGGTCACACCGAAGATGTGATCAAAAAGTTATCGCGTCCTAATCCAGATGCCCGCTAAACTCGATCAGCAAGGTCGTCTCCATCAGAGCGTGGAGACCGAATTCCATCCACTTTGCCGATCCACCCAGGTTGCTCCACTACCCCTTTAGTGCACAATCAACGCCGAAGCCGCCACCAGGATCCCGGCGGCCGCCATCACTAATCCCAGATGCCAATAAATTCGGCGGCCGGAAAGCAGCGTGATCGAGGTCACCACCAAAGCAATCTCCAAAAATACTTCCCCGAGATCGAACCTATCGGCTTTGCGTCGCGTCAGATCCGTATCTTTTTCGGTCTCGTGCGCCTTGGCCTCAAGCTCCTTCTGCTCATCTTTATAGCGGTCCGCCTCGCCCCGATATTTCTCTGCCAGCTTGGCTGGTCCCTCGGCGTCTTTGGAGTTCACCACAGTCGTCAGATCCGCGAACATCTCGTCATTGTGGCGGCGGATATTCTTGGCTTGATAATAAGCCCACTCGTCGGTGACCTTATTCTGCAGGATGATTTCTTCCGTATGCGTGCGATGACCAAGAAGCGAGACCGTCGCCACCAGTACCGCCAGCACTGCCATGGTCAGCGTCACCGGCGCTAGATCCGGATGTTCGCGTGCATGCTCCGCGTGTTCGTGCAACTCATTCAGTTCTTCCGACATGCTAGAGGCTCCTCTAAACCTGAGTGTGCTTCGTTACTATTCTCCCATCACCTTAATAATCACACGCTTGTCCCGCTGCCCATCGAATTCCGCATAAAAAATTTGCTGCCACGGACCAAAGTCCAGCCGTCCATTCGTCACCGGAACAATCACCTCGTGATGGATGATCAGCGACTTCAGATGTGAATCCCCGTTGTCCTCGCCCGTCTGGTGGTGCTTATAGTCCGCGCGAAACGGAGCCAGTGTCTCCAGCCACCGGTCAATATCTTCAATCAGGCCGCTCTCGTTGTCATTGACATACACTCCAGCCGTAATGTGCATCGCCGAAACCAGAATCATCCCATCCTTAATTCCAGACTTTTTCAGCGCACTCTCAACCTGCGGCGTCAGGTGGACATAAGCCCTCTTGGTTTTCGTGTGCAGCGTCAGGTATTCGGTGTGGAATTTCATGCTTCTATGTAAACACACAATCCGGGGTGGCCCACCCCATCGCGAAGCGAAGGGCGGGAATATTCGAGGCAAGTGTTTTCCGGATATGCGTCGTGTTGGGCACTCCAAAGACTCCTAAAGCAGGCGTCAGCCGAACCCACATTTATCGCATCGACTCTTCAATTTCTGAGATCCAGTCCGGCCGCTTTAACACTTCACGCGGCTTCGGACCGTCGGCGGCGCCCACGATACCATCGCGCTCCATCAGGTCGATCAAGTGCGCGGCGCGTCCATAGCCAATTCGCAAGCGCCGCTGGAGCAGGGAAGTGGAAGCCTTGCCAAACTCGATTACCAACCGCACCGCATCGTTGAACAGAGGATCATTATCGTCCGCCGAAACCCCGCCCGTCTCCTCGCCATCCGCGGACCCTCCCCCCTCTTCTTTCGGAGTCTCCAGGAATTTCTCCTGATATTGCGCTTGTCCCTGTGCCTTCCAGAACTCCACAACCGCCGCAATCTCTTTCTCTGTAACATACGGGGCGTGCAGCCGGTGCACCCGCGCCGATCCAGACGGCAGGTAAAGCATATCCCCCTTGCCGAGCAGCGATTCCGCTCCGTTCGCGTCGAGAATCGTTCGCGAGTCCACTTTGGTCGCGACTCGAAACGACACCCGCGCCGGGAAGTTCGCCTTAATCAATCCCGTAATGACATCCACCGAAGGCCGTTGCGTCGCCAGCACCAGATGAATTCCCACCGCTCGCGCCATTTGCGCCAGCCGCGTAATCGACTCCTCTACGTTATTGCCATCCAGCATCATCAAATCAGCCAATTCGTCGATAATGATTACAATCTTCGGGATCGGCCCGTCCTCTGGATTCGCCTGCTCGCTGAACAGGCTGGGCGTATCGTCAAACAAGCGGTTGTAACTGTCGATATTGCGAACGCCCTTCGCGGCCAGCAGTTTCAGTCGCCGCTCCATCTCGCGCACCGCATTGCGCAGCGCATTCGCCGCCAGCTTCGGCTCCGTGATGATCGGCGTGTAGAGATGCGGCACGCCTTCGTAGTTTCCTAACTCCAACCGCTTCGGATCGACCAGCACCAGCCGCACTTCCTCCGGAGTCGACTTGTACAGGATCGACATGATCATCGAATTAACCGCCACGCTCTTACCCGTGCCCGTTGACCCTGCGATCAGCAGGTGTGGCATGGATGCCAAATCGGCGGCAGCGATGCGGCCATTGATATCTTTGCCCATCGCTATCGTCAATTTCGATTTCGATCCCAGAAACTCCTGCGACTCGATGTTCTCGCGCAACCATATAATCTCGCGCTCGCGATTCGGAACCTGAATTCCTACCGTGCTTTTGCCCGGCATGCGCTCGACCAGGATGCTTTCGGCCCGTAACGCTAAACAAAGATCGTCGGTCAGGCCGATGATCCGGCTGTACTTGATCCCAGCCTCCGGCTTGAATTCAAAGGTCGTCACCACCGGTCCCGGGTTGATCTGCGTGACCTGCCCGTGGACTTCAAACTCCGCATACTTCGCCGTCAAAACTTGCGCAACGATCTTCAACTCTTCTTCATGGACCGCTTGTTGCTCATCGGGACGATGCAACAAACTGGAGGGTGGCAGCTTGTAGCTGCCAGCGATCTTCGGCAGAGTCGTCTTCGGCTTTCGCTCCGAGTCGGCTCGATCCGTGACTTCGACCTCCATTCCCGGCGTCCCGCTTGTGCCAGGTGGCGGCGCGTCGGAACCACCTTCGTTCTGCTCAGCACTTTGCTCGGCCAGCATTCGTTCAATTCCGTTGCGCGGAGCCGCCGCAGCCGATTGCACTCCCGGAATCTCCCGCGCCGAATTCGTTGATTCCTGGCGCGCAATATCCGAACGCGGCGCTTCGGCCCGACCTGCCGCTGGACGGGCCGGAAACAGTTGCGTCGTGACGACAGGCTTTTCCGCTCGCCGCTTCTCTAGTTCTTTCTGTTGACGCTGCCGCTCGCGCTCAATTTGCCAGTCTTTGAAACGCTCCTTCAGAGCGACTACGAACGCAAATCGTGTCGGCATCCAAAGTTCGATCGCAGAAAATGAAAATGCCGTTGTCAGATAGAGCGCAACCGCCAAAACTGTCGTGCAAACAATGTAGGCTCCGGCAACATTCAGATACCGGATCAGTACGTCGCCAACGATTCGTCCCACCAGACCTTCAATCGGAATCGAGCCCATCCAGCGCACGTGCCCTGGCAAAATCGCCAGCAGCGCGGGTACAAACATGAGCAGCCAGACGCTGCCTAAAGTTTTTGCCACCGGAGTCTGCACCGTCCGCGATCGGAACCAGCGCGCTCCCAGCAAGGCCATGAAAACCGGCAGCAGGAACGATCCCACTCCCCAAAATTGCAGGGTGATGTCGGAGAGGTAAGCTCCGAGAATGCCGACCCAGTTTCGCGCCGCGTGCGATCCCGTGAGGATCGATGCGCTGTTGAGCGACGGATCGAGCGGCGAATAAGAAGCGAGCGCGAGGAAAAGGAGAAGCGCGGAGACGCACAACAGGAACCCGACGAGCTCGTTCAGACGCCGGTTCTTGGTGGGCGAAAAAATCTTCGAGAAAAATGTCATGTGGCAAGCGACGGCGTCGCCAGGGCGAGATTCCCCCTACAGCGTCGTTACATGGCCAGAGCCTGATAATTATGACAAGAAGCCGCCAATCGCACAATGCGGGAAAAAGTACAGGGTGGCGACTTGGGTTCCCACCAGGACTTCACTTATAGGACACTAGCGCAGTTCTTGAATCACGGCGATCCACTGGCCGTTTACAGATTTGCTGTAGACGATGGTTCCGCCCAACTGGTGAGCGATGTCTTCGGGGGAGAGGTCGCGATGGTAGCCGAAGAATTTTTCTTTGATCTGCTGCCAGGCTTGCCAGTTTCCGAAGAGGGGATGATCGGGCTGATATTTGGTAGAGAAGACCAACGCGACGTCGAAGTGGCCGCGGACCTTGGCGGCGAGGTCGATCTGAGGAGAAGAGAAATCCTCGACACGGATTACATGGAAAGGGCGACTGACGTAGCTCAGCCAGGGACGCGTGAGTTCGTCGGAGGCTGGCCACGCGGTGAGGATGCGGGCGTTCGGATATTGCAGTGCCAGAAAGCGGCTGGCCTCGGCATGCATCACGATGTAATCGCGATAGGCGAGATTATCCTCCAGAGAAAATCCATAGGGCGGGTTAGTGAAGAGGCCAGCGACGAAGGCGATCGCAACGGCCGCGACGATGAGCCCCCAGTAGGGGGCGCGTCGCCACAAGGTCGAGACCAAAGCTAAGACCAATAATGGGACGACCGGAAGCATGTAACGGGCGAGGACCGCGCCTCCGACAGCGGACATAAAGATGAGATAGGCAATGGTTACGCAGGCGAGAGCGGCCTGCATCCAGAACGGGATCCGGGGACGAGGCGCCCCCTGATCACTTCGTGCGGGGCGCAACATGGCGAGCAACCCCGCAAGCGTGAGGAGATATAGAGCGAAGTATCCGAACAGTTGCCAGAGACGCATCGCGAAAGCGAAAGGAATCCGGAGGGGATTGAGCGTTGCGGCAACGTTGTAGCGAAAGAATTCGGGATTGCCCAGAACGAAGCCCATCTTCCAATAGTGATAAGCGAACCAGCCGGCCAGCGGCACGACTGGGAGCAGAAAGTGGAACCATCGCATTTTTCTCGCGGCCGGTGGAAGAATCTCTTTCCACTTTGTGGTTTGCCAGCGCGGGCGCATCACGGTTGCGAGAACTTCCCATCCGCAAAGGGCTAGCGGCGCGACGAGGGCGGTTTCTTTTGCGAGCAGCGCGAGCGAAAACCAGAGCACGAGAGAAACGGAACGGTCTTCCAGGTAGGCGGCCAGGGCCCAGAAGGTGAATCCCGCAGTGGGCAAGTCGACCTGAGCTAAAGAGCTTTGCGTGAAGTAGACAGGATAGAGCGCGACCAGCGCCACCGTTGCCGCTGCTACCGATGGATTCGCGGCGACACGCGCCAGGCGAAACAGGCCGAGCAGGGAAAATGCGCTGAGCGCTACGATGGCGGTGCGGGTGACCAGTGTGGAATATCCAAAGACCCGCCAGGCGACCGCCAGCCAAGCCATGACTAAGGGAGGATGGGCGTTCGAGGGAGTCGAGTGCGGAATGAGCGAGCCGGTCAGGAAAAGGTCGCGAGCGGCAGGAATGTAGTAGCCCGCCTCATCCCAAAAATAAGGAAGACGCAAGAGTGGGGCATGCAGGGCCATGAGCCCGGCGAAGAACACGGCATAAAGAAGAAATTGCAGCGGCCATCCGGACGGCGCCGGCGAAGGGTTCGCTTTGAGGTTTGACCGCGGCTTGCGCGCGGAAGTGATTGAGGGCATTAGTGGACGGGTCCACCAGGAGCGCGAGGATCGAGTTTGATTTCTCCAAAAGCGGCCTCGTAATTCGAGACATTCTGCTGGAGCAGGGCCATGAGCGCCTTCGCTTGTTGCGGGCTGAGGTAGATGCCCTGGAAATTGCGGAGTTCAACCTGGGTTTCAGAGCTTTGCTGCATGGTGCCGAAGACAAGGAAGAAGTCCCATACATTCACGCGGATCTGCACGCTATTGGAGTAGGTCTCCCGGTAATCGGGAGTTTGGACAAACTTTACATTCGGTTGGTTGGTCGTGTTCATGTCTCGCAGTGTACCCCGTGGGCGGAGTTGGGGGCAAAGCCTTGGACGTCGACTGTGAAAAGGGGCGATCCCAGAAGATTTTCGTCGTCGCAGCGCGAGTCTGTGGGATTCCCGGCTAATGGCGCAACAGAAGCCGGGTCTGGCGGGAAAATCAACAAGTTCAACCCGACAATTAACTCTCCTTTAACACTAGCGCAACATTGCAGCAACACAGAGGCTCTAGTGTCATGTGGAATCGATCCGATTCAATTTCTCATCGAGCTAGCAGGCAGACGAGAGCGCGAGGCTCTTTTGCAGACCATGGAATCTTTGGAGGCAGCAGTCAAGACGCGCCAACCGGGTCTGATCTACGTCGTAGAAGACGATCCCGACGTCTCCCAGTTGATCGAACACAACCTGCGCACGGCTGGGTACGACGTCTCGACTTTTTTCTCGGGAGCGCCGGTGGTGCCGCAAGCAGCGATGGCGCAACCAGCTCTATTTCTTCTCGACATCATGCTTCCGGGAATCAACGGCTTGGACCTGTGCCGCCAAATTCGACAGCATGAACGGTTGGCGAAGACACCCATCATTTTTCTTTCCGCGAGATCACAAGAGCCGGACCGGCTGCAGGCTTTCGACGCTGGAGGCGACGGTTACATCACGAAACCCTTCAGTCCGCGGGAGTTGATTGCGCGTGTGCGCAACGTTCTGCGAGTGCAACCGGAAGCTCCCAATCACGAAGTGATCCAATTGGGAGATTTGGAGATTGATATCGCCTCCATGACGGTCCGAGTGCAGGGGCGGAGTGTGTTGACGACGGTGCGGGAGTTTCGACTGCTGGAATATCTGGCGCGTCATCGCGGGCGAGTCTTCACACGCGATCAACTGCTTGACGCAGTATGGAAAGAAGGTTCGTTTGTAACCCCACGATCGATTGACGTATTTGTAAGGCGCCTGCGCGAGAAAATTGAAATTGATCCGCGGCATCCGCGCTATCTGAAGACTTTGCGCGGGATTGGATACCGTTTCGAAGCCGGGCGGTAGTGCAGGCCGCCCTTCTACACGCCTTAGCTCTTCCGCCTACAGAAAACTTCGGGTAACACAATTTACCTGCGGTAGCCCTCTTCCTGCTATCCTGAAAAGCCTTGATCTGCGGGTATACATCACGGTACACATCGGCAGGTGCAAAATGAAAATACCTGACTGCGGCGGAACGCTGACCCAGCGTTATCACGCCCCTTCCGATGATGTGGATCAACCGGTAGATCTGCCAGCGGCCGCGAGATACGAGGAAATTGTAAGGGCATTGCTGATCAATGTCGCGAATAGCGATCAGCGGCCGGAATGGTACACGGAAAGTTTCTTCCGGCGTTATGCGCAATAAGATATAAATAAATAGAATCAGTTACCTCGCCTCTCTAAGCTGTTAGAAGTCACAAAATCGGGTGTCCGCGCCTTGCCTGCAGCCGCGTTAACGGGGGTTGCGACAATGAGTTAAGACATGGTTCAGCCTCTTCAAGGGGCATTTGATTTGAAACGACTGCGGTGCCGCTAGAGCGACGCCCTGAACGAATCCGGGAGAGAACACTTGAGCGACTATCTTTTATCCGTGCTTCTGGGAATTGTGGAAGGAATTACTGAGTTTTTGCCAGTGAGTTCCACGGCGCACCTGCGGATCGCGGAACAACTGATGCACGTACCTCTGTCGAGTGGTTATTGGAAGATGTACTCGATCGTTATCCAATTGGGAGCGATTCTGGTTCTTCCCATTTATTTTCGTCATCACATCGCCAAACTGATTTCGACATGGCCGAAGGGCGAGAAGCGGGATTGCAACTATCTTACTCATCCGCTGAGTTTGGTCATCATTGCATTTGTGGTGACGGCCGTCCCCGCATTCTTGCTCACGAAAGTGATTGGCAAGAATCTAGAAAGTTTGTATGTGATGGGCGCGGCGCTGTTAATCGGCGGAATCGTGATGTGGGTAATTGACGCAATGAAAGCGCCGTGGGAGCAGGCCGGACCAGGGGCGCCGGGTTCGCCCATCCACACCTGGAAGATGGACGACATTCACGGCGGACAGGCCATTTGGATTGGCGCGTGCCAGATTCTTTCCGCGGTTTTTCCAGGAACATCACGCTCGATGTCGACGATCGCGGGCGGCCAGTTGATGGGAATGTCGAGAGCAGCGGCACTCGAATTCTCGTTCTTTCTGTCTATGCCGACGATGGCAGTGGCCACGGTCTACACTCTGTTGAAATCACTGCGGGGCAAGGAAGAAAATCCGATTGGCGTCGCAGAAATTACTTCTCACGAATGGGTGATTCTGGCAATCGGCTTTGTGGTTTCATTTATCGTCGCCTACGGAGCCGTCGCTTGGTTCATGGCCTGGGTAAGGAAGCGCGGTTTCGCTCCATTCGCTATGTACCGTATCGTGCTCGGGATCGCAGTGTTGGCTTGGGCGGCCGGGATATTTGGGCGTTAGTCACGTTGTTCCAGGTGACTATGAATGCGAAAACAATCACGTATCGACTTGGTGAAGAAATCCGAGGGAAGTTGACTCTTCGCCTCTTGCCAACCTTGTTACTGCTGTGGTTAGTTACTCCGGTTCCGCTCCAAGCGCAAACTATTTCTGGAACGATTCTCGATCCCTCGGGAGCAGTAGTTACTGGAGCGCGGATCATGATTACCGGCGCAAGTCTGGCGCAACCGATCGAGCTCACTTCCGACGGTCTCGGTAAATTTGTATCTCCAGAGTTGAAACCCGGAACCTATTCCTTACGCGTGGCGAGGGATGGGTTTGAGACGTTGACCAAGACGGTGGATTTGAAAGCGGCAGTGCAACTGCAGTTGACGCTCGCGATTGCTCAGCAGCAAGTGAGCGTGGATGTTGCCGGGAAAAATCTGGCATTCGCGAATTCCGACCCGCTTTACAGGCAGTTACGTGGGTTGGGAGTGGGTCAGACCTACCGTATCGAAAATTTCGCTTTGCCGTGCGACGTTGGGAGTTTTCAATTTCAGAAAGGGACGCTCACAGTTTTAGATCCGGTCAATGGAATCGAGACGGGCGCAATTTTTATTGGGGAGGGACATTTCAGCCTGAAGGCCGTCCTTCGACTGGACGCGAAGGAACTGGAACGGCGCACCGGAGCAGAGCAGGTTAACGAAGACTTTACGGACGTTGTGTTTCGATTCACCCGAGCAGCCTGGACGCAGTTCCTACCTGGACTGGGGGAGAAGATCGCAACGACGCCAGAGGCCGCCGTCCTTCTCAGCCACTGGAGGGACCGGATGCGAGAGCGACAAGAGCGTGCGCTCGGATTTACGCAATATCTGCTGCAGGGCGAGACCATGGACAACGTGGACGCGGACTTACTCGCCGCGTACTACAATCCGGCCCACCCGGAGTTTTTTAACGCATATATTCACGGCAAGAAGCGGAAGGATCTTCGTTTTTTCATTCGAACGCGGGTGGGAGCGTTGCCGCAGCTCGATTCGCCGGAAGAGGTCGCGCTCATTAACTATGATCCCGAAGGTATGGACGATGGGGTGTGGTATCTGGCTCATCTGAAATCGGAATATGTGAATCACACGGCGAACTCCGCCGAGGACCGCCGGCTGTTTGCCACGGTCAGATACAAAATCGAAACGGTGATTGCGAAGAACGATCACTTATACAGCACGGCGACGATCACATTCGAACCATTGGTCGCTGGGGAGAGAGTTCTTAAGTTTGGACTGCTGCCCAATTTGCGAGTGACGCGAGTGGCAGACGAACAGGGGCAGACGCTTTATTGGATACAGGAGAGTCGCAAGCAGGATGGATCGTTCTATGCAATCTTGCCCGGGGTTCCAGAGGCCGGCAGAGAGCACTCCATTACGGTTGAATATACCGGCGACAACGTTCTCGAGCAGGCGGGCGAAGGAAGCTTCTATGTCGCAGCTCGGACGGCTTGGTATCCCAATTTGAATGGCTTTGGAGAGCGTGCGCTCTACGACCTCACTTATAAGGTTCCTCATATCTACAAAGTCGTCAGTGTAGGAAAACTGGAGTCCGAATCAGTAGAGCAAGGTTTCGCAGTAAGTCACTGGGTTACCCCCGTTCCAGTAGCCGTGGCTGGATTTAATTATGGTGACTACAAGAAGACCGAGCTGGTCGATGAGAAAACCGGCTACAAACTCTCGGGCTATTATTTGACCGAATTACCCTATTCGCTGCAGCATGCGAAAGAAGGCGCTTTTTTGCAGTCGATGTCGCCCGGCGCGATGACAAAATATGCGCTGGAGCAAACTCGGGCGCAAATGCAGTTGTGCAGTTACTACTTCGGCCGGAGTCCGTACGAGGACATCTACATTACGGAGCAGCCCGATTTCAACTTTGGTCAATCCTGGCCGAATCTGGTGTATCTGCCGATCTCCGCGTATATGGATTCAACGCAGAGGTGGATGTTGTTCGGGCAGATCAACAGCAAGTTCACCGGCTTCGTGCAAGAGGTCACGCCACACGAGGTTGCACACCAATGGTGGGGGCATTCGGTGGGTTGGGCGTCTTATCACGATCAATGGCTGTCGGAAGGATTTGCGGAGTTTTCCGCAGCGCTTTTTTTGCAGCAGGCGGTAGGGAAAGATTGGCGGAAGGATTACGTCCAATTCTGGGAGCGACTGCGGCTTGAGATATTGGAGAAGAATAATTTCGGAGTCGCTCCGAATGATGCAGGACCGATCTGGATGGGGGAAAGGCTGACTTCTCCCCGGAGCGAACACGCATACCAGTATGTGGTTTACCCGAAAGGCGCCTATGTGCTGGAGATGCTGCGGTCGATGATGTACTCCAACGACGACCAGGACAAAGCGTTCATCGCCATGATGCACGATTTTGTGGAAAGTCATCATGATAAGCCGGCAACGACGGAGTCTTTCAAGGCGATTGCCGAAAAGCATATGACAAAAGAGATGGATCTGAACAGAAACGGGCGACTGGACTGGTTCTTTGGCGAGTGGGTTTATGGGACGCAAGTGCCGCGGTACCATTTCGAGTACCAGCTTTCTCCGGCGGAATCGGGCAAAGTTAAATTGCACATGATGTTGACGGAGAGCGAAGTCGACGAGCATTTCGGGATGTTGCTTCCCGTATTTGCGGATTTCGGGAAGGGTATGATTCCGATCGTGCAGTTTCCGATCGCCGGGAATACTACTCGAAGTCTTGATGTGCTTCTCCCGAGCCAGCCGAAGAAGGTGGCGTTGAATGCCTACAAAGAAATCCTGGAACGGTAACGAAGTGTCTCCCGCGCCCTTTCAAAGCAAGAGCAATATTCGATTTTCCCCGCAGCCTCTCTAGCCGAACCCGAAACGGCCCTTTGAAAATCGGAGCTGTGGCAGATTCCTCATCGTCAACACTTGATCGTCAACACTTCAACGAACTTCAGTTAAATCATGCCACCCGGACGGTCCTTCACGCCTCCATCACATGGCAAGAATGCGTCTTCACCACCACCCACACCTTCTTACCCGGACCCAGCTTCAGCCCATCCCGCGCCGCCAGCGTCAAATGCACTTCAAACTCGATCCCGCCGCAATCCACCATCGCCGACACGATGACATCCCGCTGCAACAACCGCCGGATTGTCCCCGGCAAAATATTCCGCGCGCTGAGCCCGTGCGGATCCTCCGTCGCCAGCAACAAGTCGCCTGCCTGAATCCCGACCCGCAATTTGGACCCCGCCTCCGCCCGCACCAGCGGTGTTTCCAACTCGATTTCACTTTTTTCTAACCGGCACGCCATCGTACCTCGCGTCTCATGGAGTGCCATCACGGTCGCGTCGAAAATGTTTTCGAACCCCGACAAACGCGCCACCATCTCCATCCTCGGGGCACGCATCACCTCGTGCGGCCTTCCCTGCGCCACAATCCGCCCTGCATCCAGCACGATCACCTCATCTCCCAACGCAAACACCTCTTCGTGGTTGTGCGTCACGAAAAGGATCGGCACCCGATGATGTTGGTTCCACTTGCGTAGATCGCCCACCAGCAACGACTTTGTCGGACGATCGAGCGCCGCCAGCGCTTCATCCAGCAACAGAGCCCGAGGTTCAGTCACCAGCGCTCGCGCCAAAGCCACTCGCTGCCGTTCGCCTCCGGAAATTTCAGCCGGTGGCCGCTCACGCAAATCGGCAATCTGGAAAAGATCGAGTATCGCAAGGCTGCGCTCTTTTTTCTCCGATGAACTCAGCCCTCGCAGCCCGTATTCCACATTCTCCTGCGCCGTCATATGTGGAAATAGTGCGAGGTCCTGATGCACGTATCCAATGTTGCGCTTCCAAGCCACCACATTCATCTTTTTCTCGGAGTCGTACAGATCCTCGCCGCCCGCTGTCAGTCGCCCTTCGTCCGGCTCTGTCAAACCAGCGATGCAATCCAATAAAGTAGTTTTTCCAGCCCCGGACGCTCCAAACAGAATCGTGAATCCAGCCAGCGCCCGGAAGTGCACGTTCAAACTGAACGTTCCTTCCGGATTCGGAAACCGTTTACGAATCCGAACTTCCAACTCCGAAGAAATTGGCAGCGTTGATTTCAACGTCGCCGATCGACCGGCCACAACAGGCGTCACCGCCATGGACCCACCACCCAAGCCTTTCGGTTCACGCCATACACCACCGACAACACAACAAAAGAAATCACCAGCAACACGAGCGCTGTCTCGTTCGCGCTGGAATAGTTTGCTGCCTCGACCTGATCGTAAATATCAATCGAAATCGTGCGCGTCACTCCCGGAATGTTGCCGCCCACCATCAGCACCACGCCGAATTCGCCCAGCGTGTGCGCAAAACTGAGGGCGAAACCCGTCACCAGTCCCGCTTTCGAAAGCGGTAGAACGATCCGTCGAAAAGTTTGCAGTGGAGAATGTCCAAGCGATGCGGAAGCGCTAAGCAATGAGCGGTCGACCGCTCCGAACGAGGCCGCGAACGGTTGCACGGCGAAAGGCAAGCTGTACAACAACGAACCGATTACCAGCCCTTCAAATGTAAAGGCGAGAGTGTGTCCGGTAAGCGACTCCCACCAGCGACCAACCGGACTCCGCGATCCGAGCGCCACCAGAACATAGAATCCCAGCACCGTGGGCGGTAGAACAATGGGAAGCGCCACGGCCGCCTCGACCAGAAACTTCCATCGCCACCGTGAATAAGTCAGCCAATAAGCAACCGGAATTCCGATAACAACAAGCAGCGCCGAAACCAAACCAGCGAGACGAACCGTCAACCAGAACGCCTCCCAATTCATGTCAGCCATTCTCCGGTAGAGTGTTCGACTTCAAGGCGTTGACCAGGCTAGAGCGTTGCAGAGTGCGGAAAAACTCAAACTGGTCCACGGAACAGAAAGAACGCAGCTTCGAAGCGTGCTGAAAAAACTCGATGTCCTCCCCGAACCGGAAGGGCACGAGTTCCAGTGACCGCGGGGAAACTCCACTCCGAGCCATTTTGGGGAAGGGCACGAGTTCCACTCGTGCCGCCAAGTTCTGACAATAGTTCTGCGCTTGAGCGCCTGCGGGACTCTCGACGACTTTCTCCGCGAACCCCATTCGGAGTCAATCATAGCGCGACGTTTCGAGCCTGAACTTCCGCCGGTTTACCTTAGGGGTACCTGAAGAGTGACAAACTATCGACGTTCCCCCTCCCTCACTTACCCGGCAAACTGAATCCGTACCGCGTCAGCAAGGAATTCGCCTCCGGCGAGCGCAAGAAGTCTAAGAACTTTTTCGCTGCATCCTGCTGCTTTGACTTCGAAAGCACCACGGCCGCCTGATTCAGCGTCGGATAAGCATCCAGCGGCACCGTCCAATAACGCCCTTTGTCTTTCATCGCCGGAGCCAATGCATGAGAAAGCGCCACCAGTCCCGCCTGCGCGTTTCCTGACTCCACGAACTGCGCCGCCTGCGAAATGTTTTCCCCGACCACCAGTCGGCTCGAAACCTGATCGTAAATTCCGAAGTGCCGCAGCGTCGCCTCGGCTGCCCGTCCATAAGGCGCCGTCGCTGGATTCGCAATCGATATCTTCTTCACCGCAGGATCGAGCAACGCTTTAATCCCCAGTTTCGACAAGTCCAGCGGCGAGTCGTTCGGAACCCATAGCACCAACCGTCCAACCGCATACCGGTAAAGCGTATCCTTCTCCGCCAAGCCCTCCGAAATCAATTGCTGGGGATATTGCTCATCCGCCGAAAAGAAAACATCGAACGGCGCTCCATTCCGAATCTGATTCGTCAGATTCCCCGACGCCCCAAACGACACCTGCACGGTTTGCCCAGTCTTCTTTGCGTAAGCCGCCACCACCTCCGGAAGCGCCGCATTCATATCCGCCGCTGCCGCCACCGCAATTTCCTGCGCTGATGCGAATATCGTGCACAGAACCAGACACACAGCCAATCGACAAAATACCTTCATGACGCTCCCTGCATCCTCAAAAAAAAATTCTTCCAAAAGTTTGTCATCCCGAGCAAAGCGAGGGATCTGCAGTTTTCTCAAAATGCCCGTCCACTCCGAGCTCCTGATCCCTAAACCAACTTCATCTTCGACAACGGCAACTCCCGCGCCCGCTTTCCCGTGGCCGCAAACACCGCATTGCTTAGCGCCGGAGCAAACGGAGGCACTCCCGGTTCGCCCACTCCCGCCGGAGGCGCCTCGCTCTCCACAATATGCACGTCCACGTGCCTCGGAGCACGATTCATCCGCGTCAGCAGATAATTATTGAAATTCCCCTGATCGATCGCTCCATTCGTCGCCGTAATTTCGCTGAACAACGCGAGACTCGTCCCAAACGAAGCCGCGCCCTCAAACTGATTTCGGATATTATCGGGACTCACCACCGTCCCCGCATCCACCGCCGTCCAGACATTCTGCATATGCACTTGGCCGCGCGCGTCAACTTCGACCTCGACCACCGTCGCCACATACGTCAAAAAGCTCCGGTGCGCCGCAATCCCCATCCCGCGCCCTTTGCCCATCTGCTTCTTTCCCCATCCCGAGCGCTCCGCCGCAATCTCCACCACGCGCCTTAACCGAGCCGTGTCCAGCGGATACTTTGCTTTCTCCTCTGCTTCCTCCTCTTTATATTCCAGCGGCACAATACGCGCCGGACCAATCAGTTCCAGCAGGTACTCCACCGAATCCTTATGCGCCGCATGCGCCAGTTCGTCCGCAAACGAGTGAATCGCGAACGCGTGATAGATATTCGCAACGCTCCGCAACCAACCGATCCGCACGTGATAATCGGCCGGACCATTTTCCGCCCGATGATTTGGAATATCGAAAGGAAGATTGTTCCATCCCAATCCCATCTCATCATCCGCATACGTGGCCGAGGCATCAAAAGTTGAATTAATCGGCGGATACACCGTCCTCTGCAACCAAGCCGTCGGTTTGCCATTCGCCCCCACCGCCGCCTTCATGTACATCGCCGCCACCGAATGGAAGAAATCAAAATGAATGTCGTCTTCCCGGCTCCAAACAACTTTCACCGGCTTGCCCAGCTTTTTCGAAAGCACTGCCGCTTCCGCCACCTGATCTGGCTTCGACTTGCGCCCAAATCCGCCGCCGAGCAGCGGTACATGGCACGTCACATCTTCCTTCTTAATGCCCAGCACTCCGGCAATCGTCTCTTGCACCGCCTGCGGATTCTGCGTCGGAGCCCACGCCGTCACCTTCCCATCGCGATATTCCGCCACCGCCACCGGAGGCTCCATCGACGCATGCGCCAGGTGCGGCGCATAAAACTCCGCTTCGATAATCCTTCCGCCACTCTTCTCTGCCCGCGCAAATTCTGCATCGACATCGCCCACATTGCGCGCCACTTTCCCTGGTTGCCGCGAAGTTGCCTCCAGCGTCTTCCGATAGGCGGCCGAGTTGTACATCGCATGCGAACTCTCGCCCCACTCAATCTTCAAACTCTTGCGCCCCTTGAACGCCGCCCACGTATTGTCCGCAATCACCGCGACTCCGCCCAACGGTTGAAACATATGTGGCGGCTTGAAGGGATCAATCGTCACGGTCTTCTGCACTCCCGGCACCTTGAGCGTCGCCTTGTCGTCATACGACTTGATCTTCTGTCCTAGCACCGGAGGATGCTCAATCGATGCAAACACCATTCCCGGCCTCGTCGCGTCCATGCCAAAAATTGCTTGCCCCGTCACAATTTCCGCGAGATCATACAGGGAATTACTCTCCTTGCCGATATACCGCCACTCCGACCGCGCCTTCAGCGGTAACGGCACGTCTTCTTTCTTGGGAACCGGAAGGTTCGCCGCCGAGGCCGCCAGTTCGCCGTATCCCAACCTCCGTCCACTACCCTTATGCACCACAAAGTGCGGCTCCGTCGTGCATTCCTTCGGAGAAACTTTCCACTCATTCGCCGCCGCTGTAATCAACATCACGCGGCCCGTCGCTCCCACCTGCCGCATCAAATCAAAATTACTGCGGACCGAATGCGATCCATCGGTATCCTGATCTCCATACTTGGGATCGCCGATTGCCTGCTCAATCCTCACCTTCGCCCAGTCCGCATCCAGTTCGTCGGCAACCACCAGCGGCAAAGCCGTTCGGCTCCCGCAGCCCATCTCCGAGCGGTGCGCCACAATCGTCACAATCCCATCCGGAGCGATCGACATCCATATGCTCGGCTCAAACACAGCCGCGGCGTTCTCGCCTTCGGCCGCCCATAACGGCTCCGAAACAAATCGTGCCGTCAGCACAAATGCTCCGCTGACCAGCGCCGCTTGCAGAAATCCGCGCCGGTTCATGGCGCCATTTCCGCGACGGCTCGCGCTCTCATTGTTCTTCATGCCGTCTCCTTTGCGGTGTCGTGCCCCGCCGCCTTATGAATCGCCGCCCGAATCCGCTGATACGTCCCGCAGCGGCAGATATTTCCCGACATCGCTGTATCGATATCCTGGTCGCTTGGATTTTTATTTTCTTTCAGAAATGCGATGGCCTGCATAATCTGCCCCGTCTGGCAATATCCACATTGCGGAACCCGTATCTCCATCCAAGCCTTCTGGACTGGATGCATGGGCGCGATCCCTTCAATCGTTGTGATCTCCGCCCCCCCAACCTCGCTCATCGGAGTCGTGCACGACCGGATCGCGGCCCCATCCCGATGTACCGTGCAAGCCCCA
>Ga0302277_1001062_pt1 | contig 20845 bp, 17 predicted proteins | sample III_Bog_N3_1_FD_198759 | JGI IMG/M metagenome (GOLD analysis project Ga0302277, IMG submission 198759) | Peat permafrost microbial communities from Stordalen Mire near Abisko, Sweden - III_Bog_N3_1 | ecosystem: Environmental > Terrestrial > Soil > Wetlands > Peat | place: Sweden: Abisko... | reverse complement strand
ACGGTTTGAAATCTGATTCGCCCGGCTGCATCCGCTTTGCATCCGCCTTGCAAGCCGCATTTTCCGGCAGATAAATTTCCAGCTTTTCAAAATTCCCGGCTCCGCAGTCGCGCCATAAGGTGCGATCCATCAAACGCCGCCAATGCCTTTCGGTAATAGCATGGCCAAACGCACGCTGATAATCCGCCAGGCCAAGCCGCACGCGATCCGCTGGCGTTAGCGTGGCGGCGTCCATCCGTTGCAAGGCCGGCAGCAACGCGGCGCGCAGCTTGTGAGTCAGTGCCAGGCATGAATCGGAAATTTGCGCCAGCGGAAATTTGGGCTGCCAAGATTTGCAAGCAGAGTCCAGATAATCAGCGACATTCAGACGAACTTCACCAGCCTTGGCAACGATGCTGGCGCGCAAACTTTCCGGCAGTGCGTCAAACGTCCAGGCCGTCGCCGCATTGCCCTGGACTATCAGAGTGCCGGACGGCTCAACGCCTGCCAGCGCCTTGAGAGCGTTGCGCTTTGCAATCTTGAGCGCGACGGCAAGTTGCGCGGCGGAATAAAAACCGTTGCCGGTTTGTTGGGGTGCTATGTTTTCGCGCGAGGTCATTTTTTGTATCAGCCGGAATTCGGCGAAGTTTCGGACGGCTCCCCCTGGCCGCTTTCCGGTAGCACCCGGAAAACAGCTTGCCCCGCAGCACCAAGGAGAGCCGCCCTAAAATGTTTCTGGAAAGGATAGGTTTGGCGCAACTGCGCGCCGATCTGCGCACACTGTTTGCAAACTTCAACCGGGGCCAGCAGCCGGATGCCATGCGAGTTGAATTTGATTTGCGCTTTCAACTGAATTTTCAGGAAAACCAAATCTTGATTCACCAGGCTGAATTTCTCGCCCAGGATTTTGGCAACCACCGGCAAGACGACTTTCGCGCCGATTGGCAGCGTGCCAAGAACGCGGGCCAGTCGGGCCGGATCAGAATGGCCGGAATGGCAAATCGGGCAGTGCAAAGCATCACCCGTTGAAAATTCTGCCCACTGCAACGCCCTGAAGCCTTGCAAAGAAGATTGCGCGGAATCCGTGTGTTGAGACGCTGGCGATTCCGGCACGCTAGAAACGAATCCACGGACGCCGGACACCGCCAAGGTCAAAAGTCGCGAGAATGAGCGTTTTTCGCCCTTGTCAGCTTGAACTTTCATTTCAACGCTCATTCTCGCTTGTTTGTTCGGGTTGCTCAGTCGAAACGGACTGTCAACGAATTTAGCCGGTTCGTCACCAGCGACGGCGTGAGTGTCACGGCAGCCGGCCTTCCCGCGACGCCTACAAAAATCGCGTCGCCGGTGGCGAAGTTGGTCGTGGCACCAACCGGCAGCGGGACAGCCGTTCCCATTTGATAAACGCTGTCGCCGATGGCCGTGGCCGCGCCCCAGCCGCCAGATGCAAGCGTGAGCAGGTTTGATCCGCCGCTTTGCGTGTAACTCGACAGCACGGCGGAATAACAGACGCCATTGAGCTTTTGCAGGACTAGCGTGCTGCCGTTGCTCAAGCCGTTCGTGGCGTTGACCACTTGCGATGTGCCGCTCGATACAAGGTTTGTCCCGGCGATGACATACGCGCCCTGCCCAGCCGTGAAGGATAACACGGCAGAGTTTGAATCGCTCTGCCAGTTCGCCGTGACGACGCGCGGCGTGAGGACTGGATCGGCAGGAATGATGATTGTTGCAGGGGATGCAGCCGTGCCGCTGGCCGGCCCCAAGGTTTGATAATTCGGCAGCGCGGCGACGGCTGACACGGCCAGCGCGGCGGTTGCGAGGGTGAGAAGAATTTTATTTTTCATGTTCGTGATTTGCTTAATTTTCGATTTTGTTTTCAAAACCCGCTCCGCCTTGGCGTCGCGCGGAGCGGGATGATTTTTAATTCACGTCATTGTTTAGCTTGCGGCGGTGACAAGAGTTGCCATCGCGTCAACGGCCATCGCTTCCACGTCAATGCGTTCCAAGGCGCGCATCGCGATTTCATCCGTCGCGAAGAACACTTCGCGGCTGACTTCAATGCGCGGCGTGCCGCGTTCGGCGAGATACCAGTAGGACAGATCGCCGAAGAACGCCAAAGGCTGACTCGGCGCGGCAGTCGTCTGGTAAGTCTGGCCAACACCGATCCAGCGCACCGGCCAGCCGTCAAACATCGGCACTCCGTTGACGTATTCAAACACCACGAAGTTCGGGTATTGGTTGAATCCGCGCAGGACGGGTTCCCATGTCGGTGAAAGATAGTAAGCCGCGCTCACTTTCCCATTGGCCGACATATTGCCAAGAATGGCCGCGCTGACTTTTGTTCGCAGGGTGCGAAAATCATTCAGCGTTGCATCGCTCGGTTTGGTTTTATCGTCGGCAAGCTGCAACTGATAAGCGGTGTTTGCCGCGCAGTAAGTTGCCACGCCCGTCATATTCGCGTAGGTAGCAGTGCCGTCACCGAGGAATAGCGTCTTATCTTCGAGTTTCGCGAACTGGCGGGCGATGTAGCGCGCCAGAAATTGACCAATCGGAATGAAGGTGTCTTCCTCGATCTCGTAAGGGATGCGGATGATGCCGCCGCCTTTGTTGGCCGTGAACGTCACCAGTTCGGCCTGCACTTCTTTTTGCGGCACGCTCTGGCTCTGGCCAGCAGTGCCAACGCCGAGATAGCCGAAGTCGTCTTCGCCGGCTTTCAGGCGCGGCAATTTCACGAGGCCGCTGCCGAGCGGAAACACCGTGGCGAAACGGCGAGCGGTGCCATAGGCAAACACCAGTTCAACGATCTGCGGCATGTAGATCGTCGGCAGCGGAATATCCGACGTGCTGATTGCACCGCCGGAACGCTGCTCGATCCCAAGGTTTGAAGCCGCAAGAGTGATTAAACTTTTCCGTTTGTTCGTGTCTGGAACCATCCGTTCCAAGCCATTTTCAAGCCGCGAACAATCCAGGATGAAAACCGACGTTAGCGCCTTTGCGCAATCATCAGTGACATACGGAATATCGCCCTGCCAGCGAACACCGTTTCCAGCTATTCCAAGAGCGGATTTGGCCATTTTTCGGACTTGGCCCTGCAAATTGTCGAAGAGTTTTTCGAGACCCTTTATTTTTTCAGGCATCCCGGCGATGTCCACTTTTTTAATGTCGGACATGAGTTCTTCAAACTCCCTGGCCTGATCCGGTGATATGCCGGCCACAAACAAAGCGGACGTGCGCCGCTTGCTCATTGCGATTTGGGACAACTGCCAGCAGCCGATGACGAAGAATGCGGCTGCGCCGGGCAGCAGAATGACGGACAACAACACGACAGCGATCAGCGCAGTCGTGTGTTTATATTTTTTAAGAAACGATTTCATTTTAATAATTTAGTTTGTTTGGTTTGGTGCCGGTAGCTCACGCCAGCGGTTTTGCATCGCGACGCACATACGCCGAAATGTTTTTGAGCCAGTGCATCCAATGCGCGCCAACGAAATCAACCACCAGCGCGCCGGTGTGCGGTTGATTCCTGCCTGTCTTGTTTGCGATACCGCACGGCACTTGCGGGGCATACTGACGAACCACGCCCCGCGACGTTGATTGCGCCTTTGTTTTTGTGCTGTGCGAAAATGTTTTCATGCTTCGGTGTCGGCGTCGGTGTTGACCAGTTCCGCCGTGGCCGGATACCAGACGCGCAATTCGTGCGCCGTCTCGGCATGATAAAGAGTTGTAACGGCCAGCAGGCCGCGCGCATCCAGGGCGTCTTTGACGCGCTGCATGGCCTTGCCTAGATCGGCAGACGCGACGTGGAAGAAATGCCACTGCGCGCCGAGCGGGAAAAAACTGGAATCGAATTGCCCGGTCTGGATGGACTGCAATTCCCGCTCAAGATCGCGCTCTATTCCGGCGTGTTTCCAGATTGGCGAATCATTGCCGGCCTGAAAACGGACAATCAGAACTTCCAGGCCAAGCGCGGTGAGAATCAGAAAAAATTCCAGCGTGAGATTTTCAGCCGCCGCCAGTTCAATTGGCGGTGCAGTTTTGCGGTTCGGGAATGGAATTGCAGCGGCGCTCATTGTCAGTGTAAATCCGTGTTAGAGGAGTTTCGATTACTTGCCTTCCATAATTCATCAACCTGCCTTTGTAATTCAGCCGCCTGCGCAGGCGTGAACTGGCTCAATGCCGATGTCAGTCGCGAAACCTGATTCATAAAAAGGCCGATATTGTTAGCGCCATTTTCGATGATCTGCGCTGCCGTTTGGAGATCAACGGTGTGTCCGGCAATTTTCGAGGCGTCGGCTATCAGCTTCTTTTTATCAGCATCCGAAGCCCCGCCAAGATTTTCGGCAGTGGCCCGGTCTTGCACCAAGGACGCATTGGCCTTGTCCAAACCTAAATCTTGACGCGCGCCAGTTTCCTTGACGACGTTCGTCGCGGACATTTCCGTGATTTTGTCCTGCAACGACTTTACGTCATCGCGGGATTTTTGAAGTGCGGTTCGGGCCGCTTCCAAATCTGATTTGGCGTTGCCTTCGTTTATATCAACGTCAGCCTGATTTTTTCTGGCATTGGCAACATCCAATTTTCCGCCCGCAATCGTTGCCTGCGCGTTTTCGTAGTTGGACAAATTTTCGTAAGCCGCCGCGCTTGATCCCATTTGCTTCAACGCCGCGAATCCAGCGCCAACGTCGCCGGTATGCTCTCCAATCGCGTCCTGAAGCGATTTTGGAAGCATTGAAAAGATTCCCGACCCGATGAATCCAGGCTCGGAAATCTTGGTCATAAAATCCGACATTTCGGCCAGCTTCGCGGTGCCGGCTTCACTGCCTTCCATTTTTTTGAACACGGCCTGCATCTCATTGCCAGCCGTCAGAAAATTAAAAGCTGCCTTGAGTTTCTGAATGCTCTCGTCAGTGACCCCCGTTTTTTCAAGATCACCGACAGCTTTCGTCCCACGGGAAATTTCATCCTGGCCACGTTGCATCCGGTCTTCGTTTTCAACTTTGCCCTGGACTGCAACCTTGTATTTTTCGGCGGCGGCGGCTTCATCCTTCTCGCCGTTTTCAACGGCGATGTGTTTTGCGTAAGCCTGTTGCTGAAGAAGCCGCATTTCAATCGCGTCTTGCGCCATCATCCGCAGCGTTTTTGCCTCATCAAAAGCGATGTCCAAATCTTCCTTGGCCTTGAGCGCGGCGGCGTGGCTCAATACCCCGCGCCGTTCCATGGAGTCAATTTCGGATTCGGCAATGCTTTTGCGCTTGGAAGCCGTTCCATCATCCGCCGCGATTGCCGTTTTTAAGATCGCCTGAGCAAGCCGCTCTGCCTTATCAATCGCGTTTTGTGTGTCGCGCGCAAAGTTGTGTTGAAATTCAGCGTCGGCAACATCTGCCTTTTCCAGTGCGTCGCGAACCTTGTCAATGCCCTTGGCGCGATCCTGATCGGTGGATTCCAACTCTTTGCCAATCGCGGCGGATTCCTCGTTTTCCTTGTTGATTTTTTCGACTGCCGACCGAAGCATTTCAATTCCGGCAATCAAAAGGAAAACGCCGCCGGCACCCTTCTCAACCCCTGCCCGCATCAATTCCGCCGCGCCCGGAATCCCATGGCCGAGCTGGCTGGTTAGGACGCGCAACTCCCTGTTTGAGATATGGGTTTTCTCGCCGATCTCTTCCATCCCAGCGCCGACCTTTTTTAGCCCCTGAAGATTTTCAGGGATTGCGGCCATGGAATCGGCAGCGGCCTTGGCACCAGCGCCATCGAAAGTTGTTTTAATGGCGATGTTAAGGCCGGCGTCGCTGTCGTTATCAAGTAAGATTTGCGGCATAAATTATTTCGGTTTGCGCCCGGAGTGACCGCGTTTGTTTTCCAGCAATCCAGCAATGCCACGCTTTAAAAAGCTGGCTGCCCAGCGCCGCAAAGAATTTGGATTTGTGTGGCAGGCAGTCGAAATGCGCTTCAGTGCCACTTCAAAAGGCACAGCCGCAATCAACTCTGCTTCCAGCGCGAGCAACGACGAAAACCGATGCAATGCCCGGTCAATTTCCGCGCGCCGTTCCAGACCTATTGAAAACGCCTTTAATCCCGTCGGCTTGGTTCGTTGAAAAATAGCCAGACAGCGGGAGCGCAATTTAGCCGGTGGCGTGAATTCCACGGCGTAATTGTCGCGAGCGCTCCGGGGCCAGCCGTCGCGCGCGGCCCGGCGATGGATCGTCTTTGTGCAGCATCTTGCGGCGCTGGCGATAATCGTAGCGCTGAAAAATTTTGGGGATTGCCTAGCCTGAAATCGGCTTTTTGGTGCTATTTTTGCGGGGGTTTTCATGGGATTTTTGTTGTGCTAACAAAATTTTGAGCGGGATCGGATCGCTTTCCAGTCTGCGCAACTGGCGAAATCGTTCCTTGAGTCCAGGTATTTGCTCCTTGCGTTGCAGGAACCGATAAAACTGATCAGCCGGGATGCCAAAATGTTTCGCGTAGAAAATCACGCGCGGATGCAGATTTTGAGTTTTGGCGGCGGCGTTACTCATGTGAATGTTGAGAACGAAGTTGTTTGAGACGCTGGGAAAGCCGTTTGCTTTTAACGTGGCCGCGAATGACTCGGTTCAAATACCAGCGGCTCACACCAAGCAATTCAGCTTCGCGTTTCTGTGTCATTGCCGCTTTCGGCTGGTGTTTTATGGTTGCGCCTGCAATCATCGCTTGACGTTTTTCTACAATACTAAACAAAACTTGTCAAGTGACAAAAGAACAGAATTTTATTGATCGGGTCGAGACGCTGCGAATCTTCAGGCAGTGGACGTGGGAACAAACGGCTTCGGCCATCGGGTTGTCTAGGTCAATGATTCACTTAATAAAAAAGGGTAAAAACAATGTTACAGACAAGGTTTTATATCGTTTAGAGCAAGCCGAGATTGCGGCTGGAATCACAGAAAAGGCAGATGTTAATCAGGCTCGGTGGCGGCGCGAAACATCCGCCGATGTTGTTAAACTAATGAATTCCATGCCTGATGAATTCAAAAAAGGCGACAAATCAAAAGCTGAAGATTCTCACATAATTGAAGACTCGCTTCGCCAGCTTTCTACTGGCGAACTCGGTGATTTAGCGGATCATTTTTCTGAAAATCGTCACGAAGCCCCATACGGTGCTAATATATTTTACGATCAAATCCTTGGCCTCATTCATGCCGAAATAATAATCCGCACGGGAAGCGCTCTGGCGAAAGGCACAAAAACAGCGGGCGCTGAATCTACTAAACACCGCTTGACACAAAGTTCTGAAAACAGTAAAGTTCGCGGCGACATGAAACTTCCGCGCACAGTTCAACAAATGCTTGAAGATGTTCGTCGTTTTACCAAAGCACATGGAATGAAGGCTGCATTGGCAAAATTCCTGGGCGTTCCTCAAGCACGCGTGAGTGAATGGCTGGATGGAAAATATGAGCCGTCTGGCAAGATCACGCTCAAGATGCTTCATTGGGTCGAGCAGCAAGAGCGTCAATAAAAATGCCCGCCAGTGTTTAGACCACTGACGAGCGAGACCCGAAACATGCAGTCCTGTTATGAAAAACATGCCCCGAATCCATCGGAACGGTTCCAAAAAAGCCGTTAAAACTCAAGCCAAAACCAAATCATCATCCGCAAAAAATGCGCCGGTTGATTTAATCATCCCTTTAAATTGCGCCAGGGAAGCTGACGACGCCTTGAGCATCATGCTAAGCGTTGGCAGCGCGGCTACCACATTGGCAATGATGAATGCCGATCAAATCAAAACCAGCGCCCGCGACTTTGACGGCTGGGAATCAATGGACACGCCGGACTTTGGCGAAGGTTCGCTGGAACTGGCCCGGATCGTTGTCGCGGATTTTCAGGAACAGATTTCAAATGTCGCCAGCGGATCGCGCGCAATTATGCAAAAAATTAAAGACTTCAATCAGCCGGTGGCACCGGATTTCACACCGGAAAAATCTCAGTTGTGGCGTTCTTACTACAAAGCCGATTTGCATAATTTTGAAGACGCCGTTGGCTCACTACGGAACTGCCTGGAAGTTCAAGGGTTGCTTTTGTCTGATCGCACCACCCACCAGATTGCGCACCACACTTCATTTGCATTGTCCAATAGATTGGAATCTGCATTCGATTCACTTTGGGCCGCATTGCATGGACTGCATTCGTCTTTTTCGGCCATCGCATCTACCACTAGCCAAACCAAAGAATTGCGGAGGGCCGCATGAGCGCCGCGAAAAAATCTACTTCCAAAGCCAACGCCAAAGCCGCGCAGGTGCAAATGGAATACGCTGGCGATTTGATTCATAGAAACATCTGGTTCAAGATCGGTTTGACAAAGGCGGGAGCTTCGATGCTTAAGACGATTGGCCGGCGAATTTTTGCAAAACCGGAATCCTCTGCGGTCGTTTTACGGACGTTGTTGCAGGTCTCGCTGGCGCATTACGACAAACTGGAACGGATGTATTTCAAGGATTTGGAATATTCGGAAGATGAAGGTTTTTATCCTGACCGGTATTGGCATGGCCTAATCGTCGGCCAGCACGCGAAGATCGCGAAGCGGAAAGGGAAGGTGACAAAGTGAGCGAACCCTTGAGCATTGAAGAGCGGGTCAAACGCCTGGAAAAAGAAAACGCGAGGCTGCTTGACCGGGTTGATCGGCAATCCGGCTTGATTTATCAACTCTATCTTCAGGATTCTTTCACTATGAAGAAATGTTTGGCGTTGACCAATATTGACCATTCTATTTTGAGGCTTGTCTGTGGACAAATCACAGATGAAGAAATCAAAAAAGAATTGCGGGCCGTTTTTTCTAAAAGTGAATCTGATTTCGATCAGCTTTCTGCCATGCAGATTGATTTACAAAAAACCTTGGAAAGTATTAAGCCACCACCGCCAAGCGATACGCCGCCAGCGGCTTGAAATGAGCATCCATCACGCGCCGGCCTGGGCAACCTGGCCGGCGTTTTTCTTTTTGAACGTGGATCGGCTTGCTGCGTCCAATCTCTGACTGACTGACCTTGAAATGTTTCGTCGCCGGCGACGGCAAATGCGGCGGAAGATTCTTCAACATCAACGGGGCGGCGTCGCCGTCCGTCCCGACAATTTCCACCACTGGCAGGGCCTGTCGGCCCGTCAGCCGCGCCGATCCGGGCCGTTGATATGGTTCCCGGCCAGATCGTGAGTTAAGACGCCTGCAATGCCTGGCAATTGCCGGTGCAGGCGGATTGCAGCGGCCTTGCAAACCGGCTTTTTGGCCTAAAAACAGCGTCACACGTCACACCCCCTGTTTGCATTTGTGGCGATTTTGGCTTTGGATGTCCGAACTTCCAGACCCCTTGCAAACATTGGCGATAGTTTCGGACATGGTTTTTCACAGATAGACGGCAGCCGCGCGTCGTTGGATTTGTGAAAATGAAATGTCAGACCTTGAAGAAACCCTTTGTTTTCAAGCGAAATCCAGCCAAATCAACCTAAATCAACCCAGAATCGAATCGCCACAACTCCGCCGACCGTGTTCACAGATTCACAAGAGTGGTGCGCGTGGCGGGAGTTGAACCCACAACCTTCAGCTTCGGAGGCTGACGCTCTATCCAATTGAGCTACACGCGCGGTCAAACACAGGTTATGCGCGGGCGGGTTTTTGCTCAACCGGAATCTACACAAAAAAAGGGACAGCCCAAAGGCCGTCCCCATGCAAACCATTGTCCTGATAATCAGGTTTGGGGTGGTGCGGCTGGAGGTGGAGTGCCACCACCGTTGCCACCACCACGGCGACCGCCACCGCGTTGGAGCAATGGCTGGATGACCTTGAATTGATCAGCCGTGACGATGGCCTTCAACGCGTCACTTGCTTCTGTTGTAATGGCCGCGCGTTTTGTTCGTTTGTCGGCCTGAGCGATGGTCGTGTCGGCACGCAGGTCAGCTTGTTTTTTGATCATGTCGTCAAGGACAGGCTTGACCTTGGTAATTTCGTCATCCGTCAGTTTATTGGTCTCACCCAGGCTCGTTTGAAAACGCTTTATAAGACCGTCGGAAGTCATCGGGCCACGTGCGCCGCCTCCGGCACCGCCTGGAGCAGCAGCACCTCCCGCAGGGGCGTCTGCTTGTGCGAGCACTGCTGTGCTGCATACAAACAGGCTGCCAGCAATGAGCGCTACAACCAACATAGTTTTGGTTAATTTCATAGATTTATTCGATTTGTTTTATTTGTACGATTCCACCGCGCCGTTTGGAGCAGCTGGATATGAATTCAGACGAAGGATGAGAAAGAAGGTTACAGAGCGCGCAAAATTTTTGCCGCCGATGAAATCGTCTGTTCGATGTCTGCCTCCGTGTGCGCCGTCGAAATGAAGCCCGCCTCGAATTGCGATGGGGCGAGATAAATCCCCGAGTTGAGCATCCCATGGAAAAACTTCTTGAACCGTTCACGGTCACTTTTCATCGCATCGGCCAGGTTGTGAACCGGCACGCTGGCAAAATAGGCGCAAAACATCGAGCCACAGGAATTGAACTGGACCGGCACTTTTGCCGACTTGGCTGCTTCCCGCATTCCGGTCGCAAGCTGCGCACCAAGTTTTTCGAGCAACGCGTATTTGGTTCCGTTGCCCGTTTTACTATTCAATTCTTCCAAATTCGCGATGCCTGCGGCCATCGCCAGCGGATTGCCGCTCAATGTCCCCGCCTGATAAACCGGACCGAGCGGCGCGAGCAAATCCATGATTTCCGTGCGACCGCCAAATGCGCCCACCGGCAAACCTCCGCCGATGATTTTACCGAGGCACGTCAAGTCGGGAGAAATATTGAAAAGTCCCTGCGCTCCGCCTTTGGCCAGACGAAAGCCTGTCATTACTTCGTCGAAAATCAGCAACGCGCCCTTGGCCTTTGTGATTTTACGTAAAAATTCCAGATAACCCGGCTTCGGCAGATACAAACCCGCGTTGCCCGGCACCGGCTCGACGATGATTCCGGCAATTTGATTTTTATTTGCTGCGAACGCGGCCTTCACGGCGTCCACATCGTTGAACGGCACGACGATGGTGTGTTGAGTGAACGCAGCTGGAATTCCCGCGCTGTCAGGATTCCCGAACGTGAGCGCTCCGGAACCGGCCTTGACCAAAAGCGAATCCACATGGCCGTGATAGCAGCCGTCGAACTTGATGATCTTGTCGCGCTTCGTGAATCCGCGCGCGAGCCGGATCGCGCTCATGCACGCTTCCGTGCCGGAACTTGTCATGCGAACTTTTTGAATGCTCGGAACCAGTTCACAGATCAATTTCGCCATTTTGATTTCAAGCGGATTTGGAATTCCGAAGCTGGTGCCGTGTTCGGCGGCGGCCTTGACGGCGGAAATGATTTTGGAATGCGCGTGGCCGAGAATCGCCGGGCCCCAGGTGCCGACATAATCAATTAATTCATTGCCGTCCACGTCCCAAACACGCGCGCCCATGGCCTTGTTGACAAAAAACGGGTTGCCGCCTACGGCGCGGAAAGCGCGCACGGGTGAGTTGACGCCGCCGGGAATGTATTTCAACGCCTCGGCAAAAAGTTTTTCGGATTTCGGGCGCACAATTTTTACTTTCGGAGAAATGTTTCCGCCAGCGAACCTTTTTCCGTGCGGATGACAGCGCCGGTGTTCACATTGTGCCGCTCGAACCAGCCGTCGCTGGTCTCCAAAACGAACTGGATGTTGTCCGTCGCGGCCAGAACCGCATTCGTGTCGTTTTTTTCCAGATGATGGATTTCCTGGATCACACCGTCGGGACTTATGTAGGCGGCGGAAATGGATTCGGGACAATTCTTCATCCAGAACGACGCCTGTTGCGGCTGCGGCAAGACAAAAAGCATTGAGTCCGAGTCCTGGATGTTCGTACGAAACATCATGCCGGTTTCTTCCTCGCGCCAAGTCAGTGCGAGTTCGGCATCCAAAGTTTCCGCGCCGAGATAAATTTTCATCGTCGGCAACTTCGGCTGCGCCTGGGTGGGCAGCCAGTCTTGTGGCACCGGCGGCGCGGCGGCGGTTTCCGTTTTTTTGCAGCCGGCGAGCAAGTTTGCGGCCAGCAGCAGCACGAACAATTTTGTCGGTTTCACAAAACCATCTTGCCGGAAGCAGAGAAAATATTCAACCAAACTGAATCCACGGCGCAACCGCACTTGCGATTAACGTCCGCAAGCCAAATTCTTCAGGGGTAAATCAATCGAAAGAAAACATTGATCTGCGTCTGGTCGATTGGAATCCACATTTGGTTGGTAGAGACCGAACCGGGTACGACCACCCATGCAGCGGGATTGCTGAGGCTGTTGGTGTTCACCATAAGCCGCCAGCCGATGTGGTCGGAGGGCCAATTGAATTGGAGACCATTGTTCAACAGCGTAAAGTTGATGGGCAGTATTGACGTGGATGCCGGATGTGCGACAACTTCTGTTGAATAGGCAGATTCATCCCCAAGAATATTTAACGCTGTAACGACGTAATAATATGCGGTGCCATTTTGAATGCTGCTGTCGGTGTAAGTAACATTTGTGGCAAGGCTCACGATTTGCGTGTAAGGCCCACCCGAGGTGAGGCTGCGATAGACATTGTAATATGTGCCATTTCCGGTCCAGTTCAATGTGGCGCTTTGGCTTGTGTAGCTGATGGCAACGGCTGGCGGCGTGGCTGCGGCAATTGTCACCGGTTGATAAGGTTTGACGAGCCGCCACTGGGTTGCCGTGCTGGGTGCAGGATCGTTGACCATGCTGAATGAAATGGCCGGTGCTGAGCCGCCGCCCTGAATGCTTTGCGAAGCGGCCAGATTATCAAGGTAATAATAGCCGTTGCTGTCCGGGCCGTTGAACCACCAGTCCACCGCCGAGTTGGTCGTGCCGTAAGGCGCGAGATCCAGTGTTCCGCCTTTGTTGCGCAGCCGCCGGCCGTCGTTCAGTGAAATAATATACCAGTGATTGGTTGTCGGTGCTGGCAGCAAGGCCCATTCCGTCGTGGCATTTCGAACGTAGATGGTTGAGGCCACGGGCCCGGTGACATTATTGGTATCTGTCAGGCGGAAACTTGTGCCGAGGTTGTGAATAACATAAGGCGTCCGGGCGTGCAGCGTGAGGTCGCCATCCCAAGTCGCATAAAGTTCTCCGTAAGGAGAAAGGGTTTGATTGGTGTCCAAAAACATCGTTCCGGTGTAACCATTGTCAACCCACGGACTGGCACTGTTGCTGCCGGTGAATGGAAAAATGGAATAGCGCTTCAACCATTCCTGGCTTTCGGCCTGCCACATGAATTCGGCGAGGAAATTATAGTCGTCATTTTCGGACCACGACTTCGTATCATTCCAGTCTACCGGTGAAAACTCCGTGAGCCAGACGGGCCGGCCCCAAGTGTTATAGACGCTTTGCAGAACACCCATCATGGATGAAGCGCTCGGCGGTACATATTCATGGACTGCGGTATAGTCCACGCGATAATTATTGCTGGCGATCAGGCTGTAGAAATTATACTCCCACGAATCAAAGGTGTTTTGCACCGCCGGACTTACCAGCGGCAAGTTTAAGGCCTGAATGAGGGGCCAAGCTCCGATGGCGTCGTTGGTGCTGGTATTGGATTGAGTGGCATTGTCCGGCTCGTTGTAGGTCAGCAGGTAGTCGGGTTGTGCGCCGGCCAGCCATCCAGCGTCTCGCGCCTGCGCATCGCCCAGCGTCTCGTAATATTGGGCCGCATAAATCATCGGGACATAGTTGAACGAAGGTGGCGGTGAAGCCGAAGTATGGTCATCGTAGTTGTAAGCCCAGTTCAATCCCAACTGCGCGTATTCGCCTTCATAACCCGCGCAACCTTTCTTGGGAAAGTGTGTCTGATACGCAATAGTCCAGAATTGAAACGGACTGGACGTGGAATTTTGCAGCGTCACATTGGCCGGGTTTCCGTTGTCCGTTTGCAACACCAGATCGCCCGCCGCGTTCACGATGCGATAAGCGCCGTTCCCGACATCTTCCAAATACCATTGCTGAGCGCTCGTGCCGGTGTAAGTGACGGGAATGACGCTGGAGCCGACGAGGTTCGGAAATTTCGCCGCGAGACATTGCCAGGTCGTGCGGTTGCGGATGCGGAAGGTGCTGTTCTGATAATTGTAAAGCACCTCGAACTGCTGGTCGAATGCGGTGTTGGTGGCGGTCGCCTGGCTTGCGACGGCGGAATTGATGACGAGCGTGTTGGCATTGCCCTGATTGACGATGTTCCAAAATCCGTCGCTGAAAGTATCGAAGATAAAACGGTTGGTGGGATAGGTGACCACAATCGGCTTGGAGATACTGCTAACGCTGCCGTTGGCGGCACTAAGAGAGGTCGAACCCGGGGCAACCGCCGTGATCAGGCCGGAGGCAGACACGCTAGCTATGTTGGGGTTATTATGGATGAAAGTGGTCTGCCCATAATTTAACATATTCACGTTGGTCACGTTGGCGAATGTTCCGATGACGATGGCTTGCTGGTTGGAATAGAGCGGCATCGGGCTGCTGAACGAAAGCGCGACACTCAAAAGCGCTCCGGGGTCAATCACCGACACGACATTGCTCGCTGAAAAGCCGGAAAACGTCGAAATGACGGTAGCCTGACCAACACCAACTGCCTGCAAGAAACCGTTGCTCGACACGGTAACGACGTTGGTGTTGCTGGAAAAGTAAACCAAGCCCGGTGTCGCGGGCGACAGGACGACATTGGAAGAGTTAAGGTAATTGCCTGTCACCACAACCTGATCAAATCCGCCAATGATTTGATTTGTGGATGCTAATTGCTGGTTGATGGCTTGAAGATTTAGCGGCAATGGATTGACGACACTTGCCACGGAATAAGAGCCAAAACTAAGCGGGACGGTGTTGTTGGTGAATGTCAGATTTGTTCCGGTGATGGGCGGCAGAAAAGTCCCAGTTAGATTTTGGTCGATCTCCACCATCCAGCCCATGTTCGTGGTGCTGCCGGTTGCGGATGGGTAGAGTTCAATATGGACACGATTGGTGGGCGCGCCCGAACTGGTCGGGTTGTTGACGCTATTGTAGACGCCGTTGGTGAATATCTGGCTTGCACCCACACCCAATCTGGTTAATACGCCAAGAGTGGCACCGGTTACCCCTTCGGTATTTCCAGCGGCATTGAGGTTGATGGCGCACCAACCATCGCCCGAGCCGGTCAGTGGGCTGTTGGTGGCAACAATGCCATCAAAAACTACCGTATCTCCGGCGAGCAGGCTCAATCCATTGATTGTTACAGGAGGGTTTAGTGGATTGATCTGACTGGTGTTGGATATAACGGTGGGGTTGAAAATAAATGGGACTATTCCCGGTGTGGACCGGACATTCAAAGTGGCCACAGTGCTTGTGACAATGTTGCCCGCCGTGAGCAGGTTGGTAACGACAACACTGTATTGTGTCCCATTATAAGATGCATTAACGGTCGGTGTGGTGTAAGTCAGATTGGTGGCTCCAGCAACAGGAATTCCATTGGAAAGCCAATGTTGCGCTGTTTTTAAGGGATAGCCTTGAGTCAATGTGGCGGCAAAGATTGCTTTTAAACCTGCCGCCACCGTGGAGATGGCTGGAGCAGGTGCCGAAACGGCAATGATGGGCTGGGTTTGAATGAATGAATGCGTCGCATTGTTGGCGCCAAAATTAAGGGCAATGACGTTGTTTGCGAAGTTCAAGCCCGTGCCGCTGGCTATGGCGCTGAAAGTTCCGGTAATTCCCTGATCAATTTTGACGGAATAATTCATGTTGGTCGTGGTGCCGGTCGTGGTGCAGGTCAGAGTAATCTGAACACGGTTAGTCCTGGAACCTTGAGAGATGCCAAACTTGGTTGAGTTGCTTGAACCATTGAGAAAAAGCTGGCATTGATTTCCGCTGGTCGTTCCTGTTTCCACCAACACTCCCAAGGTGGCATTGACGACACCACCATAACCGCTGCCGTTCAGATCAACTGATCCCCACGCGTCGCCGCCGGAACCGGGCACGTCAATGACAACGCCGTCGAAAATAATAACATCTCCCGCATTCAGGCTCGCGCCAACGATTGAAGTTGCCCCATTGGCAGGATTGTTTGGACCAACGGCATTTCCAGATGTCGTGGTTTCTGTAGTATTGTTAAAATTTAAAGTATTCGTATTAGCCGCATCAAGTTCCAGCGGGGCAGCCGCAAAACCCAATAAAAGCAAGCTGGCAATGGACGAACCTAACGCATATTTGGTGCGGATGGGCTTATCAAATGGCTGAATCATCATTGGACCGGGATTGTTACAGTAGACCAAGTTAACACATCCATTCAGCCGGACAACTACCCAAACTGGTGATGCAAGGTTTAATCTCCATGTCTCGCAATCATGTTTGGAATGGCTGTTCGAAACTTTGGAGTTAATCATCCAGGTATTTGAAAATCCATTGAATTAATCGGCTGGCGATTGACATCCCCCATTTAGGTGATGCCTTTGCTACAATTTTAGGGGTGTCGCGCGGTTAGTCCTTCTCGTGTATAAATGGGTTGAACCATCAACCATACAAAATTGTTGCCGGTATGTTTTTGCCTTGTTTCCGACGTAGTTCAAAAAAGTTCGGCACTGGCGAAACGCACGGTTAAAAAAATCAAGTTTAAAGCCGTATTAGCTCAAAGGCGACTGGCGGCACGTTTTGACGTTTAAAATGTTTTCATCTATTAAATGGATAATTTGCGCGGCAATGTTGTCAGCTCAAGGGCTTTATGCGGGAATCTCCCCGGTTAACTTAAGGTGCGGATCGTGGCAGAATCCCTTGGGCATCGACTATTCCAACCCACGTTTGAGCTGGCAGGTCATGACGACCAATGTCACCGATCGTGCTCAGAGCGAGACCGCCTATGAAATTCAAGCGGCCTCTTCGGCCGCGCTGCTTGCCGCGAATCAACCGGATCTGTGGGACAGCGGCAAGGTGGTGTCCCCGCAGCCGTTCAATGTCCCTTACGGCGGAAACACGCTGACTTCGGCCCAGCAGGTTTTCTGGCAGGTTCGCGTCTGGGATGTGAACAACAATCCTTCCGCATGGAGTCCTGTGGCAACCTGGACCATGGGTTTGCTCAATCAAACCGACTGGCAAGGCGGATGGCTGGTGCCCCCGGCCAATAATTCCTTCAATCTGACTGGCTGCAATTGGATTTGGTATCCCGAAGGCAATCCTGCGGTGTCGGCTCCGGTCGGAACACGTTATTTTCGCAAGACTTTTTCCGTTCGGTCCGACTCGGCGCTTACCGGGGCAACTTTGTTGGTGACGGCGGATAATTCCTACACCGCCTACATCAATGGAACGCAAGTCAGTCAAGGACAGGATTACACAACGGTGATTCCTGTTGGAGTGGCTTCGCAACTTCAGACAGGCACCAATCTACTGGCCATCGCCGCCTCCAATTCCGGCAGCGCATCAAATCCTGCCGGCCTGATTGGAATGCTTGTCCTGTTTTACGCCGACGGCTCGCAAACCAACATCCAATTGGACGCCACTTGGAAAGCGGCCAATTCCTTGCAAACTAACTGGCAGTCGCCGTCTTTCAATGACAGTTTGTGGACGACCGCGCTGGTGCTGGGCAATTATGGAATCAGTCCATGGGGAACTGGCACCACTGTCCAAACCGCGTTACCCATCTTTCGGAGGCAGTTCACCGTAAACTCAGGCTTGCAGCGGGCCGTGATTTACATCTGCGGCCTGGGTCAATACGAACTATCCGCCAATGGCACAAAAGTTGGCAATGCCCTGTTGTCTCCGGGTTGGAGCTTGTACAGCCAGACATGTCTTTACGACACTCTTGACCTCACATCGTATTTGACCAATGGCAATAATGCCATTGGCGTAATGCTGGGCAACGGCATGTATAACGTCCCGGCAACGGCAAATTATACCAAGTTTACAGGTTCGTTTGGCCCCCCGAAAATGATCGCACAGTTATATCTCTTTTATACCAACGGCACCAGCCAAGTCATTGCCACCGACGGGCAATGGCTCACGACACCCGGCCCAATAACCTATTCACAAGTTTATGGAGGCGAAGCCAACGATGCCCGGCTTCTGCCTGCGGGTTGGAATCAATCCGGATTCAATGATTCCAACTGGTCCACGTCGGTGGTCACCAACGGACCCGGCGGAATTTTACGCGGACAATCCCACGCGGCACCCCCGATTATTGCCACACAGGTGTTGCAACCCGTGCAGACCAATGCTCTTTCCAGCAGCACGATTGTCTATGACCTGGGGCAGAACGCCGCATTGATTCCCAGCCTGACGACTCATGGCCAGGCGGGTGCTGTTGTTCAAATTACCCCGTCCGAGTTGATCAACTCCGATGGCACGATTAACCGTTCTTCTGTCGGCGGCGGAACGGCTTACTGGCAATATACGCTCGCAGGCACAGGCTCGGAAACCTGGACGCCAAAGTTTTTCTATCATGGCTGCCGCTACCTTCAAGTTACATTGACAGCAGCGGCCGGTTCTTCGCAATTGCCGGTGGTGGATTCAATATCGGGTAACGTCATTCAAAGCTCTTCCGCCAATGCTGGAAATTTTCTGTGTTCCAACACTCTTTTCAACCGCACCCGTACGCTCATTCAGTGGGCGCAAAGAAACAACCTGATCAGCATCCTGACCGACTGCCCGACTCGCGAACGTCTGGGATGGCTGGAGCAGGACAACTTGAATGGTCCGTCGTTGCGTTATGAATTCGATCTGGGACAGTTGTTTTCCAAAGCCATGCAGGACATGGCCGACAGCCAGACTTCTGCCGGCACCGGCCTGGTGCCCGACATCGCGCCCGAAGTTACGGTGTTCAGCGGTGGATTTCGCGATTCTCCCGAATGGGGCAGTTCGGTCATTCTCGTTCCATGGCAGCATTATCTTTTCACGGGAGATGACACCTTGTTGGTCAACTATTATTCCGCAATGACCAATTATTTTGGTTATCTGCAAAATCAGTCGGTCAATTACTTTCTCAATTACCCCAATGGCCTGGGCGACTGGTATCAAATCGCCACGACGCCAGTTTCCCTCACTGCCGACGCTTATTACTGTCAAGACGCACAAGTTCTGGGACAGGTGGCGGCGTTACTGGGCAATAACAGCGACGCATCCCGGTTCAATTTGCTGGCCACGAACATTGCGACGGCGTTCAACAACACCTATTACTCAAATGGTTCCTATTCCACCGGTTCGCAGACCGCGAATGCATTGCCGTTATATCTGGGCATCGTCAATCCGACCAACCAGGCGGCGGTGTTGGCGGCTCTGGTCGCAAATATCAATGCCAATGGCTTGACCTGCGGCGAAATCGGCCATCGCTACATCCTGCGCGCATTGACCGACATGGGCCGGCCGGACGTGGTCTTCAACCTTCACAGCGGAACCAACGATCCCGGTTACGGCTACATACTCAGCCAGGGAGCCACTGCGCTGACCGAGGCTTGGGATGCCAATCCCTCGGATTCCCAGGATCATTTCATGCTCGGCCATATCACCGAATGGTTTTATCATGATCTCGCAGGAATCCAATATGATCCGGCGTTGCCGGGTTTCCAGCATGTCATTATCAAGCCCGCCTTCGTTGGTGGCATCACCTGGGTCAACGCCAGCTATGCCTCCGTGCGCGGAACGATTATTGACAACTGGGCGCTGACCAACGGCTTTGCAACAATCAATGTGACCATTCCCGTCGGCTCTACTGGTTCGATCTACCTGCCAATGCTCGGCAACATCGCCACCAACCTGCTGGTCAAGGAAAGCGGCACGACCATCTGGCAGAATGGCGCGCCAGCCGGCAGCGCAACGGGTGTGACCTTCGACCACGTGCAAGGCACCGGTTCGCAGACCTGTCTAATTTGGACAGTCGGTTCAGGCAGCTATCAATTTGCCTGGGGAATTTTCACGGCTCCCACCGGGCTGTCAGCCGCCGCAGGCAATGGGCAGGTTTCATTGAGTTGGAATCCTGTGCCGAATGCAACCGGTTATAATGTGGAGCGCTCCACCACCAGCGGCAGCGGTTATGTCATCTTGGCCGCCAATGTCGTCGGCACAAATTATAAGGACTTGGCGGTTTCAAATAATGCCACCTATTACTATGTTGTTTCTGCTATAAGCGGCGGCAACGCAAGCGCCAATTCTTTGGAGTCAGTCGCAACGCCGCAATGGAGCACGATTTCAGGAATCGTCTCCAATTTCGGCTTCGAGACGCCGGTCACCAGCACCTATCAATATAATCCATCCGGTGGAAGCTGGTCATTCACCGCCCAGTCCGGTTCCACCGGTTCCGGCATCTGTGCGAACGGCAGCGCCTTTAACAGCGGCAATCCTAGCGCCCCGCAGGGCGGCCAGGTGGCATTCCTGCAAGGCACCGGCTCCATTTCGCAAATATTGTTTGGATTGATCGCTGGAGCGATTTATCAGATCACATTTTCAGCCGCCCAGCGTAACAACATCTACGGCCAGCAAAAAGGCCAGACATGGCTTTTGCAAATGGACGGTACACCCATCGGCAGTTATGCCCCGCCGGAAACGGCGCAGGGCTATTCGGATTACTTTGCAACATTTACCGCCACGGCCTCAAGCAGCCACACGTTGTCCTTTGTCGGCACGGACGCCAACGGTGGAGACAACACTGTTTTCATTGACAACGTGCGCATGGCGCTGGCGCCCTCCCTGACCCGGCCGCAGCTTTCCTGCCAGATAGCGGGAGGTCAGATGCAGCTCCTGTGGCCGACCGATCACACGGGATGGGAATTGCAGGTGCAGACCAATTCATACGGCATGGGTCTCGGCACCAACTGGTGGACGGTGTCCGGCTCGACACTCACCAACCAGTTCGCATTGCCGGTCAATCCGGCCAACGGCAATG
>Ga0302277_1001057_pt1 | contig 20897 bp, 19 predicted proteins | sample III_Bog_N3_1_FD_198759 | JGI IMG/M metagenome (GOLD analysis project Ga0302277, IMG submission 198759) | Peat permafrost microbial communities from Stordalen Mire near Abisko, Sweden - III_Bog_N3_1 | ecosystem: Environmental > Terrestrial > Soil > Wetlands > Peat | place: Sweden: Abisko... | reverse complement strand
GGAAGATGCTGGATTTCGGGTAAAGAAAGAAATCCGCGAGATGGTGGTGTTCGCCACCCAGAACGTCATCAAGGACCCGCCCTTCACCAAGCTGGATCTGCTCAGTTGCCGCAACCTGATGATCTATCTGGAACCGGAATTGCAAAACCGCCTCATCCCGGCTTTTCACTATGCGCTGAAACCGGGCGGAGTGCTGTTTCTTTCTCCTTCGGAGAGCATCGGTAACCATGTCGACCTATTCACGCCGCTCAACCGCAAGTGGAAGTTCTACCAGACCACGCCGTCTGTTGCTTCCACCCGCGCAGTGATGTCCAGCGGACTGTCCTGGACCCGAGATAACAATACGAAAGGCCCCGACGAGGTGATAACCAAGATTAAAGAAACCGACTTTGCCGAATTGACCAAGCGCATGCTGCTCCAGTCTTACGCCCCGGCCTCGGTGGTGACGAATATGAAAGGGGACATTCTGTTTGTGCACGGCGATACCGGAAAATACCTGCGTCCGGCACCCGGCCAGGCCACCCTCAACGTGGTCGAAATGGCGCGCGATGGCCTGCAACTGGAATTGCGCGCCGCCATCCATGCCGCCGCCGACAAAAGCACCCCAACCCTGAACCGGGAAGTATCATTCGGGAACCACGACGAATTCCTCAGCGTAAGCTTTAGCGTGCGGCCATTATCTTACCCGGACTCTGGACAGAGTTTGCTGCTGGTGAGTTTTCAGGATGTGGCGAGCCCAAAATCCGGGGCATCTGCATCGGGTCAACCTGCAATTGTTGGCAAACCCGCACGTAGCAAACGCATAGCCGGGGTGGATGAATTGCGCCGCACCGAGGAACTGGAACGCGAGCTGATCTACACCAAAGAAAATCTCCATGCCACCATCGAGGAGCAGCAAGCCTCCAACGAGGAACTCAAGTCCACCAATGAGGAGATGCAATCCACCAACGAAGAACTCCAGTCCACCAATGAAGAACTGGAAACCTCCAAGGAGGAACTGCAATCCGTCAACGAAGAACTGGTGACCGTGAATGCGGAGCTACAGGACAAGATCGAACAACTGGCCGGTATGCAGAACGACATGAAGAATCTGCTTGATAACATCAATATCGGCACAGTGTTCCTCAATGACGCGCTGAACATCAAGCGTTTCACCCGCGAAGCCGCGCGGGTTTACCGTTTGGTACCTTCGGATGTGGGTCGCCCACTGAGCGACATCAAATCAAACATCGAAGGTGATGATCTGCTGGCCGATGCGCAGGCCGTGCTCGATTCTCTGGTGCCGCGCGAGCGCGAGGTGTGCACCGTCAGCGGTGAATGGTACTTGGCACGTATCCAACCCTACCGCACGCTAGACAACGTGATCGACGGCGTGGTACTGACCTTCGCCGACATCACCAAGCGCATCCAGGCCGAGACCGCCAGCGAAGGGGCGCAAAAATTGGCCGAAAGCATTGTAGACACAGTGCGCGAGCCGCTCATCGTGCTGGATGGCGCTTTGAAAGTCGTCTCCGCCAGTCGCTCGTTTTACCAAAATTTTCAAGTCACCAAAGAAGATACTCTGGGCCTCCAACTCTACGAATTGGGCAACCGCCAGTGGGACATTCCAAAACTAAGGGAATTGCTGGAGACTATCCTGCCGGGCAAGCAGATTCTCGAAGGCTACGAAGTCGAGCATGACTTCCCTGACATCGGCAAGCGCAAGATGCTGCTCAACGCCCGACGCATCACCAGCAAGACGGACGAGACGCAGCTGATCCTGCTGGCAATAGAAGATGTCACGGAACGAAACTAGAGGATGAGTTGCGCTACGTCCCCCCATCCACAACCTCATTATGTAACGGAGCACGATGAGCAAGAAGCCAAATGATCCAGACACCTTGCGCGCCAAAGCCGAAGCGCGAGTCGCCCGTGCGCGGGTGACGTTGGTAAACCCGCAGCCAGGTGAAAACCTCCTGCATGAACTCCTGCATGAACTCCAGGTGCATCAGATCGAATTGGAAATGCAGAACGATGAATTGCGACGGGCGCAGGTCATCATAGAAGAATCGCGCGACCGCTATGTAGATCTATATGAATTCGCTCCCGTCGGTTATCTCACCCTCTCCCGTGAAGGCATGATCGCCGAGGTGAATCTTACCGGGGCCGTGCTGTTGGGAGTGGATCGCAAAAGATTGCTCACACGCCGCTTCACCGGCTTCGTCACCGTCGAGGATCGTGATCGCTGGAACCAACATTTTCTGAGCGTATTGCAGCACGCCGATCGGCAAAGTTGCGAACTGGAACTCCAACACGGCGACGGTCACCGCTTCCATGCCCGACTGGATTGCCAATGTATGGGAACTGATGGTGTGTCCACAGTACGTGTCGCCCTTGCCGATTTAACGGTTAAGTGAACCACTTGGCTTTGCGCCCGATTTTTAACGTAATATCCGGCAGCCCGTAAAATGGTTTGACACGGGGTTGCCATCTGGCTTAGAATTCGCGCCCTTCGAGATTTACTAATCATGTTTTAGGAAGTGCCATGAAAACATTTTCCGCTAAACCCCATGAAGTCCTGCACGACTGGATTCTGGTGGATGCTAAAGACGCAGTGCTAGGCCGTTTGGCCAGCCAGATCGCATTACGCCTGCGCGGCAAGCACAAAGTAATTTACACACCGCACGTAGACACCGGCGACTTTGTTGTCGTGGTCAATGCCGAAAAGCTGCGCGTGACCGGTAACAAGGCTGAGGCCAAGGTATATCACCGCCACACCGGTTATCCGGGCGGGCTGTACACGACCAACTTCACCAAGTTGCAAGGGCGTTTTCCTGACCGCATACTGCAAAAGGCAGTAAAGGGCATGTTGCCGAAAGGCCCGCTCGGTTACGCCATGCTGCGCAAGCTTAAAGTTTACGCCGGTACGGATCACCCGCACGTCGCACAGCAACCGAAACCTATTGACCTGTTGAAAGCATAACCATGAGCGTTAATTACAACTATGGCACCGGCCGTCGCAAAAGCGCGGTAGCACGCGTGTTCATGAAGCCCGGCAAGGGCGACATCGTCGTCAACGACAAGCCGCTGGATGTATTCTTTTCCCGCGAAACCGGACGCATGGTAGTGCGTCAACCGCTGGAATTGACCGAGATGCTGGGCAAGTTCGACATCATGGTGAACGTTGCCGGAGGCGGCGAGTCCGGCCAAGCTGGTGCAGTGCGCCATGGCATTACCCGCGCGCTAATCGACTTCGATGCGACTCTGAAACCGACGTTGAGCAAAGCCGGTCTGGTTACCCGCGATGCACGCGAGGTGGAACGTAAAAAAGTCGGTCTGCGCAAGGCGCGCCGCCGCAAACAATTCTCAAAACGTTAAACAGTTTTGGATTGTCAGACAAGGCCGCCTTCGGGCGGTTTTGTCATTTCCGTGTATCATTCGTCCAATAAATTGCGTGCTGGATATACTCACACAAGTGGAGCAAGACATGATCAAGGTTGGTATCGTAGGGGGCACAGGTTATACCGGAGTGGAATTGCTGCGCCTGCTGGCGCTGCATCCGCAAGTGGAATTACGCACCATTACTTCGCGCGCCGACGCAGGTACGCCGGTCAGCCAGATGTTTCCCAATTTGCGCGGTTACGTGGGTTTGTGTTTCGTTCACCCGGACGATGCGCATCTGGATCAGTGCGATCTGGTATTTTTTGCCACGCCCAACGGCATCGCCATGCAACAAACCCGCGCCCTGCTCGATGCGGGTGTAAAGGTGATCGACCTGGCGGCAGATTTCCGTATTCGGGATGTGGCGGAGTGGGAAAAATGGTATGGCATGAGCCATGCCTGCCCCGACCTGATCGCTGAAGCGGTATACGGCTTGCCGGAAGTGAATCGCGAACAGATTCGGCAGGCGCGGCTGGTGGCTAATCCCGGTTGTTATCCTACAGCAGTGCAACTCGGCTTTATCCCTTTGCTGGAGGCTGGGCTGGTGGACATATCCGGGCTGATTGCCGATGCAAAATCCGGCGTGTCCGGTGCCGGGCGCAAGGCGGAGGTCAGCACTCTGTTTGCCGAGTCGTCGGACAATTTCAAGGCCTATGGCGTAGCGGGACATCGCCATTTGCCGGAGATCAAACAGGGGCTGGCGCGAGTGGCACAGCAGGAGGTCGGGCTGACCTTCGTGCCGCACCTGACGCCGATGATACGCGGCATTCACGCCACGCTTTATGGCCGCTTGAAAAGGGATGTCGACTTGCAGGCGCTGTTCGAGCAGCGTTATGCCAACGAGCCATTTGTCGATGTGATGCCTCCCGGCAGCCAGCCGGAAACCCGTTCGGTGCGCGGCTCGAACCGTTGCCGTATTGCGGTGTATCGCCCACAGCAAGGCGATACCGTGGTGGTGCTTGCGGTAATCGACAACCTGGTCAAAGGTGCGGCGGGTCAGGCAGTGCATAATATGAACATCATGTTCGGCTTGCCTGAAACGATGGCGCTGACCATCGTTCCTTTGCTGCCTTGACGTGTACGTGATACGCCAGATCAAGCGGAAGTTCGGCATTTCAGCGCCGCGCTTGGCGGTGCGCCCTCATGTGCCGTGGTATGTGCGTTGGGCCATCGTGCTGCCCTTTGTGCTGGGGGCCGGCGGGTTGGTGTGGTGGGCTTATGACTCGGGTCTGGAGTTCGCCGGCTTCCATCGCGGACAAGCGGAACATGAGCTAACCCAGCTACGCGAGCAGGTTGCTGTCCTGAAAGTTGAAAATGCCCAGTTATCGGGCCAGGCTGCATCATTTGAAAGGCAAGCACAGGTTGAGCACGCTGCCAATCAGGAAACCGGAAAACAACTAAAAGGGTTGAATGAGGAAAACGCCCGCATTCAGGAGGACTTGGCATTTTTCCAGAGCCTGACAGTGGCTGGTGAGCATGAAGAGGAACTATCCATACACCGCCTGAAAGTCGAACACGACACCCTGCCCGGCGAATACCGCTATCGCCTGCTATTGGTGCAAAGCGGATCACAACGCGCAAAAGACTTTCAGGGTAGCCTGCAATTGCTGGTCAACACACAGCGCAATGGTAAGAAAGCGGTAATAGTGTTTCCGCAGGAAAATCCCGCAGAAAAGGCTGCGTATCAGCTTAATTTCAAGTATTATCAGCGTGTAGAACACAGCTTCCAGTTGCCGCTGGACACGTCAGTCGAGAGTATTCAAGTACGTGTTTTTGAGCACGGCGCGAGTGAGCCTAAAGCCCAGCAGAATGTTAGTTTGTCTTGAAAATGGGGAAATACCATGTTTGGTAAACGGCACAGCAAACCGAAAAACCGTATTGATACGCTGATAGGTGCGGAAGCCAAGATAGAGGGCAACATCAGTTTCAGCGGTGGCTTGCGCGTGGATGGCGAAGTCAACGGCAACATCATAGCTGTGCCGGGCAAGCCCAGCACCCTCGTATTGAGCGAACACGGGCGCGTCAACGGCGAAATCAGCGTGACGCATCTAATGTTGAACGGCACAGTGGAAGGCCCGGTGCGCGCAGCAGAATATTTGGAACTACAAGGCAAAGCCAAGGTCACAGGCAATGTGCACTATAAATCGCTGGAAATCCAGTTGGGAGCGATAGTTGAAGGCAAACTCATCCACTTGACGGAAGCGATGTCGGACAAGGTGGTAGCATTCAAGCTGAACAGTGGTGTGGAATAACCAACTTTTACGGAGGCAACATGAATACATTAACTGAATTGCAAGACCCGCTACTATTTACCGACAACGCGGCAAACAAGGTACAGCAACTGATCGCGGAAGAAGGCAACACGGACTTGAAGCTGCGTGTGTTCGTCAGCGGCGGTGGCTGCTCCGGCTTCCAGTATGGCTTCACTTTCGACGAAGTGGCCAATGAGGATGACACCGTGCTAACCAAAAATGGTGTGCAACTGTTGATCGACCCGATGAGTTTTCAGTATCTCGCGGGTGCAGAGATCGACTATCAGGAAGGCTTGGAAGGTTCGCAGTTCGTAATCAAGAACCCGAACGCAACGACTACCTGCGGTTGCGGATCATCGTTCTCGGCCTGACCGAAAAAGGCGGAAGATAAAGATTGGCAGAGTGCGCACGTTCTTGCACTCACTCTGAAATCTCTTTCGCTAACCGGGTGGGTACAAAAACGTGTCCACCTATTGTTTTCTGGAACAACTGAAAGACAATGCGAGCGAGCGTAAGCTTGCTCGCTCTTTTTTGCTCCAAAATCTATGCCGGGTAAATTGCCCCCAGCACACATCCATGTTTAGCCCCGGTAACCAGCGGCAGGTTGGCGGCTAGTCCGTGCAAAGTTTGCTGCGCCAGCCAGGCGAAGGCGATGGCTTCGAGATAATCGCTGTCTACACCCAGAACATTGGTTGTTTGCACGGTGCTGTCAGGCAGCAAAGCTGCGAGGCGGCCGTGTAGCGCTTGGTTACGAGCGCCACCGCCGCATAAATAAATTTCTTTTACGCCTGCACAGTGTTGCTGTATGGCTAGCTCGATGGTGCGGCAAGTCAATTCCAGCAGGGTCGCTTGGACATCTTCGGCCCGTTCACCACCTTGTAATTTGACTTGCAGCCATGCCATATTGAATAGATCGCGGCCACTGCTTCTGGGTGGCGGCAGTGCAAAAAATGGCTCGCTCAACATTTGTTCCAGCAGCGCTGGCAATACTCTGCCTGTCGCTGCCCACGTACCACGATCATCAAAGGGCCGACCCAGGTGTTGCATACACCATGCATCCATCAACAGATTACCGGGGCCGCAGTCGAAGCCAGTGGGAGGCATATCCGGGGGCAGGTCGGTGAGATTGCTGATGCCGCCGATGTTGACGATAACGCGATGAATGCCGGGATGGCGCAACACCTTGTCATGGAAGGCGGGAACCAGCGGCGCGCCCTGCCCTCCGGCAGCAATATCGCGGCTGCGGAAGTCGCTGATTACGGTGACGCCGCTTAACTCAGCCAGTAGCGCGGCATTGCCCAGTTGCACGGTATAGCCGTGTTCGGGGCGATGGCGGATGGTCTGTCCATGGCAGCCGATGGCGCGAACCTGATTCGGTGTGATGTTGTTTGATTGCAGCAGAGATGCCGTTGCCGCCGCATAAAGCTGCGCCAGTTCGTTACCTATTAATAGCGACTGATGCAGCTCATTGTTTGCGGGATGGTGCAGGGCGAGCAATGCATCCTTGATGGCCTGCCCGTAAGCCTGATAATACTTGCCTTTAAGCTGAACCTGCCCATCGGAGAACTCAACCAGCGCGGCGTCGATACCGTCCAGGCTGGTGCCGGACATAATGCCTACATAGAGTTCTGTGCTATTCACACTTGCATCAGGAATGCCGTTAATCTAGCTGTGCCACGCTGGTATTGCTCATCAAACCCAAGCGATCAGTCAGACTGCGGGTAGCCTCTTCAAAAGCGGCTTTCTGCGATTCACTGATCGGAGTGGCATTCGGCAAGGCAACTCGCAAGGGATCGCATTGTTGACCGTCTATCCTGAATTCGTAGTGCAGATGCGGGCCAGTGGCCCATCCAGTCATGCCAACGTAGCCTATGACTTCACCTTGACCGACGCGCTGGCCACGATGGAGCCCTTGGGCAAAACGGGATAAATGGCCGTACACCGTAGAATAACGGCCTTGGTGGGCCACCATGATTACGTTGCCATAGCCAGTCTGCTGACCAACGAATGACACCGTTCCGTCCGCCGTGACTTTGACCTTGGTTCCAATTGGCGCTGCATAGTCCACGCCTTTATGGGCGCGCCATTTTTGCAGTATCGGGTGAAAACGTGCTGAGGTAAAACCGGAACTGATCCGCGAAAACTCCACAGGAGAGCGCAAGAATGCCTTGCGCACGCTCTTGCCGTCCGGGGTGTAGTAGTCGCCATGGGTGCTGTCGGTTTGGAAAAACACCACGCGGTAAGCCTTACCCTGATTAACGAACTCGGCTGCCTCGATACGCCCGTTACGCACTGGCTCACCATTACTGTAAGTCACATCGTAGGTCACTGAAAACTTGTCGCCTTTGCGCAAATCACGATGAAAGTCGATATCCCCACCGAAAATTTCAACTAATTGGCTGGCCGTGGCTTCCGGCAAACCGGCTTCGTCTGTTGCATCAAACAAGGTGGATTTGATCACGCCAGTGCGCATGGTTAAGCGCTGCTCAACCTGGGGAGGGAGCACGCTAGCCTTGAATCCTGCGCCTCCCGTGTTTTTTTCGATAACGACCTGATTGCCACCATTATTCAGATAACGTAGCGATAACAGGCTACCATCCGCCCCGGTTTCGGCTTGCACAGTCTTGCCTGCGGTAAGCTGGCGAAAGGATTCTGCAGCCGGATTTTTGCGCAGGTATTCACTGGCAGCGGCGTCTTCCACATTCATGCGGCGCAGCAACTCGACCACAGTATCGCCGCGCTGCACACGCTCATTACGCCAAAAAGTGGACGCACTAGTGACAGCCGGGGTGACTTGCGGCAGAGCAATTTCTTCCACCACAGTTTTTTGTGGGGCAGTAATAATTTCAGTCTGTGGCATGATGCCGAATGCGGTGAGTACACCAAGCAAAGGCAGACTGGACATGGCGACAAGCCAGCGCAATTTCAATTTGCGTTCTTGTGTCAGGGTTTTTTGGGTTAACATTTACACCTCTCTGGCTGCCACGTTCTTTAAGGCTGTGAACGCTTATTGTTCAAAATTAGGGGCTACTGTACCAGAAAGTGCCCAATCGTCAAAATGCGTCCGTTTAGTTATGTTCATAGGAACAAACGGCGAGGCATTACAGACTGACGGCAAAAAAACGGAAATGAGCGGTAAATTGCTTTGATTTGGTTTGATTTAGCACCTTAACCACGAGAACATCATGATACAACAAGACACACTGGATTTAATCAAACGCGGCTGCAATGAACTGTTGCTGGAAACCGAACTAAAGCAGAAGCTGGCATTGGGCCGTCCGTTGCGCATCAAGGCCGGTTTTGACCCCACCGCACCCGACCTGCATCTTGGGCACACGGTCTTGCTCAACAAAATGCGCCAGTTGCAGGAACTGGGGCATCACGCGCTATTCCTGATCGGCGATTTCACCGGAATGATAGGCGACCCTACCGGCAAGAACGCGACCCGCCCACCGCTGTCGCGCGAACAAGTGCTGGAGAATGCGCAGAGCTATCGCGAACAAGTATTCAAAGTGCTCGATCCAGCAAAGACCGAGATTGTGTTCAACTCCACATGGATGGACAAATTCAGCGCGGTGGATCTAATCAAGTTAGCGGCCACTCACACCGTGGCTCAAATGCTGGAGCGCGACGATTTCGGCAAGCGCTACAAAGGCAACCAACCCATCGCCATCCACGAATTCATCTACCCGCTGGTGCAGGGCTACGACTCCGTGGCGCTCAAGGCCGACATGGAGCTGGGCGGCACCGACCAGAAATTCAACCTGTTGATGGGACGCGAGTTACAAAAACATTACGGACAGCCCGCGCAGTGCGTGCTCACCATGCCGTTGCTGGAAGGACTGGATGGCGTGAACAAAATGTCCAAGTCGCTCGGCAATTACATCGGCATCACCGAAACGCCGCAGGAGATGTTCGGTAAATTGATGTCAGTTTCCGACGACCTGATGTGGCGCTATCTGGAATTGCTGTCATTCGAACCGATGAGCACCATCACCAAATGGAAAACCGAAACGGAGCAAGGGCGTAATCCGCGCGGCATTAAAGTGCTGCTGGCGCAGGAAATGGTCACCCGCTTCCACAGCCGCACCGCCGCCGAGCAGGCACTAACGGAATTCGAGGCACGCTTCAAACAGGGAGTCTTGCCGGACGACATGCCGGAAGTAACGGTTGCATCGACAAACGGCATCATCGGCATTGCCCAATTGCTTAAACAGGCCGGACTGGTGGAAAGCACCTCCGATGCCTTGCGCATGATCCAGGCCGGAGCTGTCAAATTAGACGGGGCACGCATTGAGGACAAAGCTTTGCAACTCAAGGCTGGTAGTGTGGTCGTGGCGCAGGTTGGAAAACGCAAGTTCGGGCGCGTAGCAGTGAGTTAGCTTTGCATAGCCAGCTCAAACTTGATCACTTTGAGAATTGACACAATACAGCACCATTGCGATCATTACCTACCGTATTACCCGCTAACTATGGTTCAATAGCATGTTACCTTGATTGGGGAGTCATGTTGCGACACAAAAGCTTGCTGGATCGAATGGTCGACTCCTTCGTGCGCACGCTCGACGAGTGGGGAGCCATGATGTGCACACGGGAGTTCTGGGGCATCGTCGCCATCGGAACGACTGTATTAGGATTCGTAATATCAGCCTTGATCATGCTGATAAAATTTGATCCCATGCGCATGAGAAACTGCTTTAATGCTAGCAACATGAACGCCTACCTGATGTTCAACGTCCTCATGTTCTTTTCCTTAGCTGGCGTAATGTCGCTGGGCGAAGCATTCAACTATTTTGACAACAAGAAGCGCGGCATCCCACACAAACTTGGCTCCATTTTCTGGCTTATCATGGTCACGACAACGTTGGGGAGTGTCGGGCTAGTGATGCTGAAAATCTCATGCTAGCGCGGATGTTTCAAAATATTTAGGTAGCGCCTGCAACAACTTGCGTACCGGAGTGGGAATTGCGGCACACAACGCATCATCCACATCCAGCCATACCCTGCCCGGCTCCTGCATCTGCTTGGATTTATGCGCGACCTGCACTACCAACGGCGAGATATGCAATTTGAAATGAGAAAAGGTGTGCAAGAGTATGGGTAATGCCACTGCCCGTGCCACATCCACACCGAAGTATTGCGCGCAATAAGCGGCAACATCCTGCCCTTCGTCCAGTTGCGGCGGACACCACAAACCGCCCCATATTCCGCTGCCGGGGCGCTTCTCCAGCAAGATGTTAGCGCCGTTGAGCAACAACAGGAAGGTGCTGTGTTTTTGCGGCAGCGTCTTGCGCGGGCGCGGAGTAGGCAATTGTGCGACCAGTCCGCGCGCATACGCCGCACAATCAGCTCGCAACGGGCAGACTTCACATCGCGGCTTGCCGCGAGTGCACAACTGCGCACCCAAATCCATCACGCCCTGCGTGTAAACCGCCACATCACGCGGCGGCAATAACGCTTCCGCCTGCTGCCAGAGTTGCGCCTCGATTTTTTTCTCGCCGGTGTAACCTTCGATGGCGCAATAGCGCGCCAGCACGCGCTTGACATTACCATCGAGAATCGCGCGCCGCTCATGAAATGCCAAGGCGCTGATGGCGGCGGCAGTAGAGCGGCCTATGCCGGGCAATGCGCAGATGTCATCGAAGTGATGCGGAAATTCTCCGTCATGTTGCTGCATGATGATCTGCGCGGCGCGCAACAAATTGCGCGCCCGCGAGTAATAGCCCAGCCCGCTCCAGTGCGCCAGCACCTCATCTTCGCTTGCCGCCGCCAGCGCGGCGACATCCGGGAAGCGCGCGACGAAGCGCTGGTAATACGGAATGACCGTGGCAACTTGCGTCTGTTGCAGCATGATTTCGGACAGCCACACGCGGTAAGCATTCGCGCCTTGCCACGGCAGGCCGTGGCGGCCATGCTGGCGTTGCCAATTGATAATGCGTGTGGAAAAAGTAGTCACTGGAATCCGGTAAATTATTGATGTGGAATGACGTGGTTGAATTTCACCCCTCATGCCGCCACCCGTCGAAAGCGATGGTAGGGATTATAGACCACACACGGAGCGGATGAAGGCTGGTAAATATCCATACTATTCTTGCGGGAGTAACAGAGCATTGTTAACTTCCTTGATACTGTTTTCAGCACAGCCTGAAAAACACTGAAATTGAACCAAGCATTGTGCAATTCCGTACTCACTCCTAATGGATGATGTAAATTTCGGGCGGCCCTATCAGTTCTGACAGGTAGTCAAAGGAACGCTTGTTTGCAAAAATGGCGCACATATGGGTGCACCTGAATACAGGTGATTTTTCGGCCTCCTGAAACTTTCTTGGCCGCCTGAAAGGGACACATGTGCTTCGCCAGGGGTTGGCTGATAGGCTTGATTTTCGCTCTGCTCGCCGCCTGCGGCACGCAGCCGATAAAGCCGTCGGACAAACATATCAAGAGCACAGATACTCAAGCATCGCTCGGCGCTGGCATACCACCCTTCATCAAACGAACCATCCCGCTTCCACTTCCTGTTGCCTCTCCCCAAGCCGAAACTTACAGCGTGGTGGTGACGAATGTTCCGGCGCAGGAAGTTCTGTTCGCGCTGGCACGCGACGCAAAGATCAATCTCGACATCCATAACGGCATCCAAGGCACGGTCACGCTTAATGCCATCGATCAGACTCTGCCACGCATCCTCAGCCGCATGGCGAAACAGGTGGACATGCGCTATGAACTGGACGGAACGAATTTAATCATCATGCCGGATACGCCCTATCTGAAGTACTACAAGATCGACTATGTGAACATGGCACGCGATGCGGACGGATCGATATCCAATGCCACGCAAGTCGGCTCCAGTTCATCGGGCATAACCAATGGAGCTGTGGGTACGGGCGGCAACAATTCATCATTGACGATCAAGAATACTTCCAGAAATCATTTCTGGGAAACCCTGATCCAGAACATCAAGGACATCCTGCATGAAACCGACCAGACATTGCCAGCCGGTTCCAGCGAAATCGTAGTGCAAAAAAGTAACGAGACCAGCACCAGCGGCACTGGCGCACAGCCACCGCAAGGTGGTAAAAAATCTACCGCCAAACCGCCCGGCATCACAAGCAGCCCGATCCCGGCTACTTTGGAGGAAGGCGGCACCACGGTCACTCGCACCAGCACTTTCCGCGAAGCTGCAGCGGTGATTGCCAATCCGGAGAGCGGCATCATCACCGTGCGCGCCACCGGCAAGCAGCATGAAAAAATCCAGGAGTTTATCGATCAAGTCATGACCAGCGTGCGGCGACAGGTTCTGATCGAAGCAACCGTGGTGGAGGTGAGCCTGAGTGACCAATACCAGCAAGGTATCAACTGGTCGCAGTTGCTGCTGGGAAGCAAAGGCTTCCAGCTAACTCAGGCCGGATCAGCCGGTTTGCCTGCGGCCAATACCGGCAGCATGTTTACTCTTAACTATACCAATCCAACTTCCGTATTAGGCAGCCTAAGTGCGCAAGTTTCTCTGCTGGAATCGTTCGGCAAGGTAAAGGTGTTATCCAGCCCCAAGCTCAGCGTAATGAATAATCAGACTGCGATGCTGCGCGTAGTGGACAATCTGGTGTACTTCGTCACCAACACGACCACCACTGCGCCAACCGCAACCAGCTCGGCCTTCAGCACGTTTTCGACCACGCCCAACACCGTTCCCATCGGCTTCACCATGAGCGTGACACCACAGATCAGCGACAGCGACACGGTGCTGCTCAACCTGCGCCCCTCGATTACACGCCTGCTCGGTTATGTTAACGATCCCAATCCGGATTTGGCTAATGCGCATGTGGTGAGCAGCATCCCGCAAACCCAGACGCGCGAAATGGAGTCGGTATTAAAAATCGAGAACAACCAGATCGCCGTGTTGGGCGGATTAATGCAGGATGAAGTGAACAATCTCACCGATGCCGTTCCCGGTCTGTCTTCGATTCCCGGAGTGGGAAGCCTGTTCATGAACCGCAATGACAAAACGCAGAAAACCGAGTTGGTGATATTTCTGCGCCCTATCGTCATCAAGGAGGCGAGCGTAACCGCAGACTACGGTGAGTTCCGCAACAATCTGCCGGATACAGACTTCTTCAAGAGCACTAACAACGGCAAGCCGTAAGATCATGGGCCAGATACCGGATGCCGAAAAAAATACCGCACCCGCACATGCAGGTAGGTTAATCGCCATCATTCCCACCTCCTTCATCAGCGGCCTCGTACTTACTGCCGCTTGCGGACTTAACGTCTGGGGAATGGAAAACATACCGCCCTTGACGACAGAACCCGTCATGCCTGTTTCCTTTTCTGCAACCCCGATGCAACCATCAGCCTTGCAAGTTGGCGTCCCAAAATCAGCAGCCAAGTCGCTGGCTGCATCCCGCAAGAAGACGCGAAAAATAACTTCTGCATCGCCCCAACCTCACCCGTCGACGAAACCTGTATCGACCAGTACTGCCCCGTCGGCCACTGCCGCAAAAACCGAATCGGCAGATACTATCGTGCCGCCAGTTCTCATCGAACATCACCATGAGAGCGATACAGTTGACCCTATCCTGATGGCTGCCTGGCAGGCATACCGCAACGGCGATTTCGATACCGCCTCGCAGCATTACAGCGAAGTGCTGCGCAATAACTCACAAAATCACAACGCACCAAACCGCGATGCGCTGCTAGGCATGGCGGCCATTGCCCAACAACGCTCGCAGGATGCTATCGCCGCCCAATACTACATTCAACTACTTGATTTTGATCCGCGCGATCCTGACGCCCATGCCGGAATGTCCTCACTGCTTGGCGCAATCGGGACGGCAGACACGGAAAGCAGCCTGAAGCTCCTGCTTGTGCAACACCCCGAAGCAGCGGCGCTGCACTTTGCGCTGGGCAATCATTATGCGGAACAGTCACGCTGGGGAGATGCGGAGCAGGCTTATTTCAGCGCCTGTGAACTGGAGTCCGATAATGCTCAATTTACCTATAACCTGGCAGTCAGTCTTGATCATCTGGGGCAAGCAAAACTCGCCGCACTACATTACCGGCGCGCGCTGCGACTGGATCATGCTGGCAATACCGATCCATTGAATGCCAATCCGGGCAACACCAGCTTCGACCGCGCGCAAACGCAGTTGCGCCTGGATGAACTAACTCCTCATTGAGTACGACGACATGACCGATAAAACACAACAACCCATAGGCGAACTCCTTTTGGAAAAAGGCGTCATCAGCGACGACCAATTGCGCATCGCCATGCAGGAACAGCAAAAGAATCACCAGCCATTGGGTCGTCTGCTGGTGGGCTTGGGATTTCTGTCCGAGGCCACCATCCGCGATGTGCTGTCGGAGAATCTGGGAAAGGAAAGCGTCAATCTCTCGACCTTCATTATCGATCCGGCTGCCATCAAGCTGATCCCAAAAGACATCGCGCGGCGCTACCTGTTATTGCCGCTGTCACTTGATATTGCCAACAAGCATCTCACCATTGCGATTGCCGACCCCGACAACATCATCGCACTGGATCAACTGCGCGCACTAATCAAGGATGAGTATCGCTTGAGTACGCAACTAGCGAATGAGTCAGATATTTTGCGCGCCATCGACCAGTATTACGGCTTTGAGTTGTCTATCGACGGCATCCTGCATGAAATCGAGCCAGGCGAAATGGAATATCAGACGCTGCAAACAGGCGTCAACGAATTCAGCCAACCGGTAGTGCGCCTGATCGATGCGCTACTCACCGAGGCGGTACAACAGGGCGCATCCGACATCCACTTCGAGCCGGAAAGCAGTTTCCTGCGCATCCGCTACCGCATAGACGGCGTGCTGCGCCAGATGCGCAGCTTACACAAAAGTTTCTGGCCTGCGATGGTGGTGCGCATTAAAGTGATGAGCGGCATGAATATCGCGGAAACCCGTGCGCCGCAAGATGGAAGAGTTTCGCTGCGACTGTCCGGGCGTCCGATTGATTTCCGCGTCTCCTCGCACCCAACCTCGCACGGTGAAAATCTCGTGCTGCGCATATTGGATCGGCAGAAGGGCATCGTTCCAATAGACAAGCTCGGGCTGGACGATGCCTCGCTATCCACACTCAAGCTAATTATCGCCAAGCCCGAAGGCATTGTGCTGGTGACCGGCCCCACCGGCAGCGGCAAAACCACCACGCTGTACTCGGTGCTCAATCACGTTAACACCGAATCGGTCAATATCATGACGCTGGAAGACCCGGTGGAATACCCCATCCCGATGATCCGCCAGACTTCGGTAAACGAGGCGTCCAAGCTGGATTTCGCCAACGGCATCCGCTCCATGATGCGACAGGATCCGGACATCATTCTGGTCGGCGAAATTCGCGACCATCCCACGGCGGAGATGGCGTTCCGCGCCGCCATGACCGGCCATCAGGTGTATTCCACGTTGCACACCAACTCGGCCATCGGCGCGATTCCGCGGCTACTGGATATCGGCATCCTGCCTGACATCATGGCGGGGAATATCATCGGCATCATCGCGCAACGTCTGGTGCGCGTGCTGTGCCCGCATTGCAAGCTCGCCTATCACCCCGACCACAACGAACAAAAACTGCTCGGCCTGCACCCCGGTGTCGCGCCTGTGGTGTACCGCGCAACCGGCTGTGAGCTGTGTCACCATCAAGGCTATAGCGGACGGCTCGCCATCATGGAATTGCTCAAGATGGATTCCGACTTCGACGACATGGTGGCACGCCGCGCCAGCATCCGCGACCTGAAACAAACCGCCCTGGACAAAGGCTTTCGTCCACTCGCGGCGGATGGGATGCGGCGCATATTACACGGAGTCACTTCCCTGGCAGAAGTCACGCGGGTAGTTGATCTTACCGACCGCATGGGCTAAACAAATGGCGCTGTATTCTTATAAGGCGATCAACAACCACGGCAAGACTTCCAAAGGCTTGCAAGACGCCGCCAATGTAGTTGACCTCGAACTGCGCCTGAAACGCAACGGATTGGATTTGATTAGTGCCAGAGTAAGCGAGAACAAAGCGACATTCGGTATAAGAAAAATTCAGCACTCAGACCTGATCACCTTCTTCTTCAATCTGGATCAACTTTTTCGCTCCGGGGTGCCACTGCTGGAGTGTCTGGCCGATTTGCATGACAGCATGGATGATCCTCAATTCCGCAGAATTATCGCCAGCATGATGGAATCTATCGAGAGCGGTGCAACGCTGTCGCAAGCAATGGCACAACACCCGCAAGCGTTCAACACGGTTTTCGTCAGCCTGACCCATGCGGGGGAAGAAAGCGGTCGCTTGCCGGAAGTGTTCGAGCACATCACCGCCTCGCTAAAATGGCAGGATGAGATGCACGCTCAAACCATAAACATGATGATCTACCCGGCCTTCGTCGGCATTGTAGTGATTGCGGTTACCTTTTTCCTGATGATTTATCTGGTGCCGCAACTGGTAGGTTTCATCAAAGGCATGGGGCAGGAAATCCCATTCCAGACCCGGCTATTGCTGGCCACCTCCGGCGTATTCGCGCATTACTGGTATGTCATGCTGGCACTGCCGCTGGTTCTGTTTGCGATTTTCAAGCTGGCACTGAAATATCACCCCGAGCTGCAATACCATCTGGATAAGCTCAAACTGCACATCTGGCCCACCGGCCCCATTCTGCGCAAGATCATCCTGGCGCGTTTCGCCAACACCTTTGCCATGATGTACGCATCCGGCATCAATATACTGGACTGCATCGCCAACTCGCGCGACCTGGCCAACAATCAGGTAATAGCCAAGAGTCTGGAACAAGTCACACAGGAAATAGAATCCGGCAAAAATCTCACCCAAAGCTTTCAAAGCACCGGCATCTTTCCGCCGCTGGTGATCCGCATGCTCAAGGTGGGCGAAGCCACCGGCAATCTGGATACCGCGTTGCGCAACGTGAGCTATTTTTATGACCGCGACGTGAAAGACTCGATCAAGAAAATACAGGTCATGATCGAACCGGCCATGACCATCATCCTCGGCATGCTGCTCGGCTGGGTGATGCTGTCCGTGCTGTCGCCGATATATGATCTCATCAGCAAGGTGAAAGTGTGATGGGCCGCAAAAACCTGTTGTTTCTCAGCGCTGCCAATTGCGAAGTATGCACTTGGCAGAGTGGCGAACTTTCTGCGCCGACATATTTTTCCGACAATGCCGAAGGACATAAACAGTTCACTGCGTTCCTGCAAACCCACCGCAACCCTACCTTCCTCCTCACCGACTTGGTCGAAGAAGATTTCCGCCAAGAAACTGTACCGCATTTGCGCGGCAACGACCGCACAGCACTGATCCAGCGCAAGCTCGAACAATACTACCGCGATACCCTATTCCGTCAGGCAATAACGTTGCAACGCAGCAAAGAAGGACGGCGCGACGATAACATGCTGTTCTCCGCACTGACCAACCCGGCGCTCATCACGCCTTGGCTGAACATCATGCTGGCGCACAGCATAGCGCTGGTCGGCATTTACTCCATACCCAACACCAGCGCCCCGCTGGTGAAAGACATTCCATCCGACTCCCTGTTGCTCCTGTCATGGGAAAAACACGCGGGATTGCGCCAAACTTATTTCGATGCAAAGCGCCTACGCTTCTCGCGATTGACTTCGATCAACGGCAACAATTCATTCTGCGCGACCGCTGGAGCAGAAGCTTCACGCACCCAGCAGTACCTGAAAAACCTGAGTCTGCTGCCGTCCGGTCAGGCGCTGAATGTAGCAATCATTTGCCATTCCATCGACAGGCGTGAACTGGAATCGCACTTAAGCAATGACGACGACATGCACTATGCCTATCTCGACATTCAGGAACTGGGACGGCATCTCGGATCAAAAACAATTTACCTCGACTCGGATGCTACACCGCTATTCTTGCATCTGCTCGCCGCCCAGACGCCGCGCAACCATTATGCTGCCGCCGAACACACTCATTCTCACCAGTTGCTGCTTATTCGTCGCAGCCTGCTGTGGCTGAGTGCCGCTTTTATAACAGCCAGCCTGCTGTGGGTTGCCGCCAACATCAAGGAAACCATAGCGTTGGAGAATGAGAGCAAAATACTCAAGGAACAAACGAGCCAGTTGTCGCAAGAAATTCGGCAAATCGTCCAGAGATTACCCAGCACACCGGTTTCTGCCACCGACATGAAAACCGCCGTACTCCTGTCACGCAGTCTGAATAACATTTCTCCTCCACCACAAATAATACTGGACAGCCTAGCCAAAACATTGAACGAGTTTCCAGCTATTCGCATCGACAAACTGTCTTGGCAAACCAGTTCTGGCGAGACCAGCGCAGCATCCGCTGCCGCACCACAAGGTAGTGCGGCAGCGATTATCCCGGCACAAGTCATCTTGCTTAGCGGCGCACTGGAAGAATTCACCGGTGACTATCGCGCAGCATTGGATCATCTGGAACGCTTCCGACAAGCGCTGATCCAGCGTGGTTACAGCGTTACGGTGCTGACCTTGCCGCTGGATGTCAGCCCGCAAGGCAGCATCGCAGCCGATACCGGCGATGGCAGTAACAAACCGGCACAGTTCTCGCTGAAAATTTTCTGGCGGATGGCAACATGATTTTCTCCAGAGCGGATTTCTCATACCTTAAATGGGGCTTGCTAATTTCCCTGTTCGCGCTGTGTGCAGGCGGAGCGGCGCTTGTGGTCAGCAAGAATTTTGTCTCCCATGCACAACATGAACAGCAGGCCGCACAACATCAACTGAACACAGCACGCAGCCAACTTGCTGCCGCCAACGCAGACCAGGAAAATATGAAGATTTACACATCCGCATATGACGAATTACTCAAGCGAAATATTATTGGCGACGACCAGCGCCTGAACTGGATCGAGGGCCTGGAAGAAATCCGCAAACAGCATCACGTACTGGATTTCAACTACACCATCGCTCCGCAGCACCCCTACACGCCGCCTGTGCCGCTGGACAGCGGCAACTTCAAACTCAATATCAGCGATATGAACTTGCAGTTCGATCTGTTGCATGAATATCAATTGATGGATTTTTTCGACACCCTGCGTACTGGCATCAATGGCTGGTTCATCCTCGACCATTGCGCCATGGAGCGTAACTCCGACTCCGTTGCAACAGCAAAAATCAAGGCGGAATGCACCGGCGGATGGTTGACGCTGAAGAACCGGGATGCGAAATGAGGTTCTTAACCAGCCTATTGCTGTTCGCTATTTTCCCTGTATCCAGCATACAAGCCGAGGGTCTTGGGCGCTTGTTTTTCACTCCGGAACAGCGTGCCCAACTTGAATACAAGCATGCGCACAATGCACCCGGCGCAGACGAGCCATCGTCCACGCTGATGGTCAATGGCATCGTACAACAACATGGCGGCGCACGCACTGTATGGATCAACGGCACAGCGCAAAACGCTGGTCATGGTGGTGATACCGCTACAGCGACTGTTGCCGTGCCGGGGAAATCTCAGCCCATTAAAATCAAGGTCGGAGAAAAACTGTTACTGGATACGGCCGCACCACAAATCTCGCCTGCTCCCTCCGAATAAGCCATGCCTCACTACCGCCAGCACAATAATTTTTACAAACGGCAGGGCGCGGCGCTGATGCTAATGCTGACCATATTGGTGATAGGTGCAGCCGCCCTGCTGGTCAGTTCACTCAGCCACTCGGCAGCGCAAATCGAACGTGACCAGAAAACTGCCGATGTATTGGCACACGCCAAGGAAGCGTTGATCGGCGATGCGGTTTCACAGACACCCATAACCTCGGCCGGCTACTTGCGCCTGCCTGATCTGGGCTTCGGGATAGGGCTTACCCCATCTGAAGGAAGCGCCGCACCGAACTTCAGCGGGAACAGCAAGGATTATTCGGTGATCGGAAAATTGCCATGGAAAACACTGGGGCTCGAATCGCTACGCGACGGGCAGGGAGAATGCCTATGGTACATAGTCTCCGGCCATTTCAAGAATACTCCGACAACGGATACCCTCAACTGGGACACGCAGGGGCAGATTAACCTCGCCGATGGCAACGGGAATATCATTGCAAACAATCTCGCCGCACTGGTAGTCGCCGCAGGCCATCCGCTCGATGGGCAAAATCGGGCTCTCTCTGATCCAACGTATGCGCAATGTGGTGGAAATTATGACGCCCATAACTATCTTGATCCCTATGTTTCATCCGATGCCATTTCCGGTGCAATCAATTATTT
>Ga0302277_1001054_pt1 | contig 20936 bp, 19 predicted proteins | sample III_Bog_N3_1_FD_198759 | JGI IMG/M metagenome (GOLD analysis project Ga0302277, IMG submission 198759) | Peat permafrost microbial communities from Stordalen Mire near Abisko, Sweden - III_Bog_N3_1 | ecosystem: Environmental > Terrestrial > Soil > Wetlands > Peat | place: Sweden: Abisko... | reverse complement strand
CGGATCATACCCTCCCACCTGACGCAGAGCGCTCACGCGCAGCAGGGATGCGGAGTTGAGAGCGTACACGGCAGCGCACGGAATACCGGTGTAGCCCGGCGGAAACCAGGTCGGCACCGCGCCCCAGCGAAACGTATAAGGCGACAGCACCCGCCCTGCACCCTGAATTTGTGGAACGACGGCGGCGAACTGCGGGTCGGCATCAACCAGTGCAACTGCATTCCCTAGTTCCGACAAAAAGTTCTCAGGAAGCGAGGTGTCTTGATCTAGCGTCAGAAGCCAGTCAAACCCCAACTCGTGCGCCACTTGAAGAGCTGAATTGTAGGCGCGAGCGAGGCCGCAGTTTCCCGGCGCCGAACGATACATCTCATCTTCAAAGATGCCAGGGGCCGCGCTTGCCTCAGGACTGTTGTCAACCAGCATGACTCGAAGACGTAGCGCATCAGGAACGGTTGCGGCCAAGGCGCGCGCCAGACTGGTCACACTGACGCTGTCGTTTGCGCACGTCTTGTAAAGAACAATTACCGCAAGTATGGAAGGTTTCATTTTGTCGCTCAATCTACATTGTCCCAGCCTAATAGGGAGCTGCCTCGAAGCAGCATAAGCATCAGGGAGTAGACAATTCTGGAGTATTCTCTTCCAGTTTTCTAGAAGACCGAAGGGGAGGGAGCATTCGTATGAAATATCGTTGAGCCGTGGCTTGTATGCTAAATAAAATCATTACGCTAAGAGTCGCGAAGAAATCCCAGAAAAAGATGAACCCCATACAAGAAAGGAATACAGTCCAGAAGAGGAAGTTTCTACCAATGCGATTGGCCACGCTTGCTATCCCAGATGCGATTCCTAGCAACAGATTCGCCATAAATATCCCGAGATATGAAAAATCCAGAAAGTAATTTGCAAGATATGTGCTGGTTCCATCAACAATATTGCTGGAACTCAAGATCGCGACATGAGGGTTTCCCGGAACCCAAAAAGAGGGCAGCAGAGTGTATGAGAATGTCCATGTAGCATGGTCGAAATGAGCTAGATCGACATACCAGCAGAGATTGGAGAGCGCCGTCGATATATAAGAGATAATCCAGACATAAATAGTTGGCCATTCCTGGAACTCTGGTTTGATGCGCATGCCGGCAAACAATATTGCATTGGTCGTACGATAATTACCAAAGACGCCAAAGAACACTCCCCCCAAAACAACGCTGGCGAGAGCTATGAGGTAGATCTTTCTCTTCGGCATTGAAGTGCGAATGGAGAGAGCGACCAAAGCCTGAAAAAGCATAAAGATTATGCCGCCGCGCGCTCCGTAGAACAACATCCAAGAAAAAGCATATATTGCGTAGAAAGCTTTTCGTTTGGTGGAGACGTCGAGAAATGCGTTTACGAAAAGCGACATCAGAATCGGGGCCAGCAACTGCTCCAGCCTTCCATAGCTATTGACCGACTTTGCATCAAGCCCAAAAAATCCAAAGAAGGGCGGAAGACCTGAAGCCACGTAATTGTAAATAATTATAGGCAAAGCCGCGCAAGCCAATATCAAATTAAAGCGTCGAAGCCTCGTGACATTGATTTGGTAGCGTGCGCATGCGCAGGAATTGACGCTCTTCCGATAGAGGCCGCGAACCAGATAGTATCCGAGCAGAAAACTCAGTAGCGAAGCTACAAAGATCAGAACCGGAAGCGAGAAGTTTGGATAGGAAACAGCGGTAATTTTAAACCAAAGGCTAGCCAGCATCACGAGCCATACGAATATGAAGAGAAGCACCGGATTACAATAAAATGGAAGAGATGAGCGCCGCCTGATTTGAAAGACTTTGGATCTCATGGCTATTTTCCGAAGCTCCAGGTGGCGCGATATGGTAGTCTACAGTGCATCCGCAAATGAACTGCATGGCGTCCATCTTCATGCTAACGTCAGGAGAATCAAGGTGACGAAGCGAAAATGTCTTTTGTCAGGGATCATCCTGACCCCGATATTAGCATTTTACTGGATGTTGGCACGTGAGACGGTCAACATACCCTTTCTGGACGATTATAGCGGCGTTCTTGGGTTTCTGAACGGCTGGTCCCGACTCGGCACGGTCCACGAGAGGTTGATGCTGATCTTTACAGCACAGCATAATGAATACAAGCTCATATTTGCCAACGCGCTGTATGCCCTCCAATATCTATCGTTCCGACATATCAACTTTGTGGTTTTATCTACAGTAGGAAATGTTCTACTGCTACCTTTGCTCCTCGTGATATATCGCATGTGGATTAAGGATGGTCGAGCGATCCCGGATCGGCTGTTGCTTTTCGTCCCTGTTTCCTGGGTACTTTTTCAACTGCAATACTATTCCTTGTTGAATTGGCCAATGTCTTCTTTACAACATATAGCGGTTGTATTTTTTTCTTTGCTATCAATCTACCTCTTAAGCAGAGATGAACAGAGAACCTACTATTTCTCGCTCGTGTCGCTCTTGCTGGCTATAGCCTCATCGGGCAACGGATTCTTCGTGATACCAATCGGATGCGTGATGCTTCTCCAATTCCGACGGCTGGCACGGCTTTTATCCTGGCTGGCTACGTCCGTAGCGATGCTGACACTGTATTTATATCGATACAATTTCCTGTCGTCTCAGGCACGTTCGGATCACTCCGTCGTCTCCTCGCTGCACCACATCTCGCCGGTTTATGCTCTGTCTTTCCTGGGTGCGTCGATAGCAAGATATGGAGCATACATGCCATCTGCGATTCTCGGATGTTTCCTATTCGCGGTGTTTATCTATGCAATTAAGGATAAACTCTACGCAACGAGTCCTGCTATTTTCTATTCGATCTGTTTCATTATGATCACCGCGCTGGCGGTTTCAGGGCTGAGATCTGACCTCGGGATTACACAGAGCCTGGTATCGAGGTACCGGATCTACTCAAATATTCTGCTTATATTTGTTTATCTTTATGGCGTCGGCAAGGTTCAGAATCGACTGCATATTCCATGGTTGCGGCGGACGGGTGCTACCGTTATCGTATTTCTAGCGATTGGATTCAACCTTGGCAGCAATTATGCCGGCTTCAAGCTGCTCCGCGCCCGAACCGCTCTGACGAAGGAGGGATTATACCGCTGGGAGTATGGCCAGCAGTCAATCACGACATCTCCGGGGCCTGCGAACGAAGACCCGGTTATCCGGCGTCAGCGAGAGAGTGGCAATTATGCACCTGAGGACGAACCCCTGCGCGAGGCTATTCGCCTGCATCTCTATTCCTCTCCTCTTTAGAGCCTGTTCACGATCTTCTGAGCAGTAAGGCGAGGGGAACGAACTGCAAGCTGGTATTGAGTTTTCGTTCGCAGTTTTTCCATAGTCTGCGGCACTTTTCCAACCATCCGAAAGAGCATTCGACGACCCAGCGTTTGGGCAAGACGACAAAAGTGTGCAGTTCATTGCGCTTGACGACCTGCACGGTAGCTCTCAGACGCTGCTTTACGCCGTCTGCGAAGGGTTGGCCGGTGTAGCCGCCATCCACCAACACGCTTTCAACGCCCAGCAGGTTGGGCTCGCAACGATCCAGGGCGGCCAAGGCACCGTTGCGGTCGGTTACTTCAGCCGTGGTGACCGCGATGGCATGAGGCAATCCTTGCGTGTCAACCGCGATGTGTCGCTTGATGCCAGACACCTTCTGCCCGCGTCGTATGCCTTGAGTTCCGCGCTGTCGGTGTTCTTCACGCTTTGCGCGTCAACGATCAAGAAGCTGGTCATGGCGTTGCGTCCCTGTTTGGCTCGGGCCGCGCCAACTGATTTTTTTTAAAGCCCGCTCCAGAACGCTGATTCCGTCCTGACCCGGTTCGCTCCACTTGGCAAAGTACGAATGCACCGTGCGCCACTTGGCAAATCCATCGGGAAGCATGCGCCACTGGCAGCCGCTCTTGAGCAGGTACAACACCGCATGGAACACTTCATGTAAATCCACTGTCCGCGGTTTGGTTCGCTTACGAACCCCTTCCAACATAGGGAGAACGCTCAAACTGCTCCCGGCTCACATCGCTCGGATACTGCTTTCTAGGACCCACCCTCCATCGCTATCGCCTCGGCCTTGCCTCTGCATTATCCATCTTGATGCCCCACATACGATCACCCAAAAGATTATGAACAGGCTCTGAAAGTGCTGTTTGCCATGTGGTGGTATCTCCAGTGGTAGAAAAACCGATACCACCGTTTTGTACCACCTTCAAAAGCTGGATGCAATAGGCACTTAATGCACCATTCTGGACACACTATTGCCATAAATCATTGTTTTTATTGGATGATGTGGACTGCATTGGACTTGGCTGGATGTGGAAATGGCGGAGAGGGGGAGATTCGAACTCCCGGTACCCTTGCGAGTACGTCTGATTTCGAGTCAGGTGCATTCAACCAGGCTCTGCCACCTCTCCGCATTGTTTTCAACTACTTGGCGGAATACTGAAATCCCGCCGCTGTGCCGATGTCAACTCTGGGGTCAATTCCGATTCCTGATCCAGACCCTATTGTTGTAGAAGGCATCCATCGCATCTACTGCGACTTGGTTGACCTACGGCACTATACGAGAATACCTCATTGTCCTCTTATAGTCGAATGGCCTTCCCCACTCCCGCGATACGCCTCACCACCTACTACGAGCAGAAGGTGAGACACCACTCCGAGACGGAACCTCGTCACTCCAATTATTTACTTCTTTGTGCGCAAAATAATGCATGGTCGATGGAAGACGTGCCGCCATCTCACTGCAAATACAAGACTAATCTGCGGCCAGTTACATGCTAATAGCAACCGTGCCTGACCGAGTTACGGCTCTGGATCTGGCTATGGAATCGAACCACCAAGGAGCTTGGCATGAATATACAAAAAATTGCAACAGTCCTTGCGCTTGGAGTTCTTATGCCAATCGCGGCACATGCGACAGCTATTTGTCCCACCACAGCCAGCACAAACACTGACTGCGGTTACCTCATTACGATTGGCGCTGGTGGAGCCGTTACCGGCGCTGCAGTAGCCGGCGCTCAACCGTACGACGCTACCTACGCTCAAGGCGGCGATGATGTCCTCATCGGCGTGATTAACAACTCTGGAGCAACATATACCGGGTCGATTGAGCTTATCGGTTCAGGCGATGGCGGAGGCATCTTCGCCTTCGACGGTGATGGCATTTGCGACGTCACTCGCACAGGAGGCGCTAGTACTTCGTATTGCGCAACAGGTCACAGCACCGACCCAACGGAAAATGAAGGCCCACTCAACACGTTTAGCGGCATCACGACAACCAGTGTTTTAGATGACACCGGCTTCGTGAATATCACTGGACTGGCGGCTGGTGCGACTACCTTCTTTTCTCTCGAATCCTCTCCCGAGACCCTGGTCGTCACTAAAGTTACGACCACGCCCGAACCCAACAGTCTGTTGCTTCTTGGCACCGGAGTTCTTGGCATAGCAGCCACGCTTCGTCGCCGCATCCTCAGTGCCGTTCGGTAAAACACCTCGTTAGACAAACCACTACAAAGAGATACGGAGAATGACGCTTATTCTCCGTATCTCTTTTTGTGTCTTCCAGAGTATTTAATCGTTACAGCCATACAGATGAAATTATTCTTCTACCCATCGAGCGAAGTGAAGGAAAAAGAGTCTTCTAGCTTGTTTGCGTCGCAATCCAATACATCATCGTTGAAAATGCTCTATAGCGACTGCAAATCGATGCTGCGATAGGATCAAACTGCTCTAACATCGATGGGTGAGTTCTTCGATACCAAGTGACGACGGAATAGTAGTTGGAGAAGGCGCAGGGCAGCACGATGCCTCTGCAGCAATCCTGCGAGTTGAGGATCTATCGGTTGCCTTCGACGGGCGCGAGGTGGTGCATCAGATCTCGTTCCAGATTGCCGCAGGCCAGACGCTGGGGCTGGTGGGCGAGTCGGGATCGGGCAAGTCCGCAACCTCGCTGGCCGTGATGCGGCTGCTCTCCGCCGGAGCCAGCGCTTCGGGCAGAATTCTGTTTTCGTCCGGGACAGGCTCCGCATCGCAACTCGATGGTCGGCAAGATCAGGCTTCAGGATCGACAAGCGCGGCGACGGTAGATCTGCTTACGCTCTCGGAGAAGGAGATGCGTCGGCGGAGGGGCTGCGATGTCGCCATGATCTTTCAGGAGCCAATGACGGCTCTGAATCCGGTGATGCGGGTCGGCGCGCAGATCGCCGAGGCGGTGCGGGCGCATCAGCCTGAGTTGTCTTCGCGGGAGGTTGACGCGCTGGTTCTCAACGCAATGCACGAGGTCGCGCTGCCCCAGCCGGAGCGGCGCATGCGCGACTATCCGCACCAGTTCTCCGGCGGGCAGAGGCAGCGGATTCTGATTGCGATGGCGCTAATCAATCGCCCACGGCTGTTGATCGCCGATGAGCCGACGACGGCTCTCGACGTCACCGTGCAGGCGCAGATTCTGGCGTTGCTGCGGGAGTTGCGCCGCAAGCACGGGCTTTCAATGCTCTTCATCTCGCACGACCTTGCGGTGGTCTCCGAGGCCTGCGACCAGCCGGGGGATCGCGTTGCCGTGATGCAAAACGGCGAGATCGTCGAACAAGCCAGCACACACCAGCTCTTTGCTCATCCGCAACACCCCTACACGCGGCGACTGCTGGCTTCCGCGCCGACGATGGCTACCGATCGCACTCGACCGTTGGCCTGGCTGGCCGAGCAGTAGTCCGTGTTTCGCGGCTGGGAAATCGCTACGTAAGATAGAATTTAAGACTCTTGCACTATTGCGTGAAGCAACTTCCCTATGCGTGCTCTTGTTCTCTCTGACATTCACGGAAATCTGGAGGCCCTGACTGCGGTTCTTGACGCAGCCGGGACGTGGGATGCACTGTGGAATCTGGGCGACATGGTGGGCTATGGAGCAAGCCCCAATGAGGTTCTTGCGGTGATTCGCGCGCAGGCAACGTGGACGGTGCGGGGCAATCACGACCGCGTCTGTTGCGGTCTGGGTTCGTCGCGGCACTTCAATCCGACCGCGCGGGCAGCGGCCAAGTGGACCACGGAGACGCTGACTGAGGTGAATCTGGAGTGGCTGCGCGCTCTGCCGCAGGGGCCGCTTAATGCCGAGCTGAAGACGCCGAACCCGGTGCATGTAACTCTGGCACACGGTTCGCCGCTCAATGAGGATCAGTACATCCACAACATGCGCGATGCGTGGGCTCCGCTGCAACAGACGTCGACGGCAATCACCTTCTTCGGACACACCCATATCCAGGGCGGATTCGCGCAGCGAGATCACGACTGGCAGGAACTGCATCCTCTGTATCACAGCCGCAAGGGAAGCGATATGTGGACGCTGCCGATTGAGCCGGAGATGCGCTACCTCATCAATCCGGGATCGGTCGGGCAGCCGCGCGACTTCGACTGGCGAGCGGCCTTTGCAATCTACGACAGCGAGACAAGCGAGATCATCTACCACCGCGTCCCGTACGATCTGGAGTCAACCCAGACGCGAATGCATGAGGCTGGCCTGCCCAGACGATTGTCCGCGCGCCTGAAGGAAGGCCGCTAAGGCCGATCGACCGAACAACCCTGCGAGGGCGAAAACAATCTAATGTGCAGCGTGTAGACGGACGCGTGGCTGGAGGTTCGTCATGTTGCATAAGTCTGATCCGCAAGGCTGCGCAGTGGTTCCGGTGGGCGGGCCAGCGCAGGACGATTCGCGCTTCACGGTCGAAGCCAAGTTCTACAAGAAACTCCCCAACAAGAAGATCAAATGCTATCTGTGTCCGCGCGAATGCATTGTGGGAGAGGGACAACGCGGCTACTGTGGCGTACGGGAGAATCGCGGGGGAACCTACTATCTGCTGGTTCACTCGCGGGTCTGCGCGGCGCACGTTGATCCGGTCGAGAAGAAGCCTATCTTTCACTACTTGCCGGGGTCGCTCGCCTTCTCTCTGGCGACGGCTGGCTGCAACGTGAGCTGCAAGTTCTGCCAGAACTGGGACATCTCGCAGGCTCGTCCCGAGCTGGCTCCCGCCGAGTACATGCCTCCGCAGCGAATTGTCGAGCTGGCAAAGCTGAATCACTGTCCGACGATTGCCTACACGTACAACGAGCCGGTGATCTTCAGCGAGTTCCTAATGGACGTTGCAGATGCCGGACATGCAGCAGGCCTTCGCAGCGTGGTCGTGTCGAATGGCTACATACAGGAAGAGGCACTGCGAACAGCGTACGGAAAGATGGACGCGGTCAAGATCGATCTGAAGTCCTTCTCCGAGCCGTACTACAGAAAGATAGTCGGTGGACAATTGAAGGTCGTGTTGAATTCACTGGTCACTCTGTGGAAGATGGATAAGTGGACCGAGATCGTTTATCTGGTGGTTCCGTCGCTCAACGACAGCGACTCCGAATTCCTTGGCTTGTCGCGCTGGATCATGGCAAATCTTGGCCCGGATGTTCCGCTGCACTTCACGCAGTTTCATCCGGCATATCAGATGAAGGATCTGTCCATAACCCCGGTGCAGACTCTGGATCGGGCGAAGGCGATTGCCGATGCCGAGGGTCTCCACTACGTGTATATCGGAAATGTTCCGGGACATCCTGCGCAGAACACCTACTGTCCGAAGTGTCGCCGAATGCTGGTGGAGCGCGGAGGCTTTACAGCCAGCGAGATGCTGATTCGCAACGGTTGTTGCCCATTTTGCCAGACGCCGATTCCTGGGATCTGGCACGTTTGAGCGAGCCGAAGAGGTGCAACAAGAAACCGCAAGAGGTGGTGCAAGATGGTTTGGCTCAAAGTTCCACTCGTCGCTCTACTGGCAATGGCTCCTTGGCCGCAAGCCTGGGGAGAAGGTTCTCCGAAGATAAGAGAGGCCGGGGTTGCTGGCAGCTTCTATCCGTCCAACCCAAAGGCGCTTTCGGCGATGATCGACGACATGCTGGCCCATGCGACTCCTCCGCCGATTAAAGGCTCCATCCTCGCCGTGGTCGCGCCGCATGCTGGTTATCCGTACTCCGGCCCCGTGGCCGCCTATACCTATGCGGAGTTGAAGGGGCGCAAGTTCTCGCGCGTGGTTGTGATTGCTCCGTCGCATTACGAAGCCTTCAACTTTACTTCCATCTATGACGGAGACGCTTATGTCACTCCGCTGGGAACCATCCCGGTGGATAAAGCGTTTGCAGGAAAGCTGGTCAAGATGAATCCGACCCTGCGATTTTCCGGCCATGGGCACGATCCCACGCCAGCCGGAGCCGAACATGCCATTGAGGTGCAGTTGCCGTGGCTACAGCGGGTGTTGGGTGAATTTGAACTTGTTCCCATCGTGATGGGAGATCAGAGCTACGAGAGCAGCCGCGCCCTAGGCGTGGCCTTGGCAAAGCTGATTCAGGGCGGGGATACGCTGATCGTGGCAAGCTCCGATCTGTCGCATTATTACCCGTATAACGAAGCGGCGAGAATGGATCATAAGACGCTGAACGCTCTTGCAGAATGGGACTACCTGAGCATGTCGCGTAACTTTCAATCGCGAGTTTGGGAGGCCTGTGGCGGAGCGCCCATTGTGGCCGCGATGATCGCCGCCGAGCACATGGGAGCCAATCAGGCGAGGGTGCTCAAGTACGCCAATTCAGGCGATACATCGGGAGATCGCACGCGCGTGGTCGGATATAGCGCAGACGTCTTTGTGAAAGCTCAGGATGACGAGGCGGTGGAACAGCCCTTTTCCCTGAACGACCACGACAAGAAAGGGCTGCTGGCTCTGGCTCGCAAGTCGGTCGAGTATGCGGTGCAACACAGAGAGATGTATCAGCCAGAGGCAAGCGCCAGCGAGGCGCTGAATCAGGATCGCGGCGCGTTTGTGACCCTGCACAAATCAGGCGCTCTGCGGGGGTGCATTGGCTACACCTCTGCGACGAAGCCTCTCTACCTGACCGTGCGGGACACGGCCACCTTCGCCGCTCTGCAAGATCCAAGATTTCGCGCGGTCTCAGCTTCGGAGTTGCCGCAGCTCGATTATGAGATCTCCGTGCTGTCGCCTCTGCGGCGCGTTACGGATATTCAGCAGATCAAGGTCGGACAGCACGGTTTACTGATGAAGAATGGAACCTACGAGGGTCTACTGCTGCCGCAGGTTCCCGTGGAGGAGAAATGGGATCGCAAGACGTTTCTGGAAGAGACCTGCCGCAAAGCCGGCATGAACTCCTCCTGCTGGCTGGAGGAAGATACAGACATCTTCCTGTTTACGGCGGTGGTCTTCGGGGAACACAAGGGGGAACACAAACCGTAGCTACGCCTTCGCCTGTGCCCAGTTCTGAACCCAGACCGATTCGCAACTACTCTTTCGCGCTACAGTGAAGGCTCGCCCCGGATCCCCCAGATCGCTCCATCCAACATCCTGCAGGCGGAGCGTAATCAGGCGTTCCGGCTTTGCAGACAACACTTGTTGGGAAAAGTTGACGCTGGGGATGCGCTGATAAAAGGACTTCTCGATGTGCATCTCCTGCCCTGTCCACAGGCGCGCTGGGGCAAGTAGTTCGAGCATGCCGGGAAGAGCGGCATGAATCATATGCAAGAAGGCCTGCACGTGTCCCACCATCACGAACGTGTTCCAAACGGAGCCTTGATTAAACAGCCTTTGAGCGATGTCGAGAGTGGGCTTCTCGCAGAAGCCTCTCACCTGAAACAGATTGCTGCCCTCGCGCCCGAGAGGCGAACCCAACTCAATCCATCCATACTCGACCTCCGGGCAATGCGGCTGTGCGCCCAGCAGAATGACGGAGTCCGGGCGCTCTGCCGCAGCCTCGAACGCGCTCTCCAACGCAGAGGCAAATAACGGCTCGTCGGTATAGTGGTGATCGCAGGGCAGGATTGCGACGAGAGCGTGCAGATCCAACTGAGCGATACTGAGCAGACTGTGCAGAATGGGAGGAGCCGTGCCCTTGTTCTCCGGTTGCACCACTCTCTGCGACGGGCGCAGGCTGTCTTCCTGCGAATACCATTTGCGGTGATGCCCGGAGAGCGAAACCAGGAGCTGCTCCCGATAAATGGTTCGCTCCGATCGCTGAAGAGTCTGGCCCAGCAGCGTTCTTCCTCCAAACAAAGGGCAGAACTGCTTCGGGCGATCATCGCCACTGATCAGTTTTGTCAGGGGGCGTAGACGCATTCCGTCGCCGCCAGCCAGAATCACGCCCCAGCGATTAGCACGGCTGCCCGGGCCTCCGACGCGGGATAGTACGGGCATCTTTGGCCTTGCTTGCGACTGGCCCCTCGTGAAGTGTAGAAACCGATCTCCCGAGTGACGTTCGCCTATGTTCAGTCCGCTGGTTTGCATCATTGGATTCATTGTTCTCCCTTTGTGTCCAAATCAAGCTGCAATAGCTGGCTAATTCTGGTGCACAGATCGCTTTCATCGTCTTGAGCAGATCCTTGGAGAGGCTGCCGTGCGAAGCACGATGTCGTCTACCGCCGGCAGGGAGCCGCAGTTTCTAATCCACATGATCTCCGTGGCTACCGCAGCATTGGTACCTGGGCTGCAAAAGGAAACGTCTCTGGTCATAATCTCTTCAACGCGCACAGATATTTCTCCTTGAATGCTTTGGTTTTGCTCCCGATCCCATCACCCGGCGCGTACCGGATATATTCACGGCCCTAAATTGCAGGACTCGGCGAATGTCTTCGTAAGTGGAAGGCTATTGCAAAGCTCTGGCGTTGAATACTGGATGTAGTTCTAGGTATGCCGTAGATAATGTTGTTGTTTTGCGGGGCTGCGTCCGTCGCGAGACAGGCTCAAACTATTGGATCAAGCCCTGCTCGATGGCGTATCGGGTCAATTCGGCGGTCGTTCCCAGCCCAAGCTTTCGCTTGATGTTTCCACGATGAAAGGCCACCGTCTTGATGGAGATCGACAGAACATCGGCGACTTCCTTGGCGGCCCGCCCCTCCGCGATCAGTTGCAGAATCTCCCGCTCCCGCATGCTGAGGTGAAGCGTGGCTGCGGCGCGGGTAGGGTCCATGAACCGATCCAGGTGTTCGTTGGAAAGACTGGCAGATACATAGATCTGGCCCTTGAGAACGCTTCGGATTGCATCCAGAAGCTCTTCGCGCGCAGCGGATTTGACGACATAGCCGTTCGCTCCCGTGTTGAGCACGGCCTCCAGATAGGCTGGACTGACGTGCATCGTGACAAATAACAGCTTCACGGCGGGAAGGCTTTTCTTGATCTGGATCGCGGCATCGATGCCGTTCAACAGGGGCATCGTGATGTCCAGAATAATCAGATTCGGCTTCAAACGAAGAGCCGCTTCAACCAGAGCCCTGCCATCGGTTACGGTGTCGACGCTTTGCAGATGCGGTTCAATAAACGAGCGAATTCCTTCGAGCATCAGCGGATGATCGTCGGCCAACAAGACTCGAGTCCGTTTCATACGCTGTCGCATTTCGGTAAAGATTCAAGGATCATCGGTCTCCGACAAATTACAAGCGTAACAGGGGTGGTCTGCCGAGGAGAACTAGACAAAGTGCTAGGTAACGCTGGCTCCATGCAGGAGTCGTGCCTCCAGCGAAATCGTACCTGACTCAGAGAGTTCACGGGAAGCGCTTACCTAAACTGACGTCAGGCAGGGGAACTTCCAGATCAACGCGCGTACCGTGATGCGGTTGTGTCGTAATGGTCAGTTTTCCATTCACCAATCGCGCTCGCTCCTCCATGCCAATCAATCCGAGTCCTCCCTGTCCTTTTACCGCCTTCAAGTTGAAACCACCGCCGTCATCGGCGATTCTCAACACTGCCGCCCCTTTGAGCCAGGTGACCTTGACCGAGATGTGTTTGGCTTCTGCATGTTTGGCTATGTTTTGCAGACACTCCTGCGTGACGCGATAGAGGCAGGAGGCTGTTTCACGAGGCACCACGACCGGCGCGGTGTGGCCTGTGAATTTCAGCACGGCATCAGGATTTCGCTCAGAGAACTGATCGCAAAGATCCCGCAGAGAAGCGATGATGCCGAGGTCGTCGATGACGGAGGAGTGCAGTTCGTGCGCGATATGGCGGGTCTCTTCCGAGGTCTTGACTACCCGAACCTGTAGCGCTTTAAGCCGGCGTCGCACGTTCTCGGGAAGCGGACTGGCTACAAGCTCGCCAATGTCGATGGCCAGAGAAGCAAGTTGCTGGCAGATCTGATCGTGCAACTCGCGCGAGACTTTGCGATCTTCCTCGTCCTTAGCCGTCAGGAGACTGGCTGCCAGAGTTTGAATCTCCTGCGCGTGCTCCTGCGCAGCCTGCTCCAGTCGCTTTCGTTGGGTGATATCGACCAGAAAGGCGACGGCAAACTTGCCCTCTGCCGTCTCGTAGTTGCTTAGGCCAATCTCGACTGGAAAGTTGCTGCCATCCTTGCGGCGGCCTGTGAGGTCAGTTCCCGGCCCCATGCGCCGACTTGGCATCTTGGCAAAGTATTCCTGGTAGTGCTTGGAATGACGATCCCGGACGCTCTCTGGAACCAGAATGTCGAGCGGCTGCCCGAGGAGTTCCTCTCGCTGGTAGCCAAACATTGTCTCCGTATCGCGATTAACGAGTACGATCTTTTCGTCTGCATTCACGGCGATGACGGCCTGAGGAGCGGACTCCAGCAAGGAACGAATGGAAGAGGCGTTTTTTTGCGACTCTTGCTGCGCATGAACCCTCTCGGTAACGTCTTCCGAGGCGATAAAAATGCCGCCGGTGGTCTCTCCGGCGTCTCCCCATGGCGTGATCTGCCAACTGACCCAGTGCTCCGTGCCATCCAGAGCGACGTATCTTTCTTCCTGCACGGAGACCAATTCTCCCGCCAGACCTCGACGATGAGCTAATTTCCAGTCTTCCGGCAGATTCGGGATGCATTCGTAGTGATTTTGTGTGAGGAGCTGATCCCGTGTCACGCCGACGGTCTCAAGCCAGTGCTGACTCACCTGAACGCACCGCAACTGGCGATCCAGCATGATGACGCCCACGGGAGCCTGCTCCACAAAGGTGCGCAGAACCTTCAACTCCCGCTCCAGGGCCTGCTCCCGCTCACTGGAACTTGTACGCCGTCGGGGACTCCCATCTTCTGCGCCAGCCGTAGAGAACTGGGGGGGCGTTATTTTGGAGGACATAGGTGAAACCTTTCAAAAGTACCACTGCCAGAACTGATTCGAGTTCGTGCCGACAGTCGAAGGTTGAATAATATCGCGATCCGCTATGGACAGTACGCCTGTTTCTGTGACGATGTATTCTTTTAATAGATCCGGAAGACTATCAAGGACGAGCAGGTCTGACCACGCGCCTGAAATTTGGTGCGGTGCCCAGAGTTTTGGTTGTTCGTTCCCTTGAGTTATGCGAGACCGTCCGATCCGACTCAACACTGAAGGCCTACATGCACGTTCAGGCTGAATAACCGCACGACAGATTTTTGGGAAGCCAAAACTAGCGACAGGTTCTACACTTAAGAAACCAAGACTGTTCATAACTGGTGCTACCACTTACACGCAATTGATTACTGGAACGGAGAAAAAAATCACATGGAACCTGTTAGTATATCGGGCAATTCCAAGCAACCCGGCATCTCGCTGGGGACGAATGCTTGGCAAAAGAGACGCACTTCCTCTTTGAAACAGATCTTAGGACTGGCTGTTCTGGCAGCTACCTGTCTGCCTGTTGTCGCGCTGGCGCAGACCGCAGCCCCTGCGAAGGCCGATCCACAACCGCAGGATCAGAAACTACAGCAGTTGGAACAGAAGCTGGATCAGCAACAGCAAGAGATTGATGCGCTCAGGCTCGACCTGAAGCAAACCGCCGTGGAGTTGCAACGCGCCAAGGAACAAACCGGAGAAGTAACCGCTTCTTCAGCCGCTGTGGCCGTGCAGGCGCAGGAGGCGAAGTCTGAGGCGAAGGACACGAAAGCCAAGCTCGATGAACTCGAAAATCCTTTGGCCATTCACTACAAGAAGTTGTCGATTATCCCCGGTGGATTTCTGGCGGCGGAGAGCGTCTTCCGTACGCGCAATGAAAACTCCGACATGGGCAGCGACTTCGGCGCAGTTCCCTTCGATGGAACGGCGAATGCCAACCTCAGCGAGTTCCACATGAGCGCACGCGCTTCGCGCGCCTCGGTGATGCTGAAGACAGACTACAAAAACACCAAACTTACGGGCTTTGCCGAGATCGATTGGTATGGCGATACAGCGGCCAACAGTATCAAGTCGAACAGCTACTCTCCTCGCGAACGGCAACTCTGGGTTCGTCTGGATGGGCCGCATGGCTTGAGCTTCACCGCAGGACAAATGTGGAGCCTGATGGTACGGCACAATCAGGGGATGGAAACAGGGCAAGAGGATAGCGCTCCTGGAGACCTGATCGAAGGATCCTTCATTCTCGGCCACGTCTGGGAACGTCAGGTTGGCTTCCGTCTGGTAAAGAACTTCAACAACAAGGCCTGGGTTGGTATTGCTGCTGAAAATCCCCAAACCACTTACAGCGTGACCAATGAACCGCTTTATATGTTCGGTCTGTCTACGAGCGCGAACGCAACCACGCCCTCCAGCGACATCATTCCGTATTCTGCGGGAGTCGCTTCGGGATTCTCCACCGATCTTGCCCCGGATCTGATTGCCAAGGCTAACTTCGAGCCAGGCTGGGGTCACTATGAACTGAAGGCAATCTACCGCTTCTTCCGTACGCGCGAAAATGGCGTAACCTACAACGCATACGGCGCGGGCGTTGGCTGGAGTACGAAGTCCCCCATCCGGCACAATCTGGATTTCATCACCGAAGGCCTTGCCGGTGAAGGCATCGGTCGCTACTCCTCTGGCGGAGGCCCTGACATCACGCTGCATCCCGATGGCAGCCCCGTTCCAATCCGTCAACTGCATATTTCGAGCGGCTTTGAGTATCGTCCTTACTCCAAGCTGTCCATGTTTGCCTACGGTGGAAACGAGTATTACCAGCGCGCCGCCTATGTCAACTCCAACGGACTTGGAGTTGGATACGGCAGTCCTTTGACGAACAACAGCCAGTGCGAGGTGGAAGTTCCCGGTTACGACCTCCCGACCTGCACGGCGCAGAATCGCGACCTCAATCAGGTGATTGGCGGCTTCTGGTACTCCTTCTTCAAGGGACCATACGGCACGGTGAAGTTTGGTGCGAACTATGAGCATCTTCACCGGAACACATGGTACGCCGTTGGCGGTCAGCCCTACGGAAGAGATGACGTTGTGATGACGTCTGTCCGTTTTGTCCTGCCCTAGACAGTTTGATTTCGCCTTGTGCATGGACGCAAGGCCTTTAGCAAAAGATTTTCTGGAGGAAGAAATGAAAAGATCCAACCTAAATATTCCGAGAACGAAGAAGCTTCTCGTGGCATTGCTCTCAGGAGCAATGATCTCCACCGTGTTGGCAGGATGTAGTGGAACCGCGTATCAGGCTCCCTCTCCAGTTGTGCAGGTGGGAACATCGACTGCCATAGACCCGAATCTACCCACTGAGCCATCGCTGCCGACCAGCGCTCAGGTCTGCACGACCCTGTATGCGTCCGACAGCCTGATTGCGCGGCCGGACGGTTCCCTGCCTCCCGAGGCGGATCCGTCTGTCGTGGGAGTGGGTGTTGCGGCCAGCGCGGCGACGACAAACCCAGACCAGGCTCGTATTCAGGCGGCTCTCAACGCCTGTGGCGCATCGGTGGATGCCGCAGTCGGCGCGACGATCGCAGCGGCTGATGCCGCAGCAACCACAGCGCAGGTTGCAGCAGCTGTTCCGAACGTAAACATCTCCGGCGTCTCTGCCGAAGAGTTGAGAAAGCCGGTCTATCAGGCACCGCAGTTTGCTGTTCGTCTCGCCATCAGCAATACACCCAACGGAGGCAATTCCTTCATCAGCGGCCCGCTCGTTCTGCCTTCCGGCGTAACGCTCTGGATCGATAAGGGAGTCACTCTCTTCGCATCGCGTGATGTGATGCAATATACAGCGGCACTCGCTGGTCCGTACTGCGGCAACATTGCGGTGAGTGCGATCAAGGCTGGAAGCTCCGGCAACTGCGATGCGTTCATTACCGGAACGAATCTGGTCAACTCTGCAGTCATGGGAGACGGGTCCATTGATGGTCGCGGCTACTCCGAAATCGTGACGACGAACAAGCTGTATCCCCTCATCAAGGTCGATCTGACCTGCTCGAACACCTACGCGGCCTACAAGACTGGGACGCAGGCGGTTCAGGGCACTTCATGCGACGATGGCGGGACTATTGTCGATCTGGCGTCTTCCGCGCGCAATATGACGTGGTGGGATCTGGCTTGGCTGGGCAACATGGTCGATAACGGTTCAACCGGAGTCGGCTCCCAGTCGGTTCCTCGCTTGATGGTCTATAACTACGCGAAGAACCTGACGCTCTACCGCATCACCCTGAACAACAGCCCGAACTTCCACGTAGTGCCAGCCGGAGTGGACGGCTTCGTTGTCTGGGACGTCAAGGTACAGACGCCATCTCTTGCCGCTTACCAAAACCCCACCGGAAACGGAAACCCGCTCTACACGGGAGTCCTCTTTACCGCTGGTGGAGGTGGCCCGAATGGTGGAGAGCAGACCTATCAAGGCAACGTAAAAAATACAGACGCCTTTGATCCTGCGTCGGCAGGCAAGCTAACCTCCGTCGCTCTCACCACGGGCGGAAACGGAACCACTGGGGTCACCACGGCTTCGGCTACGGGAAAGATCTCCTTCGACGGCTACCTGAAGAATCTCTTCTTCGTCCACAACTACATCAGCACCGGGGACGATGACATCGCCTTGAAGGGAAGTAGCAATCCAAGCCCATCCGGTTCTGGTCTGGCCGGAGTCGATGGAGCTCGCGGTGTTTTCTCAACCCTTCCTTACGGAATCGTGATAGCTCATAACCACATCTACGGTGGCCACGGCATCTCGATCGGCTCCGAAACCAACGCTGGAGTCCAGAACGTTCAGGTTTACGACAACAGCTTTGATAACGGAGAAGAGGGCCTTCGCATCAAGACGGACGTCGCTCGCGGCGGCCTGGTCCAGAACATCTATTACAACAACATCTGCATGCGCAATATGGATAATGCTCTGTTGTTCACTCCCTACTACAGCAGCAAGGCTCTGCCTGCTGGTGGTCCTCTCTATCCGGACTTCAAGAACTTATTTCTGAACAACATCAGTATTCAGGGTGCCGCCGGAGTGACGCTGCAAGGTTATGCAGCGCAGTCTGGTACGGTCTTGAATAACCCTCAGTATCCGCTCATCATGACGCTGAACAACGTAGTGGCAGAGTCACCCGCCAATATCAGCCTCATCGATTCGGATGCAAACCTAACCCTGACAGGACTCAACAACCTGCCCATCGTAAACTCATCGAATACTCGGGTTGCCGTGACGGGTACAGCATCGGAGTTTGTGGATCCCGCTGTCGCATTCTCCACCGTCCTCGATTGCACTCAGGCCTTCATTGATTTTCCGACGACGACCAGCCCGACGGGAACTACCTGGCCGATTCCGCCCCTCTACTAACCCGGGGATCCTCTGCGCAGGCAGAGGATCTTCCTCGGCAGGACAAGGGATATAAATGCTGAATCGCTGCGTGTTCCGAATTCAAGCGTACGGTTCTGCAAGTTCTTCTTAAATGCGTATGGAGGCCGGGTTAAGGCCTCCATACGCATTTTCTTTTCCCTGAACATGAGAGGCTTGTACGCTTAGAGCTCTTTCGAAATTGGTGTAGACAAATTTGTTTGTCATTCCGTAGCGAAGCGGAGGAATCTGCTTTTCCTCGATGCGCCACAGTCTACACCATGGCATAAATTGCTCTACGATCGACTTCTTTCTCTACACAATCGAGGCCTGCGCGAACTTGCGCACCATCGCCAGCAGCAGCTTGCGGTCGTTCTCCGAAAGGCGCGAGGAGTACTTCTGAATCTGGGTGAGGAAGCGAATCTCGTCTTCGTCCAAATGCAGTGCGGACATACCCTGACCAACCCCCTGATCGGCGAAGAACTGGGAGAGTTGCAGATCGAGCGCGCCCGCAATCTTCTGTAGCGTATCCAGCGACGGCACCGTGTGTCCGTTCTCGACCCGCGAGAGATAGCAACGCAGCAGGCCCGTACGCTTCTCGATGTCTCCCTGCGACATTCCCTTTTGCAGTCGATAGTTGCGGATCGTCACGCCAATGTTCTTCGCAATCGTTTCAACGGGGGGAAGAGCGCTCGGCGTAGTCGGAAGTGTTTGTATATGTGCCATTAGCCACAAAGTAAACATATGTGACGAGAAGGTCAATGGTTAATTTACGCAAAGTCGCAATTCGCGTACCCACAGAGGTTCCCTGCCAGTCGTTTACCCGACCACACTTAAACTTCTACTTGAACCCCATCCCCAACGCGAACCAAGCCGTGTACTAACCGATAGGTTAATAGCTATCTTTATCAACAAGATAAAGAAGTCCAGGAAAGAAGCCGTAAGAAGATTATGGCGTGACGAGGGAACCCAGCGGTTCGCCCTGAACGACTCGCACAATGTTGCCCGACTCCTTCATGCTGAAGACCATCATGGGCATGTTGTTGTCGCGGCAGAGCGAGACGGCAGCGGTGTCCATGACGCGCAGGTTCAGGCGGAGCATCTCGGTGTAGGAGATCTGGGAGAACTTGGTTGCCTCGGGATTCGTCTTGGGATCAGCGGTGTAGATGCCGTCGACCGAGGTGGCCTTGAGCAGAACGTCGGCCTTGATCTCCATGGCGCGTAGGCTGGCGGCGGTGTCGGTGGAGAAGAAGGGGTTTCCAGTTCCGGCGGCAAAGATGACGATGCGTCCCTTTTCCAGATGGCGCATGGCGCGGCGGCGAATGTAGGGTTCGGCGACCTGATGCATGGCGATGGCGCTCATTACGCGGCAGTTGAGGCCGAGCTTTTCGATGGCGTCCTGCAAGGCGACGGCGTTGATGACCGTCGAGAGCATTCCCATGTGGTCAGCGGCGACGCGATCCATGTTGATGGCCTGCTGAGCTACGCCGCGGAAGAAGTTTCCTCCGCCAACGACGATACCGATCTCGCAGCCAAGAGCGTGGACGGCGGCGATCTCTGCGGCTACTTTGTGGATGAAGATGGCGTCGATGCCGAAGCCGGTGCCAGCGGCGAGGGCTTCTCCGGAGAGCTTGAGGAGGACTCGTTTGTACATGTCAGGTCTAAGTATCGCACGGAGAGCAAGCGAGGGACGTCAAGATACTCTAAAATGACGAAGCTCATTCTTCGCAAGCGAACGCAACTTCATCGAAGAATCGGGGTATATGTTGATACGATGCGGTGAGCATTGGTACCGTAAGTCCGTAGGATGAAAGGATATAACTCGATGAATCAGAACATACGATGGATAATTCTACTGGCTGGAATCACGGCAGGTACAACCATTGGCGCACAGGCCCAGCAGGTTCAGGGGCAGTACCCGGATCAAGGTCAATATCAGAATCAAGGACGAGATCAGGGGTGGGATCACAATCATGGGCCACGTCATCCGGCCTACCTGCGCGCGATGAGCGAACTGCGCGAGGCGCGTCACTACCTGAACGACGGATGGGCGTGGGAGCCGGTGCGTCGCGACGAGGTTGCGGCGGTTCGCGAGATTGATGCGGCCATACATGAGATCCAGATCGCGGCCATCGACGATGGAAGGCGGTTCGACGAACCCTTCCCGATTGATCAGCACATGAATCCGCATGATCGCTTCCGCAAGGCGAACGACCTGCTGTTTGCGGCACACAACGATCTGGCGAGAGCCGAGGAGGTTCCCGAGGCTCGCGGATTACGCGATCGCGCCATCATGCATGTGGATCGGGCGCACCAGATTGTCGATCACGCGGAACGAAGCACTCACTGGAAGATCATTATCCAATAGCGCTTTCTGGCGAGAGGAAACGATCGAGGGCCTGTCTGGTATTCAGACAGGCCCTCAATT